>Ga0070735_10000007_pt1 | contig 332737 bp, 292 predicted proteins | sample Coa_R1_FD_66443 | JGI IMG/M metagenome (GOLD analysis project Ga0070735, IMG submission 66443) | Surface soil microbial communities from Centralia Pennsylvania, which are recovering from an underground coalmine fire - Coalmine... | ecosystem: Environmental > Terrestrial > Soil > Unclassified ... | reverse complement strand
TGCTAACTAGTCATATAACTAGATAACATAAAAACGGCCGGCCTGCAACAGAAACTTACAGGAATGTTGTTTTATCTAGTGAAGGGCCAAAGTCCAGCGGCGGGTTGTTAACCCGCCCGTGTTTTGCAGCTCATGAGACTCTGAATCTGTGCAATTCGGACCTGCGATAGGTTACGGGATCTCGCCGGATCACGCTCCGTCGGAACACGGCGCGAGTATGCGCCGTTCACTTCTTGCCGCCGCGGCCTGCACGGTGCTCCTCTTCGCCTGGCAGGCGTTCGCGGTCTACGGCAACTACCACGGTAACTGGACGGCCCTCTTCTGCACCGGGGCCAAAATGCCCGTGCCCGCATCCCTTCACGAGACCATCTGGACATTCAAGAACAGCTATGGCTATGACGGGCAGATGTACCACTACATCGCGCACGACCCCTGGTTCAAGCGCGGGCTCGACCAGTATGTGGACGCGAGGCGAATGCGCTACCAAAGGATCCTGCTGCCCGGACTGGCCCATCTCCTCGCCTTCGGCGAGGACAGGTATGTTGACGCGGCGTACATCGTCTGCGTCTTGCTCTGCATTTTCCTTGGTTCCCTATGGCTCGGACAATACGCACAGCTGCATCGGTACTCGCCCTGGATCGGCCTCGCCTTCGCGGCCGTACCCGCCGTACTGGTCTCAATCGACCGGCTCACTGTGGATGTCGTGCTGGCCTGCTTGTGTGTGGGTTTTGCCCTTTTTGTGGAGCGCTGTCCAGGGTGGCCACTTTACACGGTGCTCGCCGTGGCGCCTTTGGCCAGGGAAACAGGATTCATACTTTTGGGCTCCTACGTCGGCGCACTGCTCCTGAAGCGCCAATTCCGAAGAGCGGCGATCTTCATCACGGCGGGACTGCCGGCTCTCGCGTGGTACCGTTTTGTGGCGCTTCACACCGCTACCGAGAATCATGCTTCATGGTTCAGTCTGGTCCCCTTCTCCGGCTATTTCCAGACGCTGCTCCATCCTGTGGCGTATCCGTTCTCGCTGCCCGTAGTCGCAGTTGCCAGAACGCTCGATTATGCTGCGCTCGCCGGCATCGGTTTGGCTATCGGTTGGGTGCTGATTCTTCTCTACCGCCGGGCTATCGATCCGCTCGCGGCTGCCATTTACGGCTTTACGGCTCTCGCGGCGTTCCTTTCGCTTGGTGAAATCTGGGCGGAAGCTTATGCCTACGGCCGGAGTTTCACGCCACTCCTCCTGCTGCTGGCAATCGTGGGGCTGCGAACGCGACGCCTCGCGATGGCTGTACCGATGCTCCTTGTCACACCGCGAATCCTGCTTCAATTCGCGGCCCTTGCGTATTACGCGTTCGGCGGTAAAGCTCTCTAGCTTTCCACGCGTTGCGCCAAGGCGCACGCGCCGAACAGCACGCTATCATCCCCCAGCGCCGCCGGCACCACATCAATCCGAGCGCGAGACCAACTCGTAATCTGCCGCCGCAACTCCTCACGCAGGGGCACAAACAAAGCATCGCCTGCCTTTGCGATCCCGCCGCCGATCACGATCCGTGACGGATTGAGCAGCATAATCGCCGCCTTCAGGCCGCGCGCCAGGTCGACGACGTACTCCCGAACGAACGCCGCATCCTGCATGAGATCCTTCGCGCTGCGGCCGTGATCGCGTTCCAGCCACAACCCGCAGCACATCCGTTCGAAGCAGCCGTGCGATCCGCACAAGCACTCCGGCCCATCCGGTCGGATCGTGAGATGCCCGATCTCACCCGCGAATGAATCGGCGCCGCGATAAATGGACCCATCCTCCAGCACCACGCCGCCGCCAATGCCGGTCGAAAGCGTCATGTAGAACAGTGGACGATGGCCGCGCCCCGCGCCGTAAATCGCCTCGCCAAGCGCGCCGACATTGGCGTCGTTATCCATCAAGGGACGGATGCTCAGTATCCGCTCAACATAGTTGGGCAAGTCGAAATCGGCCCAACCACCCACATGGGTGGATTGCGCGACACGCTGCTGCCCGAACAACACCGGCCCGCCGAATCCAATCCCGCATCTTTCAATTTGAAGATCGCGCCGCCACTCGCCCACGATGGCCGCCAGTTGCGCGAGCATCCAATCGCGTCCGCCGGCCCGATCGGTCGATCGCGATTCGCGACGCACGATGCGTTCGTCCTCAAAAACCGCGAGAGTGAATTTTGTACCGCCGATATCGATCGCCAGCGTGCTCAAGCCAGCGCTCCGGCCGCCTCTGCCGCGGCGCGTACCTCAGTGGGCGACGCTGTGCCGGTTCCTCGTTTCGTGATTGTAATCGACGCCACCAGGTTTCCAAACCACGCCGCTGTGCGAGCCGAACCGGTGGCAGCGAGCGCGATTCCTGCGCCCGCGGAGAAGCTGTCGCCTGCGCCGCAAATATCGATCGGCTCCCTCACTTCACGCGTCGGTACAAGATGTTCACCGCTTTCATCCACCACCATCACCCCTCGCGCACCCTCGGTAACAAACATCAGCTTCGACTCAACGTGCTGCCGTAACGCGGTGTAGTCGATACGTCTGAACAGAGCGGTGCAGGCGGCATCGGCTTCTTCCTGGTTGGGTTTGATAATCACATTTCGAAACTCGCTGGAGCGCCGCCGCGAATCCACCCAGACCACCTTGTTCGGATTGTCTCGCGCGATGTCCACGATAGATTCGCGCACACGATTCGTAACCACACCGCCCTTTGCCGTCTCGGCCTGGTCGGCAACGAAGATCACATCGAAGTCCCGCCCCACTGCGTCCAACCTATGCAGGATGCGGTCCTCGATTCCGCTCGGCAGGTCCTGCGTGTTGATGAAATCCACCCGCGGATGATCCTCTTTCTTCGATCCGCCGTTCAGCAGCTTCATGTAAGTAAAGGTGGCAACAGAGGAGTCGGCTACCAGCAGTTCCGACGAAATTCGCAGGTTGTGCAAGGCGCGCTTTAGTTCGTATCCGAAGCCATCGTCCCCGATTGCGCCCAGCACCGCGACACGCCCGATCCCTAAGGCCGCCAGGTTGTTCGCCACCGTCCCTCCGGCGCCCGGTGTCACGGCAGTCGAGACAACGCCAATCCTCGGAATCCCGGTCTCCCGCGATGGCTCCGCTTCATGCGGATCGTACGTACACCAGCGGTCGAGGCAAATGTCGCCGACAATCAGCGCCGAATACCGATGGAACGCCCCGAGAATGTCCTCCACTGGGTTCATTTCGTGCTCTGATCCAAGGCCAGAATCGTGCGGCGCAGCGCTGGAAGCGTTGCCCGGTGTTCTCCCTCGAAATAATGACTGACACCCCCATCGGCGACCGTGCGCACCAGAATCGTCTTGTGAGGACGGAAGTAGTAACCGGGGTCGGATTTATCCAATTCCTTCCGAAAATCGCCCCGAATGGGCCAGATGTCGAAAACCGCGGTGGTGAACCCGGTGATCTTCCGCCCCTCCTGATTCGCAACATTGCGCACCATCGAAAGCGCCTTGAGATACACCTCCGGCGCCATGATCGCCGACCCGAAACTCAGCACCACGCCACCCTCCAGCCGCTCCAATGTGTGCGTGAACGACAAAAAGTCGCGATAGCTCGCCTTCCCATAAGCGCCGCCATCACAGTTGGGGTGTTCATGGGTAATGTCGTATCCGATACCCACGTGCACGGTAACCGGAACGGACAGCCGGTAAGCTGCCGCAAGAATACTCAAGGGACGATGCGGGAATTCGCTCGCAACGATTCGACGCCCAACGTTCTCGCCCAGCCCTAAATCCAGTGTCGCCGCCTCGCGCACCCAATCATTCAGTTCGCCGGTTTCGCGCCATAACCCAAATTCGCCGGTCCGAATATACCGATCGACGCTCTCGGTAGTCGCACCAATGCGCGCCAGCTCATAATCGTGAATCGCACCCGCGCCGTTCAACGCAATGTGGTCGACCAGGCCCCGCTCCAGCAGGTCGATCACGTGATTGTTCACGCCCGCCCGGATCACGTGGGCGCCCATCATAAGCACCCGGGCCGCACCCTTCCGCTTAGCTTCCAGCAGCCGCTGGCTCACAACCTTCAAGTCGTCGTGGTTGAATGCGGGTGTCTCGTCGTCGAGTGAAAGCCACCGCTCGAGATGCAGGTCGTGCCGACGTTCTTTGAGCGGCTTGAGCTTCAGTCGGGAACGGTCAAAGATTGGATACTTCGAAGGCATGTCAGGCCGAGAAAAGCGTCGACATGAGTTCCTGGTGGCAAAGATAATTCGGAATGATGTAATCGGCCCCAACGCCGATCAGGCGTTTGCGTTTCCATTCATCCACCACCTGGCATTCGGGCTCGGTACTGGCGACGCCGACAGTCACTCCGCCCACCTGCTTCACTTCCTCAATCTCGACGTATCCATCCCCGAAACCGAGAAACTCCTCGCCTTTGACGTCGGCATTCGCCAGAATTCTTTGGATGAGGATAGCCTTTGAGAAGCTCTTGTAATCGTCCAACGCGCCGTACACGCCACCCTCGAAATAACGGTCGACATCGAGCAGATGCGCCTCTTCCTTCATGAAGCATTCGTCCGTTCCGCTCGCGAGATACATCTTCAGGCCCCGATCCTTCAGTCGTTCCAGAAGCGCCCGCGCACCGGGCAAAAGGTAATGCTCGGGCGACGACTTACCACTGCGCAGCGATTCCACGCGATCACGAATCACAGTCCAAAGCCGGTCGAGGTACATCTTCTTGTAGACCAGCGGCTCGAGCGGCTGTCCGCCCCGCGCTGCCACGGCGTCAGCCAGGGCCATCATCTGGTAGATGGTCTCTTTCCCTGTCAATCGCCACACAAAATCCTCGACGACCTTGGTCACTTGCTCTTCCGATTCGCCGGTTTTCAGCTCCGTCAGAATCTCGACCATCATCGGAACCATGACATTCATCCAGCCCGACCGTATGAGCGAGAGCGTACCGTCGAAGTCAAAAAGAACAACTCTCGCATTGCGGGCCGATGCGCCCGCCCTGATGTTTTCGATCATTCTTCTCTATTGTACGAATGGACCAGTTGAGATCCCGGCGCCGCAACCTTCAGGTTCCCATCCTGGGTCGAAGGCGCATGCCGGCTGAATCGCTTCACCATGGCGACACCCACGAAAATGACGGCCATGGCGCACAATTCCCGAACCCCAAACGCCTCCCGGTAGAACAACCAACCCAGAAAAACCGCCACCAAAGGATTGATGTAGTTATAGATCGAAACGATCGAAACCGGGAGCTTATCGAGCGTGTAGATATACGCGCTGTAACCCACAATGGATCCGAAAACGACCAGATAGGCTATTGCCGCAATACCTTTCCCGCTCCAGTGAATGGCCGGCTGTTTGATGGCCAGCGATGCCGCGGTAAAAGCCACGCCCGTCGCCAACTGCTGAATCGCACCGCTAACCACTGGATGCGCCCGTGTTTCCTGCCGGCGCTGCGCGATCGAACCCGCCGACCAACCGCAGCAGCCCAGTTGCAGTAACAGAAACCCGGTTAAAATCGGGCCGCCGAAGCCCTGGTGCATGGCGCTCGGCGCCACCAGCAACAGCGTTCCGAGCAATCCGACCAACATGCCTGCGATCGTCGGCCCGTGCAGTCGCTCACCACCTGGCAGCAGCGCTTCAAATCCGATCATCCAGAACGGCGAAGTTGTGATGAACAGCGCCGCGAGCCCGCTCGGAATGATTTTTTCGGCAAAGGACAAACACCCGTTGCCGATACCCAGGATAATCACGCCGTATAGCGCCGTGAACCAGAGCTCGCGCCCTGACGGCAGATGGGCGCCCCTGGCGCGTGCCGCGGCAAGCAGGATCAAACCCGAAGCCACGTACCGTATCGCAACCAGTTGCATGGGCGCGAACGACTCCAGCGCCATGCGAATACCCAGATAAGTAGTACCCCAGAAAAGGCAAACAGCCGCGAGCGCGAGATAAGCCCATAACTGAGGATGATCTCGCAAACTTCAGGTTAACATTGAGCTTGATCCTTACCCTTACAGTCAATCCCGCCGTCGATCGCACCGTTCTGGTCGACCGTTTGGTGTTCGAGGATCGTGCCTACATCCAATCCAGGAGCCATTCGGCCGGCGGGCGCGGCATCAATGCGTCCCGCGTGATTCAGTCCTTCGGCGCCAAGACCCTCGCTATTGTAATCTCAGGTGGAAAAATCGGCGAACAGTTCGAACACCTGTTGTCTCACGAGCAGTTCCCGGCGGAAGTCGTGCGGGTTAAAGAAGAGATCCGAACGAACTTCACCATCGTCGACAAGCACGGCCTCGCCATCAAGCTCAACGAGCTCGGCCCGCAGCTTACCAACAAAGAACTCGATTCGGTCGAAAAAGCGGTCGCCCACCATCTCAAAGAAGCGCAGTGGCTCATGCTCTGCGGCAGTATTCCGCCTGCCGTCTCGCCCGACTTCTATTGCAAGCTCATCGAAATGGCCAAGAAGCGCGGTGTTCGAACTTTGCTCGATACCGACGGCGACGCCCTGGTACACGGAGTCGAGGCCGGTCCGACCGTTGTCACACCGAACCAGCAGGAAGCCGAACGCCTTCTGAACCGTGCACTCATTACCCGCGCGCACTTTCATGAAGCAGCCTCCCGCATTCACGCCATGGGACCGGAATCGGTGCTGGTGTCGCTGGGAAGCCGGGGTGTCGTGGCGACGGATGGCAAACACATTATCGAAGCTGTCCCCCCTCGTATTGATGCGCTCTCCCCGATCGGAGCCGGCGACGCCATGGCCGCGGCTTACGTCTGGGCGCAGTCCAATCGTCACGATTTCGCCGATGCGGTGCGCTGGGGCGTAGCCGAAGGCACTGCCACGGCGCGGCTTCCCGGCATGGAATTTGCGACGCTGCCCCAGGCGAAAGAGATCTACAAATCGGTCGAGGTGCGCGAAGTCTGATCCGGATCGTTCTTACGCTTCCGGAACAGTGCGCCGAGTTCGACGCCAGCCGCTCCCATCAGAATCCAAAACAACAGGGCCAAGCAGAGGATCGTCGCGATCCCGCCCATAACCAGGTAATCGGTCGGTTTGTGCGGGCCAGGGATCAGCTTGGATATGATCGCGACCGTGGCCACGAAGACCACCGCCAGGCCGCCAATCAGTTTTGCCGCGCGGTTCATCAGTCGTACTTCTCGTAAATGATCTGCTTCCGGTCGAAGCCCATCCCTTTCAGCATGGCACGGACGTCGTCCACCATGAGCTTCAAGCCGCAAATGTAGACATCCAGGTCGCGCCGATCCCCGAGCGCCTCGATCAGGTGTTGCTGCACGTGCCCCGTACGGCCCTGCCAGGAAGGCTCCGGCCGGCTGAGCGTGGGCCAGAATCGGAAATTTGGATGCTTGCGGGCCAATTCTTCGAATTCGTCGCGATAGAACAAATTGTGCTCGTAGCGCACCCCGAAAATCAGGGTAAGCTGCTTGGGATCGTCCTGGCCGAGCCAGGCTTCCAGCATCGAGCGGAACGGCGCAATGCCCGTCCCCGTCGCTACGAGAACCGCGTCGCGTTGCGGATTCCGCAATATGAAATAGCCCAGTGGCGCGCTCGTTTCCACCGTATCGCCTGGCGCGAGCGTAAACAGCCAGTTGGAGAAAATCCCATCCTGCACACGGTTCAGGCAAAGATCGAAGCGGTTCCCATTCGGCGCCGACGATATGGAATAAGCGCGCGTGATCTCTTTCCCTTCGAGGTTTTGCGTCAGAGAGACAAACTGGCCCGGAACAAAGTAGAACTCCTTCACGCCCGGAACTTCGAAGACAAAGTGCCGCACGTCCGGACCGATTTCGCGAAAGTCGACCAGTGTGGCTTTCATACGCAGGCCTCCTTCGCCCGATCGAGCAGGATTTGGAGGAGCGCTGGATGCCCGTCCAGCGGCGCCGTGACCTCCATCGCAACACCGCCGTGTCGGTCCGAAATGTCGGCCACCAGTCGAGGCAGATCGCGATGCAAATGGGTACCGAGGGTCAGGAAATAAGGAATCACCACGATTCGAGTCGCCCCCCGCATCATCAGCCGTTCCACTGCGCCTGCCAGGTCCGGCTCACCCAACTCCAGGAAGGCTGGCTCCACAAGATGTCCGCCGGCGCCGGCCAATCGCGCCGCTACCGCCCGCACGGCTTCATTCGCGGACTCGATCCGCGACCCGTGCGCAAAAACAGCGAACCCCGTCATGCTTATACGATGAGCGAAGATTCCGCCGGATTCACTTCAGCCGGACCCCGGATCTTGTACAGCATCTGGATAAATGCGCGACCACGCTTGCGGCCGTTGTTCTCGCGGTACTCCATCCGCTGCAGTAGGACGAGCGCAGCCAGGATGTCCACATCCCGCACGCTGACGCCGGTGTCCTGCGCAATCGCCTTGCGCCGCTCCGCCACCCTCTCCTGAATCCCCTGATAAATATTCGCGGCTATCAGATTGCTCGGCCGTGATTCGTAAACGAGGCCGCTCTGCAGTGTCCGGTACGTGCGGATCAGTGCCTCGACAGCTTCACGAACGTCGTAGTCGATGGCGCCCTGAGTCGCGAATATAGCGTCGTGAGCGGCGAGCATCACCAGCAGCATGGTCTCGCGCTGGTCGCTCAGAAACCGGTCCGGGACGCGAATATCTCCGTTCGGAATGACTTTCGGGTCGTAGTCGAGCTTCGGTTCGCGTTCCCGAGCCTCGCGCAAATAGACGCAGTCGAACGGACAATCGACAGTCACCTCTCGTTCCGTTCCGCAGCAGATTGAGCAGATATCGCCCCGTACGCCGGGGCAGTGACGGCGCGCCTTGCGCACCTCGCAGATCACGCACTTCAAGCCTCTATCGTATCATCGAGTTCATGGCACGCACGGATTTGTATCTGAAGATCGTTCTCGATCACGGCGATGATGACAAGCCCGAGAAGCTTGCGACTGAGATCTGCCGTCAGGTAGCCAAGATTTATGGCGTGCGCTCAGCCGAGGTCCAGAACCTGGTTCCACGACTGGACTAGTGTGAGAGGTGAAGCAGGCTCGAGGCCGATTTTTGGTTGCGGCTATACCTTCGCTCTCACAAAAGTGGATGAAAACAAAGGTGGCGCGGGCGGTTTCGTCTGCGCGTTCCCGTCGAGGTGGAAAGGCGGGCGGAATCGCCTGCTCCACCCTGCTGGATTTGGAGTTTCGACCTGGGGGGTTTCCAACGCGCTCTCAACTTATTCGAACGGAAGCAACTAGCAGCGGTTGACAACAGGTTCAGGCGGATTGAAAATCCGCCGCGGGATACAATCCCGCCTTACCTGCTCGCCCTTTCATATCCGCTTGGTTTGGCTACGACCCAACATGCAGCGCAACCGTCCCGCCGGTCATCAACTCATACCGCACATCTCCAAAACCCGAGTCCCGCATCAGATCGGCGAGTCCACTCGGCACGGGGAAGTTTTCCACCGAAGAAGGAAGGTACTGGTACGCTTCCCGCGACCCGGAAATCAGCCCGCCCACCTTCGGAAGCACGGTACGCGAATAGAACCCGTGCAGCCGCCCGAATAACGTCTTCGGCGGTGGGCAAAACTCCAGGATCGCGAGCCGGCCGCCCGGCCGGATCACGCGCCGCAATTCCATGAGCCCGCCACGATAATTCGCAAAATTGCGGAACCCGAACGCGATGGTAACCAGGTCGAACGAACCATCCGCCAACGGCATCGCCAACCCATCGGCTTCAAACAGGCGCCACATCCCTTGCGACTTCCGATTCGCGGCCGTCAGCATCGGATGCGCAAAATCGCTGCCGTAAATCCTCGCCCGGGCCTGCTTCATCGCCGCCATCACGTCGCCGGTGCCACAGCAGAGATCGAGCACCCTCGCCGATGGATTATCCAGAATCGGCCGTACCCGCCGGATCAGCCGCCGCCGCCACAACCGATCGATGTTGAACGAGAGAAGATGGTTGAGCAGATCGTACCGCGGCGCGATGCGGCCGAACATCTCGCGCACCCATCGTGATGCCTCTGCTTCGTTCGCAGCCCCAACAGGCGTCGTGCCCTTGGTCATGCAAGCGCAGCCTGAATCGCGGCCATCACACGTTCGTTCGACACACCCGAGACGACCTTCACCCGTCCGATGCCTTCCGTCAAAACAAAATTGACCCTGCCCTGCACTGTCTTCTTGTCGCTCGACAACCGGACAGCAATATTTGCTGCACTGACGCCCTCAAGCGATGGGATCGGCCCATAGCTCTCGATACACGCCAGCATCTCGCGTCGATCGTCGTGCGCCAGCATTCCCTCCAGCGTGGAAAGCTCGATGGCCGCCTTCATACCCCAAGCCACTGCCTCGCCGTGCAGGAACCGCGTATATCCCGTCTCGGCCTCCAAAGCATGCCCGAACGTGTGGCCAAAGTTTAGAATACGGCGTAGATCGCTTTCTTTCTCGTCGGCCGAGACCACCGCCGCTTTAATTCGCACCGAGTCCGAGATCATGCGGTCGACCACGTCCGGAGCATGACGCTTCACGGCTTCCGAACACTGGCGCATGATCCCGAACAACTCAGCGTCCGCGATGATCCCGTGCTTTACGATCTCGAACAACCCCGCCCGATACTCACGTTCCGGCAGCGTGTCGAGCACCGCCGGATCGATCAGCACAGCAAGAGGCTGATGAAAACTTCCGACCAGGTTCTTACCGCCCACCAGGTTCACGCCCGTCTTGCCGCCGACCGCCGCGTCCACCTGCGCCAGCAGTGTCGTCGCAATCTGAACGACCGGAATCCCACGCATGAATATCGCCGCCACAAACCCCGCGACGTCGGTCAGGACTCCGCCGCCGAACGCGACCATAATGCTGGAGCGATCACCACCTTTCGCGATCATCTGCTCCGCCAACGCCTCCACCTCGGCAATTCGCTTGCGAACCTCGCCTCCCGGAAAAAGCAGCAGCTCGAATGGCCGCCCGTTCAGCCCTGCCTCCAGACTGCGTCCATGCAACTCCCACACATCGCTTGTCGAGGCTACAAAAACCTTGCCGGACCGTTCCGGAATGTATTCGTAGAGGCGCGCCAGGCAGCCTCGCTCGACGACGGCAGGATACGTTCTTTGCGCCGTTTCCACGGCGTACGACGGCATACAAACGTTGTACCATGTGGTTTGTCGCCAGCCCCGTTTCCGATGGCGCTATTCTTCGCGCTGCTGATTGCGGGCGCAGGCGAACCCATTCGCCACGTCAGCCCGACCACCGCCCTCTGGACAACGCCGTGCATCCTGGTGTCGGCGCTACTGATCACCTGGGCGGCCGAATCGGCACAGTTCTTCATCGCCCAAGGCTTTGCCCTGGCCATCCTCGCCTGGCTACAGACTCTGCCCGAGTTCGCGGTAGAAGCGGTACTCGCCTGGCACCGCCAGGTTCCCTATCTCCTCGCAAACTTGACCGGCGCGCTGCGACTGCTAACCGGGCTCGGCTGGCCCGCCATCTATTTCGCCGCTGCATTCGTTCATCGCAAGAACACAAAGCAGCCGCTTTTGCGAATCCAGCTTCACACCCAGCACAGTGTTCAGGTGGTCGGCCTGATCATTCCATTGGCCTACATGACGTTCGTCTGGTGGAAAGGAACTCTCCATCTTTACGACGCCATTTTTCTAATCGCTATTTATGCCGCCTACCTGACGCTGCTCCACCGCATGCCGCCCCAGGACCAGGAAGGCATCGACGATCTCGAACGCATCCCCCGCGCAATCGTGCTCTCACCACGCCCCCGCCGGATTGCGCTGATCGCGCTCTTCTTCCTGGCCGGCGGCGCCCTGATTTACTTCACCGCTGAGCCATTCCTCGGCAGCCTGATGGCGCTCGCCGCCCTGGCGCATATTCCGAACTTCGTTTTCATTCAGTGGGTAGCGCCATTCGTGTCGGAATTCCCTGAAATGGCCTCAACGTTTTACTGGGCCCGCACGGTGGTTCACGCCCCAATGGCGCTCATGAACATGGTGTCGAGCAACATCAACCAGTGGACGCTGCTTGTCGCGATGCTTCCCATCGTCTACTCCCTCAGCCTCGGCGCGCCGGCCGGTATCCCGCTCGACCCGCAACAGGAGCTGGAACTGCTCATGACCATCGGCCAGGCCCTTCTCGGCCTGCTCTTTCTCATCAACATGGAACTCGCCTGGTGGGAGGCAAGCGTTCTGTTCGCCTTGTGGGTGATCCAGTTCGTGTTCTCCGCCATTGCACCCGAAGGTGGCATTCACTGGGACATCACCATCACCTACTACGCTTGGGCGATTTTGGAACTTTTCCGCCTTCTCATCGGAAAACGAGATGCGGCAGCATTTCGAGAGTTTGCGCACGTCTGGCGGACTTACGTAATGCGGTGAACGATATACTGAACTGACAGATCCTTTCAGGAGATCATTATGCATCGAATTTGTCTGGCCCTGTTAGCCGCGACTATTTCAGCAGCGTCTCTGGGAATCGCCCAGGACGGTCCTTACAAGGTCCTCAAAACCACGAAAGTCGGCGGCGCCGGCGGTTGGGATTATGTTTACGCCGACTCGAACGGGCGCAAGTTGTATATCGCGCGCGGCGGGCAGTCCGGCCAACCGGGACGAATTACCGTCTACAACCTCGATACGCTGGAACCGGCGGGCGAAATTCCCGAAGTCAGCGCGCATGGAGCGGTAGTCTCCACGAAATCCGGCCATGGATTCGCGAGCAGCAAGCCAGTGGTGATGTTCGATTCGAAGACCCTCGCCGTCATTAAGAAGATCGACGTCGACGGAAACCCTGATGGAATGCTCTACGACGCCTTCAACGACCGCGTATTTGTGCTGAGCCACCGCGCTCCGCACGCAACCGTGATTAACGCCTCGGACGGGTCCATTGCCGGAACCATCGATCTGGGCGGAGCGCCCGAACAAGCTGCGACTGACGGAAAAGGTCATGTATACGTCGACATCGAAGACAAGGACAACATCGCCGCGATCGATGCTAAGACGCTCACCGTGACGGCCCACTACGACATTTCGGGCAAGGGCGGCACTTGCGCCGGACTGGTGCTGGATGCCAAGAACGACATCCTGTTTTCCGCTTGCCGCAAGCCTCAGAACATGGTGATCCTGAGCGCGAAAGACGGCAAGGTGATTACGACGCTGCCGATCGGCCAGGGAACGGATGGCGCCGTCTACAATCCCAAGACCATGGAAGCCTTCAGTTCCCAAGGCGACGGCACCCTTACGGTCATTAAGGAAAAGAGTCCCACCGATTTCGAGGTGGAGCAGACCGTCCAAACCATGCGCGGCGCGCGAACTTCGACATTCGACGCTAAGACCGGCAACATCATCCTGATCAGCGCCGAGTTCGGACCGCCGCCTGCAAATCCGCCGGAAGGACGTCCGGCCCGTCCACCGATGATCCCCGATTCTTTCACGATTATCGTAGTAGGAAAGTAAACGAGACTATGTACAAGAGGTTGTTCCTGGGCGCGGCGTTCGCCAGCCTTTCTCTCTTCGCGCAAAGCCTGGCGGTGACGCCGCCGCTGGCGTTCGAGGTGGCATCCATCAAGCCGTCTCCGCCGCTCGATCCGGCGAAGATGATGGGCGGAAAGATGCATATCGGCATGCAGGTGGACGGGGCTCGGGTCGACATCGGCTTTCTGTCGCTCGCTGACCTGATTCGTATCGCATATAGCATCAAGTCCCACCAGCTTTCCGGGCCGGACTGGATGTCCTCGCAGCGCTACGACATCATGGCCAAGATGCCCGAAGGCGCTACCCGCGAACAGGTGCCGGCCATGCTCCAGGCGCTCCTGGCGGAGCGTTTCAAGCTGACCGTGCACCACGACAACAAAGAGTCTTCCGTCTACGCGCTGGTCGTCGGTAAGAACGGCCCCAAAATGAAGGAGGCGGAGCCTGATCCCGAGCCTGCGCCCGGCGATGCGCCGCCGCCCGAGCCGAAACAGCAGCAAAGCGGGTTCGTTGTGAATGCCGGAGGCAACCAGATGCGCGTTACACCTGGCCCCGGAGCCGGCGGTGGCCCGGGCGAAGGCCGCGCGGTAACCATCGGCGGCGGACCCATGGGCCAGATGAGGATGTCCATGGCTGAAGGAGCCATGCACATGGAATTCGCAAAAATGGCCATGCCTGCATTCGCCGAGATGCTGGCGCGCTTCACGGACCATCCCGTCATCGACATGACCGATTTGAAAGGGAAATACCAGGTCGCGTTGGATGTTCCCATGGAGGATCTGAAGTACATGGCGCGTGCCTCTGGCGCCGGCATGATGATGATGGGTCCGCCGGGCGCTTCTCCGGCAGGCGGAGCACCGAGCCAGGGACCAGCCGACGCCGCCTCGGCGCCGTCAGGAGGTTCCATTTTTTCCGCAGTCCAGAAACTCGGCCTGAAGCTCGAACCGCGCAAAGCGCCCGTCGACATGATTGTCGTCGATCACATCGAAAAGTCACCGACCGACAATTGAGGCTGGCCGATGCTGATCGTTCATGTCCACGTGCACGTCAAGCCGGAATTCGTCGAGGCGTTCCGCGAAGCAAGCATCGAAAACGCGCGCCACAGCATCCAGGAGTCCGGCATCGCACGCTTCGATGTGATTCAGCAGAGCGAGGACCCATCACGTTTTGTCCTGGTGGAGGTCTATCGCACGCCCGAGGCGTCCGTGGCTCACAAAGAAACGGCACACTACCAGAAATGGCGTGATACGGTCGCCGAAATGATGGCCGAACCCCGCCAAGGCATTAAATACTCCAATCTTTTCCCGCCAGACACCGGCTGGTAAAATGCGGTTCGAATTCGCCACGGCCACGCGCATTGTTTTCGGCGCGGGCACTGTGCGGGAGGTAGTCCCGGCGGCGCGCGAGATGGGATCGCGGGTCTTGTTGGTGACGGGAAAGAATCCTGATCGCGCCGCACCCATCGAGGCAGAATTAGGCGCGCATGCAATCCGAATAGCCGGCGAACCGACGCTCGACGTTATCCGGGAAGGCCTGGAACAGGCCCGCGGATTCCAGGCCGATGTTGTGATCGCATTCGGCGGCGGAAGCGCCATCGACGCCGGCAAAGCCATCGCTGCCATGGCAACGAACCCCGGCGATCTGCTCGACTATCTTGAAGTGATCGGCGCGGGCAAGCCCCTGGTCTCTCCGCCGCTTCCTTTCATTGCCGTTCCGACCACCGCCGGAACGGGGTCGGAAGTCACCCGCAACGCGGTTCTCTCCTCGCCCGAACCTCACGTCAAGGTCAGTCTGCGAAGTCCTCAAATGCTGCCCCGCCTGGCGGTGGTCGACCCGGGACTGACGGTGGACCTGCCGCAGGCCGACACCGCCAGTACGGGCCTGGATGCGCTGACCCAGGTCATCGAACCCTTCGTTTCGATCCGAGCCAACGTCATGACCGATGGTTTCTGCCGCGAAGGAATGCGTCGCGCCGTTCGATCGCTCCAGCGGGCGTACCTCCACGGCGACGACCTCGAAGCCCGTACCGATATGTCGATTGTGAGCCTCCTGAGCGGCCTCGCGCTGGCAAACGCCGGGCTCGGCGCAGTCCACGGCTTCGCGGCACCAATCGGCGGAGCGTTCGATGCTCCCCATGGAGCGATTTGCGCCGCACTGCTTCCGCACGCTACAGCCGTGAACATCCAGGCTCTGCGATCCCGCGCTCCGGATAGCGAGCCTTTGCGGCGCTACGGAGCGGTTGCACAAATCCTTACCAACGACAGCGCCGCGATCGCCGGGGATGCGCCGGAGTGGCTGGCGAAAACCTGCCGCGCACTCGCGATCGCGCCTCTACGAACCTATGGCATACGCGAGACCGACATCGACGACCTGGTGTCAAAAGCCTCACGAGCAAGCAGCATGAAAGCCAATCCCATCGTCCTGACCGATCACGAGTTGCACGAAGTACTGGAACGGGCAATTTGAACGTCTACACTGAGAGGAATGGCGCTCGAAGAGTATCGCCGCAAGCGGGATTTCGAAAAGACCCCTGAGCCGGCCCCCCAGCCGGTTTCCAAGAAGTCCAAAACCGCGTTACCGCACTTCTACATCCAACGCCACGACGCCACCCGTCTCCACTACGACTTCCGACTCGAAATCGGCGGCGTCCTGGTCTCCTGGGCGGTCCCCAAAGGCCCTTCTCTGGAGCCTCTCTCGAAACATCTCGCGATGCACGTCGAGGATCATCCCATGGAGTACGGCACCTTCGAAGGAAACATTCCCAAGGGAGAATACGGGGGCGGCAGCGTCATGCTCTGGGACGAGGGAACCTGGGAATTGCTCGGCGATGACCCCGCCGACGAGCAGATCAAACGCGGCGACCTGAAGTTCCGCCTGCACGGCCACAAAGTCAATGGGGAATACGCCCTGGTCCACATGCGTGGGCGCGGCAAGGGCAACGAGTGGCTGATGATCAAGAAAAAGGACGAGGAAGCCAAGCCGGGCTGGAACATCGAGGATTTTGCCTTCAGTGTGAAAACCGGCCGCACCCAGCAGGAAATTGCCGAGAACCTGCCGCCGGTGAAGAAACCTGCCAAATCGCCGGCCGCCAAAAAGTCCGCCTCAAAAAAAAACTCCGCGCCCGGAGTTGAAGTAGCGGCCCTCAAAGGGGCGGTGAAGGCCGAAATGCCCCGCCAGGTTGCGCCCATGCTGGCCAATCTCGCCGACTCGCCACCACGCGGCGACCAGTGGCTGTACGAGATCAAGTGGGACGGCGTGCGCTCGATCTGCTACATCGAAGACGGCCGTGCCGAGCTTTATTCCAGGCGCGGCAATCGCTGCACGCAGCAATACCCGGAACTCACCGTACTCCCGCGCCAGGTCAATGCCACGACTGCCATTCTCGATGGCGAGATTGCGGTTCTCGACGAGCAGGGACGCCCGCGGTTCAACCTTATCCAACCCCGCATCTCGGTGGACGACCCGAACAGCATCGCGCACCTCTCGCGCTCGACACCTGTCTCGTTGTTTCTGTTCGACGTGCTGTACGTCGATGGCTATGACCTCCGCGCCGTGCCTCTGATCGAACGCAAAAAAGTGCTGGCCTCGCTTGTCGAGCCGACCGATCGCATCCGCGTCTCCGACCACTTCATCGCCAACGGCGCCGAGATGCTGGAAGCGGCGCGCCAAAGCGGTCTCGAAGGCATCATCGCCAAACGGCTCGACAGCAAATATGAAGGACGCCGCTCTTCCGACTGGGTGAAGGTAAAGGTTAATACCGAGCAGGAGTTTGTCATCGCCGGCTTCACGCACGGCGAGCGATCGTACTTCAGCTCGCTCATTCTGGGTCAGTATAAGGATGGCAAACTGGTGCATGCCGGCCAGGTCGGCACCGGCTTCAACGAGCGCAGTCTCAAGGAGATTTACAGCCGTCTGGAGCCGTTAATCACTACTACGAGCCCATTCGGCGCCGCAATCAAAAACCGGCTCGGACGCGACGTGACTTGGGTGAAGCCCGAACTGGTGGCGCAGATCAAGTACCTCGAGTTCACGCCCGACGGGCAGCTTCGTGCCCCGGTTTTCGTGAGCCTTCGAACCGACAAAGAACCCAAGGAAGTGGTCCGCGAAGACGAACCCGCGAACGGCGATCCACCGCCCGGTTCGGTGATCCCTGCCGAGGCCCGCACGGAACTGACGGTTACCATCGAGGGTCATCCCCTCAAATTCACGAACCTCAACAAGGTCTGGTTCCCGAAGGACCACATCCTGAAACGTGAGGTCATCAGCTATTACGACTCCGTTTCGGATCTCATTCTGCCTCACCTGCGCGACCGCCCGCTTTCGTTGAAGCGCTATCCCGACGGAATCGATGCCGACTACTTCTTTCAGAAGAACGCCGAGGACAAGGTGCCCGACTGGGTGCGGCTGGAAGCGATCGACTCGGAGCACAAAGGCGCGCCGATTCACTACATCATCGCCAACGACCGCGCCACGCTGCTCTACCTGGCGAATCTTGCCTGTATCGACCAGAACCCCTGGATGAGCCGCCTCGGTTCGTTGGAGAACCCCGATTTTGTGCTCATCGATCTCGATCCCCAGGAGTGCTCGTACGATCTCATTGTCGAGGCGGCACTGCTGGTGCATCACAAACTGGAGGCGCTCGGCCTCGAAGGCTATCCCAAAACCACCGGCGGCGACGGCATGCACATCTATGTGCCCCTGCAGCCGGCTTACTCGTATGAGCAGGTGCGTTCTTTCGCGGAGATTCTTTCCATTCTGGTGATCACCGAGAACCCCAATCTCTTCACGACGCCGCGGGCGGTAGCCAAACGAAAGAAGGGCAAGGTGTATTTCGATTACCTGCAAATCTCGACCGGCAAGACCATCGCGGGCCCATACGTGTTGCGCGCGTATGCAGGCGCCCCCGTATCAACGCCGCTGAAGTGGAGCGAGGTTCGAAAAGGCCTCGATCCTCACGACTTCAACATCCACAACGCCCGTGCCCGGTTCGACAAGGTCGGCGACCTGTTCGAACCGGTTCTGACCAACCACCAAACCCTCGAGCGTGCACTCGAGAAGCTTGGCGGTTTGATGCAAGCCGGCGCATCTCGCTAGACATACGGCTGGCTATGTAGTATTCTACCTGCGGAATGCTAGAGCTCCGCAACGTCTCCAAAAGCTTCTCCAGCATCACTGCCGTCGATAACGTCAGCTTCAACGCCCGTCCCGGCGAAGTGACCGGCTACCTGGGCCCGAATGGCTCAGGCAAATCCACCACCATGAAAATGATCACCGGGCTGCTCGAAATGACGTCCGGCGAGATCCTCTTCGACGGCCAGCGCATCGACCGCGACCCCATCGCTTACAAGCAGCGCATGGGATACGTACCTGAGGAGCCGCATCTTTACGCCCATCTCACCGGCCTCGAATACCTCGTTATGGTGGGCCAGCTTCGCAACCTGCCCTCGAAACAGACCGCCGATCGCATCGATGGACTGTTACGATTGCTCGGACTCCATGGCGATCGTCACGTCGGCATCTCCTCCTACTCGAAAGGCATGCGGCAAAAAATCCTGCTCTCCGCCGCCCTCCTGCACAATCCCGACCTGATTCTGCTGGACGAACCGTTCTCAGGCCTCGACGTAGCATCCGGCCTGGTACTGCGGAGCCTCATTCAGGAACTGGCCGCGCGCGGCAAGGTAGTCCTCTTCAGCTCCCATGAACTGGAAACCGTGGAGCGCGTTTGCTCCCGCGTGGTCATCCTTCACCGAGGCAAAATGGTAGCCGACGATTCCATTGAGCATCTGCGCACGCTGATGTCGCTTCCGACGCTCGAGGACATCTTCTCCCAACTCGCCGTCGAGCAGGACACGGCCGTCGTTTCCCGGCAGATCGCCGACCTGATTCTCAACGGAAGAGCCCGCGAATGAACAAACTGCAATTCCGCGTGCTCTATCGCGAATTTCTCTTCCGTATGGTCGACCTGGAGTTGCTGTCCGTTCAGGGCGACATGACGAAACTGCTCGGACAGTTCGCGTCACTTCTCATCTTCGCCAGCCTCACCTTTTCGTTACCAGCTTTGAACTTTCCTCCCCGTTGGATGACGCCTGCGCAAGTCACCGCGCTGCTATGGAGCATCGAGCATTTCCTCATTGCAACCACGATGCTCGTGATCGGACTGTTCGCCGTGCTGAGCTGGGATTCCACCTTCCCCAACAAACACGATGTTATGGTACTCGCGCCGCTCCCGGTTCGCACGCGGACTCTGTTTTTCGCGAAAGTTTCAGCTATGGCGGCGGCGCTGGGCATCACGGTAGTAACAGTCAACGCGCTCAGCAGCGTGACATGGACCTCGCATATCGTCCCGGCTGGGAGTGGGTTTCTCGGCGTCGTTCGATCGTTCGCCGCCTATTGGCTCACAATGTTTGCGAGCGGCACGTTTCTATACTGCTCCGTCCTCGGAGTTCAGGGGCTTACCGCCCTACTGCTTCCTCGTCGAGTGTTCCTGCGCGTCTCGGCGTTCCTTCAGATGGCGGCATTCTGTCTCTTCCTTTGCGCCTATTTCCTGGAACCCAACATCAACACGCCGGCAGCGCTCAGCGCGACGCAGAATCAACGGGCGCTCGCCTGGCTTCCGGACTACTGGTTCCTCGGCCTCTTCCACGCATTAAACGGATCGCTACGTCCGTTTTACGTGCCACTCGCCCAAAGAGCCGTCGCCGGTCTCGCGATTGTCGCGACGGGCGCCGCGGGATTCTTCGTGCTCTCCTATTTCCGCACCCTGCGAAAAATCGTCGAAGAGCCGGACATCGTACCCGGTGCTCGCGGCTGGGGCTGGACTCCAAGCTTCGGCAATTCGCTCGACACCGCGGTGGTCTGGTTCAGCACGCGCACGCTCCTGCGCAGCCGGCAGCACCGCGTCATGCTCGCATTTTATTCCGGTGTCGGCTTCGCTTTCGCGTTTTTTCTGATGCACGCCGGGCATTTGCGCGAACAGGTCGTCAACGGCAGAATCAGCATAGAACTCATGGTCTCCTCGCTCGTGATGATGTGCACCTGGGTGGTCGGAATGCGCGTCGTCTTTTCAATGCCGCTCACCTTGCGCGCCAACTGGGTCTTCCAGACCACCGCCGTTCGCAGCCCATCCGAATACCTGAAAGCCATTCGCCGGCCCCTCTTCGTGCTGGGCGTGACGCCCGTGTGGATTCTTTCCGCCGGCTTGTTCCTATGGCTGTTTCCCTGGCGGCCGGCCGCCCAACACCTGGTCGTGCTCCTGTTGTGGGGCCTGATCGTCGCGTATCTCAGCTTGCACGAGTTCCAGAAGATCCCCTTCACGTGTTCCTACCTGCCTGGAAAGTCGTATTTCCACATGACGTTTCTCGCAGCGGTTGGCCTGCTTGTGCTCATGGTGCGAGGGGTCCTGATCGAATACCGGGCGCTGCAGAACCCCGCGTCCTTTGCGGTGATGACCGCGGTTCTTGCCGCAGTCGCGCTTATCGCCCGCTGGCGTGCCGTCTCCTATGCTGCGTCGGAAGCCGCCACCGTGGAGTATGAAGACCGTCCGACGCCGGCCATACTCCCGCTCGGGCTGAACCGCGACGGCGTCTGGCCCGTTTAACCGCCTGCGTTAGAATCGTTCGAACAGGGAACAACAAATGATCCACAGGTGGGTATTAGTGTGCGCTGCCGCGGCCGCCGCTGCATGGATGTTCTCGAAGCCCGTCGCAGTCGTCCGATCCTCGGCCGACGATTCCTCTTACACGCTCTTCGAAAGCGGCCAGGTTCGACCGCTCGCTCTTTCCGCCGACAACACGCTTCTATTTGCCACCAACACGCCCGCGAATCGCCTCGAAGTCTACTCACTACCGGACATGACGCAGGTCGGATATACCTCCGTCGGCCTCGAGCCTGTGGCAGTTGCCGCGCGCACCTCGAGTGAAGTGTGGGTCGTAAACCACCTGTCCGACAGCGTCAGCATCGTCGATGTCTCCGATCCGACAGCGCCTCGCGTCGAACGGACTTTGTTCGTTGGCGATGAGCCGCGCGACATCGTCTTCGGCGGACCGAACTTCGACCACGCCTTCATCACCACGGTTCATCGGGGTCAAAACTCACCGCTCGACCCACAGCTCACAACGCCCGGGGTCGGCCGCGCCGATGTATGGGTTTTCGACGCCAACTCCCTCGATGCCTCGCTCGGTGGAACGCCCTCGACCGTCCTAACTCTGTTCTGCGACACACCGCGCGCTCTGGCCGTCTCGCCCGATGGCAACACCGTCTATGCCGCGGCATTCCACTCCGGAAATCGGACCACCACCGTATCGGTCGGCTCAATTCCGCAGAACGGCCTGCCAGCGCCGCGCACGAACTTCCAGGGAGTGCCCGGTCCTGCGGTCGGACTCATTGTGAAATACCGCCCCAACCCAGACGACGGCTCCATGCACTGGCAGGACGAGCTGAATCGCAGTTGGGATGACGCCGTGCGGCTTTCCCTTCCCGACAAGGACGTCTTCGCGATCGACGCGTCAGTGGACCCACCAGTCCAGAAAGACGGCGACGGAGCGGTCTTCACAGGCGTCGGGACGATACTTTTCAACATGGTCGTCAACCCCGTGAGCGGAACCGTGTACGTCAGCAACACCGACGCGCAAAACCATCAGCGGTTCGAAGGTCCTGGCACTTACGCCGGGCATAGCGTCCGGGGACACCTGGCCGAGAGCCGCATCACGGTGCTCTCGGGCGCCGACGTGATCCCGCGCCACCTCAACAAGCACATCGACTACAGCCATTGTTGCGATCCCGCGCCCAACGCCGAAAGCGTCCGCAGTCTCGCCTTCCCAACCGGCATGGCTGTTTCGAGCGATGGCGTCAAACTTTACGTCGCCGCGTTTGGGTCCAGCAAAATCGGGGTCTTTAACACCTCGGATATCGAAGACGACAGCTTCGTACCCGACACCGACAACCAGATCACGGTATCGGGCGGCGGCCCGAGCGGCCTCGCCCTGGACGAATCCCGCAACCTGCTGTATGTGATGACGCGCTTTGATGATTCCATCTCGGTCATCGATCTCGGCAGCGCCCAGGAAACGGCGCACATCGCCATGCAGAGCCCCGAGCCGGCCAGCGTCGTAAACGGCCGCCGGTTCCTTTACGACGCCTCCACCACGTCCAGCCACGGCGATTCCGCCTGCGCCAGTTGCCACATCTTCGGCGACTTCGACAGTCTCGCCTGGGACCTGGGCAATCCCGACAACGCCCCTCCCGCCAACCCCGGTCCCTTTGCGTCGCCGATTCCCGATCAGAACCCCACGTTTCATCCCTTGAAAGGTCCCATGACCACACAGAGTCTGCGCGGCCTCGATAATCATGGGCCTATGCATTGGCGCGGCGATCGTACTGGAGGCAATGATGCTTCCAGCGCCCAGCCGAACAGCGGCAGCTTCGACGAGGGGGCGGGCTTCAAGAAATTCAACCCGGCGTTTCAGGATCTGCTCGGGCGAAGCGATCAGCTTTCCGACGCCGACATGCAGGCGTTCACCGACTTCACGCTCCAACTCACCTATCCGCCGAACCCCATCCGCAATCTCGACAACTCGCTCACGGCCGACCAGCAGGCGGGACGTGACTTCTTCATGGGTAAGACCATGGGTGGCAAGCCGTCCGACCTGATCAAGACCTGCAACGGCTGTCACGTGCTCGACCCGAACGGCAATCGTCAATTCGGAGTGGCGCGTCCGGGTTTCTTCGGCACCGATGGGCAATCGACTTTCGAAAACGAGACGCAGCTTTTCAAGGTTCCGCACCTGCGCAACCTGTATCAGAAGGTTGGAAAGTTCGGCATGTCACCTGATCCCCTGATTCCGCTCGATGGAAATCCGAATATGGGCGACCAGGTCCGCGGCTTCGGGTTTCTGCACGACGGCAGCGTCGATACTATCTTCCGTTTCCACGGCGCGGCGGTCTTTGTCCAGAGTGTTTTCAATCCGGGAGGCATTCCGGCGAATGCCGCGGGTCAAAAGATCCGCCGCCAGCTCGAGGCTTTTCTGCTCGCCTTCGACAGCAACCTGGCGCCGATTGTAGGCCAGCAAATCACCCTGTCGCAAACCAACGGCGATGCCGCCGGTCCGCGAGTCGATCTTTTCGAATCGCGCGCCTTAGCAGGCGAATGCGATCTGGTGGTGAAAGGCCGTGTCGATGGAGTCTCTGCCGGCTTTCTCTACGACACAACCCAAAGCGCTTTCGTACGCAGTCAAACCGGAGACGTTTTGTCTGATTCCGATTTGCGCGCCCTGGCACAGAACCCTGGCAGCGAGTTGACATTCACGTGTGTACCTCCTGGTTCTGGTGTCCGGATTTCAAACGATATTTGACGCTAAAATTGAAGTCCGACTTGAAACGAAATGATCCTTATCATCTTCCGATCGCGTCTGACCCCCGAAGCCGGCAACGATTACGCTGATATGCAAGCAGAGATGCTGGCCATTGCACAGGAGATGCCCGGCTTCATCGACGTAAAGGGCTTTAAGGCCGATGATGGCGAGCGCGTCACGATCGTCCGCTGGCAGGATCGCGAGACACTGGCAGCCTGGCGCAGCCATCCGCGCCATCGCGTGGCGCAGCAGAACGGCCGCTCGAAATGGTACGAGTACTACCACATCGAAATCGCCGAGGTCCTGCGGGAGAATACTTTCAACCGGCCAACGGCGGCAGCGGGCGGCGAATAAAATCACGGTCGAAAACTACTTGCGCACAGGGGAAATGGTGCGCACGCGAATCTCCTGCGCCTGCGCGCGTGCATTCCATTCAGGGCCTGCGATACTGCATGTCCTGGTGATCATCGATCATCAAAGTGCTGTAAAGGGACTGAGAACAACCCGGCCACCGCTATCGTATAAAGGCATCGGCAAAACACCCGATCAAGAACGGCGAACTCAATGCCGATAGTATTGATATGCACGCGGTACTATTCTTTGCGTTCTTCCAGGCCGCTCCGCCCACCGAGTTTCCGCTTCGCGCCGAGTGCTCAAACGATGCCGCGGTCATAACCTCCGTCGGGCGCGCCGAGCCAATCAATATCGTGTCATCGCTGGCCGGCGACGGCCCAACCTGCTACCACGTACGCCTCGATCGCGGTAGCAAATCGGTTGTGGGATATATCATCGGCGCCGAGCATCCTTCCATCCTGGCATTCGAGCGCGAAAGGGCGATCCTTCAAGCGCGGGAGTCGGTCCCTGTTCCGGCAGCACAGACCGCCCCGCCCATTGAAGAACCCGTACACCCCGCCTATTTTGACAATTTCTCCGGTGTGGATGCCGCGGGTAATCCCATTTCCCTGGCACGGATGAAGGGTAAGGTGTTTCTGGTGACCTTCTGGTCGCCGGCGGTGAAACGTTCGCGTCAGGACCTGGCATCTCTTGGCGACCTGGTCGGCGAGTATGGCGCGCGCGGCCTAACCGCCATTGGCATCGCCATGGACTCCAACGCCTCGCGAATTTCCGGCGTACTCGACGACACGCCCGTGACCTGGCCGCAGTTTCCCGATCGCATCGGCCTCGCTGCGAAATACGGCGTGGATCGCAATTCCGCTACGACCTTCGTTTTGGACGAGTCGCACCGCATTATCGCCGTCAGCCCTCGCCGGGATGAGTTGGCCAAGATCGTCCGCACTCATCTGGAAGCGAAGTAGACCGGGTGGCCTAATGGGCGGGCGGCTCGTTGGGATCCTAAAAGAAGCGCGCGCTGCGCTATGCTGCTTTGCGTAGGTTTCAAACCGCCGCACACTCAACAACTCCAGATCCAGCAGGATGTGGAAGGGTGAAGCAGGCGGTTTCGCCTGCCATTGGATTTTACCGGGAAAGCACAGGCGGAAGAGATCAGACGCGGGAAGCTATGTTCATTATTCGTTTGCTGCCTCAGTGACTGAGGCGAAGTACCTCGGACGCCAGTTGAGAAAACAGCGCGTTGAGCTGATTCCGGTCGGCGGTCACCAGGTATTGCCCCTGCTCCTGGTTCTGCTGAAACGCCGGGTTGACATAAGCCTGGTAAGTCACCGGGTCGTACGGCAGTGCCGGGATCGTTGGGAAATTTGCAATGATCGGCAGAAACTCCCGATCCACGGCGTCGGTGCCATTCCCGGTCAGATAAATCGCGTTGATTTTGATGTGATACGTCGCATTGCCGCGAATGCGGTTTGCCTCCGCCATCGCCGTGTTCATGCTGACCGCCACTATCGTGTTCGGCTGGTCAGGCCGGAAGAACCCGTTATAAGGCCCTGCCGTGAACTTGTTGGATACTGAGCCAATTGTGCCGTGGTTGTTCCAGAAGTCGCCGACGTTTTTGCAACTCGGCTGTACGTTAGGGTCCGAGCTGCAGAGATTGATGGTTTGATAAAGCCATGTGTCGCGCGTGACCAGCCCCCCGGCCACGGTTGGTCCATTGCCGGTTGCCGCCACTCCGTGAGTGCTGTTCCCGTAAATATCCTGATCTGGAATGTACGCGATCATCTGGCGTGTATTGGAATCCTGGTACCCGCACCCGACGGGCAGCACCACCGAGGGGTCGCTGTCCATGGGTTGGTATAGTCCATTTATCGAGCCGCCGTATGAGTTTTGGTTCGATCCTTGCGCCAGCGTTCCTCGCACCGCGGCACCATTGGCCGGACAGGTGGCCGGCATGTTGACACAGGCGCCGTTATTGCCGCCATTGCTCGAGGGACAACCATTGGGACTATAGGGCTGGTTCCAAAGCGAACCGCCTGGCTGGTTCGGCGCAACCGGATTCGTGACGGCAGGCCCCCAGCGTGTATCTACTTGTTTGCGGAGCGGAAAATCGCACGATATTCCGTTCGGCGAGCCGTCCGTGAACAGGATGATCGTGTTTTGAGCCAACGGCAGGTTCTGGGCCTGGATCTGCCGGTATGCCATCTCCAACGCCGAGGTCGTGTTGGTGTTTCCTCCGCAAGTGATGTTTGCGATCGCTGTATCCAGCGAACCGTCTCCATAGCTTGTACTCGGCGTGTATGCCAAATGAGCGGTCATGTCGAACTTCACCATCCCAATGCGGTCGTACGGACTGAATTTCGTGATGAAGTTGCGGGCTGCCGAAACCATCGCCTGACAGGCGGACGGCACCGTGGCCGTGTTCATTGAAGAAGACTCGTCGAGGACCAGCAACATGACCAGTCCCCGGCGCGTCGCCGTGCCGGTGGCGGAAACCGGGATGCTCCGGACGCCGAAGATGTTCATGAAATACGTCGGGGCGTTGACCGACGCGGCGACCGTGATGTTGAGAATCCCGTCGGGATTGCCCGAACCATCCACCTCCTGCTCAAATGTCGGGTTCACCGTGGGACTCCCGGTCGTTCCCAGATACCCCGCCGGGAAGTTGGCGCTGAAGAACTGGTTGGCCATGTTAGTCGCCGCGGTCTGGGCCGCCTGGACCGTATTGGCCAGGTTCACCGAGCGGCCAGCGGCCAGCGCCGCAGCATCCACTGCGGCGCTCAATCGCCCCTTGATCATGTAAATCGACCCGACATCCAGGGCCAACCCCACAGCGGCAACAGTAAAGACCAACATCGCAGCATTGACGATCAGGGCAAAGCCGCGTTCGCGTTTTTTGGAAGAACTGGGAAGCATGCGACACCTCAAAGGCCTACGTGACGCTCCGCGCATAAACAATCGGCGTCTGAAGAATCGAGAACAGGTTGATCCAACTCACGTCGGCGTACATCTCGGAAACCAGCGCGAAGGTGCTCGGCTGCAGCGTTACGACACCGCCGTTGCCGAAATTTGACGCCCGGTTGAATGTGTTTTTCGCGATATCCGCCGCGCTGATACTTCCATTCGATTGCACGATGGCGTTCGGCGGGTTCCCGATTCTGCTTGAGAATTTCGAACCGTTCCCGATGACGATCCGATAGCCAAAGACGTATTGGTTGTAATTCGGACAATTGCCCGCGTTCCAGGGGGGAGCATTGCCGGGCGCCGGCACAACACCCGCGGAGCACTCGTTGTCTCCCACGTAGATCACCCTCGAAAGAATCACCACGCCCATGCCATTCGGATCGGGATCGTTCTGGGCATCCGAGTTCATCCGCAGTCCCGCCGCCGCCCGAATCAACATGCGTTGATTTTGAGTTTGAGAAAGATCCAGATTCGCGTTTGGATCGGTGTTCGACCGCACCATCAAAACGGCGGCATCGCGGCAAACATTGCCCACCTGGATACCCTTCGAAAGTGTCATTCCAAGCGTGTAAGCCGCCGCGAACATGGGCAACAGAAAACTCATCACCACGGCAAACTCGATGAACGTGTTGCCGCGCTGCCGACTCGATCGTGTCATCGTGGCCTCCATTACTAGGGATTGGGTGGTACCGTTGTGCCGACGGCGAGCCCGCCGAGCACATCTGCTGAAGCCGCGTTCAAATTGATGCCGGTTCCGGCAGAGTAGCCTTTGATCGGGAAAAGCCAGTTCCAGGGATAGTTGTTGACCGTAACCTCCACTACGTTCCCCGGCTGGTTGGCGTAACTGATCCCGGTAGGGAGCGCTTGTCGGAGCGTGCACGTCCCGGAGTTGCAGGACATTACCGGATTGCTCAGATCCTGCGAGGTGTAGTAGTTCACCGTGATGAGGTTCGACTTCGTGCCACCCAGGAACCCGGCGGCGTTATCCTGCACCACCTGGGCGATGCACGTCGCCTGTGAGGTTGTACAACTCGTTCCTCCGTAGTTGTTGGTAAACGTGATAGCAAAGCGGGCTCCCTCGCGTGTCGCGTGAGTGAACGTACTTTGCAGGAAGATGGCCATCGAGACATCGATGATCCCGAAGAAAACGGCGAACATAGGGAGAAATATCATTGCTCCCTCAAGAAGCGTGTTCCCACGTTGAGCGGTCCGCCGGGCGCTGCTTACAGCTTCATCCCCACTGGTACCGTGCATTGCTTTGGTTCAGTACCAGAATGATCCTCGTCCTATCGATAAAGAATCAGCTTGATCCCGCAGCGATCTCCGGAATTCGACTGAGGGACCCTACAGTGGTATGCACGAGCACCACGCGGTCCCGCCCGTTCAATTTCTTTGAGTTCCCCGCCTTCGCGTGTTAAAATTAAGGTTCACCCACTCCCCCGGAAGCCTCGATTATTCAAGGAGTTAAAGCTTGGCCACACCTGAAGATCCAAACGCCCCGCAAGGCCCGCCGGCACCGCCTCCAGGCGGCGGTGGAGGTCAGCCTCCCCTGTTTGGAGACGGCAACAAGAACCTGATCCCGATCAACATCGAAGACGAGATGCGCCGGTCGTATCTTGACTACGCGATGAGCGTCATCATCGGGCGCGCGCTCCCCGACATCCGCGACGGTTTGAAGCCGGTGCATCGCCGCATCCTCTACGGAATGAGCGAGATGGGGTTGCTCTACAACCGTCCCACCCGGAAGTGCGCCAAGATCGTAGGCGAAGTCCTCGGCAAGTACCATCCCCACGGCGACGCGCCCGTCTATGATTCGCTCGTCCGCATGGCGCAACCCTTCTCGATGCGCTATCCGCTGGTCGACGGCCAAGGCAACTTCGGCTCGGTGGACGGCGACCCGCCCGCGGCCATGCGATACACCGAAGCCCGTCTTTCGCGCATCGCCTCCACGCTTCTTGAAGACATCGACAAGGAGACGGTCGACTTCAAAGCCAACTACGACGACAGCGAACAGGAGCCTGAGGTCCTGCCCACCCGCGTGCCAAACCTGCTCATCAACGGCAGCTCGGGCATTGCCGTCGGCATGGCTACGAACATCCCGCCGCATAACCTCACCGAAATCATCGATGCCACCATCGAACTGGTGCAGAAACCGAGTACACACCCCTCCCGCATCATTGAGATCGTCAAGGGCCCCGACTTCCCCACGGGCGGCTACATTCTGGGGAACACCGGCATCTACGACTACTTTGCCAAGGGCCGTGGATCGCTCAAAATCCGCGCCAAGGCGGCCATCGAAAAGTTCGGGAAAGATCGCGAAGCGATCATCGTCACTGAGATCCCGTACCAGGTCAACAAAGCCCGCCTCATCGAACACGCCGCCGGCCTGGTTAACGAGAAGAGAATCGAAGGCATTTCCGAAATCCGCGACGAAAGCGACCGCGACGGCATGCGCATCGTGTTCGAACTGAAGCGCGGCGAGCAGGCGGAGGTTATCCTTAATAACCTCTACAAGCAGACCCAACTCCAGATAAACTTCGGCGTCATCATGCTGTCGATCGTGAACGGCCAGCCGCGCGAGTTGGGCCTCGTCGATGTCATCAAGCGGTTCATCGACCACCGCCTCGACGTCGTCCGCCGCCGTACCGACTTCCTACTTCGCAAGGCTCGCGACCGTGAGCATCTGCTGCTCGGCTTCCAAAAAGCTCTACATCACCTGGATGCCGTCATCGCCTTGATCCGCGCCTCCCGAACGCCCAAGGAAGCGCGCGAAGCCTTGACCGGCGCCGCCATCACCGAAGCGCAGCGCCAGGCCATCGCCGCCGTCGAGGGCGCGCCCGCCGTCTGGGATTTCACAGACAGGCAGTCGCAAGCCATCATCGAACTCCAACTCCAGCGCCTCACCGGCATGGAGCAGCAGCGCATCCTCGACGAGTTGGCTGAGATCCAGCGCCAGATCGGCGAATACCTGGAGATCCTCGGGTCGGAAACGGTGCTCCGCGGAGTCGTTGTGAAGGAACTGCGCGAAGTCAAGAAGGATTTCGGCGACGAACGCCGCACGCAAGTCATTGAGGATACCGGCGAAATCCACCTGGAAGACCTCATCGCCCAGGAGGATGTCGCTGTCACGGTCACCAATGGCGGCTATCTCAAGCGCACCGCCGTCGACACTTATCGGCGACAGTCTCGCGGCGGCAAGGGGCGCATCGGGATGGGCACGAGGACGGAAGACGTCGTCGAGCATCTCGTCATTGCCTCGACGCACAGCTACCTGCTCGTCTTCACAACCAAAGGCCGGGTGTACTGGCTCAAGATTTACGAGATTCCAGACGCCGGTACGACAGGCAAGGGCAAGCACGTCTCGGGCCTGATCAATCTCCAGCAGGACGAGGCGGTAAAAGCCTTCCTCGCAATCAAAGATTTCGTGCCGGGGCGCTACATCGTCATGGTGACCAAGCGCGGCGTCATCAAAAAGTCGGAGCTGACGGAGTTCGACAACCCGATGGCGCGCGGCATCATTGCGCTCTCACTCGATGAAGGCGACGAACTGCTCGCCGCCAAACTGACGCAGGGCGACAACTATATCTTCCTCGGCACGCACGAAGGCAAGGCGATTCGCTTTAAAGAGGATCAGGTGCGGCACATGGGACGTACCGCCCGCGGCGTCCGGGCCATGGACCTCGACGAAGGCGACTACCTGGTCGGCGTGGAAGTAGTGGAGAAAGAAGGGCTCATCCTCTCAATCTCCGACTTCGGTTACGGCAAGCGTACGCCACTCAGCGATTATCGTCTGACAGCACGCGGCGGCAAGGGTGTGATTAACATGAAGACCACGGCGCGCATCGGCATGGTGGTGGCGATCCTGGTGGTGAGGGAAGATTCCGACCTCATGATCATCACGAAGGAAGGCAAGATCATCCGCATCGAAGCGGGTGCCATCCGGCAAGCAGGACGCTCTACACAAGGAGTTCGTCTGGTGCGCATGGATGAAGGCGATCAGGTCGCCGCGGCCAGTGTAATTCCCGACGCGGAAGTCGATAACGGCACGACGCCCGACGGTCAAGACAATCTGTTGCAATAGACCATCGCACGGTCATTTTTCTATTGCCTTCGCGGCAAAACGAGTTATGCTAGGGTGTGGTTCATGCCTACAGGAGACTAGGAGAATGTTTGATAACTACCGTTTTGCTGCTGGTGACGATGGACTCGATGATTTTGAATACGAAGACGAGCATGTAGACATGCAGTCCGAAGTCGGCTCGTATTCAGCCGACGAAGAAGACGAGGAGGAGGCGGAAGCCCCCGCGCCAGCTCACCATGCAGAGCCTGAAGCCTCGCCCGCGCCTGTGAGCGCATCCGAGGGCGAAGCGGCGCCGGCACCTAAGAAGCCCGCCAAGAAGGCTTCCAAGGCCGCGCCCGCAAAGAAGGCCGCGAAAAAGGCTTCGGCTCCGAAAGCGCCTGCCAAAAAGGCTCCTGCGAAGAAGGCTGCTGCCGCGAAAAAAGGCGCTGCTAAGAAGGCCGCTAAGAAAGCTCCTGCTAAGAAAGCCGCCAAGAAGGCTCCGGCGAAGAAGGCACCCGCAAAAAAGGCTCCTGCTAAAAAGGCTCCGGCTAAGAAAGCTGGAGCGAAAAAAGCCGCTAAGAAAACTTCCAAGAAGCGATAAGCGCTTACCGCTTGAGGCCGGTCTCAAAAGGCCGGCCTCTTCGCTTCAAAGCTACTTCCCCTCCGCAGGTTCGTTGTCCCTACCGTTGCCACTGGATTGACATTGTAGTTTCATTCCCATACCATCATTCCTAATCGTATGAAAATAGCCACAAAGATCTCCTTTTTGCTGCTCGCAACCGCGCTATTCGGCTCCAGCGCGGTGACTTATCAAAAGCCGTCGAAAGCCGTGATGGATGTTCTGAATTCCCCCGCCACTCCGACCCTGTCGTTGAGCCCCACACATACATTCGCGGTGCAGGGCCAACCCGTGCGCTATCCCCCCATCGCAGAGTTGTCGCAGCCCATGTTGCGGCTGGCCGGCCTGCGCATTAATCCCAAAACGAATGGCCTCCATAACACCGTTTTCAACAGTTCACTGGTCTTGCGGAAAGTGCCCGAGGGAACCGAGATCGCGATTCAGTTGCCGCCCGATCCCAAGCTGACGATGCCGGTCTGGAGTCCCGATGGTTCGCACTTCGCCTTTACCAACTCCACGGCAAATGGGATTGAGCTTTGGATCGGCGATACGACCGGCAAGACGCACAAGGTCGAAGGCGTACATATTAATGCTGTGATGACTCCCCCGGTCTTCCCCGGCCGGCCTGGTGGCCGGTTCGGCGGCGGCGGTGGTGGCGACGTGCAGTGGATGCCCGACAGCAAGACACTCCTCGTCTATACCGTGCGTTCGAATCGCGGCGCCGCGCCCGTGTTGCCGTCAGTTCCGATCGGACCGGCCGTGCAGGAGAGCCTCGGTGGCGCCACTCCGGTGGTGACGCATGAAGACATGCTGCAGAATCCGCATGACGAGGATCTCTTCGAGTATTACGCTACCGCGCAACTGGCTACCGTTGACCTCGCCAGCGGCAAGGTCACGCCTATCGGTAAACATGGAATCCTGGAATCGGTCCACATATCTCCGGGCGGCAAATACTTCCTCGTGACGACTGTTCACCGGCCGTTCTCTTACCTTTATGCCGTCCGGTCGTTCCCCAAAGACATCGAAATTTGGGATCGCTCCGGCAAGGTGGTCCACAAAGTGGCCAGCCTTCCGCTCGAAGACAAGGTGCCGATCAACGGTGTGATCACAGGGCCGCGGTCTGTCGAATGGCGTCCCAGCGAGCCTCCCACCCTCATCTGGGCCGAGGCGCTCGATGGCGGCAATCTGAAGAACAGCGTCCCCTTTCGCGACCATGTTCTCGCCCTCAAAGCTCCATTTACCGGCGAGCCGACCGAAGTCTTTAAGACCGAACAACGCTTTCAGGGGATTCAGATGGGAGAGAAGGGTGGCCTGGCATTCGTCGAGGACTTCGACCGGCGCAAGCGCTGGGTCCGCACGTTCGAGGTATATCTCGACGATCCCAACCCGCATGCCCGTGTCCTCTGGAGCCGCAATAATCAGGACCGCTACAACGATCCCGGCGCGCCTCTCGAGAAACGGATGCCCAACGGCCAGCGCGCCCTCCTGATGGATGGTGACAACATCTTCCTCACCGGCCTCGGCTCCTCACCCAAAGGCGACCATCCCTTCCTCGAGCGGTTCAATCTCGCCACCCAAAAGAGCGAGCGCCTGTTCCAGTGTGACGACACGCATTACGAGACGGTCGAAGGGCTCCTCGATGCCCACGGCGACAAGTTCCTAACGCGCCGCGAAAGTCCCACCGAGCCGCCGAACTACTTCATCCGGACCGCTGCCGGTTCCATTACCGCGCTGACCAAGTTCCCTGATCCGCAGCCGTCCATTCGCGGCGTCAGGAAGGAACTGGTGAAGTACAAGCGGCCTGACGGGGTCGACCTGTCGTTCACACTGTACCTGCCGCCCGATTACAAGCAAGGGACCCGCCTGCCGACCGTGATCTGGGCTTACCCGTACGAGTACAACGACGCCGCCACCGCCGGGCAGGTGACCGGCTCGACCAATCGCTTCACGGAAATGACCGGATATTCCGAACTCTTCTTCGCACTCGACGGTTACGCTGTTCTGGCGAACACGGCCATGCCGGTCGTCGGCGCCGATCCGGACACGGTGAACAACACCTACATCGATCAGATCATTGCCGACTCGAAAGCCGCGATCGACAAGGCGGCGGAGATGGGCGTTACCGATCCGTCGCGGGTCGGCGTCGGCGGCCATAGCTATGGGGCGTTCATGACCGCCAACCTGCTGGCCCATTGCGACCTGTTCCGCGCCGGAATCGCCGAAAGCGGCGCGCACAACCGCACCCTGACGCCGTTCGGTTTCCAGACCGAGCGCCGGACGCTGTGGGAAGCGCCCGATGTCTACCTCAAGATGTCGCCTTTCATGTTCGCCAACAAGATCAAGGCGCCGATCCTGCTGATCCACGGGGAAGCCGACGACAACGACGGCACATTCCCGATTCAGTCCGAGCGCATGTATGAGGCGATTCGCGGGAACGGAGGCACGGTGCGCCTGGTGTTTCTTCCCTTCGAGGCTCACGGCTATCGAGGCAAGGAGACCATCGAGCACGTCCTGTGGGAGAAGTTCGCCTGGTTCGACAAGTATGTGAAAAACGCGCCGTCGACCAACACGACAAACTGAGGGTGTGCAAGGGTGGCGCAGGCCAGGGAACGCGCAGGCGAAACCGCCTGCGCCACCTTGAATTCATCATGCACCATCGTGGCTAAAGGCAGCCGAACTACTTCTGCGCCACCGTCGAGTATGCTGGGGATATGGAATTTCCCCGTCTACTCACGGTGCGTCAGAATTTTCCTAGCCGCGCAATCCCAGATATTCCCGGCCAAATCCGGAGCGAGTTGTCCGCTTCCGGATTCGCCTCGCGGGTCAAACCCGGAGCGCGCATCGCGATCGGAGTCGGAAGCCGGGGCATCGCGAATATCTCCACGATCGTCCGATCTGTGATCGAGTTCTGGAAATCGCAAGGCTGCCATCCCTTCATTTTCCCGGCCATGGGTAGCCACGGGGCAGCGAGCGCGGAGGGCCAGGCGGACGTGCTCGCCCACTATGGCATCCACGAGGCGACCATGGGCTGTCCGGTGGTCAGCGCTCTCGACGTCGTCCCCCTCGGCTCGACGAGCGACGGCATCGAGGCATTCATGGATCGCAACGCCTTCGAATCGGATGGCGTGATGCTGGTAGGCCGTGTCAAGTGGCACACCGATTTCGCCGGCAAGATCGAAAGCGGACTGTTCAAAATGATGGCGATTGGCCTCGGCAAGTTTGCCGGCGCGCAACGTTACCACACCTACGCCTACAAGCTCGGCCTGGAACATGTAATCCGCACAGTCGGGCGGCAGGTGCTCGCATCCGGCAAGGTTCTTGGAGGCCTGGCCATCCTCGAAGATGCCAATCACGACACCGCGCAGTTGACCGCCGTACCTGTCGAGCAGATGGAGACCCGGGAAGAAGAGTTGCTCGCCCTGGTCAAGAGCTGGATGGGCAAGATCCCGGTTCCGGAGCTCGACATTCTGATCGTGGACGAGATCGGAAAGAACGTCAGTGGGGCCGGAATGGATACCAAGGTGATCAATCGAGGGGTCAACGGCGAGTACAATCCGTGGCCGAACACGCCACGCATTAACCGCATCTACATTCGCGATCTGACCAGTAACAGCTACGGCAACGGCGTCGGCCTCGGTATGGCGGATGTGGTGAACGACCGTTTGCTGCAGAAGATCGACTGGCATCCCACCCGCATTAACTCGCTGACCGCCTCGACACCGGCGTGTATTCGCACGCCGATCCACTTCGCTTCGGATCGCGAATGCCTGGAGCGCATTGCGCCAACGGTAGGCAAGACCGACTTATCGCAAGTTAGCTTCGGATGGATTAGAAACTCACTGGAGTTAGCCGTTCTGAAACTAAGTGAAAATCTCCGCCCGGAAATTGGTAAGAACTCTATTCTGGAAATTGTGGGCCCGGCGGAAGCGATGGAATTCGATGAAAGCGGGACTTTGTTGGGGAAGGTACTGGAGGAACAGCAGGTGGGGGTAAGTCACTAACTCTGCAAACAGGCCGAAAGGCCTTTGCTGGTGGATGGGCCGGCTGGTGGTCGCCAGGCCGCCCATCCACCAGGCAGAGGGTTTTAGCTGCCCTGGTTGGCGGCTTGTGTCATTGTGCTGGCGATCTTGCTGAAGATCGTGCTGATGCTGGTGGCTACGCCCGGCATGATCGCGCCGGCGGCGACGGCCACAAAACCCGCCATGAGTGCGTACTCAATGAGGTCCTGTCCGCGCGTATCCTTCCAAATTCTCAGCTTCCAAACCAAATTCGTGATCCGTGTCATTGTATCTCCTCTCCCTTGCAACCGATTATGATGTCTCCGTTGCTAAGAGTAAGTTATCATCCATCCACAATCCGATAAATCAGAATAAGTCCCTAGTCAGGTCCTCAAAAAGGTCTAGACTGGAGGCCGACAAAGCCCTTCAGTGGTACGCGTGGATGAATGGTTTTAAGGTCTAAGGTTCTCATGCTTAAACCAGCCGAAGCTGCCGGAACGACTCCAACAGCTCAAAATCGGTCCGAACGCTAGCGACCGTTTCTCCCCTCTGCTCAATACGATCTGTACCTATATGACCCATATCGGCGGCAAGCCTCAGGTACTCGACTTTTGCCGGGTCGATGCCCATAATGCGGCAGCAAGTCGCGTCCACTGCGACCAGGTCTCGGCCCATCACGATTACGTGCGAGGCCTTCGGCCTGCCTTGAATGGGGCCGTTTCCTTCCATTCCGACGATTCCGTCCACAAGCGCGAAGGTCTTCCGGAATCTGCGATTCAACGCCACTATCGATTGCGGAATCCCGATGTAGTGCAACTTGTTCTTAGGCCAGCCATAAACGCTCCCCGGCACGAGGCCGAAGAAGTTTTTCATGGCTAGCGTGGCGCCCGCCCAGTGGTGGGTCTTCATTTTCGCGAGCGAAACGATCAGGTCAGCTCCTAAGGCCGTGTTGGGGAAATACATCCTCTCTTCGCCTGCGAAGTTGGTCACCGGGCTCACGTCGTCCCGGTTCAAATCCGTGAAAAGACCCTCGAACCCCGGCACATTGTCGAAATAGCGAGCCTGGTCGGCAAGATCGAGAGTGTCGCGGCGGTGTCCCGGCCCCTCTGCAATCATTACTTCAGCCGCACCCAGCGTGCGGAACACCTCATAGGCCGCCATGACGAACCGCGGATCGGTATTGATGGCGGTATTGGAGTCAAACTCCACAAGGTTGGGCTTCAGCAGAACGCGGCGGCCCTTCACGTAATCGGCCAATTGCGGGCTGCAGGCCCGGATTCCTCCGAGAATGGGGGAAACCAGGTCTTTCGTGTAAGAGTCTGCCCTTAGAACGGCTACCGCGGAGTTGCCTGCGGGCCCCGCGGGAAGCGGCGTATCCCTGTGCGTCAGCTTCATGCCGGCGAATCCCGCCGTCGCGCCGGTGCCTGTCACCGTGAGGAACGCGCGGCGATTCATGCCGGCCTCCCGGTTTTGAGCAGCCGGAAATTCCCATTCGGGTGCGCCAGGGCCTGTAGTGCGGTCAACATGATGTCCTTGGGCGGCTCTTCGGCCTCGTCCGGCGCCGGCAGTGCGTCACCCCATGTCCGCAGCGCGATCGTCAGCCAGGCGTGCGCCAGCGGTGACTTCGGACGCAACCACAGATGCCGTCCTAACGCGATTGACTCCTCAATCGGGGCCGTGGTGCCCTGTAAAGCGAGCAACCCCAAGGCAGTGGTTTCGGGATAAGAAGGCAGGTCCACGTGAAGCGCGGATCGGACTCCGTAATTCCACCCGCCATCGCGGCAGCGGCGAACCAGAACCATCTGCTCGGCTTCGCCGACTCGGGTTTTGAGCACCGGGCTTCGGACCTGGGCGGCCGACTTTTTCAAAGCAACAAGCGCATGCGCGGTAGGCTCCAGCCAGGAGGAATTCCCATCCCTCCAGGGCCAGCCTGGATGGCTGGTGTCGACTTCTTTGTCTCCAAGCCCCAGAGCCCGCAAAAACCGGACCAGCGGACGGTTTTCCGCGCCGCAGGTCCCGAGTAGATAGCTCGCGCCTTTCTCGAACTGGGTTCCGTAATCTCGACGGACAGAGCAAAGCGTGACCGCGAGGGCAGTTACCCAGGTTCCGTCTTCGACCGTCGCTCCGGCGCGCCAGCTACCGTCCGGCAACTGCCACGACTGCACGAGTTTCCAGGCGCGGTCCGCCGCCTCGCGAGCCGCCGGGTCGCCGTCCAGGGCGAGCATAGCGTACGCGGTGGGCTCCAGCCACGACGTCTTTCCCGGGAAATAGCCCCAACCACCGTCGGGATTCTGAGTCCGACGGAGCGCAGCACGGCGCCTGTCGAGGTACACCTCGGCCATAGGCTGTCTATCGGCAGATGGGGCCTAGAGGGTTAGGAGACGTCTGCCTGCAAGCCCTTGCCAGCCGCTTCAATGATTTCGACCGGCTGTTTGATGATCTTTTGGGTGCAGGGCCGCGGCACGGTGGCTCCTGAAAGCCGCGTTCGTCCTCTTCGATTACGCCGCGGTCTTCCCGGGCGTGCGTTTAGTGTGGCGCCCGATGCAGGTCGGGCGCATTAGCGGTTTGCGCGTTTTCCTGTTCAATCGACGTTGCCGATCACTTCCTTCGTTCGCTCAACGAAAGCGCGTGCACGAACGCGGTCTATTTGCTCGCAGTGGCCGAACTCATGGTCGGCCAAGCGCCGTGCATAGCTTAGGACCGTATCCTCCCGGACCTTGGTGGCAGCCTTTACATTGGCTCGACGCGACCAGCCTTCCGCGGGAAGCGCCCGCAAAGTCTTGAGCAGCTCTTGCCGTTGTGTGTTGAATGCAAGAAAGGAAGCCTTGAACTCCAACTCCAGGTAGTTGGTCTTCTTGATCCACCCGCGGGGTGAAACGTACCGGAACGCGGGTTGGTCCTGCTTCAGGATCTTCCGTATGCTCTCACCCCACACATCCGCGCAGCAGCGGAGGTGCGCCAGGATTTCATTGATAGACCAGGAGTCCGCCGCGGGCTTGCAATTCAACTCGCCGTCGCTCAGCCTCCGGGTTACGGAGGCAATGCGGCGTGGTGTTGTTTCGAGCATTTCTAGTACAGCGGCGCGATTCATCTGCGTCATAGATTTATCGTATGGGGCTAGCGGCCCGAAGCGAAGAGACCATGCTCTTCACGGAATTGACTCTCGTAGCAGTCCGCGGCAGAAGTCGTGAGAGCGGCACGCGCAGGCGAAACCACCTACGCCACCTTTATGGTTCAACAGGTTGTTAGCCAAGGTGGGGGCAGGCATTCAGCCTGCCGACTTTTGACCGGCGCAGGTACTTACTCAGTGCGGCTTGGCAGCGAGCTCCGCAGCCCGAACGCCGACATTCAGTTTTATTTCGGTTGTGGTGATCTCCGCACGTTTGACGTCATCATGGAATTTGATGGTTTTGTGCGGCCACTGAATTCCACCGACCTTTTGCCATTCTGAATAGTCCATCCTATCGCGGACACGCCGATAGTCCGCGCTTACAGTTCCGGAGAGGACGGTGCCAAAAGATTGAACTGGTAGTCCGGACCCGGGATCGATGACGAAGTTGTCCACTACGGTTCCGCCAGATGAGACGGTGCTGATGATTCCGTTGCCGCCTGAAATGACTTTCAAATCCGGACTGCGATCAGCCAGGACAACATTCAGGAAGAAGCCGGTCACCTCCTGGCGTACGATATCGAGTTCGTTCCCCTTGAGGTCGAGCAAACCCCCGTCCGGCACGACTTCCCATCCTCCTGATCCATCAAAGAACTCAACGACGGACAGGTTTCCTGCGTGCTGATCCTTTCGGAATAGATTCGGCCGTATCCAGCGGATCCGGCGGGTTATGTCCAATGCAGGTAAACCCGACGCATTCCACGATCTTGCGACTACCGTCCAGTCGAGATCTTCTATTGCAGCGAGCCGATCGGCACCGCCCAGCGCGGCTTGCATGTGTCGAAGGAGCGCCAGTCCCTGGTCTCTTGCTGGCGATCCAGCCGGAGTCACTTGTCGTGACTACGCTCGGAGAAGACAAGGCGCCGAGAAAACGGCGTTCAGAAAAGCTCTTCTTCTCATAACATCGTTGACTCCGGCGCACGCCCCCTGGTTCCTTTGCCGTCTTTCGGTCAGATGACAGACCGCTGAGGCACCGAATACGCACACGGATTGTGGGGTTGTTAACCGTGATCGGCCGATTACAATCGACCGCAAGCAGCCCATATCCCTGAGGAATCGCCGCGCTACTCCGTCCGTAGAATCTCCATGACGTCCAGCCGGGCGAGAGGGCGGGTCGCTACCCAGATGCCTGCCGCGGCAATCAATGCGATCGCCACAATAGTGCCCGCATAGGTCGCGGCGTTGACGGGCTTTGCGCCCTCCACCAGGCTCTCCAGGAACCGTCCGCTCAGAATTGCCCCGGCGACCCCCGCAACGGCTCCTGCGCCAATCGTAGCCAAGCTTCGGCGTAGAAGCCGTACCCGCAATCCGGCCGGCGTAGTCCCCAGCGCCATGCGTATGCCCATTTCGTGGCTTCTCTGAGCAACCGTATACGAAACAATGCCATAGATGCCAATCATGGCTAGCAACACCGCGAATCCGGCGAAGCAAGAGACGGCGGTCCGATAGAATTGCGGCCGGGCAAGGGCGTCGGCTAACCTCTGATCCATGGTCCTTGCCCCGAACAGCGGAACCTGCGGGTCGACCGACTGAATCGCGTCACGAATCGTGGCGAGGCGACCCTCAGCACTGCCGTCGACACGAGCCACGAATGTGGAGAAGAAGCCGCCTGGCGTGGTGGAGGGAATGAACACGAGTCTCTGGCTGGCCGCAACCGGGTCGCTCTTCGATCTTCGATACTCCATTCCCCTGACGACACCGATGATTTTCCGCGGCTCCCGGAAGATCTGATGCCCGAGAGCGTCACCGGGGGACCCAAATTCCGCGGCGAATCGCTCGCTCACGATTGCGACCCTGGCATTGCCGTGCACTTCCGCGGCGGTAAAATCTCGCCCCGCCACAATGCGTCCGCCCATGGTTGCAAAGTAGTCCGACAACACGGGAACGACCGTGGCGCTCGCCCGGCCAGGCCGGCCGTCCACCTCGAACACTCCTCCTATGAAACCTGTTGCGTATAGCGGGAGAAATTCCGTTGCACTGGCGTTCTGAACCCCGGGGAGTCGTCGCACACGGGCCAGCGCCTCCTCGAAAAAAACAAGACCACGACCGTCACCCTGATGAGCGGTGCCTTGTAACGATACGTTCACCGTCACCAGACTCTTCGGGACAAATCCCCGATCGATCTGCATCAAATCGATGAACGCGCGACCCACCGAAAGAGAAGACGCCAAGAGTACAACCGCGAGCAGCACTTGCGCTACAACCAGTGCTTCGCGAACGGTCCGTGCCCCCCGACTGTCAGTGGCGCCTCGCGTTCCGAACGCATGGCCCCTGCCGGCATATAACGACGGCAACAAACCGAAAAGCAGTCCGCTCAGAACGGAGATGGCCAGCGCAAAACCCAGTACGCGGACGTCCAGAATAGTATAAGTTTCCGACGCAATTGGTTCGGGTTGGACCTTGGCGGCAATGGTTGTCGTCCAGAACGCGAGAAAGACCCCGGCGACGCAAGCCGCCATCGCGAGAAGCACGCATTCGGTCAACAGTTGCTGGGAGAGCCGCGCCCGGCTTGCCCCGAGGGCAGAGCGGATGGAAAACTCCGCGGCGCGATCCGCAGTACGGGCCAATAGCAGGTTCGCGACGTTCGTGCAGGCGATTAGCAGAACCAGGGACACCGAGGCCAGCAGCACAAGCGAGGCGTTCTTTGTGGGACCAGCGAGTTGGTCCCTCAGATTCGTAATTCGTGATGGGGACTGGACCTTTTGCAAGGGCGTGCGGTTCGGCCAGAGTCGATCGGCTTCGGCGGTAAACGCCTGGCGGGCTTGCGGCCACGTAATCCCCGGCTTCAATCGTGCGACGACTTCCCAGCCGTTGTTGCCGCGACTGAAGGCTGCCGGCTTCCAAAGGGCCGCTTTACCCGGGTAATCGAAGCCAGGCGGCGCGACACCAACGATCGTGAGCGGATTTCCGTCGACCCGAATCGTGGCCCCGAGAGCCTTCGGATCGCCCCCGAAAAGCGCTTGCCAGAGTCCGTAACCGATCACGGCCACGGCATTGCGGCCCGGTGAACCAAAGCCCGTCCCGTCGACATCGTCCCCGGTAGCGAATCCACGTCCCAGAACCGGCTGCGTGCCAAGCACTGAGAAGAAATTCGAGGATACCTGGACGAGATGGGCCCTCCGCCATTCGCCTGCGCCGCCGAGATTGACGTCAATCGCCTCGAACAAAGCGGCGTCGCTTAGGTATGGACTCTGCTCCCGCCATTTGTGAAATTGGGCCGCACTGTCATGCGGTGCGAAGAAGTTGCTCAGATAGGCGAGCCTTTCGGGGTCCTTAAACGGCAGCGAGCGCAGCAACAGCGCATTGACGACGCTGAATACACCCGTGCTCGCGCCTGTTCCGATGGCCAGGGCGATAATCGCAAACGCGGTCTGCCAGGGTCGGCGGCCCCAGAGCCGGACCGCGTGTCTGGCATCCTGCGCGATTTCGCGGGCAAGCTGGATGTGTTTTCGGAGCATTCTCCTGCCTTGATACCATAAAGCGGCAATGCTCAGACGCAGGGTAATTGGACTGCTGGCCGCCTTGCCGGTGGCCCTCTATGCGAAGAAACGCGAGTGGCGGGACGGCCAGTTAATCTCGGTCGACGTGAAGGATTTCACGACCGGGAAGAAGCAGAACCATATCATGCACCGATACGTCTGTACGGTCGCGGATAACGATTTCCGTTACGTTGTGGAGTATGAAAAGCCGGTGAGGACCGCGGTGAACGACCGCCTCCGATTTGCCGTCGACAAGGACAAGCTCACGCTGGTGGATGCGGACGGGAAGGAACGCGGCGCTACGATCCAGCAGCGGATTCGGATTGTCGCCCAGTAGCTCATTGGCAGAACTCTGGGTGGGAGCGCGTGCCAGCGAGTATGACAAACTTGAAGCGTTGTTCAGCGCGCTGATATGCGCGCCGGCCGATTCCGGCATCGGTCGCACATCGCCATCTATCTGTCCGATGGAGTGGAAAGACAAAGTCAACACCATTCGAACCTGAGGGTAAGTGGTTGTAGATTTTCTCCAGGAATGTTGCGCGATCTCGCTCCGCGCTTCTGTCAGATCCCGGTACTCGTTGCGATGGACCTCCTCTTATCTCAGCGTTTCATGAAGGACTCGCAGGCCGCTTTATCCCACGGCTTTCCCTTGCGTGACACGCTGATTTCGATGCATATTGCGATCCGCGATCGGAATGATGCACCAGGCCGGGTGCGACCTGCCGCTGCGATAGTGCCCTGCGCAATGCGTCCAAGTTGAGATTCAACAATTCCCGATTACCAACAACGACTATCCTGAATCCTCTCCACACTCTTCACCGTGCCGCAGATCATGACGCATACCCCGGCATAAGATAATTAAGTCATGTCCTCGACCTCGGCGGCTATTGCCACGCCTGAAGATATTGCCAAGTACGAACCGGTCATCGGACTAGAGGTGCACGTACAGCTCGCCACGCGGACCAAGATCTTCTGCGGGTGCCCCACCGGCTTCGGCGCCGACCCGAATTCCAATGTTTGTCCGGTCTGCATGGGCCTGCCCGGGGCTCTGCCGGTGCTCAATCAGCAAGCCGTCGAGATGGCGATTCAGGCGGCGCTGGGGTTGGGATGCCGGGTCAACTCCTTCTCGCGTTTTGCCAGGAAGAACTATTTTTATCCCGATCTTCCGAAGGGCTACCAGATCTCGCAGTACGACCAGCCGGTTGCAGAGCACGGTCACGTAGAAATCCTGACCGGGGGCGAGTCGAAGCGCATCGGCATCACGCGCGTCCACATGGAGGATGATGCCGGTAAGAGCATCCACGACGGCTTCAGGGACTCCGACCGCTACACCTACGTAGATCTGAACCGCTGCGGAACGCCCCTGATCGAAATCGTCACCGAACCAGACCTGCGATCGTCAGATGAAGCCTACGCCTTCCTGACCGAACTGAAGCAGGTTATGCAGTACATCGGCGTTTCCGAGTGCGACATGGAAAAAGGACAACTGCGCTGCGACGCCAATGTTTCAGTCCGCCTTAAAGGCGCTGAAAAGTTTGGCACCAAAGCGGAAGTCAAGAACCTGAATTCGTTCCGGTTTGCGAAAATGGCGCTCGATTACGAGATTGCGCGGCAGGTCGGGGTTCTCGAGAGCGGCGGCCGTGTGATGCAGGAGACGCGTCTCTACAATGTCGCGACGGGCGAGACCGTTGGGATGCGCAGCAAAGAGGAAGCCCACGATTATCGTTATTTTCCCGAGCCCGATCTCGTCCCGCTGCGGATCGGCGAGGATTGGCTCGCGCGGCTCAAAGCCGCCATGCCGGAGTTGCCCGCCGACAAGCGGCGCCGGTTCACGGAAAGTTACGGATTGCGCGAATATGACTCCGGCGTCCTGACGGCGAGCCGCGCGATTAGCGACTACTTCGAAAAGACCGCAGCAGCGTCGGGCGATCCCCGCGTCGCGGCGAACTGGGTTTCCGGCGACCTGATGGGCGCGCTTAAGGGCGCAGACATTGCGGAATCGGCGGTATCGGCCGAACGCCTGGGCGAGCTCCTGGCCCTGATCGGCAAGGGCGAGATTTCCGGAAAACTGGCGAAGGAGATCTTCGCCAAAATGTGGGAGTCGGGCGATTCGGCCCGCACCATCATCGACCGCGAGGGCCTAAAGCAAATCAGCGACACTGGCGCGCTTGAAAAGATCATTGACGATGTGATCGCGGCCAGTCCCAAGCAACTCGAACAGTACCGTTCGGGCAAGACTACTGTGATCGGCTACTTCGTGGGCCAGGTGATGAAGGCAAGCAAAGGACAAGCCAATCCCGCCACCGTAAACGAAATTCTTCGCGAAAGACTGAAATGAACTTCTTACGTTCTGTTCTTACCTCCGCGCTCATGCTGGCTTCCTGCATGGGCACGGACTTCAGGGCCGGCGCTGCCCGGCGTGACATTACTCCTCAGGAACCAGTCCCGATGTGGGGCTACGGCGCGCGGCACGACGCGCTGTCCACCGGCATCCAAGACCCGCTGCATGCCGACGCGCTCGTAATCGACGCGGGCGGCAAGAAACTCGCGATCGTAGGACTCGATCTCGGGCGCGCTCCCGCCGAGCGGTCACTTCAAATCATCCGCCGCCGGATCAAAGAAGAAGCTGGCATCGAGTATTCCTTCATCGCGGGCTCGCACACGCATCACGGCCCGGTGCTGGAATTGACCGACGAACCGGGTAAAGGACAGGGCAAGTTTGACGCGGCCCTGCACTACTACAAACAGATGGAAGATGGGATTGTCGCGGCAATTGTGGATGCCAACAAAAAGCTTGTCCCCGCGCGATTCGGCACGGCAACCACCGAGCTCCCCGGTTGGAATCGAAACCGTCACACGAAATTTGAGCCCAAGCCCGTGGACGACCGGCTCGCGATCATGCGCTTCGATGACGCGGCAACCGGGAACCCGATAGCCGTTCTCGTGAACTGGACCGGCCACCCGACGACGATCCCAGCCGGCGTCCTGAAATTCTCAGCCGACTATGTAGGAGCTATGAAAATCGAGATTATGGGCCGTATGAACTGCGCCGCGATTTTCATGCAAGGCGCCTCCGGGGATCAGTCCGTTGCAGCCGACGGCGAACGGAAGGGGTACGAAGCCTATGGCAAAGCGCTCGCAGGCGAAGTCGTGAAGCTTGCGGCGACAGTGAAAACCGAGGACGTGCCCGCGCCCTCCCTTCTTGTTAAAGAGGACCGCTTTCCGTTCGCATCGCGGACCGATTTCGCGAACCCGCTGGTCATGGCTGCGTACGGCAAAGCTTTCTTCCCCGAACTGATCCCGAACTTTGTCGACGAATATAAGGATGGCGTGCGGCCCCGGCTGACCGTTGCGCTGTTGAACGGCGACATCGCACTCGTGGGTGTATCGGGCGAATTCTTCGCCAATCATGCGCTCCGTCTGCGGCAGCGCGCCCGCGTTAAACAACTGTTCTTCTTCGGGTACTCGAATGGGTACCATCAGTATTTTCCGACCGTCGAAGCGGTCGCGGAAGGCGGCTATGGCGCGGACAGCACGGTTTCGCCGGTCGCAATCGGCGCCGGCGAGCAGATCATGAACACCGCGCTGCTCTGGCTTTACCAACTCCAGGGCAAGATCAAGTAGTCCCAAAAAACTGCGGCGGCCGTTGTAGTTTTCGCATCCCGTTCACGGTTATCCAGGTGAGGGCACCAGGTGCCACTCGGAGGAAACTGTGAAGCAATTGCACCTCGGCGATCATGGACATGAAGTCAGTAGGCTCCAGGAACTGCTGAACACAAAATCCCAGCGGCTTCCCCGCCTGGTGGTGGATGGCGCGTTTGGGCCAAAAACCAAGGCCCGCGTCACTGATTTTCAAAAGGACAACGGATTGAAGCCCGACGGCATCGTCGGCGATTTCACCTGGGCCAAGTTGCGAAATGGGGCGGAACCTGGATCTGCACTGGATATCCGAGCCACCATGTACGCGTTCGCCAGGTTCCTGGATCCGGCGATACGCCCACAGTTCCTGCGAATGGCTCAAGAAGCGCTTTCCACGCTTTACGTAACAAGCCCCACCAGGCAGGACATTGTCCCGGTCGGCTTCGTCTCCGGCGCGAAGAGCCCGGTCATCGCAGCGACCCTCGTTGAACAAGGCATCATCATCGTTCTGTTTTTCGTCATTATGATGATGATCGTGTTGGCCCAGAACTCCGCCAATCCGGCGACTCGGCAAATGGGAGAAGAATGGGCGAAGAAATTCAATCGCCTCAAGGAACGAATCAAGGACAAGCCCGTAGAAACGCAAACCGCCGAGACCTTGCAGCAAACCAAGAGAATGGCCGAGGACGTCAAAAACCGCGCGATTTCAGAACGCGACAAGTGCCTGTCGAACCTCGATCCAAAGAAGATCACAGACTGCGCGGGAGTGCTGAAGAAACTGTCGGAAGCGATCCAGAGCCTGATTCAAAAACTCAACACCGGGACCGGCGGTGGCATTACGCCGGAGAATCTCGTCAAGGGAATCGCCTTCAGCGTGCAAAGGCTGATGGAGATTGCGAGAGAAGCAGCTCAGTGCACCGGGTGCGACGGCTTGAATCTTTGAATTATTAAGAAGGGTTCGCGCAGCAGCCACGAGTCGGCCAGCTTCGAAGCGCGCAACGTTGGATACCATGTCTAAACGGTGACCGCGGACCAATGGAGCAGTGTCGAAGAACACGTTGCCGCCTTGAGCGAGCTGCCACCGGGCGAGGTAAACGCGGCTCTGGCGGGCATTCCGGACGAAGCGGTCCGCAAAGAGGTAGCGTCCCTGCTCGGACACCTTCGTGAGGGCGAAACTATCGGCGGGATCGTCGGCGCTATGGCATCCCAGATCGGATCCAAGCCTGCTCCCGATCAGCGCGTCGGCCCCTATCGCCTGGTGCAACGCCGCGGAGAGGGCGGCCAGGGAGCCGTCTACGAAGCGGTTCGGGATGACGGCACTTTCCATCAACGGGTCGCGATCAAACTCATCAAGTGGGAGCTCGACAGCGAGGCCGCGCGGCGCCAGTTTCGCCACGAACGGCAAATCCTCGCCGGACTGGAGCACCCGCAGATCGCTCGACTGCTTGATGGCGGCGAGACTGAGAGCGGGCTCTCGTACATCGTCATGGAGTTTGTGGACGGCGAGAATATCGTCGCTCACGCGGAGCGGAATCGACTGTCGCTGGTTGAGAGGCTGCACTTGTTTCTGAAAGTGTGCGCCGCAGTTCAATACGCGCACCAAAACCTGATCGTTCACCGCGATCTTAAACCAGGCAATATCCTGGTGACGCCGGAAGGCACACCGAAGCTGCTCGACTTTGGAATCGCCAAGCTGATCGACCCTTCCGACGACCGCACGGTCACTCGTTACCAGGCCCTGACGCCGAATTATGCGAGCCCGGAGCAGGTTCGCGGCGGGGCCATCACAACCGTCTCCGACGTCTATTCTCTCGGGATCGTCCTGTATGAGTTGTTGACCGGACGTCTGCCCTACATGATGTCAACGCTAACAGCCACCGAAGTTGAGCGCACTGTATGTGAAACGCAGCCCTCAGCGCCGGGAGTCTCGCCCGATATCGACAACATCATATTGATGGCTCTGCGGAAGGAGCCCTCGCGACGCTACCAGTCTGTTGAGCAGTTCGCCGAGGATATCGAGCGGTCGCTGGACAATCGGCCGGTGCTGGCGCGCGCCGACACCTTCTTGTATCGGACGGGAAAGTATATCCGTCGAAACAGCATTTGGGTGGCGGCGGGGGCACTCACCGTGCTGAGCCTGTCGACCGGGTTGGGAGTCGCAGCCTATCAGGCGCGAGTCGCCGCAAACCAGGCACGTCTGGCACAGGAACGATTCCAGCAGGTCCGCAAACTTGCGAACACGTTTCTGTTTCAATTTCACGATGAGATTGCCGACATCCCCGGCACCACCAGGGCCCGCGCCCTGGTGGTCAAGACGGCGCTGGAGTACCTCGACAATCTCTACCGCGATGCGGCCAACGACCCGCAGTTGAAGGCGGAAGTGGCGCAGGCTTATCAGCGCGTCGGCGACGTCCAGGGACTTCCGCGGCGAGCCAATTTAAGCGACCCCAAGGGGGCTGCCGCCAGCTATGAAAGAGCGCTGGGCTTATACGAATCGCTTATGGCGGGTGATCCGCAATATGCCAAAGACGCAGCCGAGTGTCTCCGCAGTCTGGCATTTCTCCGCCTCAACGCAAGCCGGGCCAACGATGCTCGCGCCGCGCTGAAGCGCGCTTTCGCCCTAATGGAGCCATTCCGTTCCGAACATACGGAATCCACGCTGCTCCTTTTCTCCCGGCTCTACGAGAGCGCCGGCGACGCTGAGGAGTTGGACGGAAGTCTTGAAACCGAACGCGACAACTATCGCAAGGCGGTCGAGTACAAGGAGGAATGGGCTAAGCTCGCGCCGGCGGGGCAAACTGCGAACGTAGCGCTGCAGCTCGCCGGTGCGCACTTAAGGCTCGGCCGCGCGTTGATGTCGCTTGGCGAGTTGAACCAGGCAGCGCCCGAGATGGAGGCCGCGCTGGCTCACAACGAGCGCGCAATACATATCGAACCAAAGAACGTGCGGTTCGTCACGAACCATACAGCCGTGCTGCTCAGCCTCAGCGTGCTCTACGATTCAGGCGCTCAACCGAGCCTGGAGCGGCATGATGCATCGATTCGGACCAACCGCGCGGCGATTGAGGAGATCCGTCCGATGATGGAAGCGGACGTAAACGATCTTCACTCGAAAGTGCAATACACCACGGCATTCAACAACCTTGCCCACAGCCTCGCACAGGCACACGAAGGGGCCGGCCTCCCCGAAGCGCTGCGGGCGTTAACCCTTTGGAAGGAACTGCACGGCACCGGCTTGACCATGGCCGACAAATTGGCAACAATGTTCACGCTTCACCTGATTGTCCCGATTCTAAGCCGCGGCAATCACCATGCCGAGGCCTTGGAGTTGATCCAGGATCTGATCCGCGAGTACCGCCAATTCCTCACGAGTTATCCGCCCGAAGCCGACGAACACTGGTTACTGGCCTGGCATCTCGGCACCGCGGCAGACGAACTGCGCGCACAGGGGCGGGTCGATGAAGCGCGCCGGGCGCTTGCCGAGGGCACCACGGTTATTCGACCGTTCGAGGCGGCGGCCAATCAAGAGATGCAGAGCGCGTTCGTGGCAGCCGACTTCTACCGCGCCATGCAGCGTGACCGCGTCGCGGCCGGAGACTGCTCCGGCGTCGAGGCGTGGTGGCGCAAAGAGGTAGCACTCTGGCCACAACTGGCTTCCAGGAAAGAATATGCCGCCATGCGACTGCGCCGGGCGCAGGCCGCGGCTCCAGCCTGCCGTTAGCAGCAGGTATACACTGGCAGGAAATGACTCCCGGATCCGTTCTCCGCAGATTCGCGTTGTTGTTCGTTCTGCTGACCACCGCCCACGCGGCCGTCCCGGCGAAAGGAACCGAAATCCTGTGGGACCGCTACGGCATTCCGCATGTTTTTGCTCCCGACCATCCCAGCCTGTTTTACGCCTACGGCTACGCGCAGATGGAGGCCCATTCCGAGTTACTGGTGCGACTCTACGTCCAGGCGCGCGGCCGGGCAGCCGAACTGTATGGCGAGCAATACCTCGATTCCGACCGTTGGGTCCGAGTTAACGGCATCCCACAGTTAGCGAAGACCTGGTCGACCGAGCAGAGCCCCGAGTTTGCACCGCTTTTGCGGGCGTTTGTTGCGGGCTTGAACGCCTGGGGTACGGAGCACCCCGATGCGCTGAGCCCGGCGGCGAAAACCGCACTGCCCCTGACTGTCGAGGACGTGCTCGCACACGGACTGCGCGTCATTCACTTCGATTGGCTGGTGAGCCCGCAACGCATCGAAGCCCGGCTCCGTCGGGCCTCTGTCGACGTGCATGGCTCGAATGAATGGGCCATCGCGCCGGCACGCTCCGCATCCGGCCACGCGCTGATGCTGAGCAATTCGCACCTGGAATGGGGCGATCGGCACACGTATTTCGAGGTCAATCTGCAAGCGCCTGGCGTTACATCGTATGGCGCGGTTTGGATCGGCTTTCCGACTCTGCGGCAGTGCTTCACGGACTATCTCGGATGGACGCAAACGACGAACAATCCGAACGGTGGCGATCTTTATCGGCTCACGCTAAAGGCGGGCGGCTACGTGCTCGACGACAAGACGCGGGCGTTCGAGGTCGAGAAGCAAGTGATCCGCGTCCGCGGGAAGGGCGGCACGATGCGCGACGAACCGCTCGTCATCCGCCGCTCCGTGCACGGGCCCGTGGTTATCGACCGCGAGAACATGACCATCGCGCTGCGTGTTACAGGCCTCGACCGTCCGCGCTTGTTTGAACAGTTCTGGAAGATGGGACTGGCTCGCAACCTCGATCAATTCCAGGACGCGATGCGCATGCAGCAACTGCCGCTGTTCAATACCGCGTATGCCGACCGCGACGGCCACATCATGTACGTTTACAATGCGGCAGTGCCGGTTCGCTCGCAAGGCGATTATGCCTTCTGGGCGGGGGTTGTACCGGGCGACCGCTCCGACCTGATCTGGTCTTCCAAAATCGTTCCTTACGATGCCTTGCCGAAGGTGATCGATCCGCCGAGTGGTTTTGTTCAGAACTGCAACGATCCTCCCTGGACATCGACCTACCCGATGCAGTTGGAGCCCGCCAAGTTCGCGGCTTACCTGGCGCCTCCATCCAGCATTACGCCGCGGGCGCAGCGTAGCATTCGCATGCTCACGTGGCCGGGCAAGGTCAGCTTCGAGAATCTAAAAGCCGCCAAGCTCGACACGCGGGTCGAACTCGCGGACCACTTCGTAGACGACCTGGTAGCACAGGCCTGGAAATCAGGAACGCCGCTAGCCAGGAAAGCGGCCGACATTCTGGAGCGTTGGAATCGCACGGCGGACGTGAACAGCGACGGCACGTTACTTTTCTATCGCTTCATTCTCAAAGCCGGGACGGATTTTCGGGCCATCGGCGGATATGCCGTTCCCGAGGATGATCGTCAGCCGCTCACCACGCCCCGCGGTTTTGCCGATCCCGCAAAAGCAATGCAGGCTCTTGAGGCGGTGGCGGCGCAGATTGAGAGCGAGTATGGCACGCTTCATGTGCGCTGGGGTGACGTGTTGCGGTTTCGGCGCGGCTCGCTCGACTTGCCGGGCAACGGCGGCCCCTCGATCCTCGGAGCAATTCGAACCGTAAATCCGGGTCCCTTCGTGGGCGGCAAAGCCGAGGGCATTTCGGGTGACACCTACTTCGCCGTTATTGAATTCTCGAATCCTGTCAGAGCCGAGGCGCTGCTGGGTTACGGCAACTGGTCGCAAGACGGATCGAAACACGTTGAAGACCAACTGTCGCTGCTGTCACGTGACGAAATGCGGCCGGTGTGGCGCGGGCGCAAGGAAATTGAGGCTAACCTCGAAACGCGCAAAGCCTGGTAACGTGTCTTCAGGCGGTACGCACTTTCTTCCCAATCGCGCGTAACACCTACCTGCGCTCAACCTCGAAAGCACTGAAAAAGCCACGCATTGCGCGTGTGGACCCTCTTTTGCACTAGGAGATGCCGGAGGTAAGGATCTATATGCTCTGGTACGTTTGGGTATTTCTCCTCGTTGCGCTCGTAGCGGCCATCTTTGGATTTGGCGGTATCGCCGCAGGTGCGGCCGGAATCGCAAAACTTCTTTTCTTCATTTTCATCGTGCTCTTCGTCATCAGCCTTCTCTTTGGGCGCCGAACCACGATATAGCAGTAACGGAAAGGTGACCAATGAATACAACAGCTATCATTGCCCTGATTGTCGCGATCGTCGCGGTCGCGGTGGCAGTTTGGGCGCTCATGCAAACGCGCCGTTCGAAGCATCTCAAAGCGAAGTTCGGTCCGGAATATGATCGTGTGGTCTCTCGAGAAGGCGACCGCGGCCGTGCCGAAGCGGAGTTGAGCCATCGCGAGGCCCGCGTCAAAAAATTGAACATTCGGGACCTCACGCCCCAGGAACAGGAGCGCTTCGCGGCCTCGTGGAGGCAACAGCAGGCTCAATTCGTTGATAATCCGCGCGGCGCCGTAACCGAAGCGGACGCACTCGTGACAACGATTATGACTGCGCGTGGTTATCCAACTACCGACTACCATACGCAGATGTCCGACTTGTCCGTGGATCACGCGCATGTCGTATCGAATTATCGTGAAGCCCACGAGATTGCGGAGGCGAACCGAAACGGGAAAGCCACCACAGAAGATCTACGGCGCGCGATGGTTTGCTATCGGGCCCTGGCCGAAGCCCTTTTGGGCCGCCGGGTAGTGGAACGCGAACCTGTGGGATTGAGGAGGTAAGGACGTGAGCACACAATTACAGGATCCCTTGACAACAACAACTACGGACACTTTAGGTACGGCGCCTCTATTCAGCTCTGACGAGGCGATGAACCTGCGTTCGCGGTGGGAGAAGATACAGGTCGGCTTTGTCGACGAACCTCGCAAAGCGGTAGAAGAAGCGGACGAACTTGTAGATACAGTCGTGCAGCGTCTTACTGAAATCTTCAGTAACGAACGCAGCCGGATGGAGCACGATTGGGATAAAGGTGAGACGATTTCGACGGAAGACCTCCGGGTCGCGCTTCGCCGCTATCGCTCGTTCTTCGATCGTCTTCTTTCTGTTTAATGCGAAGGGCTCGCCGTTTTTGCTGCGGCGAGCCCGGTTTCTTCGCTCAAACCGGCGGCAGTCCGGCTAGCGCTGTCGCGAGCTCAGACTCGTCGTAGCTTTGATCGGTCAGCTTACCTGCAAAGTAGTCCGCGTACGCCTGCATGTCGAAATGCCCGTGGCCTGAAAGATTGAACAGGATCACGGATGATTTTCCGCTCTGCTTCGCCTCAAACGCCTCATCGATTGCCGCCGCGATGGCATGTGTCGATTCAGGTGCCGCCATAATGCCTTCCGTGCGCGCAAAAGTCACTCCCGCCTCGAAACACTTCGTCTGGTGATAAGCCTTAGCCTCAATGAGACCGAGCTCTTTCAAATGACTCACCAGAGGAGCCATGCCGTGATAGCGCAGGCCACCCGCGTGAAATCCCGGCGGCGTAAACGTGGAACCGAGTGTATGCATCATGGCAAGCGGTGTCAGGTGAGCCGTGTCGCCAAAATCATACGCGTATTTTCCGCGAGTCAGGCTGGGACACGCCGCCGGCTCGACGGCGACCACCCGCCTTTTCCGGCCGCCCCGCAGTTGCTTTCCAAGAAACGGAAACGCCAGGCCCGAGAAGTTTGACCCTCCGCCGGTACAACCGATCACGACGTCCGGATCGTCGCCTGCCAGCTCCATTTGGCGCAGAGCCTCGAGTCCGATTACCGTCTGGTGCAAAAGCACGTGATTGAGCACTGAGCCGAGCGCGTACTTGGTGTCCTCCCGCTTCGCCGCTACCTCAACCGCTTCGGAGATGGCAATCCCCAAACTCCCGGGGTGCCGGGGGTCACGCGCCAGAATGGCTCGGCCCGACTCGGTCTCGCTCGAAGGCGATGCGACACAGCGCGCGCCGTAGGTCTCCATCAATGCGCGCCGGTACGGCTTCTGATCATACGAAATCCGCACCATGAACACCTCGACGTCGATGCCAAACAGCGCGCCGGCAAAAGCAAGCGACGACCCCCACTGCCCTGCCCCGGTCTCAGTCGATATGCGGCGAATGCCGGCCTCGCGATTGTAAAACGCCTGGGCGACTGCCGTGTTGGGCTTGTGACTGCCCGCCGGGCTGACGCCTTCGTACTTGTAATAGATCCTGGCGGGAGTGTCGAGCGCCTTCTCCAGGCGATACGCGCGGCTCAGCGGCGACGGCCGCCACATTTTGTAGACATCCCGCACGGGTTCCGGAATCTCGATCTCGCGCTCGGTTGAGACCTCCTGCGCGATGAGCGACATCGGGAACAGCGGCGCCAGATCAGCGGGCCCAACCGGCTGTTTCGTACCCGGATGCAGAACGGGCGGCGGCAGAGCTGGTAAATCGGCCGCGATGTTGTACCAGTGCTTCGGAATGTCATTCCCACTCAAGACGTAGCGCATCGCTTCACCCTTTTACTCTCTCGATCACAGCATCCGTAACCTGCTGTGTCGAACTGGAGCCGCCCACATCCGGCGTGCCCGCCTTCCCTCCGGCGAGAACCGCTGCCACGGCGCGCTCCACACGCACTGCTGCCTCCTCGAAACCGAGGTGTTCGAGCATCATGCCCGCCGATAAAATGCTCGCGAGCGGATTCACCATGCCGCGACCCGCAATATCCGGCGCGGAGCCATGCACCGGCTCGAACATCGACGGAAAGCGCCGCGTCGGATCGAGATTGGCGCTCGGCGCAAGGCCGATGCTTCCCGTAATAATGGCGGAAATGTCACTCAGAATATCTCCGAAGAGATTCGACGCCACCACCACATCGAAACTCTCCGGACGCCGTATGAAATTCATGGCCGCGGCGTCCACCAGCAGCGATTCGGTCGAGATATCGGGATACTCGCTCGCGACGCTCTCGAACACACGGTCCCACAGCACCATCGCGTACCCCTGCGCGTTCGACTTGGTGATCGATGCCACCCGGCGCTTCTTATTGCGCTTGCGGGCGAGTTCAAAGGCAAAACGCACCACGCGCTCAATGCCGCGCCGTGTGAAGACTCCGGTTTGAATGGCAACTTCGGCGGGTTGGTCGTAATAGACGAAGCCACCCACCTGGGCGTATTCACCTTCCGTGTTCTCGCGGATCACAACCATATCGATCTCGGCTTTCTTAGCCAGCGGGGAAGTGACGCCTGAATACAGAACCGCCGGGCGCACATTGGCGAATTGATCGAATCCACGCCGAATGGGCAGCAGCAGGCCATTCAGCGTCACGTGATCGGGAATCCGCGGATCGCCAATCGCTCCCAGCAGAATCGCATCCTTGGGCCGCAACAGGTCCAGCGCGTCCACCGGCATCATGCGTTTGTGCAGGAAATAGTATTCCGAACCCCAGCCGAACTCCTCGAAGTCAAACTCGGCGCCATACAGGCGGCCGGCCACCGTCAGCACGTTCTGCGCTGCCGGGGTGACTTCCTTCCCCACTCCATCACCGGGAATCACCGCGATCGAGAATCTCTTCATGTTAGGATTCTATTCTCGCATCCGCATTTCTATGAAACTCACAAACAGGACTGCCCTGGTCGTCGGAGCGAGCCGCGGTATTGGGCTCGCGGTAGCCCGGGCACTAGCACAGGCCGGCGCGCGAACGCTTCTCGCAGCCCGCTCCATCGAGGCGCTCGAGAAAGAGGCAGCAGCCTTGCGCGCGGACGGATGTCAGGCGATCCCTTTGAAGATTGACACCTCCGTCATCTCGGATTTGCCGGATTTGCCCGAAATCGATGTCCTGATCAACGTCACCGGAACCAACATCCGCCGCCCCTTCGAACAGTACACTCCGGATGAGTACAATCACGTGATGCAAACCAATCTCCATGGTCTTGTGCATCTCACTCAAAAAGTCGGAGCTCGCATGATTGCGCGCGGGCGCGGCGGGAAAGTCGTGTTCGTCGGCAGCCTCATGTCTCTACTCGGCCTTCCTTATGTCACGGTCTACGCCATGACCAAGAGTGCTCTCGCCGGCTTAACGCGGTCACTGGCCGCCGAATGGGGCCGGCACAATATCCAGGTGAATTGTATTGCGCCGGGTTTCATCGTCACCGACCTGAACCGCACCATGTGGGAAGATCCTGCGATGCGGGAGTGGCTCAAAGGCGCTCAGGCGAATCCCCGCATCGGAAAGCCCGACGACGTCGCGCCGCTTGCGCTTTTCCTCAGCGGCCCAGGCTCGGACTATATCACCGGCCAGGTGATTGCAGTCGACGGAGGCTACTCCACCACAGCAAACTGGCCGTTTCAGCCATAATAAGAGTATTCGCGCTCTCGTCGCCAGCCTCGCAATCCTGATCTTCGCCGCGTTCATCGTGGCGCAGAATCCGTCTGCCGTAATACCCGATCCCACAACCGTCCCAAAGGATTACGTCTGCCCCATGGACGCCGACGTGCGATCGGCAACACCCGGCAAGTGTCCGCGGTGCGGCATGACGCTGGTGTTGGGTATCCCCGACCAGGTCGAATTCCCGATGCAGATCAACTTGACGCCGCGAGTGCCTAAACCTGGGCAGCCGGTCGAGCTGACCTTCAAAGTCAACGATCCGAAGACGGGCGCCCAGATCAGCAAGTTTGAGATCGTTCACGAGAAGCTGTTCCACATGTTCATCGTGAGCCAGGACCTCAGGTACTTCCTGCACGACCACCCCGTGCCGCAGCCGGACGGCAGTTTCGAGTATGAAGCGCACCTCCCGAAGCCGGGCATGTATCGCATCCTGGGCGATTTTTATCCCTCCAACGCTACGCCGCAGTTAATCGCGAAGACGATCTTTGTGCCGGGCGGGACGTTGCAAACGCCGAAGCTCGAACCAGACCTCGGTGTGAAGCACACCGAGAATACAGACATCGAATTGACCATGGACCCGCCGCAGCCTGTCGCCGGCTTCAAGACGCTCATGTTCTTCCATCTCAAACCCGCGGACGGACTCGAAAAGTACATCGGCGCCTGGGCGCATATGCTCGCCGCCAGCGACGACACCATCGACCTGATTCACACGCATCCGTTTATTGCGGACGGTGGGCCTCAGATTCAGTTCAACATGATCTTCCCCCGCGCCCGAACCTATCGCGTTTGGGTGCAGTTCCAACGTAAGGGCGTCATCAACACGGCAGCTTTCACCATCCCCGTCTCCGAACTGAAGTAAGGTAGGATTGAATCGGCGGATTTTTAATCCGCCTGCCGAAGTTGACTGCAGCCAATCTGGAGCAGGCGGTTTCAACCTTCCACATTCTGCCCCACGCGGTTTTTCGACCGCGCGGGATCAACCCGCCTGCGTCTCTCTAACCTCCCATCCCGGCTTAAACAACGGCAAATAATTCTCCTGCCGATACGGGTGCTTCAAGATCTCTTCGACATTCAGATCCAGGCCCAACCCCGGCCGATTCGAAATCTCGATATACCCATCCTTGACCTCAACCCCGCCGATGACGATCTCCCGCTCCCAAGGCTCATTGAACTCGTCGAAAATCTCGTGAATAAAGAAGTTCGGAACCGACGCATTCAACTGCGCGCAAGCAGCCGAGCACACCGGACCCTGTGCGCTGTGGGGGGCAATCATCGCATAGTGCGCATCCGCCATATCCGCAATCTTCCGCGCCGCGAACAGCCCGCCCAGGTTCAGCGGCTCCGGCTGAACGATGCTGACCGCATTCGATGCCAGCAACTCCGCATACTGCTGCTTCGTCGAAAAGCTCTCGCCTGTCGCTATGGGCACCGGACTACGCCGCGCCACCTCAATCATGGCCGCGATATTCGTATGCGCCACCGGCTCCTCGAACCACGCCGGCCGCATCGGAGCCAGCGCTTCCGCCACCTCGACCGCCGTCGCAACGTTGAACCGGCAATGCCCCTCAATCAGCAGGTCCACCGTATCGCCGACCGCCTCGCGAACCGCCCGGACGATGTCCACGCTTAAGTCGAAATCCGCCCGCGAGATCGTCCGCCAGGCGCTCCCAAACGGATCGAACTTGAGGGCGGTGTAGCCGCGCGCGGCCACACCCTGCGCCTTAGCCGCAAACGACTCCGGAGTCCGCGGACCGCGATACCATCCGTTCGCATAAGCCCGCAGCTTTTCATGGCAGCGCCCGCCCCACAGGTTGTAAACAGGCTGCCCGCACGCCTTTCCGATGATGTCCCAGCACGCTATCTCGATGGCAGCCACGGCGCACATGTGGATCTGCCCGCCGTCGGAATAAACGTCGCGGATCAGGCGCTGCGAAAGGATCTCCACTTGAAACGGATCCATGCCCAGCACCAGCGGCTTCAACTCATGAATCGCGGTCTCGACAGTCTTGGCGAAAGAGTTGAGCGTTCCCTCGCCGATGCCGTATATACCCTCGGTCGTCGAGACCTTCGCGAAAAGCCAGTTCTTCCAGGGATTCCCCGCGATGTATGTCTCAATCGAGCTGATCTTCATTCCGGGTTACGTGTTCGCTCGAATACGAGCATGTACTGCTTCCCGGGAACCTGGTCATGCTTCGAAAGGAGGCGGAACCCGTTCGACTGCACCTCCCTAATCACGTCATCGCGATCGAGCCGGATGTGCTGCAGGGCGCGCCCGCCCGGCATGGCTTCCTCATTCTTGTAGTAGTCGACGATATACAGCCGTCCATCCGTCATGAGACTGTCGCGAATGGATTTCAACATCGCCTCGGGATAGTCGAAATGATGATAGGTATCGAGCACCAGCGCCCGGTCGACGCTGTCCCCCGGCAATTTCGGGTCATGATCGGTGCCCAGGATAAACCGGATGTTCGTGAGATTCATGGTTCTCGCGCGCACCTTGGCCTTCTCGATGAAATCAGGCGCGATGTCTTCGCCAATCACCGATCCATCCTTGCCGACCGCCTGGCTCAGGTATGGAAGCATATAGCCGACACCTGTCCCGATATCGGCCGCCGTCATGCCGGGCCTGATCTCCATGGCCTCGACAATCTCCCGGGGATGCTGTGTCTGATCGCGATCCGGCGCCATGAGCCCGCGCGCAACCGCATCCCGACCTTCCTGTGTCTTGTATCCCGCATTGGCATTGCCCGCCACCTGCGCGGCGGCCATCCCGCCAAAAACCAAATACAGCAGAACACGTTTCATAACGATTTCTCCATAGGCATTGCAAGCGGCGGCTCAACCAGATAATCATGCGACGACGTCTCGGCGATCGCATCGCGCACCGCCCGCTCCGTGGTCGGCTCCACGGTGATAACGAAGGGCAGATCCCGCCAATTCTCCGCGGGTAACTGCAAAACAGCATCGATACTGATGCCGTGATTGGCCAGCGCCGTCGCCAGCTTCGCGATAATCCCCGGCCGGTCCTCCACCCGGAACCGCAAGTAGTAACCGCAACGTTGTAACGTCACGGGAATCGGCTTATACTCCCCGAGGCGCTCGTGCGCGAAAGGCGAGACCCGCTCCGGGCTGCCATAGCGGATCTCTCGCGCCACACGCATAAGGTCGCTCACCACGGCGACACCAGTCGGCGAAGGTCCGGCGCCGCGCCCGTAGTAAAACGTGTCCTGCCCATAATGTCCGCGCACCCAGACGGCGTTATAAGCGCCCTGCACGCTCGCGAGAATCGTCGACTGCGGAATCAGCGAAGGCCGCACCGACAGTATCAGGCCGTCAGGGGTTTGACGCGCCGCGCATACCAGGCGTATCGTGTGCCCAAGCTGGTGAGCATACCGGAAATCGACGGGTGTGACGCGTCGAATCCCTTCCGTGTAGATGTCCGAGGGCGTGATCCTTTCGCCGAACGCCAGTGCCGCCAGCAGCGCCAGCTTCGAGCGCGCGTCAAACCCGTCCACATCCGTCGTAGGATCGGCTTCGGCATAGCCCAGCCGCTGTGCCTCGCCAAGAACCGCTTCAAACGCGGCGCCACGCTTCTCAATTTCGGTCAGGATGAAGTTGCTCGTCCCGTTCAGGATTCCGTATAGGGCGGTAATACGATCGCCCGAAATACCTTCGCGCAACACGGCATGAATGGGAATGCCGCCGCAAACGCTCGCCTCCATGGCGACGTTGATCCGCGCGCCGATGGCGCGCTCCCAGAAATCCGCGCCGCAGTGTGCCATCAGCTCTTTGTTCGCCGTAACAATCGACTTTTTCTCTTCAATGGCGGCTTCAATCACCTCGCGAGCCACGGTCGTTCCGCCGACCAGTTCCGCCACGATGTCCACGTTCGGATGGCGCACCACTTCACGCCAGTCTGTCGTGCGCAACGCTGTTCCAATCTGCTCCGGCAGCGTTTTGGTATTTACCGTGCGGCTGCACACCGCCGTGACATTGAGCCGGAATCCCAGCTTCAAAGCAATCTGATCCGCATTCTCAGCCAGAATCGCAAGGGTACCCGTACCGACGTTCCCGAGGCCCACGATTCCGACGTTCACCTCATGCATATCTGGCATCATAACAATACGGTTCCCATGCGCCTGAAATACTGGTTGACCGCCGCTTTACTGGCCTGCGCGCTTGCGCAGCAGCCGGTCCCCCCCGGGCCACGCACTCCCGGCCAGGAGGAGCCCGATACCAAGCTCCCCAACGGCAAATCGCAGCGCGATGCGATCGCCAAAGAGGAATACGAAAAGTCCCTGGAAGACTCCCGTCAACTCGTAAAGCTCGCGACAGACCTGCAGGCGGAATTGGAAAAGAACGAAGCGTACGTCATCTCGGTATCGGAAATCAAGAAGACCGAAGATATCGAGAAGATGGCGAAGCGCATTCGCGGACGCCTGAAGCATTTCTGAACGAAGGTCCCCTAGAATAGCCGGCGCGAAACCGGTTTCCACCCACGCCTACTGGCGGCTGAGCTTAGCAACCGGCCTGGCGATTGTCTGGGCGGAATCGGCCATCATCATCTTCGAGCCCGTCACGACATGTTCGGAATGCGGGGCCATGCGGGCCACCGGGACTTTGGACCCATCCACGGTGTGGCCATCAGTGTCGACAAAATCCACGTCGCCCGAAACCGCTACTTCGGCGTCGGTGTTGTTCAGGATCACGATTTTCCACCCGTAATGGCAAACAGACCCGTTCGAGTCGGTCACACCACCCTCTGAGGTAACGATTTCCCATGGCTTGGTCTCAGGCGCTAGTGGTGGCGGAGCCTCGGCCGGGAGGACGGCTTGCTGAGCCCCTCCAAGCCTTTTGGGCGACGGTGAGTACTTGACCGAGTCAACACCGTGTAATTTACCGAACATGGGATTGATTCCCAGCGAGCCTTTCGCTACGACATCTCCCAAAGGCAGACTCAAAAAGGAAAATGAAAACCACCGCCGATGGCTCGGCTGTTCGTCGACGTCGTCCCAAAGGTCACCATGGTGCCGAAGTTGGCGCACATGTTGAGACGGCTGCGGTGAGCGTTGGGCCTTTCCGGCGTCGTTCGCCTGCGTATCAGTGGCTTCAGTGCCATCCGGTTTGAGCTGCGACGGTGTTTCCGCACAGACGACCGCTGCGGCGCTGAGAAAACCAACAAACGTCACACCCAGGAAGGGTAGTTTCATAAATAGTGTGATCCTGCCTCTCCATCGGCAGATAGTTGATCGTCGCTCTGACAAAATGGCCAACTAAGTCAGAAATGAATCATGAGTACTATCTTCGAGCGTTCGAACGATCTGTATGATGAACCAGGGGCCGAGCGACACAGAGTCTAATGAACAGAGCGCGGCGCTCTTAGTTCGGCGGTTGGGGTTGCAATTGTTAGGCCTTGGCGTTCTTGGATAGCCACGGCTACAATGTTCTTCGATGCAAGTGAACCGCAATGGGTAATTGGGTGAGTGTGTATCGTGAGGAACCCGCCGATGCGCGCGCTATCGGCTCCAAGAGCGAAGCTGTGCTGCGGCATGTCCTCCAAGCGAATCCCGATCTGACTGCCGGCGCGCAACAATGTCTCCAGCGCCTCATCGAGGGGGAGGTTCCCTCAGACGAGCAATTCGACGGCGCAGATTTCGTCCGCTCTTTTCGAGCAATCTGCCACGCGTATGCAGAGCACGAAACGACTGTCGAAATCTACGTCGACGAGGAGCAATTCCCAGAAATTTGGGAGCTAGTATGGGAGGCGGAAATTCCCTACGGATTGCCGCTTTCGGAAGCCGGCTCTCCGGCCATCGGCTACTGGAATGCGGCCGCTGTCACGCGCTTCGACGACTTATTCGTCGCCGTGGATTTAGCCGCTCTGGCAGAACGCAACAAGGGACAGCGCTACGAGCAGGAAATTGCTGCGGTGAGGGAGGTTCTTAGCGCCGCGCGAGCCGCCGGTTGTGGCGTATACGTATTCTTCGAAGAGTAATCTCCCGCACGGCGTGATCCCATCGGGTCGGTGTGCGTTATGACAGCGTGTCCTAAATCGAATAGAGCGGCACGCCGACGATCTGGTCGCAATGCTGACCGGAATTCACGCCCCCGGGGAGGCGATCACGTCAGCACGATGTCAGCAATCGGTCCAGCAGTCCACCCGCCTGCAAGAAGACTGTCTGGAGGTTGTTAATTCGTCTAAACTGATTACGCAATGACAATGTCCTCGGCTGGATCCATTCGTTTTCTGGCGGCGTTTGTCATTCTTTCTTTCGCATCTTTACTCGCTGCGCAGGATTCAAAATACTCGCCGCGCAGGCAGCAGATTCCTACTCCCGACTGCTTGACGATGAAAGGTGCCTGGGACGGCGAGGCCGCGCCATGTTCCCAAAACGAACACGAGGCCTGGCTCGCCGACATCATACACTGGCGCAACGAGCGCCGCATACGCATAGCATATGAGGGTTCCCGCTATGACGAGGCGGCGTTGAAGTGGACACAATCGAGTTTCATTCAGCCGCAGATGATGGTACAGGAGCGCTATTTCTATGATCCGGAGGCGCGCCGTTACACGGTTGACCGTTATTTGGATGATCTCGAGAAGAGATACGGCGGCATTGATGCCGTACTCATCTGGCCCACTTATCCGAACATGGGCATCGATAACCGGAATCAGCACGACCTGATACGTTCCATGCCCGGGGGCGTAGAAGGCGTGCGGAACATGGTTTCCGATTTTCATCGACGTGGTGTTCGCGTTTTGTTTCCCATGATGATGTGGGACCAGGGGACGCGCGATCCAGGCATGCCCTGGCCTGACGCTATCGCCGCACTCATGCGTGAAATCGGGGCCGACGGCATCAACGGTGACACACAAGACGGTGTTCCGCTTTCATTTATCACAGCCGCCGAAAAGAGCGGCCACCCGCTGGCGTTCGAACCCGAAGGTGGACCTGCCGACGAAGCCGTCGCCTGGAACCTGATGACATGGGGACAGTACGAGTATCCCTTCGTGCCAATGGTTGATAAGTACAAATGGCTTGAGCCGCGGCACATGGTAAACATCTCCGACCGCTGGAAACGCGATAAAACGGACAACCTGCAGTTTGCGTTTTTTAACGGAGTGGGGTGGGAGTCCTGGGAGAACATCTGGGGAATCTGGAATGGTCTTACCGCGCGCGATGCCGAGGCGACTCGCCGGATATCCACCCTCGAACGTGCGGTGGCGCGTTTTCTTATCAGCCCGGCGTGGGAGCCATTTGCTCCGACCCTGCGCTTCGGGGTCTTTGCAAGCCGCTGGCCATTGGGCTCTGAGACGGTGTGGACGATTGTAAACCGGAACGAATACGACGTCACCGGACCGCAGATCGAAGTGCCCGCCGAAGACGGGATGCGCTATTTCGATCTTTATCATGGAGTGGAGCTACAACCGGTTTCAAGTCGCCGGGGCAAAGCCGTATTGGCTTTCACCATCGAAGCGCACGGCTACGGAGCGTTGCTTACAACCCGGTCCTCGCCGGATGCCGGCCTGCAGAACCTGATGCAGAAGATGAGGGAGCTGGCTTCAACGCCGTTGACCAGCTATTCGCGCGAATGGAAGGCGCTCCCGCAACAGATCGTGCCGATTAGCAGTAGCCATCCCCCGAAAACTGCCCCCGCCGATATGATCAAGGTCCCTGCCGGGTCCTTTGATTTTCGCGTGCGAGGCATCGAGGTCGAGGGCTTCAATGATGTTGGCGTCGATGTGCAGTATCCCTGGGAAGACTCCGCTCGACGGTACCACGATCATCCCATGCACATAGCCGGATTCTGGATAGACACGTACCCCGTTACGAACGCTCAGTACAAGCAGTTTCTGGATTCCACAAGCTACCATCCGCGGGATGATTTGAATTTCTTGCGGGACTGGCAGAACGGTAAGTATCCCGCCGGTTGGGACAAGAGACCCGTCACTTGGGTTTCAATCGAGGATGCCCGTGCCTATGCGCAGTGGGCTGGAAAGCGTCTGCCGCACGAGTGGGAATGGCAGTACGCAGCCCAGGGTACAGACGGACGACTCTATCCGTGGGGTAACACCTGGGACGAAACCGCCGTGCCGGTCCCGGACAAGGGGCGAACCATGCGCGCGCCGGACGCAGTGAATGCCCACCCGCGTGGTGCGAGCCCTTTCGGCGTGATGGACATGATCGGCAATGTTTGGCAATGGACGGAGGAGTTTGTGGATGAGCACACTCGGGGCAGCATTCTCCGCGGAGGAAGCTACTACCAGCCGCAGGGCTCCATTTGGTACTTTCCCCAGGCGTACCGGCTCGACCAGCACGGCAAATTGCTTCTGATGGCGCCGAGTGTGGACCGGGCAGGCACGCTGGGGTTCCGCTGCGCGATGGACGCCCAATAAAGGGGCAGCGGTTCCGCCGGCGTTTCGACCTAACCGGGAATGCGCTCCGCAGATTCGACGCGCGTTGTTGCTTTGCCGCGCTTCGACGGTCGAAAAGCCAGGCGAAACCGCCTGCTTCACCCTTCCACAGCCTGCCGCCGTGAGTGTTCGACCATGTTTCTAAATCGTCATCGCCCCGAACCCACCGTCCACACGCATGATGCTACCGGTGACGAATGACGATGCCTGCTCGGAAGCCAGATACAGCGTGACGCCGACCAGCTCCGAAGGCCGGCCAAAGCGTCGCATGGGCGTGTGGCTCATGATGGACGCCACCCGTTCTTCCGTGAGGAGCTTGCGGTTCTGCTCCGCCGGAAAGAAACCCGGTTGAATTGCGTTTACGCGCACGCCGTACGGCGCGAACTCCTTCGCCAGGTACTTGGTGATCTGATTCACTCCGCCCTTGGCCACGCAATATGTGAACACCCGCGAGAGCGGTGGGTCCGAAGAAGCCGACGAAATGTTGATGATCGATCCACCCTTGCCGGCCTCCGCCATGGACTTCCCGAAGACCTGACAAGAGAGAAACACGCTGCGCAGATCCACATCCAGGATGTGCTCCCATTCGCGCTCTTCGATTTCAAAGAAAGGGGTCCCGGAGTTAACCCCGGCTGCATTCACGACAACATCCACTGACCCGAAGTGGGCCAGGGTGGTTTCCAATACGTGTTGAATATCCGTCTTGCGCGTCACGTCCGCCGCACACGGCAGGGCCTTACGGCCCCGCTCGCGGATAGCCTCTGCCTGCCGCTGTGCGTTGCTCTCGTTCAAGTCCGCAATCACAACATTCGCGCCCGCTTCGGCCAAGCCAGACGCCATTTCGCCAGCGAGCACACCGCCGCCGCCCACCACCACGGCGGTCCTTCCGGCAAGCGAAAACAAGTCTGCCAGAAACGCATGAACCCCCTCATCGGCGCTGGTTGTGATACCGATGGGGATTTCTGCAACAGTCATCGCTCAATACACCATCTCTTCGTACTCTTCCAGCTTTTCTAATTCCTCGAGGAATTTCCGCCCGCACTCCTTCTCAGTCAACTGCTTATCAAACGAGTACCAACAGCACTCGCAAATACCGACGTCTTTCCCGTCGATTTCTTTTCGTTGGACGCACCGGGCCGCCCTGCCGCACAGGTCGCATCGGATCATATGGCTTACGTCTCGATTCTACGATCGGCATCTTCAGAGTTCAAGGTCAATCCATCGCTCCCTTGACAGCCTCTGACGGCAAATGCGGTCGGACAAAGCCCGCCATCGCTCCGGACCCAGTTGTTTTCCACACCACCCACTATGAATTCCCAGCCGCCCTCAAATTCGAAGTTTAATATGTGCTTATCGGTTGACCTGGCAATATCCACGCCGACGAGCACATTCCTGCGGTTTCCGCGCGCAGATGGCGGGCGTTACTGCTGACCCTCAGTTCCGAGGCGGTAGCCGGTGGAAAACAATGCTTGGATTCCAGTCGGCGCCGAATCCAGGCGTGACGAATTTCCGATAAGAGCCGGCCGCGTCAGTGATATAGATACCCGGTTTGAAGCCCGCTTCGTCAAAGCATATTCGGTAAATCAGCACATGTTGGCCGTCGGGCGACCCTTTGGGAACTCCCTCGATACAACTCGGCTCGGAAGGCAGGCTGAGATCGGTTTCCGGTTTGCCGGCATACCACGCCTCGCTTGAAAAAGCGTAGAGCTTACGTTGCGTTATGTCGGGACCATTGGCGGGAGCAACAGGAAATCCACGCGAGCTGTAAATGGTTTTAGAGTCCCAACTCCAGCCAGGGTCGGCGTCTCCACTCGGCTCCGCGCCTATTCGCGAGCAATTCGGCCCGCCATCGCTCACCTGTGTTCGAGACGTACCGTCGGGACGGATCTTATCAACTCGGACCTTGAGGCAGTTGTTGACATTCTGGAGCACTACGAAGAGAATCCAGTCATCACGTGACCAGGCTGGGTCGCCCCACTGTAAGTCATTGATCGCGCCGCTCGCGCTTGCAATCCGTTGCACATTGGAACCATCTGGGGATATCGACCAGAGCGTCCCTCCTTGAAGCTGGGTGAGGTAGGCGATACGGCTGCCATCGGGCGACCAGGTGGCCCATTGCGCATGACCGTCTTGCGTAATGACCGTCTCAATGCTGGTGGTCAGATCGTAAACGGCAATATCATATTTCGCGTCAGGGGAGCCGTATTCGCCTACGGAGTATTTCGTGTACACGATCTTGCTCCCATCGGGCGAAAAGTGTGGCAGGAACTTGAAAGTCCCATCGTGGGTGAGTTGCCGGAATCCGGAACCGTCCAGATTGATGGTCGCAATTTCGAAAATCGCGCCCGGTCCTGGAGGTCCGGTCACTCCCGGAGCGGGCTGCATGAAAACGATCTCCTGCCGGACAACGGCTCCTCTTTCAGGCTGCCGGCTCTGCGCCTCGTTGCTGAATGGAAACGTACAAACAACGAGCAACTCCGCGATGAAGATCGTCGTCGACCGCATTCAGGTAAGGTTCTCTTGTTCGGTTAGACGTTGAGCAAAGCAAGAAAGTCGATCCCCTCGTCGGACAGGGAAATATCTCGGCGCCTGCGGTGGAACCGGATTGGACGATGGCTGACGTTTGCCGAGGCATCGAAATCAGGTATGTCTTTTCCAAAGGCGGGCGAAACCGCCTGCTTCACCCTTCAACAGAAGCAGCAAACCGGTGCGGTGGAAGTCACAAGCTAGGACGGTCGTGGTGGTGGCCACTTGCGATCGGTGCGACAGGCTATTTCTGTTCGGCAAGGCAGGGAGGTATCTCGAAGTCGGCTCCCTCGTTGAATCCGAAGTAATCCATCTCCATTGCGCCGCCGGACCGTGTATCTTTCATCCCGATGCGCAAGGGCAGACCGGTATCCTTTGCCACCCAAAGCTGCACCGGGCCATGAAATTTCCCGTTCTGGCGCACGAAGAATTCATAGCTCGTTGCCGCGACGCCATCTACGTTTTGATCGCCAACCACGCGAAGATCCGTCAATGGCGGTGGTTCCTGCCTGGCTTGCGACGCTCCCTGGTCCGGGGCATCCATACAGCTCCATTCGAAAAAGTCATGCGCCTGCTTTCTGATCCTGCCGGCTTCAACCGCTGACGCCGCCGCGCCTGCGGCCGACATGCCCGCGCTCACCCAACCCAATGGTCCAGCGGCGACGTTTCGCGCAATCGATTTAGCCGCCTGTTCCTCGGCTTGGATGAGTTGTTTGGTGATGGAAGCATCCTGCTCCTTTAAAATACGGGCCGACGCCGGCGAGATCCATCTTTTCGCCCGGCGGTTGCCGCGCGAAACGGTGCGCAACTCGAAATCCTCGACCTGCCCGAGCACGGGCATTTTGAAATGCATCGACACCTGTTTTGTATCGCCTGCGGTGATCGTTTCGGCGGGGCCAAAACCCATCTTTGTCATGATCTCCGCCATCTGGGGGTCATTGGTTGTGACGGTGAAGCGCTGGTGGAAGACGGTTTGCTGCTGTAACTTGCGAAAGGCATCGAACAGCGGACTGTCCGCGGGTACCGGCACGCCCGCCGCAGTGGTTTGACCTTCGTCACCGTCCTGCTGCTGGCGCCGTGACCGGGAATCGTCTTTGTTACGTCTTCCAAACCCAGGGAATTTTGGAACTCCAGGGATTTGAGCACTAAGCGGGTAAATACAAATGCCTTCGATTGCCAGGCACGCGATCAAAACAAGTTTGTGAAGTTGCATGTTCAGTTCCATCCCAGCGATCGTCCGATCGTGACGTTGTAGCGGAGCAAGCCCACATCCAGGCCGTCGGCGGAGAAGCGGGTCGCCCCGATCTGTCCCACGGCAAGTCCAAAACCAAGTCCGGCAATCTGCCCCTGGAAAGTCGGCGGCAGGCTTAACAGAACATAATCGGGAAGGGTAAATTGGCCGGCGCTCGCGTGTTCGACGCAATAGAAGTCGGCGTGAGGGCCGGGTTGAGCCGGAATCGCGGAGAGCGATGTTCCGGTGATCAGAACATAACCGTTCGGATCACCGCCAGTCCACGTTACGGACACGCTCTGCGTTCGGTCCAATGTCTGCGCCAGGGCGTAGCGATTCGTGAAGTTGACGATGCCTGGCGCCGTTATCTGAGCGGTGAAAGGTCCTACCGCAAGCCCGTCCAGAGGACTGGCTCCGGGTGCGCTCACAGTATAGTTGCCTGGGTCTAGAAATGTGGGAGAGAACGAGGGAACGTTAGGAAACGGCGGATCGAAGGCGCTAATAATCCCCAAGCCTTCTTTGGAGTAAGGAGTATCAACGTGAATGGACATCGTGGCGGTCGGCCCTGTGACAGTCACGACGTCAGCGCTGCCTGCAACAACACCGGTGCCCGCTGCAAAAGCACTAATGGGCAGCAGGATTGGGGGACCGAAGATATCGTCTGACAAGTCCGACCCTCTTAGCACCGTGCACGAACCGGGAGTAGAAACGATGCGGACAGGCAAACCCGTGAAGGTGCTAAATGGTATGTCGGCGAACTCGGTGTATCCGATGTCGGAGCCCGTCAGGAGTCCCATGGTCGCGCCTGGGAAAGATGGGGCAACAGCTTCGTTTCGTATGAGGTCTACGAAGCCGACACGCAGATGTCCGTTCGCCTGCGCCGTGGTGATATCGGCGGCTGTGAAGGTCAATGGATCCGAGCACGGGCTCCCGTCGACGGATATGGACATGGTCGACACGTTGCTGACCACGCTGCCCACCTTGACGACGATCGGTACGAAGCATCCGTCCAGGCCGTCGGGCACCTGAAATATGATCTGGTCAACACCGGCACAGCAATCTGAGCGGCCTTTGTAAGTGATGTTGGCAGCTTGGCCACCGACGTAGAGATGGATGTCCATCGGGATGTCGGTTTGTGTTGGCGCGTCGACGTCGGAATTGCCATCAGGTCCCAAACCGGTGGCCCAGAGGATCTCCGTTTGTTCCGGCGTGGCTGGCGTGGCAAGAGTATTGTCGACCGGGTCCGCGCCAGGATTGGTGTTTTGGATATGGGCCGGCCCCGTGCCCAACTGGTTGATTGTGTAGATCCCGGGAAGTCGGTCGAATACGGTGATGGGAGACGAAACGCTCAGTCCGTTATAGCTGACGGTCAAGGTGCCCAGTCCGGCCGGCACACCGGAAGGAACAATGCCGGTTATCTGGTCGCCGGTCCCGCTGCAGGCAACAACCGAAACGATGGGAACGTCGAACGATCCATCGCCCATTGCAATAGACATCGTGGTTCCGTTGAGGTTGGTAGGGGTGGGGAACTGATCGGCGTTGGTCGTGCCGCATGTTCCCAATCGAACCGACGTGTCAGGCTCTACGACCAGGAGGCGTCCGCCATGCGTTACGCCCCCGTTTGGGAAATCCGTTGAAATCAGGCTTGCCGCATTGAAGACGTTAACCGTCTGCGCGCGCAACGCAGTCGTCGATAGGCAAAGTATTGAAATGGCGAGTAAAACTCGTTGCATCGCATCTCCTCCGAGCTTCCCCGTGCGTACCGGGGTTCGGTGCTCGCTGTAGACGCGAAAAACGAGGTACGGATTTGCTCACGGCTGGGTGAGTTTTTTGTGGAGGGAATTTCGGTTAACCGCAGAGACGCGAGCGCCGTTCGTTCGTGCCGTGGCCAGCCAGGTTCGGTACTCGGCATTTTCTGTGTCGCCCGCCGTGAGGGGCTCCAGCAGCTGCACAGCTTTGACGTCATACTTCAGAGCCTCGGCCGGGTCACTGGACGCGAGCGCGTTACCGAGATTCGAGTAACTCTCCGCAAGCGCGCCAGTGTACGCGGTAACGGCTGGATTCTTCAACGACAGGTTCAATCGGTTTGCCACCGCCTTCCGATAGTACTCAATGGCTTTGCTCGTATTGCCGCTATCGAGGAGGCAGGCTGCGAGTCGCGTATAGCTATTCGCCAGGTGGTCGAGGATCTTGTTGTCGGCAGGGTTCTCTTCACCCAACGCCTCCTGTCTTTTGATTCCGCTGTGCAATAGCGTCAGTCCTTCGCTGGATTTGCCTGATTTTGCCAATGCCGACCCCACTTTACCCTCGCTTAACGACAAATCGAGGAGGGCCTGGCGGTTGCCAGGTTCCGCGGCGGCGAGATCCTTATCGATTTCGAAAGCCTTACGATACTCCTCCAACGCTCTGGGAACATCAGAGGTGCGCATCAGGACATCGCCGATCTGTTTGTGTGCCAGCGAGCGATTGCGCCGGGCTTGCGCATCCTTCAGATCTGCAGCACCAAGGGTTTCGAACAAGCTCAATTCCCGCCGAAAATGATCCAGCGCCGACGGTAGATCGCCTGTCTTCACAAGACACAATCCAACATTGTGGTGTGAGAACGCGAGCTGGCGCCGGTAATGTGCGTTCTCGGGATGAGCCGCCGCGAGCTGCTCTCGAATGGCGAGCCCTTTGCGCCGCGTCTCCAAGGCTCCCAATGTGTTGCCCTTGTCCTGGAGAACGCCCCCGAGTCCATCGAGACTGGTCGCCAGGTGAATCTTGGCCTCGGTGTCGGAAGGGCGCGATTCAACCAGCCGCTCGCTCAACTCGACTGCACGCTGGTAACCGGCCGCCGCGCCCTCAACATCGCGCGTCAACGTGAGTAGGTTCGCATGCTGATAATTCTGCACGATCAGCGCTTGCTGGAACTTCAGATCGGCCACCCGTGCGGCAGCTAAACTCTCATAGATTGCAAGAGCCGTTGCGGAGTGCGCGACGGCGCCTGACGAATCGCCGGTCACCGCGAGAATATCGCCAATCTGACGATGGATCGATGCCAGTGCTAAACGCAGGTCCGGATTGCCAGGATCGGATCGCGAAAGCGTTTCGCGGATCGTCAAGGCTTTCTGGGAACTTAACAGAGCCCCTCGCGAGTCACCCAAATTGGGAAACATCGGATCGCCCTGAACTTCGCCGACGCGCTCGTAGGCCGACGCGATCTCCAGTTGCAGGGAGCGATCTCCGCGGGCCTCCGCCATCAGGCTGTCGAGATATTCGAGAGCACGCATGACCACGAGTGAACGCGCCGCCGTGGAACCCGGAAGGTCTCTGATGGCATCGTCGAATTCGAAGAGGAATGAATTCGCCAGCCTGCGCACGTCATTGAACCTTCGCTCCGCCCTGGCTCGCTGCTCGACTGCGACACGGGCCTGCCACAACGTCGTCGCTGCCCCTGCGGTCACTGCACAGATGATCAGCGCGGCGGCTGCAACCCCCACCCTATGGCGGCGAGCGAACTTGCTCATGCGGTACGCGAGTGTGTCCTTGCGCGCGGTGACGGGACGACCCTGAAGGTGGCGCCGGATGTCGTCTGAAAACTGACCTACCGAGCCGTATCGACGACGGGGGTCTTTCTGCATCGCTTTCAGCACGATGTTGTCCAGGTCGCCCCGAAGCTCGCGCGCGGGAACACCGCCGCTTTCGGTGGCAGCGCTCGGAACGATCGGCTCCTGCATACAAACCACGCGTTCGATTTCCGCCGGAGTGCGGCTCTCCAGCTTCAGTGCGCGTCTTCCCGTGAGGAGCTCATAGAGTACAGCGCCGAGCGAGTAGACATCGGTTGCCGTCGCCACAGGTTCGCCGCGCAACTGCTCCGGACTCGCGTAGTCCGGTGTGAGCAGCCGGGGCCCTGCGAGCGTCGTCAGTGGATCGCTTCCGGCGTCCGGATAAAAGATTTTGGCAATCCCGAAGTCCAGCAGTTTCGGAGTGCCTTCACGAGTGATCAGGATGTTGGAGGGCTTTAGATCGCGGTGAACAACGAGCTTCTGGTGTGCGTGCTCTACAGCGTCGCAGATGTCCAGAAACAGATGTAAACGATCCCGCACACCGAGCTCGTGCCGTTGGCTGTATGCGGTTACGGGCTCTCCGTCCACCCATTCCATCACCAGGTAAGGCCATCCGTCTGTTGTTGTGCCGCCATCGAGCAAGCGTGCAATATTGGGGTGGTTCAGCAGAGCCAGCGCCTGGCGCTCGACGCGAAAGCGAGGTATGAGGAAGTCGACGTCGACGCCGCCCCGGACCAATTTGATGGCCACCTCCTGACGGTACTCGTCATCTCGAACGGCGCGGTACACCACGCCCATCCCTCCTCGTCCGGCTTCCTCCAAGAGGAGATAGGGGCCGATCCTCAAAATGCGCATCGCCTGCGCTTCGGGCGAGTCCGGCTCCAAAAAGCCGCCGCACTGCTCCAGCGCTGCCAAGAGTTTCTCTACCTCATGACGCAAGGGAGCATCGCCGTCACACCGCTCATCCAAATACTCAAGCCGTGCTCGGCCTTCGAGACACGAAGCCGCGTAAAGGATGTCACGTACCTGGTGCCACCGCTCTGCGGTCATAGCTAGGGATCCTGCCCGACGTTCCCGGCCTGGTTCAGCTGGGCGAACAGCCAGGCTTTGGCGGTCACCCAGTCGCGAGTCACCGTTGCTGGCGAAATGCCGAGCGCCTCACTGACCTCTACGATGGTCAGTCCCGCGAAGAACCTGAGTTCAATTACGCGAGCCTGCTGCGGGTCGAGTTTCGCCAGGGAGTCCAGGGCCTCGTCAAGGGCAACCACGTCGAGATCCGCTTGCTCCAGCACTCCAAGCGAGGGATCGAGCGAGAGTTTCGGATTCCCGCCCCCTCGCTTCGCAGCGCTTCGTTGACGCGCGTGATCCACCAGGATGCGACGCATGATGCGGGCCGAAATGGCGAAGAAGTGTGCCCGATTCCGCCACTGCACCCGTTCCTGGTCAACCAGGCGCAGGTAGGTTTCGTTGACCAATGCCGCGCTTTGCAGGGTGTGCTCGCGATCTTCCACTGCCAGGCGGCGACGTGCGACATGGCGTAGCTCCTCGTAAACGAGAGGCATCAACCGATCGAGAGCGCCTTTGTCGCCTTGGTTCCAACCGATCAGCAGCTCTGTAATGCCAGCCATCCCCCGGTCCTGCCTGGTAGGGCAATTCTAGCATTGAGATAGCGTCGGCCTTTTTATTCGGTCACGGTTGCCGAATGGGCCAGTCGGGCAGGCTGGAATGCCTGCCCCGCCTTGGCTCGCAACCTGTTGAGCGATAAAGGGTGGCGTAGGCGGTTTCGCCTGCGCATGCCGTTCTCAGCGCATCAACTCGCGAACAACCTTCTCGGCCGATTCATGCAGATCGGGCGGAGCGCCGTAGAGGACCTTCCCTGTTTGGCCGTTCTTGTCGAATAAGAACATCGTTGGTACGGCAGTAATGTCGCCGAACATTTGCGCGATTTCCGGACCGGCCGTTCCCCATGTGAGTTCCTGGCTCAACCCTCCGGCTATTTTGCGCACATCCGGTTCCTGAGATTCGACCGCGAGCGCGACGATGGCGAGGCTGTCTCCGTACTTACGCTTCAACTCGCCGAGCCATTCGAGCGTAGACCGGCAGGGCACGCACCAGGTGGCCCAGAACTCAATGAGAACGGGCTTGCCCGCAAGGCTCGATGCATCGATCGCCTTGCCTGAAAGATCGGTGAGCTTGAACTTCGGCAGGGATGAAATTTCATGGAAGGCGTCCGCCAAGACTGGATGTTCCTGCCGCACGACGTTCTTGCGGCCCGCGAGTATCAGATCGATCATATTCGCGAGGTCCTGTTTGAATTTTTCCTGATTGCCGGCGTCCGTCCACGGCGAATAGCGGCCGGTATCCGGTTTGTCGCCGAAGGAACCGAATTCACGGGGACTCGCCACCAGAACTTCGTCCACGAAAATGGCCGGATATCCTTTCAGCCCGTAGCGGTCGGCCAGCCTGGAAGCGCCGAAATTCTCAAACACCACATTGACTTTCCCTGGATATTTTGCAACTACTTCCCGTACCAGCAAACTTGCCGGATCGGACAGATTTCAGGTGAACGGCCAGCGCACCAACGTGAGTCGCACCGCCTTCCGCGATATGTGTCTGGCAGCCAAAGGTGGTGGCTGGGCTGAAAACGCGGGAAGGGCGTACTCGATGATCGCTTCCACGTTGCGCCAATCGACGGCAGTCGGACTGGATGCATTCGCAAGAGCCTCAGCCCGTTCCAGGAAGATCTCCGCCACGGACGTGCGTTCCCGAGAAGCGTTAAATTCATTGCGAAGCGAAGCCACCTTTTGTTTTAGAATCGCCTTCTGCTCCGCATCGACGTCTACACCATCGAGCAGTCGATACGCTTCAACGGCATCCAGATAACGATAGAGCGAACCTGCATACGAGCGCTCGGCATCCATTTCGAAACCGGTCTTGAGCAGCGAATTCAACACAATGAATTGGGGATGCAAATCGATGGACTTCGGCGGAACAAAGGCCGCTACGGCCTTTTCTTGCAAGCTCTGCAACTCCGGCAAGACGGAGTGCGCCTTCGCTGGTGACTTTTCCGGCAGATTCAATGAAGAGCAAAAACGGGCGAATTCGGCTTGTCCTTCCGCCTGACCGAGCCAAAACAATCCGCTGAACGTGTCGTCGTGAACGGCAAAGCCGCGGCCCGCTGACAGAAATTGCCCCATCCGGCTCCGCGCCGTTTCGATCAGAGCGCGCTGTGCCGGCGCTCTGTGCGTCCAATTCGTTGCCCCGAGTTCCTGCTCCGCCTTCACCACCCTTTGATTCACCTTCGTCCATTCGGCATCGAACGGCGGGAATCCCGGTCCAAGTTCCGCCGATCGCTCTTCTGCATACCTCGTGGCGTGCGCAACGGTGATCAGTTGTCCGATCTTTTCGAGTCCAGGGTACAAATACCCGCGCCTGGTAAGATCCCGGATACTCTCAATCAGGGTGCCGGCCGTCTTCGGAAAATTCGGAAAATCAGCCGTGTTGAACGGGTGCTCCCGCAGGGCACGTTCAATCTCATCGACTTTACCGAGCACACGATCGCGCGTTTCGTCGGACCCGTTCTGAGCCGCCAAATCAGTGGCGAAGGATAGTGCGACAGCCAGTAGGCAGAGGATTCGCAGAGAATTCATCATTACTGCCGCGGGTAGGACGGGTCGGTCTTGACCGCCTCGATTTGTTGCACGTGGCGAAGAGTGTGGGCCGACATGGCCAGAATCTGCTGCCAGATATCCAAATCGCCGCAGCAAATGCGCCCGTGCAGATCGCGTTCGGTTTCTGCGATGAAATCAATCGACCGCTCGCGGCGTGCATCGAACACCTTCTCGATAGTGGCCAAATCCGGCCAGCGCCCGATGGGGTCATAGTCGCCCGAACTTTTCACCTTTACTTTTGCCGTACCCCAAACATCCAATAACGCTTCCTTGTTTACCTTCGATCTTGCGCCAGTCGGGGGCTGATCCAACCCGGCGAGCGCATCCGCAAACAGAAGTTGCTCGGCTTGAACGATGTGTTCGGCGCATTCGAGAATCGACCAGCGATCCGGCGCGGCTTTGAATTTGGCCTGGTCCGGCGAAACCCCGCGTAAGGCTTCGTGAAAAATCCGGCGCGAGGTCTTCAAGTGCTCAAGGAGTTCGCGGCGGTCGGCTTCCGAAATCGCCTGCTCTTTCTCCACCGCCAGCGGCCGATAGATTCCCTCAAAGCCTGCCGTCCAGGTCTTTCCGCCGTCGTCAGAACGTTCCGATACCTGACGAACGGTGTGATCCGGCAGCAAGGTGAGTGTCAATCGCGCCGGCTTTGTGCGGCCATCCGGCAAATCGTCGATGCCTTGGAAGGACATCTTGCCGGCTGTAGCCTCGCCCTGCACCTTCAGGACGCCGCCATCGGGGCCAATCCAGACCTGTTCCCACTTCTTGGAAGCGGGGTTGTAGAAATTCCAACTTTTTCCGCTGAGACCGTTGAACGGCATCCAGTTTTCCTGAATGATGCAACCGTCGGAGATCTTCTCGATCCGGCTGCGAGCGATTTTTTGCCCGGAAACCTCCACGTCCCACTCGCCGAGCCAGAAATCGAACTGCTTATATTCCGGCTCGGTGCTGCAAGGCTTTCCATTGATTCGAATCCGTTCCTTGGCGGCGGCGAAGCCGGGATCTTTTTTCAGGCTCGCAAAGGCCGGCTCGTCAAGAAAGCTGAGTTGCGTGAAACCGCCGCGCGCGGATCGTGTCAGCCATTCCGTGGCTTTGGAGTTATCACCTAGCGCGGCATAACTGCGCGCGACCGCAGCAGAGGCGTAGGGCGCTTGAAACTCGAGGTGGACGGCCGACTCGAATGCCGTCGCGGCTTCCTGATACTTTCCGAGACGATGCAGGGCTGCTCCCAACCGAAAGAAGGCGCGGCCATCCTGGGGATTTTTCTCGACAACACCCTGAAATTCCCGCGCTGCGCCCGCCCAATCTCCCTTCGAGAACAGGGCGTCGCCGTCCGCTGTCATAGCCTGGGCATATGCGATTCCCGTCACAGTCGCCAGCAGCAAAACGAAGCGCATGTTTCACAGTATGCGGGGGAAAACGGTCCCAGGCGAGAGCCAATTGGAAGCCCGCAAGTGGGCCAATCGATTGGGTCGGCTGCTCGCGGGAAGGCGGGTCAAACCAGACGAAATGGAGTCTCCTACGTCTATATCTGCAAGTGAATTCAGCGCATTGGCGCTGGCTTGGAGTAGACGCTTATGTTGATTTCGCTCGCGGGCCCGGGACCGCGATTCCAGCAGATTTATCGAGCGATATACGACCTGATCGTATCAGGCAAACTAACGCCTGGGATGCGCCTGCCAGTGACACGGCAGCTTGCCCGCGATCTCGGGGTGTCGCGCAACGCGGTGCTGATTGCCTATGAACAACTGATCGCCAACGGACTCGCCAGCGCCCGCGTCGGATCAGGAACTTACGTCAAAGGCACCGTCCGAACCATGCTCCGTCCCGCCAGTCCTGGTATTCAACCGGCTGCGCTTCGCGTGTCGCGCTACGCGCGCAAACTTCTGAACACTCCGGCGAGCCTTTCGAAACCTCTCGTGCCGGTGCCTTACGATTTCGATTGCGCCGCGGCGTCGCCCGAGGATTTTCCGGCAAAGCGTTGGCAGAAGCTCGCCGCGCATCGCTTACAAACGCCCAGCGTGAACTATCTCCACCCCGCAGGCGATGCCGGTTTGCGAGAGGCGCTGGCCGCGCATCTGAGAATCTCACGTGGTGTCGACGCCGGTCCGGACCAAATCCTGATCGTGAACGGGTCCTCTCAGGCGCTGGATTTGGTTGCGCGCGTATTGATTGACGAACGCGACACGGTAATCATCGAAGACCCGAACTATCGGGTGGCGCGTGACATCTTTCTTTCTTCAGGTGCGCGTCTGCTTCCTATCCGGGCGGATCCGCTCGGGTTGCGGACGTCGGAGTTGCCACCGGACTCCTGCGCCGTAAAGCTTGCTTATGTCACGCCCTCACACCAGTTTCCCTCGGGCGGGGTATTATCGCGCGAGCGACGGCAAGCCTTGCTCACTTGGGCCGGGCGTACGGGCGCTTACATTGTCGAAGACGATTACAGCAGCGAATATTTCTATGGCCATCCGCCCATTGAAGCGCTGCAGGGCATTGACCGCCGTGGTCTGGTGATCTACGTCGGAACGTTTTCGCGCATTTTGTCACCGTCCATGCGTCTCGGCTATCTGGTATTGCCTAAGGCGCTCGTTGTTCCCTTCCTGCACGCCAAGCATTTGGTCGACTGTCATTCCGCGGCATTGCCGCAGCAGATCCTCGCCGATTTTATACGCGCCGGGTATCTCGCGCCGCATGTTCGCGAATGCCGGACGCGCAAAGCAAACCTCCGGGCCGCCCTGCTCGATTCCATCGCGCGTTATCTGGGGCCGCGAGCCAAAGTCCGCGGCGCTGACTCCGGCGTGCATCTGGTGCTTTCGCTGCCTGATTTACCGCCGAATCGGATACCACCGCTCTGCGCCGCGGCCGGAGCCCGAGGCCTGAGAATTTATCCCGCGTCGCCGTTCTATTTGACGCCACCCAATCAAAGCGAATTCATTATGGGCTATGCGGCGATGACGGTCGAAAAGATTGTCGCTGGAATTCGCGTGTTGGGAGTCTTGCTGCGCCAGCACGATTTCTCTCTGACGGGGTAGTCACGGCAGCCCGCGTGAGGAGTTCATTTCAATTCGGAGACTTTTCCCCACTAACCGCATGGGCAATCGTATGAGACGGCCATTCGTAGATCGATTGGGCGGATCTTCTTCTCCCAATGCCAACCCGTCCATCGCCAGTCATTTTCATGTACCCCGTAGCCGAAATCTCTCAAAACCAGCAGAGGGCCGGCACTACAGCGCAGGCACATCAGACCGATAAAGCAACGTCGCCTTCCACGACGTCGATCTTTGGCGCCGGATGTTCGCCCTTGCCCCACAGAGATGTGCGCACGTTTACGCGATAACGCAAGGGACCGCCATCCGCGCGATCGCCGCGTTCGAGGGGCCGCGGAATGCAAACAAATTCTGTCTCGAGTGCCTGGGCATGTGCCTTCACAATCGAGTAACCATGGCCGCCCATGTCGACAAAGGAAACATGCGGGGCCAGTTGGTGATTCGAAAGGGCACGCGCCTTGGTTAGATCCCCGCTGCGCGCGTATTCCAGGCACGATCGGACGCCATGCTTGACCAGGAGATTGATCCCGGGCACGTACAAGGCGCGCAATGGATGCTCGGCCGGAAGATTGTGTTCGAACGATTCGAGTAACCCCGGCGCCGAAATGGAACCCGTCACGAAAGCCAGCCCGACCGGCTTGAAATCTTTTGGCGGTAATGATTTCGCGGCTAATCCAGCCCAAAAACTGTGCCGATCGCCCGAAAGACTCGCGAATCCGGTGATGCCATGCTCTTCTATAAAATCATAAATCTCGCCGCGCTCGAGAAAGGCCGTGCTGAAATCGGTTTGCGCGAAGATCGCGTATCCTGCTCCGCCCCAAGCCGCCGTAAGTCCCGGGGGGAGATTCTGAGGATCGGCTCGCATTTCGAGCGTCGCCACTGTATTGCCCCAGAGCTTCCAGGTCGCCTGCGATTTCCGCAGCCGCTCCAGAAACCACGCTTTCTGCTTCGAGCCGAGAATCGTCTGCGGCGGACGTTCTTCTTTGAATCCAGCAATCACGCGGCCGGCGTCGAGACTCTCCATGGCCTCCTGTGGAATCAGTCCCGGAAAATCGGCGCTAGACAGCGCCGCTGCTTCGGGAAGTGCGCTCCGATCTTGAGATCGATAGCTGCGTTGATCGGTGATGATCAGCTCGACATTTCGTCCCCAGCGTAATGTCCGATAGCCACACAGGCTGTCAACAGCGGTGCGATTGTTCGGCTCGTCTCCGAGCCCGTCCCGATCGAAGCGCGTGATCGGAGCGTTCCTCACCTGTGGCGGATGAAACGCATCCAACGATTTCGATTGCGGACGAGTCATTCTCGCCGGCTGGAATTCGAAGAATGCCTGATTTGCCGCGACCTTCAGCGTTTGCGCAGACCTCGTTTCTCCAAAGAACTGTTGAAAACCCTGCCAGCCAAGCCAACTGAATTCGTGGTTATCCCACATCGGAACGAATGGCCAGCGGGCGCGAGCGTCCTGCAAATCGGGATCGTGTAGATAGGCTTTGTAGACAGCGCGATAGTCTTCCAGCGTCGAGGGAATGTGAAAATCGTGGATCTTTTCGCCGTGTGGATACCGGACGACATCGCGAACGCGCCGATCATACATTTCCCGGCGGTCCTCGGGGTACCAGACGATTTCATAAATGAAGTCGCCAAGGTGCAGGACGAAGCCAAGCTGCTCCGTTTCGGAAGCGCGCTCATCCTCATAAATCATGCGGCGATAGGCGTTCTGGGCGCCCTGGTTCGCATTCTGGCAGCTCACGAATGCGAAGCGAACAGGTCGAGGATCGTCGGGCAGCGGTGCGGTCATCGTCCGCCCGACACGGCTCCCGGAACCATCCGGCAACATGAATCGGAACCAGTAGACACGCGAGGGTTTTAAGCCTCCTGCAAGAACGCGGCAGGTCCAGTCGGCTTCAGCGGAGACACGCGCCGCGGCTGACGCGGCGATTCGTGTGAATCCCTTGTCTTCTGACACTTCGACAAACAGCTTCTCGATTCGCGGATCTCCCACGCGCGTCCATAGAATCACGCTGTGATGATCGGGGTCGCCGGACGCGACACCTTCCGGAAAAAGCTCGCGGCGCTCCTTCCAAGGGCTGTGCGAGGCATCTGACGACTTGCCCAACGCCGCGGCCGCTCCCATCGCGGCGGCCGTTCGTAGAAATGATCTTCTGGTAGAAAACCGTCTGGCACTTCCCATGGCAATCGTTACTGTATCCCCGTTCGGCTGCGAACCCAATCGCGTGTGACTTCGAAGTAGTCCGGCGCTTCTTCCCGTTCTCCTGAAGCGGCCTTCACGCGGAGCCTGTGATCGGCGCCGGGAAATGTCCGGATAGTGAAATCACGATGTCCCGAATCCTTCATGATTTGTCGAATCAGGTTCCGCACGCCGAAACTGGAACTAGTTTATCGCCCTCGCCAAATAGAAAAAGCACGGGAGCTGAAAGACTGCGCAGCGCAATGGCTGGATCGTAGTTCATCTCCTGTTTGTAGCGCGGGGTGCCACGGTGCAGAGAATCCGCGATCGAGAGCGTTCTTTGCGTCTTCGTAATCGCGGCCGGTGGAGAGAATAGGGCCAATCGCGAAGTAATTCTTTCGAGTGCTGTTGATTCATCTGCAATTCAAGATGGTGCATGAGCCCTGCTACGTAGAAGAACCTCCGTCGTGTGGGCCGGACTTGCTCCATATTGATCGCCGCGCTGGACGCTCCTGAGTTTCCTTAACTTGATGCTCGTTACTACTGCCGTGACGCGGCCCCAGGGCTTCGCCGAGCAGCGGCGAGCGCTTGTTCGATGCGCTTGGTGGCGTAGTGGTCTGCCGACCAGCCCGGCAATTTGCGGTCGATACGGTCCGCGTTATCGAGCGCGATAGCCCCTTCCTGGATGCGCCGCTGCCCGAGCAGAGCAATCCCGAGTTCAGCCCACGACTGACCACTTCGCGGGTCGTCGGGATTCGCCGACTGCGCCGCTGCTAACGATTCTCGCGCAGCTTCTTCCGCTTCGTCCCAGCGCGTGGCGTCGTTGAGTATCGAAGCTCGTGCCAGGAGCGCGGGCCAGAAATCGTAGGAATGCAGCGCGGCGACTCTTCTCAACGAAGCGAGGGCGTTCTCGCTCACATGGTCGGCCTCCACCGCGTGCCCGAGCTTCGACCACGCCGCGGCCCACACCACCGTCGCGCTAAGAGTTGCCGGGTTGTCCGGACCGTACTGCCCACTTATCTCATCGCGCGAGAGCCGGGCGTAACGTTCCGCCCCGACCCAATCTCCTTCCCCCGCCCGCAGCGCGGAATACACGTGGTCCACGAACCCCAACGACGCTGTGGGATGGACAAGTCCGCGCTCGATGCGGATCCCCTCGTCGAGTAAATCGGCCGCCTCCCGATCGCGATGCTCCTCGATCAGGTACTGCGCGAATTTGTAGTTGCTGGTGACCTTCGAGGTCTGCGGCATCGGCACGCCGATCGCCTCACGCCCCAGCGCCTCCACTTGTGGACTGTGACCGTGCCGTCCCCATAGAATCCGAAAATAGTTCCCGACCGCAACATTCACCAACTGCGGGTCGGCGTTCTTGCCTTGTTTTCGTACCACCGATACAGCGTCCCGAAGAAGAGTTTCCGCCTCCTCTACATATCTTCCGGCGGCAAGGAGGATCGACCCCAGGGACGCTTCCGCCCAAGCAAGCTCCGTAGGCGACCCGTACCTCCTCGATATGTCGACCGCGCTTCGCATCTGTTCTTCGGCGGAGCGGAAGTCCTGCAGATTGTCGTAGGTAATGCCCAGCGTGTAATGAAGATACGCCTTGATCATCGGCTGCGTATTCAACTCAGACAACTGCGCGCGCGCCTGATTCAAAGCCTCCAATACCGTGATGTTTTTGCTGCCGCCTTCGCCGGTGGGATCGGCAGATCCCAGGATGCCTCGTATGAACTCGGTAACGAGCGCCGATTTTTGCGCCTCCGCTCTCGCGAGTTGGGCCTGGCGCGCAGAATAGACTGCCGATCCGGCCAGGACAATCACGAACAGGACCGCGGCGGATACTCCCAGCCGGTGCCGGCGTATGAACTTGCCGGCGTGGTACAACCAGGTTCCACGGCGCGCGAGAACGGCTCTGCCGTTGAGGTAACGCTCCAGGTCGGCCGCGAACTGCTCGACCGATTGATAGCGGCGCCTCGGATCGGCCTGGATGGCATTTCCGATGACGCTACGCAGGTCGCCATCCGCAATGCGCGCGAGCCTCGTCCTCGACACGGATCGGAGCCGCGCGGCTTCGTCGGTAATGACCGACGAAGGACGCGTGGGCTCAACCTCGACTGCGGCGCGTCGTAGACAATCAGAGGGAGAATCGGGGTCGCCGAACGGCCATGCTCCCGTGACGAGCTCAAAGAGGATCACGCCCAGCGAGAATACGTCGCTGACCGTAGTAACCGGGTCGCCACGCATCTGCTCCGGGCTCGCGTAGCGCGGCGTCATCATGCCCAGCCGTGTGGTCGTCGAACCTGCACCGTCCGTATTGAGCAGCTTCGCCGTTCCGAAATCGAGAAGCTTGGGCGTGCCATCGCGGGTGACAAAGATATTGCCCGGCTTCAGATCGCGATGCACGATGAGATTGCGGTGCGCGTACTCGACGGCTGAGCACACCTGCAGGAGCAGGCGGATTCGTCCCGGGACCGTGAGCCGGAGTTCGTCGCAATAACGGTCGAGCGGCTGACCATCCACATACTCCATGGCGAGATAAGGGTCGCCATTCTCTCCGACGCCGCCATCGAGCAGCCGCGTGATGTTGGGATGACTGAGTTGGGCGAGAATCTGCCGTTCCGCGCGAAACCGTTCCGTGAACAGCTGGCTGCGCAGGTGCGGGCTTACCATCTTGAGCGCAACCTGCTGCTCGAATTCGCCGTCGGCCCGCTGGGCCAGGTAGACAGTTCCCATGCCGCCGTGGCCGATCTCCCGATCGATCCGGTATTCGCCAAAAACCCGCGTGTTTGCGAGTTGAGGCGGTGTATATCGTCGGTCTTCGACGAACGCGACCAACAGGCGCTGCACGTCACTGAACAGCTCTTCGTCGCCCTGGCACAATTGGCGGACGAAGTCGATGCGCGCCGACTCGTCAGCCGCGATAGCCTGGTTAAAAATGTCCTCCATGCGCTGCCAATGTTCGCGCGTCATGGGGTTGCAATCTTTGAGTACAACCAACTTCGCACCATAGTGAGGTCGCGTTCCACGGTAGCGGTCGAAATGTCCAGCAATTCGGCCGCCTCAGCCGTGGTGCAGCCGAGAAAATAGCGCAATTCCACCAGTCGGACCTTGCGCGGGTCGACGGCTTCCAACTCGTCCAGCGCGCGATTGACATCGATGATTCCAGCGCTGTTGACATTGACCCAGGGGATCTCATCGCTTAGCGGAACGTGCGGAAGGTCCCCGCCGCGTTTTCCGGCGCTGACAGAGCGGGCGTGATCTGCCAGGATGCGCCGCATTAACTTCGCGGCGAAGGTATAGAAATGGCCGCGGTCGTCCCAAGCCGCCTTACGCTGCTGCAATAGTTTCAGGTACAGCTCGTTGACGAGAGCGGTGGGTTGAAGCGTGTGGTCGTTCGACTCGCGGCGGAGGTACGAGGCGGCGACTTGACGCAAATGGGGATAAACGTGTGGAACGAGCTGCTCTAACGCGCGATCATCCCCATCTCTCCACCGGCGCAATAAAACGGTGATTTCGCCGGGTTCGTTCATACAGCGGGGATAACTACTTGTAGCTCAGTGAGCAAGATAGCACAGCTTATCCGGCACGTAACGTGATGGGATTTTGGTCCGCTTTACGCGGACTGAATTGTTATGCCATGCAACCGCATTGCTCTCCTGTTTGTTGTCGGCGTCACGGCCTGGGCGGGGCCGGATGCGACACAGCGCGCACGGGTTCTTGACGCCTACGGAAAGCTGCCGCTGCAGTTTGAGAAGAACGAAGGACAGGCGGATGGCCCGGTCAAGTATCTGGCTCGTGGCCAGGGATATACGGTCTTTTTGACCGAGCGGGAGGCGGTGCTGGCAGTGCGGCGACAGGCCGGCAACCAGAGTGTTGGGGCCGATTTGCGGTTGCGCGTCCGAGGCGCCGCAAAGCACCCGATACTCACCGCATTCGAGCCGCTCGACGGCCAGGTCAGTTATTTTCGGGGTAACGACACGTCGCGGTGGCGCGCTGGGATTCACACATGGGAGAAGGTCCAGTACGAGCAGGTTTATCCAGGGGTCGATCTGGTCTTCTATGGACGTCAGGGCCAATTGGAATTCGACTTCGCGGCGTCAGCCGGCGCAGATCTGTCGGCGATTCGTCTTTCGATCGAGGGCGCACAGGCACGGATCGACGCCGGCGGCAACATTGCTTTAGAGGTTGGCGGAGAGACCGTGATCATGAGGAAACCGCTGGTCTACCAGGGCTGCGGCTCCGCGCGCCAGGTGATCCCTGCGCGATTCGTACTTCGCAAGTCGAGTGAAATCGCGTTTGCAGTCGGCAAACATGATACCAGCCAGCCAACGGTGATCGACCCGGTGCTCATCTATGCGAGCTACCTTGGCGGAACACAACAGAACGCCGTCCAGGGCATCGCGGTGAATGCGGCTGGAGAAGCTTTCGTGACCGGCTACACGCTGGCGACAAACTTTCCCACCACCGCAGGTTCATTGCAACCAACGCAGCCTGCGTGCACCACGAACGATTGCGGCACCGCTACCGGCGGCGATGCTTTTGTCGCGCGAATCAGCGCCGATGGCACGCACCTCATTTACTCGACATATTTGGGCGGGAATAACCAGGACCAGGCGAACGCGATCACGATTGATGGAAACGGGAACACTTACGTTACCGGCTTTACGTTCTCGAACGATTTCCCTCTCAAGAATCCGTATCAGAGCCTGTGCAACCCGTCGGGAGCCGGAGTGAACAACGTTCTCAGCCCTACTTGCGAAGTGCATACACCTGGTGAGCCGCTGATCTACTCGACCAACACGCCAGATGTCTTCATCACGAAATTGAACCCGACGGGCACGCAGATCCTCTATTCCACGTTCTTCGGCGGGAGCGCCAACGACAACGCCACGGGCATTGCGGTGGATGCCCAAGGCCAAATCTACATTGCGGGAAACACGTCTTCGTTGCTCCGCTCGACAACGAGCAGCTTCCCCGTGGGCCCGGCCGTCCCATTTCCCGTGACCGCATCGGCATATCAGGACTCCCACCATGCTGCTGGGGACCAGGATTACTTCAATGCCTTCGTGGCCAAGTTCAGCGCAGACGGTCAAACACTGCTTTACTCAACTGTCTTCGGCGGCGGTCCGGGCAATGGTGTGGTGCAAACGGCGGTATCAATGGGGCTCGGCCCGAACGGTTTTGTCGCGATCGGGGGAGACGTGACTTCCCCAACGATGCCCGTGAAGAACGCAATTCAGAGTAGTTGTCCGGCGATCGCCAGCAGCAGTCCGTCCGCGTGCTATGGATCGGGGTATCTTGCGGGATTCGACACCACACAGTCCGGAAGTGCATCGCTGCTGTTTTCGACGTATCTCAGTGGGAGCGTGCCGGCTCAGTCGAGCACCGTTTTGAATGGCGTTGCCGTCGACGCACAGAATAACGTTTACGCGACAGGCCACACACAGGCGCACGACTTTCCAACCACTCCTGGCACGCTATCCCCAGGTTGCACGAACATAGCGAGCTCGACTTTCTGCGGTGACGCGTACGTGATCAAGTTGAATTCCACGGGAGGCCTGGTGTGGGAGACCAACTATGGTACCGGCGTTGGCTGCGACAACCTCGCGGGCACCGCCGTTACGACGGATTCGAGGGGCAATGTGTATGTTGCCGGAACGACAAACGGATGCAGCGGGCCGCTGAAGAACCCCTTCCAAAGCTCCGAAAATAACGGCTCCGACGCTTTCATCATCACTTTAAGTCCGGACGCGTCCCAGTTGCTGTTCGGCAGTCTGTACGGAGGAAACAACAGTGACACTCCGACGGGGGTTGCTGTCGATCCTAACGGGAATATCTATGTCGGAGGGTTTACCAACTCCACCAATCTTCCGGATACAACAGGCTTCTTTCAGCCCAATTATGCCGGTGGAACCAATAACGGATTCGTCATTAAGGCCTCACCGATTACGGTCGCAAGTTCGACGAGTGTTACGGCAAGTCCCAATCCAGCAGCGGTGGGGCAAAATGTCGTTTTGACCGCGGCCGTGACGGGGGCGAGCGGACAACCAACACCCACGGGTTCGGTGAGCTTTCTTAATGGCAGCAGCGCGCTGGGCAGCATGCAACTGAATGCAAGCGGCGTAGCGGCGCTAACAGTCAGTTCGCTGGCAGTAGGCAGTTATCAATTCACGGCGAATTACAGTGGAGATGGCAACTACTCCCCGTCCAGCGGCACAGTGCAAGTCATGGTGAGCCAGCAGCCGACTTTCACGCTGACCTTAACGGCATCGCCGGGTAATGGGGGAGTCATTACTCCGAATCCGCCGTCCAGCAATGGCATGTACATCAGCGGGACGAAAGTGTGCCTCACGGTCACGCCGAACAGTGGCTTCATGTTCGCCTCTTTTAGCGGAGCGACTCTCGATAGCTCAAACTGCCTGACCGTCACTGCGAATGCATCGGTGACGGCGAATTTCGTGCCTCAATCGGGCAGCCCCGCGCTGCAGTTCGTCCCCGTTACACCATGCCGCATCGCCGATACGCGAAACACGCCGAACGGTCCCTTCGCAGGCCCGAGCCTGGTTGGGAATTCGTCGCGTGACTTCCTGATTCCGAACAGCGCCTGCAACATTCCCTTCGTTGCGGCGGCGTACTCTCTGAACGTTACGGTGGTTCCCCACCAGCCGCTGAGTTATCTCACCATCTGGCCAACCGGTTCCACACAGCCGGTGGTCTCGACGCTGAACTCGTTCGATGGCCGAATCAAGGCGAACGCCGCGATCGTCCCCGCTGGGAGCAACGGAGGCGTCAGCGTCTTTGTGACGAATCCTACCGATGTCATTCTCGACATCGACGGCTATTTCGTTCCTGCCTCCAGCGGTGGTGTGAGTCTGGCGTTCTATCCGGTGACCCCTTGCCGCATCGCAGACACTCGAAGTGCCAACGGTGCTCTGGGCGGTCCGTCCCTGGGCGGTAACTCGACGCGAACCTTCCCGGTTCTGAGTTCGCCCTGCAACATTCCCCCGGGCGCGCAGGCGTATTCGCTGAACTACACCGCTGTTCCGAAAAACGGATCGCTCCTGTACCTGAGCACGTGGCCGACAGGTCAGACGCAGCCGCTCGTGTCTACCCTGAATGCTCCGACAGGCACGATCACGGCAAACGCAGCCATCGTGCCGGCGGGCACGAACGGCCAGATTAACGTGTTCGTCACGGACCAGATGGATCTGGTCCTGGATATTGATGGCTACTTCGCACCCCCGGGCAGCGGCGGGCTAGCGCTGTACAACCTGACTCCCTGCCGCGTGCTGGACACGCGGAATCCGGCGGGATCTCCGCCCTTCTCGGGTGAGAAGGACGTCAACGTCACATCTTCCGGCTGCGGCGCGCCTCCGCAGGCACAAGCCTACGTATTTAATGCCACGGTCGTGCCTGCGGGTCCGCTTACGTTTTTGACGTTGTGGGCCAAAGGTCAGTCACAGCCGCTGGCGTCATCCCTGAACGCGCTCGACGGGCAGATCACTTCGAACATGGCTCTTGTTCCGGCCGGCAGCGGATCGATCAGCGCCTTCGCTTCGTCGGCGACCCACCTGATATTGGACATCGCAGGCTATTTCGCTCCTCTTCAGTAGTTGGCTTGGGCGCGTACGTTTGTCGAACGTTCGCATAGAGGCTGGCAGTGTTGTCATTACGGTGTTCAGCAGGCGACATATCGCTACTGCCGGGCGGAAGAATTCACACTAACGCAAGTGCCGCTCCCTTAAGTGGCCGCGTGACCAGCCAACTCGGTTGGGGTCGATCCTGGACGCGAGCACCCGGCCTGGACGGAACCTGCGCTGGCGAGTTTTCGGTAACGATTTGCAACCTCAGGTGAGAGGCTGGACACTTCCGTGCCCGTCATGTAGCGAATCGGTACAGAAACGCCGAGACGCCTGGCCACCTGCGCCAGCCCCGCAAGCATCCCAACAGTGGCTGCGCCCGCGTTCTGGTTCACCAGGACGCCATATCCGTCCAGGAAGAGGAATGGACGTTGGCTATCGCAATAGTCAGGCGCGCATCGTCGGTCGATCGCGCGGAACGTCTCCAACCCTTCGGACCCGGAGAAAATCGCCTGACATGGGTAGAGAATTCCCCGTGAGACGATTCTCTGGGAAATGGCGTCGGTCGCCAGCGAGTGAATTTCCTCGTCGTCCGGCAACTGCCAGATCGAATCGTCCGCGAGGCTGACCAGAGCAGCGTGATCGGCCGGATGTGCTGCGCGAGGGGGAATCTCAAGCCGCTGTTGCACATCGGAGAGCAAAGCGTGGACCGACTCCACATTCTCGCCACCAATTACAAGGCCGTGATTGGCGAGGATAAAGAGATCGGTATCCGGGCGCCTCTTCCATGCCCGTTCTATTCCCACCGCAAGGGGCAGACCCGAAGGCAGATATGGAATCCACTGCCAGCGGAGACCCGCGAGCCGAGCTTGAATTTGCGAAAGCGCATCTGGCCGGACAGCCCATGCGATTGCATTCACCGAGTGCACATGCACCACAATGCGGTGACGCATCACAGCGTGCATAGCTGTTTCGAGGGATGCCCCGGCGAAGAAATCCGAGGGATCCAGGCCCTGCCGCAGGCAGTCGGCGACCTCATCGCAATTCAGACGGATAAAGATATCGTCCCTTAAAGCGGCCGACATCCAACAGCCCGATCGTTTGATCCACAATTCTCCATCGAACTTGGCCGAGATGTTACCAGTGCTGGCCTGCGTCAGGGAGCGATCGCTGCCAATGCGGGCCGTCAGCTCCCGGACCTGGTCGAATTCCGATAGAACGGAGGGTGGCGAGACGCTCATGGGCGGGGACCAACACCGGTCTGCAAAATGTGGAGAGGTTCTTCCACTGGGAGGGCCGGCGCATCCGCTCTTGCGCGCGCCCGACCGATTCTTACTGAGGCTTTGAAAATGGCGCCAACGGGGATAAAGCCACCCAATTTGTGAGCCGCCACCGCAGCCAACCCCATGGATGCAATGCACCCGCAGGAATTGCAATCGGGATTGCCGCCGAACTGGCAGGGAACGACGCGAGTCTTCAGGTCAGCCGACAAAACCCGAGTCGTAAGAGCAAAGACACACTCCTCCGGACCACTTGGCGGCGTGACAAGCTGGTGAATCAAACCTTCGGGCATATCTAGTTTTGGAAAGATCCTGCGGAGCACCAGCATATCAGCGATCGCCCGTGCCCGCTCCGCGGGTTTCAGAATCTCATCCCGTTGGTCGCCGATCTGGGGAGTGAACAGACTAAACCATACCTTTCGAATCTCCTCCCGGGGCGTCCAGAATTCGAGGAATTCCTGCAGGTATCCGGGACGCGACATCATTTGGCCCGTCACCGTGCAATGGATGGTAATCTTTTGACCGGCGATGTGGCGGATAATCCGGTCGTAGGTTGCGGGTGCGCGCCGCACATCGTGCTCGGGCCGCAGTCCGTCGATCGAAACTACGATGTTCAGATGATCGATAGAAGCCCACGCCGCCGGTAGAACTCGAAAAGCGCTGGTGACGATCTGCACATGAATCTTCCGCGCGATTAGTTGCGGCACCAGGGCCTCAAGCTCGCGGTAACGAACCATTGGATCGCCGCCGACAAGCGACAGATGGAGGGGCTTCAGACGATCCACGCATTCCAGAACGCCGTCGATGAGGTCTTGCCCGGTCCGGTCTGTCAACCCGCGGAGAGTGATTCCGCCCCCAAGGTGGGCGTCGTCATACGCATAGCATCCTGGACATCGAAGGGGGCATTCACGCGTCAGTTCGATGGAAAGCGAAGGCTGCTCACCCTTGAGAATCTTCCCCCAGGCGGCGATTACTTCTGATGTTTTCATTGAAATCCTCTCTTGCACTGTCCCCCCAAAGGGACATATTCGTCGGCTGGAAATCCTCTCGGAACGGAGTACTCGTCGGACAGGAACCCAAGCCAAACATCTCTGCGTCAGAAAACGCTTGTGCCTATGCGGCTTTGAACTGAGGACGACGGTGCAGGATCGGGGGAGAAGAATCGGTGGTTCGCTCGAGGACAAGGATTCGGCTGCGGTGGCTGACAGCTACGACTGCGAGAATGGCGCGGCGCTCCGGCGGAGACTGGAGCGTTGCGAACAAAAGAGACCAATGCGACGCGAGACTCGCGGGCTGCCCGTGCGAAGGGGAAATTGTGAACTGAGTGCAATCCGGCTTTGCTGCGGGAGGATCGGGTAGCCGATCGACCGATGCCATCACGACAAAGACAACGAGCAGCCATGACAGCCACCAGTTCGCTTTGATCCGTGCTGTCCCGGCCCGATGCACTATGCACAGGATAGCAACAAAGTCCAATGGGGCGATTCATGCCGACGCGCGCAAGCAGCCGTTTCCAGAATGATTCGTAAACTGCACCGGGCATAGTCCGGCATGGGACAAGCGTGAGTTGTGGCAACCTGTCGCACTAAATATGCTGATTTCAATTACCCCAGTAGGTTCGGTCCAGGCTTCGATACTGTACCGCCTCTGCCAAATGTTTTGCCGTGACACGCTCGACTCCATCCAGATCCGCGATCGTCCGCGCCACCTTCAAAATTCGGTCGTGCGCCCTCGCGCTGAGTGCCATGCGCTGAACGGCCATTTCTAACGTGCGCTCGCCGGCATCATCCAGGGAACAAATCGTTCGGAGCTGCGCGTTCGGGATGTGCGCGTTGGAGAATCCACGCTGCTGCTGAATGTGCCGGGCGGACTCTACGCGGGCACGCATCTCTGCGCTCGTGAGGTTGCCCTTCTTGCTCCGCAGCTCTTTGTAAGGCACGGCGGGAACCTCGATGTGAAGGTCGATCCTGTCTAACAGGGGACCGCTGATCTTGCCAAGATAACGCTGAATCTCGGCTCCAGTGCAGCGGCATTCATGTGAGGAATCGCCGAAAAATCCGCACCTGCACGGATTACAGGCGGCGAGAAGCGTGAAGTTGGCGGGGAACGTCAAGGTCAAGTTGCTGCGCGCCAGTGTTACCGACCGCTCCTCAAGCGGCTGGCGCAGGAGCTCGAGCACATTCCGTCGAAATTCCGGCAACTCATCCAGAAACAACACGCCGTTGTGCGCGAGGCTGACTTCCCCTGGCCGTAGCGTGCCGCTACCGCCGCCAATCAGGCCTGCATCTGAAATCGTGTGATGCGGGGCTCGGAACGGCCGCGCCGTCAATAGGCCAATTCCCTTCCCCAAACAACCTGCCACTGAATGGATCTGCGTCGTTTCCAGCGCTTCGACGAAAGTGAGAGGCGGCAGGATACCGGCCAACCGGCGGGCAAGCATTGTTTTACCTGAGCCAGGCGGGCCGATCATCAGAACATTGTGAGAACCAGCCGCGGCTACTTCCAAAGCTCGCTTCGCGGTCGTCTGCCCTCGGACTTCTTCAAAATCCGGCTGATTACTGGCTTCCGTCTGTGTCGACGCCTGGCCTGCAGAAACGGGTGCGAATCCGTCAGGTTGGGTGACGAGTTGTACCGCTTCGGCCAGGTGCCGGATGGCATACACTGCAATACCTTGTGCGACAGCCGCTTCTGCGGCGTTGTCCACGGGAACCAGCAGCCGTTCTATCCCGTGCTTACGCGCGCAGGCGGCTATCGAGAGCACTCCTCGAACGGGACGCAGGCTGCCGTCCAAGGACAATTCCCCCACGAACAGGTAGCGCTCGGTATTCTGGACCATCCCCATGACGCCGAGTATTCCCATGGCCATAGGTAAGTCAAAACCAGCTCCTTCCTTCCGTATGTTGGCTGGAGCAAGGTTGATAGTGATCGACTTGTTGGGGTACCCGAACCCGGAGTTGGCCAATGCCGACTTGATTCGCTCCCGACTCTCGCGTACCGCGGTATCGGGCATGCCCACAGTGACCATATCCCTCGCCGATCCGGGGTACATATCCACCTCAACGTCTACGGGGTATGCCTCAATCCCAAGAACGGCTGCTGATCGAGTGCGATAGAGCGACATGCCAATGATTAGTACCTTCAGCCTTTCAGTTGTCGCAAAGAATTTTCAATCATCCCCGCGACGCCGTCCTGCTCCCTATCGCCCGTAGAGATTCGGGGCCATTCGCACTGATCGAACCACTCTTGCCGATCACCGGATCGCGGACCAACAGCAGTTTGGTGGCCTTCACCCAACTTCCGGTCCTCCAACCCGCGTCCACCAGGCACGGGTTCTGGCGCTTGCCCGCGCGGAATCGTAATCAGACAGTAAAGTGGACGCATGGGCGCTCAGAAGATCCCCAAGGCGCCACTTATACTCCACAAACTCGGACCTTCACTTATGACGAACTCGGGCGGCTGATAACGGCGATGAATCCCGAGAACGGCCTTACCTCATATGCATATGATCTAAACGGAAATGTGTTCACCGTCACCCCGGGCGCTGTCACCCGCTGTTACGGCGCGGTGAACGGCTCAAACTGCGTGAGCGGCACTGGCTATGACGCTTTGAACCGGCCGCTGGCCAAGAGCTACATCGATGCTGCTGCCACCGGAACATTAGCCGCCACAGTGACACCGTCGTCTCCTACGTCTACGACAACGCTTCCAACGGTATTGGACACCTGACCCAGGTGACAGCCACTCGTGGTTCGACCGCGGTGAGCAGCACGCTGTTCTCGAATTTCGACAAGATGGGCCGTCCGCAAACCAGTTGTCAGACTGCGGGTCCGATTTCAGGTTGTCAGACTCCGGGTGGCGCGACACCTGCCTACCAATTCTCCTATCTCTACGATCTGGCAGGGGAAGTCGAGCAGGAGACCTATCCTTCTGGCCGCATCGTAACAACCTGTCCGGATAGCGCTGGTAGAATCTCCAGCGTAGTTGGTAAAGCCAATAGCTCGGCCACAACGTCTACGATTTACGCACAAGGACCCTCTGGCACGTCCCCGGCGAACATTCAATATGCCCCTCATGGGGCCATTTCTCAGTTGCAGATGGGAAACGGACTCTTTGAGACCACCAACTTTACTCCGCACTTGCAGGTCGGCAGTATCGCGTTAGGAACGGTGGCAGGATCAAACAACGTTTGGGGCGTCACCAACGTCTATAGCACGACCAACAATAACAACGGCGATCTGCGCCAACAAACCATCAGCGCACCGGGCCTGACAGGGGCGACGCAGTATTTCACCTACGATGCTTTGGACCGTCTGCTAGTCGCGTCAGAGAAACCATCGAACACCAGCGCTCCGGCCTGCCCGGACCTGGCGAGTTCCTGGTGCTTCCAGTTTCAATACGACATTTTTGGCAATCGCACAATCGCACAGACGTCCAATACTGGCATCAGCGCACCCGCGTCGATTAGCCCGCAACGAATCAGATTACTGACGCGGGATACGGCTACGATCCATTCGCCAACCTCAACCAACTGAGCAACAGCGGGCCGACGTTCAAGTACGACGCCGAAAACCGCCTTGTGGCAACGTGCACTTCAGATACAACTGTTAATTGCACCGATGTATGTGGGCCGGCCAATGCATTAGTTCGCTGCCAAACCCCACCTGCCGGCCGAACCCTGTATGATTATGACGGTTTCGGCCGCAGAGTCCTCAACCAGACGCCGAGTGGACTGACGACAACCTACGCATACGATGTGAGTGGGAACCTGATGGCGGAGTATGGTTGGGCAGTGTCTGCGAACTCAACAGAGTATTTAACGGCCGATCAACTCGGCAGCACACGGGTCATCACAAACACAGCGACGCCAGACGTGCCGTTTTCGCGGCACGACTATTACCCGTTCGGCGACGAGATTCTGTCGACCAACGCGGTACGTGCGAACGTTGCGGGTTACGGCTCGGATGGCGGCGTGACGCAGAAGTTCACCTCCAAAGAACGCGACGCCGAAACGGGGCTGGATTGGTTCGACGTGCGATACATGAGTTCAGCACAGGGGCGATTTACGAGTCCAGACCCGCTTGGCTGGGTCTTTTGGCAAGGCGGTGATGAGAACGACCAAAAGCGATTCCATGCGTTCATTAGCGATCCCCAAAACCTGAATGCTTACTCATACACCCGAAACAATCCGTTGCGCCTGATAGATCCGACAGGACTCGACCCAGTCTCGGCACAAGATTGTCAAAGAGACCCGTCTTGTGTAAGCGTGAAGCTGAACGTGATACTGGACAAGAATGCAGCTATATTCGATAGCAACAACAACCTTCTGCCGCAGTACCAACAACAGCTAGACAGCGAAATTGCAAAAGCGCAGGATCAGTTCGGAAACTTCAATATTCATCTGGACGTCACCGTCACTACCGGGGATACATCTACTGCGCACGGCCAGCTCACCGTAACGCAGGGTCTGGACAAATCGGGGATCAACGTCCTTGTGACCGATTCAAACCAGCTTGGAAGCACAAATATCAGCGGTATTTCTGGAATATCCGGGGGTACGGCCCTAACAATCCTTAACGCCTTTAATTCGACTTCGGACCTCTTGTCGCACGAACTGGCCCATCACTTCGCAGGAGATACTGCGCAGACCATCGAGAGGGATTCCCTTGATCGGCGATGTTGTCAACGCTTACTTCGATATTCGCAATGACACTATTCGAGCGTTCCCTGGGCCTAAGCCGGTCCCAGTCCCGGGATTCCCGCCCAACTACGGTTTGTTTAACCGTGGTGCTCGCCGGTTTGGACAATAGGCATCATATGGGGTTCCTCCAAAGTCGTGGCGTGCGATTCACCTGCAAGGTCGTCGTGTTCATTCTGCTGGTGTTTTGGTTCGCAAAGATTGTCTATATGGGCTGCCTCTTGATCGTTAACGGCCCAAAGGCAGCCATCGCATGGCTGTATCACATCACACCACCTCTGCTCAATCGCGGGCTCGCGGTTCCGACCACATCGGATGTCGTTGTCACGCAATGCCTCTGGGTTTTGCTGACCCTTCTGTTCTGGAAAGGAGCTGGGTACCGCCTCTCAAAACTTTGGCGATGGCGGGTACAGTCTCACGCATAGGCAAAAACTGCCGCTGAGGTGCCGCACTAGCGGTAAGCCTCCTTGCGATCGAGCACGCGAGAGATTTCCAGGTAGTCGCCCTTGTCGCGGAAGAACACGCGATGATCTTGGGCGCGGAGACGGATCAGAGGCGGCTCGACATCCCGAAGCTGTTTGGTGTTGCCCTCGCCGGTCTGAGCATAACGCGCCAGCGTCTTCCAAGTCTTGAGAATCTTCCAAGGTGGTGATGGGCTGCTCAATGCCGCGTACGCGCCCATGAGAGCAGCCACTATGGGTGCAAGATCGAAAGCATTTCACGGGTAGTGCAGAGTAGGACTCTTTTCACCGATAGGCGTCCTTTCGATTTTTGACGGAGTGAATGCATAGCGTGTCGGGATCTTCTTCCGTGAACCGTACGCGGAAATCGCCGACACGAAGGCGCTTGTCCGCGCCAGTCTCCTTGAGCGCTTTGACGTCACCCGCGCCGGTCGCGGCGAAGCGGTGAATCGCCGTGAGGATGTTCATGGCAACGCCGTAGGAATGGCGCGTATATCAGTCGTGGCCTTTCCGAACAGCGGTGCGCTCTACCCTGCTGGCGAAGCTAAAGAGCAACGGATAAAGACGATGGTCCCGGCCCGGCGCCCCCATGCTCTGTTGTGAACGCATCGGACATCGATTGAGGGGCGACGCGGCGGGCCTGCGTTCCGAATGCTCGCCCTGAAGCAATCGGCCCGCGATCGATGTTCGTGATGCTGTGATACTCCGGTGGGACACGCACAACCGTCCCTCCACGTTCAGTTCCTCTTCAGTTGATACATGCACGGACACGGATTACAGGCGGCGAGAAGCGTGAAGTTGGCTGGGAGCGTCAAGGTCAAGCGATATGCCAATGATTAGTACCTTCAGCCCTTCAATTGTCGCAAAGAATTTTCAATCATCCCTGTGGCGCCGTCCTGTCCCCTGCCGCCCGTAGCGATTCGGGGCCATTCGCACCGATCGAACCATTGTTATTATTCGCACCGGGACAAACCCAACGGCACTCTACTGTCACGAATCCGGCCGCAGCCGGCTACGGTTCGACTTAAGCGACGACAAACGACCTGCATTCGTTTGCCGGGCTTGGCCATTAGCTTGCTTCCGCGAATCGCAGCGGCAATGAGATTTCCACGACTGTTCCTCCTCCGTTACGTGACCGGATAGAGAAGTGGCTATTTCCGTCAGGATGAAAGCCAAGAATGCGTTCGCGCGTGACGGACAGTCCGGTACCCAAGGATGTTTCGAGGGCCCAGCCGGGCGGCAATCCAACGCCGTCATCCGCGATTCTGATCTCTACGTGGTGCAGGCCGCGCTTAGCTGTCACGGTTACGGTCCCGCCTGAGCCGCGCTGCGAGACGCCGTGACGAATGGCATTCTCAACGAGCGGCTGCACAATCAGGCAAGGAACAAGTGCGTACTTCACGTCGGGGTTGACTTGTACTTCGATGCGCAGATTTTCCGGGAATCGAATCTTTTGGATTGCTACGTAGTGATCGAGAAAAGCCAGTTCCTCGGCAAGGGGAATCTCCTGTCTGTCCCGCGCATCGAGCGAAAAGCGCAACAGATTGCCCAAGTGCTCGATCATGGAGTGCGCCAGCCGCGGATCGCGCTCCACCTGCCCCGAGATGGTGTTGAGTGCATTGAAGAAGAAATGCGGATCCAACTGCATGCGCAAGGCATTGAGACGCGCTTCAGAAAAACTGTGCTCCATTCGGGCCAGCCGCAATTCGCTGGCGATATAGTGTTGGTAATACCGGAGAGTTTGTCGCACGCCGAAGATAATCCAATAAACGAGCCAACTCCAGAGAAGGCCCTGGAAGAGTGTCGCAAGAAAGCGTGCACTGGCTGTCACAGTCCATGCTTGCAGACCCAAAAGGGCGTCCATCAACGCGACGACGTAGCCATAGAGGATCGTAAGGGCGACACTCGCGGGCAAATGCGCCAGAACACGCTTGACGAGCTGGTGCTCTTTGAAGGGAAGCCGCGCGTCTATCCAAAAAATCAGTGGCGTGACCAGACCCCAGGACCACCACTGCCCGAGGGATGCCAGGAGAATGCGCCTCCAGTCGCCGAACGCGAGAGCAGGAAGGGCGAACAGCACGCCTAGCGCGCTCCATAGGAGGATAGCGGCGGTCCAGGGAGCCCAGCGGTTATTCATTCCAAGATTCTAGAACGGGCAAGGAACGCGGCCGAAAGAGACGCACATACCCCAAAGGCGCGGGCCCTTGTGTGCAAGATTCCTATTCCCGTTCAAATACGAAGATGTTTTTGGGCTTGTCGTCCCCCGCCTGGCGAATGCTCATCGTCAAGGTCTTTAGATCTGTAGAAACCTCGAACTGGAGCGTTTGGAACCTGCTTGTGAGTTCCAAACAGCGCTGGTTCACCCGGCGGCCGGAAAATGCAGAGGCAGGCGGTGCGTCCGGACTGGACCCGGGATAACCGTCGCCATCAAACATAACTTTTTGAGCCAATCCCAGACCTGGAATGCTAACTGAAATGCCGTCGCGGCCGTACGGCTGGATCTCCAACTCGAGGCTCGCGTCCACCTCTGCTCTCACGCTCTCCCACGTGCCCGGAAAACCTGAACTGCCCGCGGTTCGCTGGTACGTATAGTGCACGTTCGTTATCGAACTGTCGGACCCGTACGCTGTGAAGGAGTCATCGAGCATCTTGCTATCCGCCGAAAGGGTCCAAATCCCCATGACTACTCTATGTCCGTCTTTTTTGCGAACGACCTTCCAGTTCTTTGCCCCTTCCTCTGTAACGGAGAGGGTGGTTCCCTGCACGGCTGGCTGGTCGGTCCCATCGGCTACGATAGTGTCGACTGCACCAGGACCAAAGGTAATGGCATATTTGTTTTCGCCCACGACCTCGACCTTCATTTCGTCGGTTAGTCTGCTCTTGGATGGGTTCACCTTCCATTTGCCGAGGAAGGGTTCGTTGGCTGCCAATAACACGCCGGTAACCAGACAAACAGCCTGCACGGACAGAACACTGCGCAGTAGAATTCGCATGCGCGAATCTTAACTGGTGACGCCGACTCATGTCATGCAAAATGTTGTGGGACGGATCAGCGTGTTACGAAGCGGCCTTTTTGTCAGTCGATTCGGCAACGAAAGCGGTATTGAGTGCTGCTTAGTTTGATTGACCATGCATTTGGCCGCACCGGCTGGAATCCCACGCCAATAATGAGCGCGATAGCGCCGGCGAGTACGAATCGAAATCAGGAACTCCCAGGTTCTCGTTCCAAATGACTGACGGCAGCCTCCCGCCCACTTACATCGGGCGTTCGGAAACAATGTCTATAGCGATAAAGAAAGCCTTAAAAGGTCAGCGCTTACGTAGGGCAAAATTGATGTGGCGGCTACGATCAACGGTGCGCATCGCGGCGGGCCGCCGGCCTCAACCTCGCGGGGGCGCCGCCGGGACAAAGGTGATCGTCAGCGTCCAACGTTGCGCATCCATCTCGCTAAGTCGCTTCTCCTCGCTCTTTTGATCGCGCAACTCCTTCACGACTTGAAGTAATCGCTTTCGGATATCGGCGATCTGCTGCTCGTTCCCGACCGCCGGGATGCGCATCACCAGCGGGCGAACGCTCGGCGGTTTCCGAAGAGCAAGTTCAACCTCGCGCAACGTCTGTTGGAGAGCCACGGTGGCTAGTCCGCTGATCGCCTGCAGCGCCGGTCGGGACCGCGGCTGTCGTTCCGATATTTTTTCGGTAGCCGTTTCATACCATTTCTCGACGGTCCCCCGGTTCTGGCGGGTTTTTGAGAGTCTCAGCAGACCAGCACGTTCCAGCGCATTAGCGTGATGATAGAGCTTCGTGGGGGGCTCACCGAGCATCTGGGCCACTTGCTTGGTTGTCCGAGGGCCCTCTGCGAACAGCTCTAACATGCGAAGACGCAACGGATGCGCTAATGCACGTAGCTGGTCGAGGCTGCCAGGCTGGTTCGGGCCAGAAACTACCGCTTCTTTCTTCACTATCTGACGCTCCCGTTTGTCGCTGGCGAGATGAGTTCTCGCTAGACAGCTTACCATTGTTCAGTGTATGCTGAATATTCACGCTATAGTGAATTTAGGAGAACCCTGTATGCCCAACGCTGTGGATCTGGTCTTCGCCGCCATCGTGTTCGTTGCCGGAAACTTGTTCGACTGTTTTGTGATCTGGCCCTACATGCAACGCCAAGTCGCCGCCGGCGATGCGGGCGCTCGCCCCCACGTGTACGGGATTATCATGGCCTGGTTATGGGTACCCACCTTTTTTGTTGCTGTGCGCTGGTGGATGCTGGACCGGCCTTGGTCAGCGCTATGGTTTGTTGCGCCATACGGATGGCGCCTGGTCGCGAGCACGCTCGCCTTTTTGGCCACTGCGGCCCTATGGCACTCACAGAATCGTTCTGCGGCTCGTCTGACCGCGGAGAAGTGCGCGGCGCTCTTGCAGCGTTCGGCGAATCTTATCGCTCTGGTGCCGCACACGAAGCGCGATTATCGCTGGTTTATGGCCGTAAGTGTCACTGCTGGGATTTGTGAGGAGCTGCTCTACCGGGGCTTTCTGGTGTGGGAACTGCAGCCTTGGCTGGGATTAGGGTTGGGCGCAATGGTCAGCATCATCCTTTTCGGAGCCTGCCACGCCTACCAGGGCAAGGATGTTGTACGACCTATTGCGACGGGCGCGTTGCTGCAAGGACTCGCCCTGCTCACAGGATCGATCCTGCCCGGTATGGTGGTGCACGCGATGCTAGACGCGATGTCAGCCACGAGCGGTTACATTCTGGTGCGAAAGTCTGTCAGCTCGGCTCAATCTGCGGCGGGTAGCTCAGGCGAGATGGGCTGGACGAATTCGCGTCGAGGTCCCAGCCGTAATCGCGCGCACTAGTCCCATTCGTGTCCCAACGCGAGTCCCACATTGGCAGCACGGCGGTTTTGGCCTTTGGCGCAGGACTGAAGGTGACCTCCAGTAGCGTGATTGAAGCACCTTGCCGGAGAGAGGTTCTCCGATGGTCAGAATCCGCGAGCGCGAAAAGTTGCGTTCGTGCCGTCGGCGAACTAAAGACCAGCGTGGGACGCGTGCAAGAGCGTGGCCGGCAGCAGTAAACAGCAGACATTCCCCGGCAATCACTTCGCTGGCCGGTACCAGTCCAATTCCCGGGCGATAATGTCGAAATGCAGGAAGGCAATCATGCGGAAACGCCGGAACAGTATCAAGCTCGCCTCAACTCGTATATTGCGGACCAGGACCCGATCGAAATGCTACGAGCTGCGCCGGATGTGCTTACAGGGTTGATCGAGGGCGCCCCTGATGTGCTCCTGAACCGCCGGACGGCATCCGGCAAGTGGTCCGTATGCGCCATCCTGGCACATATGGCCGAAGACGAATTAGCCAGCAGTTGGCGTTACCGGCAGATGATCGAGCACGACGGTGCAACCCTGCCGGGATTTGATCAGGATGAGTGGGCGAGACTCGGGAATTACGAGTCCTGGCCCGCCACAGAAGGTCTTGCTATGTTTCGTCTATTGCGGGAGGCCAATCTGCGCATGTTCGGGATGCTCACCCGCGAGGAGTGGCAGCGCCACGGCTTTCACGCGGAGCGCGGCAGGATCACAGTCGAAGATCTCGCCCGCCATATGGCCGCTCACGACGTGAACCATATCCTGCAAGTGAGACGCTCCCTGGAACAGATCTAGACGCGATCTTCGTTACCACGAGCCGGTTGTTGGCTTCTCGATAGCACCGTGTCATTTTGAAACCCATTTTCATCGGAGAATGACGCTAGAGACTAGATCAATGAGATTCTCTTCGTGCTGCGTCTTCTCAACATTCCTGCTGGCTGGAGTTCCTCCGGCAATCGCCCAGTCCACTGACACAGAGATCGTATCCCGAACCGGGTTACCGCTTGAGCAAACCGCCAGCCGGGGAGTCGTTACCCGCGACCCGTCGACAATCGTGAAATGCAAAGACGAATTCTGGGTCTTCTATACCGGACGTGGCATTCCTACGTTTCATTCCAAAGATCTGGTGAAGTGGGAACCGGGACCGCCGGTGTTCCGGACCGCTCCCGAATGGATTGCCGAAGCCGTTCCCGAGAACCGGAACATGAACTACTGGGCTCCGGACGTCATCCATCTCGGCGATCGATATCTGCTCTACTACTCCGTCTCCAGCTTCGGCAAGATTACTTCGGCGATCGGACTCGCGACCACCCCGACTCTCGATCCAGCCGATCCCGCCTATCACTGGACCGATCACGGCATTGTCGTGCAATCGCGCGAGGGCGGCGACTTCAACGCAATCGACCCCTCCGTATTTTCCGATGAAAACGAAACCTTGTGGCTGGCCTTTGGTTCCTACTGGAGCGGAATTAAGCTCGCGCAACTCGACCCGAAAACCGGTAAGCGTTTGAGCTCCGACGCGCCTTTTTCAGCGCTGGCGTACAACAAGTCAATTGAGGCGTCGTGCCTTTACAAGCACGATGGCTATTACTATCTGTTCGTCAATTGGGGCTCGTGTTGCCGCGGCGTGAATAGCACCTATAACATTCGCGTTGGACGAAGCCGTAACGTTACTGGTCCCTACATCGATAAGGATGGCGTCGACATGCTGAAAGGCGGCGGAACTCTTCTGCTTTCCAATAAAGGACCACTGTTCGGACCCGGTCACGCCGGCATTCTCGTCGATAACGGAAAAAGCTGGTTCACCTCCGATTTTGAGGGCGATACCCGGATGGGAGGGAAAGCAACCCTTGCCATCATGCCGCTTACCTGGAAATCAGGCTGGCCCGAAGTAGAAGTAGTCGACAAGTAGGCCGGTCCTCGAGGTTCAAGTCCTTGCACCCTTGCCAACGCGTTTCGCCCGGCGACGAGACTACGACACGTGTAGCGTTCCGGCTCGTTTCGCGAAGAGAAGATTTGAGGGGATGCGCGAGTAACCATAGCCCATCCGGAACCCGAGCGGCTTCGGCTGGGAGGTATCATAAGCCTTTTTCAGATCCGGCTGTGTCAGCCAGCGGAAGCTCCCGTAAGGACGGTTGTACATGCCGTACAGCTGAACATTCCATACCTTTGTGTCGAAGAACCGGTACGGAATGCCCGAATCGTCCTGCAGCACCGCGACGCTGTTCGCAAGCACCTGCTCGCGAATCACCGAGAACTCGTCGCGATGCGTCATGTACGACGTCGCTTTCAGGAACGTCGCCACACCCTTTAGTGAGGCAAGGTACGCCAGGAACGGCTTATCCTGTTTCAGCTTCTCGTCGGCAAGATTCAGGGAGAAATAGAAGAGTTTGTGGACCGATCCGTCCGCGGCCTGGAAACTGATCTCCAACCCCTTCGGCGGCGTTTTCTCTGCCGATGGCACGGTGCGCGCAACTACGCGTCCCGCCTCGTCCAACTGCACATACCGATAACCGAGGATGGTGTTGCCGGTTCGCACAAGCAGGTGCAGAATCGGCACGAATAATCCGTCGGTCACCTGCCCCCTGAACTGCCGGTCCATCTGCCGTGTGATGAAAAAACTGCGCTGCAGCTCGGAGTAGACGGTGTCGCGCTCCATCTTCAGGGGGCGGCCCAGGTTCTTCTTCGCAAATTGCTTGGGCGTGGGAAGCGTTCCGGGCGGCTCGAGACCAACCATGACGTAAACCGGGTTACGTGGGAAAAGAACCGTCAGCATCAGCGAGTCCGGTCCGCTGAAAGGGTAAAACACGGGAACGCTCGGAATTGGCGTCCCGCTCAACTCGGACTTCTGGAACTCACGCATTGCCGGAATCGATCCGGTGTCGATCTTGCGCCAGGCTCGATCCAGTTCGCGGCGATGATCCTTCCAGACCTTCTCTTTTTCAAGGCCCGCGAATGATGTTCCGGGCGAGCCTGGCAACCCGGCCAGGAACCGCCCCGCGTCATCAGCGTCCCGCGAACGCGGAGTCTCCTCGGCCGCCGCCGGTCGATTTTCGCTCGGCTGAACGGCATTCTTACGGGAAGTCCCACACGACAAAAGCGCGAGGGCCGTCATCAACCCGATGGCGGACCTCGGTAAACAGGATGGCATAGGATGGACCAGAATAAATGGAGCACTCTTTCGTCCATCCTCGAAGGAACGAAATCAACAACTTGCCGGAGTGACGGTGCGTGAAAAGACCCCAACGAATGGGGGATTCAACACCAGCCGATCAGGTCATGGCGGTCAGTGATTCCTGGACAACTCCGTGCACAAGATCCACTTTGTAGGCATTTTGCGAGAGCGGCTCGGCACCTTTAATAGCAGCCGCCGCGGCCCGGGAGATGATCGCCGCATCCAGCCGCTGGCCGGTGATCTCCTTGGCGGCGGCAAGCGCGCGCCAGGGAACCGGAGCGACACCGGAAAGGACGATGTTCGCCCGCGCCACGTGACCCTCTGTCAATTGCAGGGCCACCGCGACACCAACGAGCGCGAAGTCCCACGATCCACGGGTCCGAACTTTGCGATAGCTGCTTCGCAGATCCTTCACCGGTGGGATCAGGATTTCGGTCAGAACCTCATTGGGCTTCAGAACGGTTTCGCGCGTGACTTCTTCGGAAGGCGAAACGAAGAACGAATCAAGCGCGACGGTCCGCGTACCGCCGGGTCCGGCGATCCGGGCGCGGCCATCAAGGGCAACTAACGCCGGAGCGGTGTCCGAAGGGTGCACCATGTAGCATCCATTCCCGCCGAAAATGCAGTGGTACTCATTCTCGCCGTCCTGGGCGAAACAGGTGTCGCCGCCTTTCCTGAGACAAGGGAAGTCGCCGCGAAAATACCAGCAGCGGGGGCGTTGGCAGAGATTGCCGCCCAAAGTACCTTGATTGCGGAGTTGCGGACTGGCGGCCGACTGCGCGGCCTGTGCCAGAACGGCATAGCGCTGCCTCACTACAGGATGTTCGGCGATCTCGGTCAGCGTGGCCAAGGCACCGATCCGCAGCCTGCCGTCGTCGAGCACCCGAATCCCGCGGAGATCGGCAATCCCACCGATGCTGACGAGCTTCTTAGCCGTAAAAACGCCGTCGCGAAGGCACGGCAGCAGATCGGTGCCTCCCGCGTGCAGGTGCGCATCGCCGGATGCCAGGGCCTTGATCGCCTCGTTGACAGAGGCTGGACGAACGTAGCTGAAATTCGGAAGCATCGCTAAGCTCTCCTTCCTCGCGCGGCAATCAGCCGGAGCATTTCATCCGGTGTGATTGGCGCTCGTGTCACACGCACCCCGGTGGCGTTGTAGACGGCATTTGCAATCGCTGCCGCGGTCGGGATCGTGGCCGGCTCGCCGAGTCCTTTGGACCCGACGGAGTTGCATTCCGTATCGTGAGGGTCGATCGGCAGGCAACGGATGTCGACAGGAACATCCATCGCGGTGGGGACTTTGTAGTCAAGCAGGTTGGCGTTTAACACTTTGCCGGATTTTCGGTCGATGCGGCGCTGCTCGGTCATCCCAAACCCGATGCCCATAGCGACACCTCCGAAGACCTGGTTCTCGTAAGTCAGGCGGTTCATGACGCGGCCGCTGTCGTGCGCTGCCAGGAAGCGCACCACCTTCACCTCGCCGGTGAGCGTGTTCACCTCCACCTCCGCGAACTGTGCGATGAAGGGGAGCGCGATTTTGCCTGCCGGGTGGGGATCACGATTTCCAACAGCCATGATGACGCGGCGCTCGTTCAGCCCCCGGAGTTCCGAAAGCGCCACAGCCTTTTCGGGCTCAGCAGCCGGGAAAACCTTGCCGTCCCGGATGACGAGGTCGCCCGCGGGCAGCTTGAACTGCTCCGAGGCGATCATAAGGATCTGGCGACGCACCTCGGCTGCCGCCGACCTGACCGCCGGCGCGTTCACGAGGACGGTCTGGCTGCCACCGCTGGCGGGCGAGTATTGCGTCGTCGCCGTGTCGGCCCATTCCACCTCGATCTTGTCGAGCGGGATGCCCAACTCCTCGGCAACAACCATCGCCATGATGGTCTTGGTTCCGGTTCCAAGGTCGGTCGCACCGATGTTCAGGTTGGCGCTGCCATCGGCGAACAGCCGGACCACCGCAGCGGCCACAGGATGGCCTTCGTAGCCCCACATGCCGGCAGCCACACCGATGCCGCGGCGAATCGGCCCCTCGACCCGCGGCTTTTCGCGGGAGCGCTTCCAATCGAACGCTTCCGAGCCTTGTGACAGGCACTGCTTGAGGCCGGTGCTCGTAAACGGCATGTTGCCGCGAATCTGGCTGACCTCCGGGATGTTCTTCAAGCGAAACTCAATGGGGTCCATGCCGATCTTCTCGGCCAGGGCATCCATCACCTGCTCCAGCGCCCAGGAGCACTGCGGGAAACCGGGCGCCCGCATGGCACACTGCTTTCCGGCATTGATGTAGACGCTGGCTTCTTCGGCGCGCGCGTTCGGGCACAGGTAGAGATCCATGGCCTGGTACGCCACACCCGCGGAGCCCGGATAAGCTCCGACGATTCCGCGGTTGGTGATGTCGATCGCGGTGAGCGTTCCGTCGCGTTTCGCTCCGATCTTCAGCTTGATCCTGTCGGCGGGACGGTTTCCCACGGCGTAGAAGGTCTCTTCGCGCGACAGGAACAGTTTCACGGGGCGTCCGGTCTGCCGGGCCAAAAGTGCGGCGATCACGGTGTGCTTGCCCAGTTCGAGCTTGCCTCCGAAGCCGCCGCCCATGTAGTGGGAAGTGACCCGCACGGAGCTAATGGGCAGGCGCAACGCGGCCGCCAGCGACCTCTGTGAATCGAAGACGCCCTGGGTGGTGTCCCAAACCGTCAGGTGGTCGCCTTCCCAGCGCGCGACGGAACCATGAGTTTCGCCGGCGGAGTGAATCTGGCAGCCTGTTTCGAAGGTCTCTTCGACAAACGCGTCGGCCTCAGCGAATCCTTTCGCCACGTCGCCGCGCTGCATTACTCGGGGAGGGTCGGCGTAATTTCCGCCTTCCTGTACGGCGGGCGCGCCGTCCTTAAGCGCGTCGTTCAAATCCACGACAAAGGGTAGCTGATCGTATTCCACCTTGATCGCGCAAACTGCATCGAGGGCCTGGTCGAGGGTCGACGCGGCAACGGCGGCTACTTCGTCGCCGGCATACCGGCAGTGCGGGTCGAAGAGGCGGCTGGTCGGACCGTTACGTCCCGGATACCAGGGAATATTGGCGCCAGGCGTGCGGTCGGTGATAATTGCCTTCACGCCTGGCATCCGCTCGGCCGCGGCGGTGTCGATGTGCCGGACCTTCGCGTTTGCATACGGACAGCGCAGGGTGGCCGCATGCAGCATGTCGGAAAAGGCAACGTCGATGGCGTAAACAGCGGAGCCGCTGACGCGCTCGTAGGCGTCCACACGAGGAAGCGCCTGTCCGACAACTCGCGTTTCGCCCCAAGCGGGCAAGGAAGGGCTGGTATCGGCGGCCATTATGACACCCCTTCCTTCGTTTTGAGTTCCGCGGCGCGTTGCACTGCTTTGAAGATGTGGCTATAAGCGCCACAGCGGCAGAGGTTCCCACTCATTCCCTGCCGGATCTCATCGATGCCGGGGTTCGGGGTTTTCCGTAACAAGGCTTCGGCGGCCATCACCTGCCCTGACGTACAGTAACCACATTGCAGCCCGTCCTCTTCGACGAAAGCGTGTTGAACGGGACCAAGCTGTTCACCGTGCAGGAGGCCTTCGACGGTGGTAATTTCGCGGCCGTCGGCTTCCACGGCGAGCGTCAGGCAGGCATAGCGTGCGACGCCGTCTATGAGCACGGTGCAAGCGCCGCACTCGCCGCGTTCGCAGCCGGCCTTGGCGCCCGTGACTCCAATCTTTTCCCGCAGGACGTAGAGCAGAGTCCATCGCGGCTCAACCGCCACTCGATGCCGCTGCCCATTTACCGTTAGCGCTACCTGTGCAGGTGCGCCCGGCTCCGCAACTGTTGTTGCAGGCGCTGCTGTAGCCTTTCCAGCCACCGTCACGCCAACAACGCTGGCGCCGAATGTACTCAGAAAGCCGCGCCTCCTCATGCCACCCTCCGAAGAGGGAGGCAGATCATCACGATCTTTTGCCATAGGATTTTGCGCGTGGCTGGGGGTGCGTTAGTGGCGCCCGGAGCCATCCTCAGTGTAAGAACCGAGCGATGTGCAATGCAAGCTGACGGTATAAACCCACGGCCATCTTTTTGGTCCTCCGGGTGTTAGACTGTGCGCATGGAAAAGACGCTGGAGAGTCCGTCGCCATTCTCCGACCGGCACGAAGTAGTAAAGACCGTCTGCGTCTGGAGCGACGATGGCGCGATCCATCGCATTGAGATCATCAGCCGCACGGGCAAGCCAGCGAGTCCCGGCTACGCCGCGCTCGTCTGGTCGGAAGAAGAGCGCGATGGACGCCGATACCTGGTGCGCGATGTCACATTCCCGTGGGTCCATCATGCCGATGCCGAGGAAACGCTGGAGCGGGCCCTCGAAACACTCGCAAGCAGGTTGAAATACAAATCTGTCGGCGACAGCGAGTAGGAGAAGCGACTCTGGTCTGGAGCGATCGCTTTCGGCTATCCGCGATTAGCTTTCAGTGATCAGCTTTCAGCAACTGTGTGACGGCATCCTGCTTTGGCACAGACGTGGCTCGGATTTCGTCGCCTGCCACCAGAGCGGATACATCGTTCCGTATGGAACCCATGAGAACAGCAAGCAGTTTGGACACATGGTTCACGTCGGTTGAGGCCTTATCGCCGCTCGTAGATCTCGGTCCAGGAGTTCGTGCCTTGCGGTGTTTGCAGCCGCACTTTGCGTGTAAGGACCTGGCCACCCCGCGACAAGGCGGTTCGCACCGTTTCAATGTAAGACCCATCGTCGGTTCGGAAGACCGACTCGAAGGCGCCCGTGTCTATGCGGCGCAAGACGGCGCTGCCTACCCCATACGAGCGAGTCATGGGATAGGATTTACCGTCGATGGCGCCGTCGAAAGCAAAGTCTCGCGTATCCTCGTTGGGATAAGCCACCGTGCCGGTGTATCTCAGGGCCGGTTCCTTGTGGTTGATATGGAGCACCACGCTTTGGGGCCGCTTGGCCGCACCCCAATCTGACTTGTCGACATTGAGATACCAGTTGCCGGTGAGGTCGCCTGGCTGCTGACCGTGGAGTCCGAACCCGGCCGCGAGGAATGTCAGAACAAAACTGTGGAAAGCGCTTCTCATGCCCAATCCTCCCTGTGATTCCTTTGCAATCACATGACAGAAATGCCTCAAAGAAGCATTCGCGGGCGAAACCGCTTGCGCTACCTCGGACGCACCCGATGTAGTTGGGCGAGGGTACGCAGAATTGCGTCAATTCGCGACACGTCGAAATGCCGGAATGCGCAATTCGCGGCGCGATTCGGTCCGGTGTCTCGTCTACGCTCACGCAGACAATTGATCCTTCATCCCCCGCCTCCCCCTTGATGGGGCGCCGTCACGTTCGAATCGTCGGCTTACCTGGGTGGCTTTGTTTTCATCCAGCGCTCAACGATTCCATCCTGCGTGGGCCCACATGAAGTCGAGCACGTTCAGCAGCTCGTGACCGGAATCGAGCAGGTGAAGTTGAACGTGGGGGTGCCGTTGCGCGAATGCGACGGAGTACTCCGGCGGCACAACGTCATCGTGCTTGCCATGAAAGATGACGGCGGGCTGCCCGAAATCGGGATTCGCTTCATAATGGTCCGCATCTTCGAGCAGTCCATAATCAAGCTGATGAATCAGTCCGTCGCCGTAATGGTCGATAGGAAGCTTTCGCGTTTCCCGCCAGCGGTCGACGGCCTCCGCTCCCAGATGCTCGCGCCATCTCGAGGCAAAATTGAATGCGGGCGCCATGAGCACCAGCCGCTCCGTCTCAGGATGTCGGGCGGCATAGAGAGCCGCCAAATACCCGCCCATGCTTGAGCCGATCAGGCTCACCGGCTCGCCCGCCGCGGCTTGTTCGATCACGCGCAATTGGCCGGTGATCGTCAGGTGCTCGAAATCGCCTTCTGCGAGATCAGGCACAACAATGTCGATGCCGCGCTCGGAAAAACGATCGCGAAAGAAGCGAGCCTTATTGGATGTCGGGCTGCTCGCAAATCCGTGAAGGTAGATGATACGGTTCACTTCGGATTCACCGGCTGCCAGGCAGCGTATTCGTAGGTATCTTGCGCCACGATGTCATCATTTTCAAATTGCCTGTGCAGGACGCCGGCCGGTAATAGAACGCCCTTGTACTCCGCGTAATCGACCTGAGCCTCGTCGCGCGTCTTCACGCCATGGTTATTCCTCGACGTGGCGAGTGTGATACGCACCGGGACGTGATCCGGCAGCCGCACCCAGATCTTGCCCCGCAACGGCTCGCGCTTGCGCCCGCCCTCAACGCGCACTCCCTCATGCCCGGTCTTCTGTGCATAGTTGAATACTTGCGTCTGCAGTGAGCCGATGGAATCGTCATGGTCGTACTGGAACGAAAAGTCCTGGATGCGGCCACTGCCGAACAGCAGAATCAACTGTCCAAAATCCGTCGCGACGCCGGTCAGCCCTTCTTTCGCGAAGGCGCCCAGCATCTTATTCTTTAAGCCGTCGTCGCTGGAAAACAAGGCATCGCGAAGGAACTTGCGCGCTTCCTCGTTGCCCGCAACCGCTTTCCCATCCACGCTCACCAACTGGCGCAACTCGATCAGGCCAGGAGAATTGCGCAACGTCGAAAAGCCATAATATGCGACCATATGCCGTTCGTCGAAGCGTTCCCCCGAGCGGGCGCGCTGGCTCAGCTTCTCTAGCGCCATAAACTTGGGCGCGGTTTCGGCAAAGCGCGCGGCGGCGGTGGTGATTGCGGAGGTATCCTGTCCCGCCAAACCACATGCGAACAGAAACACAACCCCGCGCATGGTCCTAGTAGAACATGCCGCGCCGGGTGTCGAGTTGACTTCAAAACACATGTTAGAATCAATGCGTTTGAACAATTGCAAGCTACGTACGGGCTGTTGAACTGCGCCCGTACACATTACCAGAACAGAACTGGGGAGGATTCATGTCGTCGGTTGAACAGAAGGTAAAGCAGATCATCGTAGAACAGCTCGGTGTAGACGAAAACCAAGTGGATAACACCGCTTCCTTCGTGGACGACCTCGGCGCCGACTCGCTCGATATCGTGGAACTCGTCATGGCCTTCGAGGAAGCGTTTGATATAGATATTCCGGACGAGGACGCCGAGAAGATCACGACGGTGAAGGACGCCATCGACTACATCGAAGCGAAAAAGAAGTAATAGCTTCACCGGAGCCATATTTGCCGCGCAGAGTAGTAGTGACGGGTGTCGGTCTAGTTACCTCGCTGGGAATCGGCACGGAAGAAACATGGCAGGCGATTCGCGAAGGCCGCAACGGGATTTCTCGAATCGAGCAGTTCGACGCATCCGCTTTTAACTGCCGCATCGCGGGGGAGATCAAGGATTTCGAGCCGTCGAAGTTTATTGAACGGAAAGAAATCAAGAAGATGGGCCGCTTTATCCAGGTAGCGATTGCGGCCACGGAATTCGCGATCCAGCGCTCCGGTCTCGTTATCGAGGGTGAGTTTGGCGAACGGGTTGGCGTCTATATCGGCAGCGGCATTGGTGGGTTCGAAGTCATCGAGCGAGAGCACAAAACGCTGCTCGAGAAAGGACCCAGCCGCATATCGCCGTTTTTCATTCCAGCCACGATTGTGAATCTTGCTTCGGGCTATGTGTCGATGAGGACCGGCGCTAAAGGACCGAATTCCGCGACGGCCACTGCCTGCACTACGAGCGCCCACTCGATCGGCGATTCCTATGAGATTATCAAGCGCTCGGCCGCGGATGTCATGATCTGCGGCGGCGCGGAGGCGTGTATTACGCCCATGGGCATAGGAGGGTTTGCCGCCATGCGGGCGCTTTCCCAGCGCAACGACGAACCGTGGCGCGCGTCCCGGCCCTGGGATAAAGAACGCGACGGGTTCGTGGTCGGTGAGGGCGCCGGCATTCTCATTTTGGAAGAATTAGAAACGGCACAACGCCGCGGTGCGCCTATTCTCGCCGAGGTGGTGGGCTACGGCATGAGCGCCGATGCGTTCCACATCACCAGCCCCTCGGAAGATGGCGACGGCGCCTACCGCGTCATGCGCAATGCGATGCGTGACGCGAACATCGAACCCACCCAAATCGACTACATCAACGCCCACGGCACTTCGACTGAGGTCGGCGACAAGATTGAGACGGTGGCGATCAAGCGCGCCTTCTGCGATCATGCCTACAAGTTGTGCGTCAGTTCGACCAAATCAATGACGGGGCACCTTCTGGGCGGCGCCGGCGGACTGGAAGCCGGGGTGACAGTTCTCGCGATCCGCGACCAGGTGGCTCCCCCTACCATCAACTACGAATTTCCCGATCCGGAATGCGACCTCGACTACGTTCCCAACCATGCGCGGCCCATGCGCATCGATTACGCGTTGTCGAACTCATTCGGGTTTGGCGGTACCAACGGTTGTTTGATTTTCAAGAAGTACACGGAATAGCCGCAAGCAACATATGAAAATCATTGTCTGCATCAAGCAGGTACCCGTCCGCGATTCGCAATTGCGTGTCGACGCGAGCGGACGGTGGATCCAGGAAGGCGATCTCAGTTTCGAGGTCAACGAACCTGACGCTTACGCATTGGAAGAAGCGCTTCAGCTCAAGGAAAAGCACGGCGGCGAGGTGGTTGCCCTGTGCGCTGGTCCTGCACGCGCGAGCCAGACCATTCGTGAAGCACTCGCCAAGGGCGCGGACCGCGCCCTGCACATCGAGGACGAAACGGTATCCAATTGGGACACCCTGGGTCTTGCGAAGCTGCTGGCGAAAGCCGCGGCTGCCGAGAAGCCGGACCTCATCCTCACGGGACTTCAATCGGACGACTTAGGCGCCGGCCAAACCGGCGTTGTCATGGCAGAGTTGATGGGTGTCCCGCACGCGACCATCATCATGGCGGTCGAGGTGATGGGCAACGGAATCCGCGTCAAACGGGAATTGGAAGACGGCTGGTTCCAGAACGTCGAGATGCCCCTGCCCGCAATTCTGACCATTCAATCGGGCATCAACAAACTCCGCTATGCCACGTTAATGGGCATCAAGAAAGCGAAGACGAAAGAAGTCAAGCGGCTCACACCCGGCGATCTGGGTGTTTCGGCGACGCCTACGGCAGTCATCGAGCGCGTTTACCTGCCGCAGAAAGGTAAGCAGACACAGTTGCTCGAGGGTAACGCCAGGGAAGCCGCCGCAAAACTGGTGGAGAAGCTGAGATTCGAGGTGCGGGTCATATGAGCGGAACAATTCTCATCGTGATGGAGCAGCGCAACGGCGCGTGGAACCGCATGTCGTTCGAGACTCTCGCGGCCGGCCAGCAGCTTGCTTCCGACCTGGGCGGAACGGCCGTCGCGGCGGTGCCGGGCGGATCCGTCGGCGCACTGGCGAACGAACTCACCTCCAAGAAACTCGCCCTCGTTTACGCCGTTGAGCACGCTCTGCTCGCGCAGTATACGCCGGATGGATTTACAGCCGCGCTCGAAGGGCTGATCCGGCAGGTGAATCCTGCTTACGTGCTGTTCCCCCACACGTATCAAGTCCGCGACTTTGCCCCCAAGCTGGCCACTCGATTCAACCAGGTGTTGATCAGCGACGTGGTTGGATTCCGGGTGGACTCGGGGAGTCCCGTCTTTGTACGCCAGCTCTTTCAAGGAAAGCTGAATGCCGACGTGAAGGCGGGCGGTTCCGCGCCCCATTTCGCTTCCATTCAGGCTGGCGCTTTCCGGGCGGAGCAGGTTCAAGAGGGATCTTCGCAGGTTGAAACCTTCGCGCCAAGCGTGGATGCCGGCGCGATTCGTACCAAACCCCTGGAGCCGTTCCGCGAATCGGCCCGTGCTGTCGATCTGACAGCCGCCGATATCATCGTGTCGGTTGGCCGCGGGATCAAGGAGAAGGACAACATTCACGTGGTTGAGGAACTCGCGAAGGCCCTGGGCGCGGAACTGGCGGCTTCACGGCCAATCTGCGACAGCGGCTGGCTGCCGATGGAGCGCCAGGTCGGAAGTTCCGGCCAGACGGTTTCGCCGAAAGTCTACCTCGCGGTTGGAATCTCCGGCGCGATCCAACACCTCGTGGGTATGAAGGGCTCCAAGACCATTGTGGCGATCAACAAGGATGCGAATGCCCCGATTTTCGAGGTCGCGGACTATGGTATCGTTGGCGATCTCTTTGAAGTAGTGCCGGCGCTGACGGAAGAAGTTCGCAAAGTCCGGGGTTCTTAGCGCCCGCAGACTTGCAACTTGTCGCGGCGTGGACGACGACGAGTTCGATTGAGCCTGTAATGCAGGCTGTTAGCCTGCGGCGCGTTGTTAACCCGCCTGCCTGTAGCTCTGAAATAGCGTCGACCCGCGGCGGGATGGCATCCATAGGCTTAGCCCGGTCTTTGGTGGGCGGCTAAGGTATCGCCGTAAACGCCCGATTGTGCAGCCGGATCCGCCGCAACAACTCCGCAAATCGCGGGTCCGGGCGCAAGCGGTCCAGGCGCGGCTCAACGGCCAGCCAGACCATCCAAACATCACGCCGTTCGAGGCCTTGCTGCAGTTTCGCGATTGCCGCGTCACCTTCCCCCAATTCGCAATAGACCACACTTAGCCAATAGGGCGAGAGGCCGCGCTCGCTCTGCGTGTTCTCCAAATCCTGCAGAACCCTGCGCGATTCGTCTAAGCGCCCGCTTCCCGCATACGCATGCGCAAGAGCCGCCCGGGCCGCTGGATGGTTGCCCGAAAACGCACAAGCGTTGCGAAAATGTGTGATCGCCGCGTCGTGCTCGCCAAGTTGCTCGCACGCGATTCCCAGAGTGTGCAAAGCCGCCGGGAAATGCGGTTCTAACTCAAGCGTCTTCAACGACTGTTCACGGGATGCCTCAAAATCGCGGGCCATATAGAGGTGCCACGCGAATTCCATGTTGATCACCAACGACAGCGGGTCAAGCTGCTGTGCCAGGCGAATCTCGCGCAATGCTTCCTCCGACCGGCCTTGCGCCGAAAGATGAGCGGCGTAGGATTGCCGTCCCGCGGCATAATTCGGATTCAGCTCCAGAGCCCGGAGGTACTCGCGTTCGGCGCCTTCCCAATCCCAGTCATAAAGCTTCTTCACGCCGGCCAGCGATGCGTGCGCCTCTGCCAATTCGTCGTCAAGGCGCAGCGCTGTCGTGGCCAAATCGCGAGCCCGCACAAGGGCCTGGTCCGATGGAAGAACGTTCAGGAAGGCAAACAGGCTATGAACATCCGCCAGACCCGCGTAGGCTAGCGCATAGTCCGGATCTGCCGCGATCGCCGATTCGAAGTGCGCAATGCTGGTCTGCAGCGCATCGGGCGTCATCTTGTTGTAGAAGAATCGTCCCTTCAGAAAGTTCTGATACGCCTCAGAATTGCCGGTATGTTGTTTTGCGATGCGTCCTCGCTGTTGACCATCCAGGTGCATACGCAGCGCCGTACTGATCCTGGTGGCTATTGAACGCTCGATGGTCATCGCATCGGCAGCAGGACGCTCGAATTGCTCGCCCCACAACCTCCAACCCGTTTGGGAGTCGATCAACTCACTCGAGACGCTTAAAGAATCCCCGCGCTGCGTCACTTTCCCCATCAATAACGCGCGAACACCGAGTTGTCTGCCAATTTCTGCAGGGTCAGCCGACGGGTCCCGATATCGGAATGCCGTGGTGCGAGCAACGATTCGAAGTCCGGGTAAGGTGGAGAGGCTGCTGATCACGTTGTCCGCAATGCCGTCGCCGAGGTAGTCCGTTGCAGGGTCGTGCGCGGTATTTTCAAACGGCAGCACGGCGAGGGATTCGATACGTTCGGTCTGGGAGGGCACCGAGGACTGGGTTCCCACGGGCTCAATGGGTGCGACAAAAATGTATCCCAGGCCCGGCCGCGTTTCAATGAAACGAGGCGTGCGAGGAGAGTCGCTCAGCACCTGCCGCAAAGTATTGACGGCGGTATTCAGACTGTGATCGAAGTTCACGTAGAGCCCCGGCCACAGTCTTTCAGCGATTTCCTGCCGGGTGACTAATTCGCCGCGTCGCGCCAGAAGTAGTTCCAGAATCTGAAACGGCTTCCGTTGCACTCGCAGGCGGAGACCCCGCTTCCGCAGTTCGCGTGCATCGAAGTCGACCTCAAATGCTCCGAAGCGGACGATACGGGGAAGATGGGGCGAAAAGGCACTCTCCGGCACTGACTGATATTAAAGCGTAATTCGATTATCCATAGCAAGTTAGATCTTGATAAAGAATTGACATCTTGCTGAGGAGTGATAAGTCCGCAAATCTCATCTTTGGTCGTATGGACGCAGGCTCGTGATTCAGGACATTGGGGCGGCACACCGCCTGACTTCAACCACTTCAGACCCGGAGCGTCTCCCGCTTTCCACCGATTCCGACGAAACCCTCGCGGAATTCCTTAAGGAATCGTGCACAGACTCGCTCGCGATACTGTTCGACCGTCATCATCGACTCGTCTTCAACATTGCCAGCAAGATTCTGCGCGATCGCACTGAGGCGGAGGACCTCATGCAGGATGTGTTCATCGAGATCTTCCGGCACGCGTACAAATTTGATGCCGCACGGGGCACCTTCAAGACCTGGTTGCTACAGTACGCCTATCACCGCAGCCTGAACCGCCGGAAATATCTTGCGACGCGTGGTTTATATGACATCAGTTCCGCCCGCTCCAGTGCACCCGAGCTTGGAAGTACCCAATTCGGGCGTTCGCGCATGACGTCGGCCGACTGGTCTGCGGCGCTGCGAACCGGCATGCGGCGGTTAAACGAAAGGGAACGGCAAGCTATAGAACTGGCGTGCTTTCAGGGCTTGCTGCTTCGCGAAATCGCCGATCAACTGAAAGTCTCCCTGCCAAACGTGAGGAACCATTACTATCGTGGCCTCAAAAAACTTCGGCGCATGCTCGGCGTGGAATTGACAGGCACGGAAGAAATGGCCATGCCGCTCCGGGCAAAAAGCGCCCAAAACGGCTTAAATTAAAGCGTTCGTGTTAGAATCAGGTTTGAGGTAGCTCTCAAACTAATGTCACCGGCCTCCAGCGAGGTACGGGACCGTTGTGTCCTTGAACGGAGCGGCCTTGACCGCCTGTTCGGCGCGTTGCGAAGCAGAGGATTTCGGGTCGTCGGCCCGACAGTTCGCGACAGCGCAATCATCTACGATGAGCTGCAGTCACCTGGCGATCTTCCCTCCGGGTGGTCCGACGAGCAGGATGGCGGCAAATATCGTCTGAAGAAGCGCAAGGACGAAGCACTCTTTGCATTCGCTTCGAGCCCTTATTCCTGGAAGCGTTTCCTCCATCCCCCCAGTGAGATTCTTTGGCGAGCAAAGCGCGAAGGTAAGCACGTCACCATAGAGACACCTGACGAAGCTCCGGTGAAGACGGCATTCGTCGGTGTTCGCGCCTGCGACCTGCACGCGATCGTCATCCAGGATCGGGTATTTTCGGGCGGAGCTTACGTCGATACCGGCTACCAAGCTCGCCGCAACTCCGTGTTCATTGTGGCCGTGAACTGCGGTAGGGCGAGCGGCACCTGTTTCTGTGTATCGATGTCTGCTGGTCCGAAAGTAGAGTCGGGATTTGACCTCGCTCTTACAGAAATCGTCGATCCCACCCGTCACTATTTCGTAATCGAAATTGGAAGCGACGCTGGTGGCGAGGTCGTGCGCGAGTTGGAACTGCCGCCCTCCACCGAGTCGGACGACGTGCGTGCGCACGAGGTGCAGGCCAAAGCTGCGCGGCAGATGGGCCGTAAGTTGGATACCAACGGCGTAAAGGAACTCCTCCAGGCCAACCTGGAAAGCCCCTGTTGGGACCATGTCGCCGCCCGCTGCCTCAACTGCACCAATTGCACGATGGTGTGCCCGACCTGCTTCTGCACGTCGGTGGAAGACACGTCCGATTTGTCCGGGAACCAGGCCGAACGGGTGCAGAAGTGGGATTCCTGCTTCAACACCCAGTTTTCCTATATTCACGGCGGCAGCATTCGCCCTGGTGCGAGGTCACGCTATCGGCAATGGCTGACCCACAAACTCGCGTCATGGATTGATCAGTTCGGCACGACCGGATGTGTCGGCTGTGGCCGCTGTATCACCTGGTGCCCGGTAGGTATCGACATCACGGAAGAGGTGCACGCGATCCGTGACCGGGACCTCAGAAACCGCGCCCCCAAAATACACGCGCAAAGCGGCCCGAAACCGGCCCTGAAGCCCTTGGAACAGCCTGTCGCCGGCGCCGAACCGGGTTCGCAGCCTATGCGCCCTTAGGATCATCATGGAGTCACTTGAACGCTTTTTGCGTGAACATCCGTTCTGTCGCGATCTGGATGAAAATCACCTGCAACTGATGGTCGGTTGCGCCTCGAACCTGCGGGTGGACGCCGGGCAGTTTTTCTTTCGCGAAGGAGATCCGGCAAATGAGCTATACCTGATTCGCAGTGGCCGCGTGTCAGTGGAGTTCTTTGCGCCCGGCCGCGGGCCGATCAGCATTTTGACGCTGGGCGACGGCGACCCTCTCGGTTGGTCGTGGCTGATGCCGCCGTATCGCTGGAAATTCGATGCCCGCGCCCTAAATGTGACCCGCGCCCTGGTCCTGGACGGCAAGTGTCTACGCGGGAAATGCGAGCAGGACTATAAGCTGGGGTACGATCTGATGCGGAAATCGGTTGCCATCGTTGAACAACGCCTGGAGGCCGCGCGCATGCAGCTTCTCAACCTGTACGGCACGCACGCGGAAGTACGATGACCATTGCCGAGCCCTCTACGGCTGCGTTAGTCACGGCGCATCCGATGCTGCCTGAGATTTGGCGGATCGCGAACGTTCGCCGCGATACCTCGGATACTTTCACCCTGCAGTTCAACACCGCGGAACACGCCGGGGGATTCGAGTTCGCTCCGGGTCAGTTCAACATGCTGTACGCATTCGGGTGCGGCGAGGTGCCGATTTCAATCAGCGGCGATCCGACCAAGCCCAACACGCTGATCCACACGATTCGGGAGGTCGGACCTGTTACAAAGGCGTTGGGCGCGCTGAAGCGCGGCGACACGATCGGAGTGCGGGGACCGTACGGAACCCATTGGCCGGTAGTGGAATCGGCCGGCTCGGATATCGTCCTCGTCGCGGGGGGCATCGGGCTCGCGCCCTTGCGTCCGGCCCTGTACCAGGTGCTTGCCAATCGCCGGGACTACGGCCAGGTAGTGCTGCTGTACGGTACCCGAACGCCCGCCGACATCCTGTTCCTCAAGGAAGTGGAGGAATGGCGTGCTCGCTTTGATCTTCAGGTGCTGGTCACGGTAGACCGCGGCGACCAGGATTGGCTGGGTACGGTCGGGGTTGTCACGCGCCTGATCCCGCTGGCGCAGTTCGATGCGGGTAATGCGGTCGCGATGGTCTGCGGCCCGGAAGTCATGATGCGCTTCACAGTTAATGAACTGGTCGACCGTGGCATGTCAAAAGACCAAATTTACATTTCTATGGAGCGGAACATGAAGTGCGGCATCGGACTTTGCGGACATTGCCAGTTTGGGTCGTCATTTATTTGTAAGGACGGGCCAGTGTTTCGCTACGACGCGATCGGTCCGTTGCTGCCGATTCGGGAGTTGTGATTATGCGCTGCGGAAGGCTGGCGCAGGCTTTGGCCCAATGCCAGCGAGTTTGATTGAGCCTGTGATGCAGGCTGTTAGCCTGCAGCGGGTTGTTAACCCGCCCGCCCGTAGCTCTGAACAAGCGCCGACCAGCGCCGGTTGGCATCGTCCATTACAGGCAGCCGGACTCGGTTTAGAGAAGACCAAGTGACATGCCTTTGAATGGGAGAAGAACGCGCAGGCGAAACCGCCTGCGCCACCTTGCAGAGGAGTTGTGACATGGCAAAACACAAGACCAAACCCAAGCTTGCCGTCTGGAAATTCGCCTCCTGCGACGGCTGCCAGTTGAGCATCCTCGATTGCGAAGACGAGTTGCTGGCCATCGCCGGGGCTGTGGAGATCGCGAATTTCACGGAGGCCTCGCGTGCGGTGCTTCCCGGGCCTTACGATCTGTCGCTGGTCGAAGGATCGATTACGACGCCGCACGATGCTGAGCGCATCCATCAGATCCGGCGTCTTTCGAAAACCCTGATTACGATCGGCGCCTGCGCGACCTCGGGCGGCATCCAGGCGTTGCGCAATTTTCGCGACGTGAAGGACTTCATCTCAATCGTCTACGCAACACCCGGATACATCAGCACTCTTGGCAAGTCGACGCCGATCTCCGACCACGTGCATGTCGATTTCGAATTACGCGGCTGCCCGGTAAACAAGCAGCAATTGGTGGAGGTATTCTCCGCATATCTGCACGGGCGGAAGCCCAATATCCATCCCTACAGTGTGTGCCAGGAATGCAAGCGCAGCGGACAGATTTGTGTCATGGTGGCCCACGGAACGCCCTGTCTGGGCCCGGTGACGCATGCCGGATGCGGGGCACTCTGTCCATCCTTCAACCGCGGCTGCTTCGGCTGCTTCGGTCCAAAGGAGACGCCGAACACGCGGTCGTTGCGGGCTGCGTGGAACCAGGTCGGAGCCAGTCCCGAAGACCTGGCGCGCGTCTTCCGAAGTTTTAATGCAAATTCAGAACCATTCCGCAAAGCAAGTGAAGCCCATGAGCACAAAGACCATTAAAGTCGACTTTCTAGCGCGGGTGGAAGGCGAAGGCGGCCTCGTCATCAAGGTCAAGGGAAACGAGGTTACGGAGGTAAAGTTGCGCCTCTTCGAACCGCCTCGATTCTTCGAAGCTTTCCTGCGCGGCCGCGATTTTCGTGAGGCGCCCGATCTGACGGCACGCATCTGCGGCATCTGTCCGGTTGCCTACCAGATGAGTTCGGCGCATGCCATGGAACACGCCATGGGCGTAGAGGTGGGTGGACAGCTCCGGGAACTGCGCCGTCTGTTGTACTGCGGTGAGTGGATTGAGAGCCACGTTCTGCACGTTTACATGCTCCATGCTCCGGATTTCCTCGGCTATGAGGACGCAATTCAAATGGCCAAGGACCACGGGGACATTGTTCAACGTGGATTGCGGATGAAGAAGATCGGGAACGAGATCATGACCGTCACAGGCGGGCGTGAGATTCACCCGATCAATGTGCGCGTCGGCGGGTTCTACAAGGTTCCCGCCAAATCGGCTTTCCGGGAGCTGGAAGAGAAGCTCAAATGGGCTCGCGACGCAGCGCTGGAAACCGTAGCGTGGGTGTCGACGTTTGAGTTCCCCGAGTTCGAGCCCGAGTACCTGTTCGTATCCATGCGGCACCCGAATGAGTATCCAATTAACGAAGGACGGTTGGTTTCGAGCGGCGGGCTTGACATTTCCGCGCGAAATTACGAGGACCACTTTGTAGAGGAGCACGTCGAACACTCCACGGCGTTGCATTCGGTGATGAAGGGGCAGGGTCCCTACATGGTCGGTCCGCTGGCGCGGTTCAACCTGAATTTCGACAAGCTCTCGCCGGCGGCGCAAGATGCGGCCCGAGCCGCGGGTCTGAACGGCGCCTGCACCAATCCTTTTCGTAGCATTATCGTCCGCGCCGTTGAAACTGTGTATGCTTGCGATGAAGCTCTGCGAATCATCCAGCAGTATGAGCCACCCGCGGAAGCATCGGTACCCGTGGAGCCGCGCGTTTCGACGGGTCAAGCCTTCACCGAAGCCCCTCGGGGCACCCTCTATCATCGCTATCGTATCGATGAACGGGGGATGATTGTGGATGCCAAGATTGTTCCGCCGACGTCGCAAAACCAAAAGACCATTGAGCGCGACCTGCGGGAGTTTGTTCCTCCCCGCCTTGATATGCCCATGGAAAAACTCCGCTGGCAATGCGAGCAGGCGGTTCGGAATTACGACCCCTGCATTTCGTGCTCAACGCACTTCCTGAAGCTGGATGTCGAACGGGACTGAGTCGGGACTCATCATTGGAGTCGGCAACGAATTCCGCGGCGACGACGCCCTCGGACTGATCGCAGCCCGGATGCTGGCCGAAGCCGGTATCTCCTGCACCATAGTCGAATCAACCGGCGGCGCAAATCTGATGGACGAGTGGAGGGGCGCGTCCTCCCTTATCGTGATTGACGCGGTTTGCTCCGGCGCGGCCCCCGGCACAATCCACCGCTGGGATGCAAACCGGCAAGAACTGCCGGAGCGGATGTTTCCCACCACCCACGACTTCGGTCTGGCGGAAGCAGTGGAAATGTCGCGGATCCTGCGCGAACTACCGCCTGAGTTCTTGATTTTCGGCATCGAAGCCGCACAGTTCGACATGGGGGCTCCGCTTTCGCCAGAGGTCCAGAGCGCCCTCCCGGTGCTGGTGAACGAGATCCTGCTATACCAGAACGGTGAAAGCTGATTCCGTCCGCTCCACGGCGTGATACAGCGTATCGCGCTCAACCGGTTCGCGTCCTGCTTCGCGGATCAACCGTAGCAATTCGCCCCGTCGCAACGATTGCGAAGTCGTAGCACCGGCATCGTGGTAAATCTTTTCCTCGACCACTGTCCCATCGAGATCGTCTGCGCCAAACCTCTGCGCAATTTGCGCGATCTTCGGAGTCATCATGATCCAGTACGCCTTGATGTGCTCGATATTATCGAGCAGCAGGCGTGCAATCGCGATGTTCTTGAGATCGGTAAAGCCCGTCGTCTTCGGGATGTGATGCAGGGGTGTATTGTCGGGATGAAACGCCAGCGGGATATACGTTTGGAACCCGCCGGTCTCATCCTGCAGCTTCCGTAGCTTGACGAGGTGATCGACACGGTCCTCTTCGGTCTCGATATGGCCGTACAGCATCGTGCAGTTGGTCTTCAGGCCCAACATGTGCGCCGTTCGCGCCACCTCGATCCACTCGTTGCCGTCGATCTTGTGATCGCATATGATGCGCCGCACGCGCTCGTTGAAGATTTCGGCGCCGCCGCCAGGCATCGAATCCATGCCCGCATCCATCAGCTTCAGAATTGTGTCGCGGTAGGAAAGCTTGTTGCGGCGCGCTAGATAAGCGATCTCGACCATCGTGAACGCTTTCAGGTGCACCTGTGGAAACCGCTGCTTCAGGCCGCGTAGCATGTCGCAGTACCAATCCAACGTCAGCTCGGGATGCAGCCCACCGACGATGTGGAACTCCGTGATCGCTTCGGTCCAGCCCTCCGACGCCCGGTGCCAGATCTCATCGAGCGACCAGGTGTACGCCTTGGGGTCTTTCGCTTTCTTGCCAAACGCGCACAGCTTGCAACTCGCTACGCAGACGTCGGTCGGGTTAATGTGCCGGTTGACGTTGAAGTAAGTGACGTTGCCGTGCTTGCGCTCTCGCACGATGTTCGCCAGATAGCCGGTGGCGAGAATATCGGACGACCGGAACAGCGCGACGCCGTCATCGTAATTGAGCCGCTGGCCGGCCTCGACTTTCTCGAGAATCGGCCGCAGACGCCGGTCTTCCATCTCAACGCGCATACTTCAAGCTCCTACCCGGTGAAGGTACATATCGGCTGCCCAAAAAAAGAAGAATAGCACGCTGACATAGCCGTTCACCGTGAAGAAGGCTGCATCGACGCGCGACAAGTCGTTTGCTTTCACGAGGCTATGTTCGTAAGCGAGGAGTCCGATGACGGCCGCTACCCCGACCATCGCCAGCCAGCCCAAGTGGAACTGAAGAACCAGCGCCACCAGGCAAACGACCATAGCGATGTGCAGAACGCGTGCAATCCACAGGCCGGTAGCAATGCCGAATCTTCGCGGGATGCTGAACAGGCCCGAGTTCACATCGAACTCGTAATCCTGGCACGAGTAGATGATGTCGAAACCGGCGGTCCAGAATGTCACCGCGGCCGTGAGCCATAGAATCCGAACATCCAGCGAGCCGGCAACCGCGATCCAGGCGGCCGCCGGAGCAATCCCCAGCGAGAAACCCAGAACGAGATGGGACAGCGAAGTGAACCGTTTTGTGAAGGAATAAAACAACACGATCGCGAGCGCGACAGGCGAAAGCTCAAAGCACAGCGGATTGAGCATGCGCGCCGCGAGCACGAAAACCAAGGCCGAGATCGCGACAAAACCCCACGCAAAGCTCGTCGTCAGGATGCCCGCCGGAATGTGCCGGTTGCGGGTGCGCGGGTTCCTGGCATCAATCCTGGCATCGAGGATGCGGTTGAACGCCATGGCTGCCGAACGCGCCCCGACCATCGCAACCACGATCCACACCAGCCGATTCAGAATCAAGCGCAAGTCGAGATGTAGCTCGCGAGCGGCCAGGAACGCCCCCGTCAAGGCGAACGGCAATGCAAACACCGAGTGCTCGAACTTGATCATGTCGAGCGTCAGCCGCACGCGCTTCCAAAATGCCTTTGGTATGCCCTTCCTCCGGATTCGTTACCATTTTAATTCATGCGGTTCTGTTCTCTTCTGGCCGCGGCGGCGTTGACCCTACTCCTCGCCGCATGCAGTAAGCCGGCCGATAGCTCCTACGACGTAATGTTACGGCCCATCACGTTGCCCCGCGGCGACGTGATTCGAGCTGAGGTCGCGGCATCTACGACTGATATTTTGCGGGGACTGGCCTTCCGAACCTCTATTCCATCCGATCGAGGCATGTTGTTCTTCCATCCGGAGCCTGGAAACTATAGTTACTGGATGTACCAGCACCTGATGCCGCTGGATATTGTCCAGATGGACGCCGACCACAACATTGTCGCGATCGTCGAGAACATACAACCGTGTAAGACCCAGGCCAGCCGCTGCGAACACTACGGAGGACTCAAGATTTCCAAATATGACCTGGAGGTGGGCGCGGGAATGGTTCGTAAATACGGCCTTGCGATAGGCCAAAAGCTGGAATTCTGACACGATGAATCCCGAACAACTGCGTACCATCCTGGAGGAGGTCCGAGCAGGTTCTGTTGACGTGGATAGCGCGGTCGAGCGCATGCGTCACCTGCCTTTCGAGGACCTCGGATTTGCAAAGCTCGACCATCACCGCGCCTTGCGGCATGGCATCACCGAGGTGATTTTCGGGAAGGGAAAGACGCCGGAGCAGGTGAGGAGTATTGCACATCGTCTGCTGGAGAAATCGCCCAACCTGCTCGTCACACGCGCCAATCCGGCCATTGTCGAGGCAATGCGAGAAATCGCGCCGGACGCGGAGTACTTCGAACTCTCCACCGCCGTTCGCGTGTGGCGCGATCGAACCATGCACGGTAAGGGCACGATCTCGGTGGTGTCAGCCGGTACGAGCGATATACCGATCGCCGAAGAGGCTCGCGTAACCGCCCAGGTGATGGGCAACGAGGTAGACGCCATTTACGACATTGGGGTGGCAGGAATTCATCGCCTGATTGCCAATAGCGACCGCCTGATGGCCGCGCGCGTTATCGTGGTGTGCGCGGGGATGGAAGGCGCGCTGGCCAGCGCCGTCGGCGGACTCGTGTCGGTACCGGTGATCGCCGTACCGACCAGCATCGGCTATGGCGCCAGTTTCCAGGGACTCGCCGCCCTGCTTGGCATGTTGAACAGTTGCGCAAGCAATGTGACAGTCGTCAACATCGACAACGGGTTTGGCGCCGGTTATGTCGCCAGCCTGATCAACCGTTTGTAGCCGCTGCGTAGACGGTCGCGACTTGCTCCACGTCGTCAAAGAACAGTCCTTCGCCGACCGGCATGATCGAGCGCAGTACTTCTTCGCGTTTGGCCAAACCGAATTTCTCCTCGATGACCCAACCCGCGAGATATTGAGCCGCCAGGCACCCGGCAGCGGTTGCAATGTTCCCTTCCCTGACGAATGGCTTCTCGACCACTCGGACGCCCATGCTTTCGAGGAGTTGCTTCGCCGTCGGATACGTCGTGGCGGACTTGCCTTCCAGCAGTCCCAGAGCCGCCAGAAGCAGAGCGCCCGAGCACATGGAACCGATCAACTGCCTCGCGGGATCCAGCCGGAATTGCGAGAGGAATCCTTGATCGGTGCGCTTCCGGCGCGTACCGATGCCACTGCTGAAAAGCACTATGTCACAATTCTGCGATTCCGAAATGTGCCCGTGCATTTGGACGGTAACACCCGTGGTCGAGACGTGTTTCTCCGCCTCGCCGAGGATTCGGACTTTGAAGTTTGGTTCCTTGACGCGATTGAGCAAATCCCACATGAAGAAGACGTCGATATCCGTGAAGTCGTCGAATGCGATGATCCCTGCTTCCATGAAGCGAGGATACCGCGGGGCTGGACTGGGCGCCAGAGCCACTTTCGGGCTTTTGAGGCGACCAGTTGTCGAAAGGTATTACACAGCTTCAGATTCTTCGCGCCTCGCGAATATCTGACATTTGTGGAAGGATGCACAGCCTGCTCCATCTCCTGAGAAACGCGAAGAATCGTTGCACCCAACGCGACTAGGCCCCAACGATAAACCGCAGCAACCGGCGAGCCACTGGCCCATATGGCGGCCTGAGAAGTCCAAGCGGAGTCCAGCGGCTCTGCAAAAACACGCCTTTCTTCTTGGAAAAGGTCTCAAAGCCATCGAACCCGTGATAGTGGCCCATGCCGCTGTCGCCGACCCCGCCAAATGGCAAGCATGGCTGTCCGACGTGGAAGATGCAATCGTTCACCGTGGCGCCGCCAGCCGTCGTGCGTGCCAGGACATCCTGCACGCGCCGGCCGTTTTCATCGAAATAATACAAAGCGAGAGGATGCGGGCGCGCGTTGATGTATGCGATGGCCTCGTCTAGCCCGCCATACGGCACGATTGGTAAAACCGGGCCGAAAACCTCCTCCTGCATCACGCCCAGATCCTGGGGCGTGTTCAAGAGAAGCGTAGGGGGAAAGACGCGATTCTCTTCGTTACAGACCTCGGCGGCCGGGTTTATCTCCACCACCTCGGCGCCGGCTTGCCTGGCGCTGTCCACCAACCCGCGGAGACGCCGATAATGCGGCACGCTAATGATCCGCGTATAGTCGGCGTTCTGCACCAGTTTTGGATACATTGCGCCAACCGTGTCTCGAGCCGCAGTGACGAAATCGCTCATCCGTTCCCGCGGCACAAGCGCATAATCCGGAGCCACGCACGTCTGGCCGGCGTTATACAGCTTGCCCGTCAGGATCCGCTCAGCAGCCTTGCGCACGGGATACTCATCGCTTACGAGCGCCGGAGACTTGCCGCCCAGCTCCAGAGTCACGGGGGTCAGATTCTCGCTCGCGGCTTTCATCACCAGCTTGCCGATCCTCGCCGACCCGGTGAATAGCAGGTGGTCGAACGGCAGACTGGCAAATTCAGAAGCCACTCGGGAATCGCCAACCACCACCGTGACGTACTCGGGCCCGTAAAGTTCCGCGATCATGGATCGGATGAGCTCCGCTTTTCGGGGTGCAAGCTCCGACGGCTTCAACATCACGTGATTCCCCGCGGCCAAGGCCCCTGCCAACGGAGCCAGACTCAGAAAAAGCGGATAATTCCAAGCCGACAGAATCCCTACGACACCGCGCGGCTGATAGACCACCCGAGCCCGAGCCGGCCAGAACTGCCATCCGACCGAAGCGTGGCGTGGCGCCATCCAATGCTTCAAACGCTGAATTGCGTAACGAATTTCGTTGAGAACGGGAAACAGCTCCAACGCGACGGTCTCTTCGGCGGCGCGGCCGCCAAAATCCTCGTCGATCGCCTGGATGATATCGGCTTTGCGCGCCAGCAGCGCCTTCTCCAAGCGCCGAAGAGCGTCAACACGTTCGCGATATCCCGGCGCCCGCAGCCGGAACGCCTCGCGTTGGGCATCGAAGCGCCGCCGCAGTTCCGCCCCGTCGGAGGCGATTGCGGGAGAGCTCATGTACCGATTGTCGCTCTATTCGTAGCGCAGGCTCGCAGTCGGGTCCAGCCGGCTCGCACGCCGTGCGGGAATGAACGCCGCCACGCCGGCGACAACCAGTAGAAGGCACGAAACTGCGGTCAGGGTCAGTGGATCTGTAGGCGTGACTTCGAATAGCACCGATTCCATCCAGCGCGTCAAACCCAGCCCCGCCGCGAGCCCGATACCGATGCCGATCAGTGTCAATATCGCGCCCTCTTGAAGGATGAGCCGCGTTACCTGGCGGCGCCTGGCGCCCAATGCCATGCGAATTCCGATCTCCCGCGTCCGCTGGCCCGCGGAATAAGACACCACTCCGTACACACCAATCATCGCGAGTAAAACTGCAATCCCCGCGAACACCCCTAGTAGCACCAGCTGGAAGCGAGGCCGTGCTACCGATTCCGAGAAGACCTGCTCCATGGGGGCTAGATCCGTGATCGCCTGCTCCCGATCGACTCGATGCACGGCAGCCTGTACGCCGCTCGAAATTTGCCGGGGATCGCCGGCGGCTCGTACGACGATCGTTGAGAAGAACATTGGCGCCTGGACAGCATTGATGAAGATGGTCGGCTTGATGTCGGCCGACAGTTCCGTCTGGCGCGCATCCCCAACCACGCCTATGATCGACGCCGGGTTGGGAATTGGCCAGCAAACATTGAGTTGCTTGCCGACCGGATTCTGTCCGTCGAAGTATCTCCTCACAAATGTCTGGTTGACCATGACCACGCTCTGGGCCGCCATTTGGTCCCGGTTGTCCAGCCTGCGGCCGGCGATGAGCGGAGTCGACATCACTTCGAAGTACCCGGGACTCACTACCAGCATGTTGGCGCTATGGCCGGTTGAAGGTGTCGGCTGCGGCTCGTCCATCTTTCCGAAGCACGAGCCCGAGACGCCGCCGGTCAGGGGAAGAAAGCTTACGGAACCCGCCGAACGGACTCCTGGCGTATTTCGAATTTCCGCCAGCACATGTTCGAGATAGCCGGATCGCTTATTCTTGTCGAGATATTTCCCGGGAGACATGAAGATCCGAAGCGTCAGGACGCGTTCCGTATCGAACCCCGCCGGAACGGAAACCAGCTTCGTGAAGCTGCGCGCCATGAGCCCGGCTCCGATCAACAACAGCAGCGCGAGCGCGACTTCGGTCACCACGAACGCATGCCGGAAGAGCCTGTTCCCTCCCGTTCGGACCGAACCCAGCTTAAGGGCATCTTGGACGTCGAACCGCGAGGCTCGAACCGCCGGAATGAGGCCGAATAGCAGAACCGGGAATATCGACGCGATGAACCCCACAGCGAGAACACGGCTATCAAGGCTGATGGTGTCGATACGCGGAACGTCACTCTGCACCGGTATGAGAGCCAGTAGCCCCGCGAGGCTCCAGTACGCGACAGGGAGTGCCACAATCCAACCCGCAATACCCAGCAGCAGGCTTTCGGAAAGGAACTGGCGCATGATCCGGACGCGTCCCGCTCCCAAAGCTGCCCGAACGGCAATCTCACGCGTCCGGCCGCTTGCCCGCATGAGCAGCAAATTGGCAACATTGGCGCAAGCAATTAAAAGAACAAATCCGACAGCGCAGAGAAGGATGAGCAGGGGAAGGCGCACTTTCGCGGTGGCGTCGTCAAGCATTGGGACAACATCAACATTCCATCCGGCATTCTGCGTGGGGTTTTCTTTCGCGGTCTGGTTGCCGATGGTGGTCATGTCGTCTTGCGCTTGCGGCATCGTTACGCCGCGCTTGAGTCGTGCAACGACCGTGAGGAAACGTCCACCCTTCCACACTTCACTTCTGGTAATGCCCATGGGAACCCAAACCTTGACCTTCTGATTCGGCAACTGAAAACCCGCCGGCATCACACCCACAACGGTCCAGGGGCCGCCCGCCATCATGATTTTTGAACCAACGATACTGCGGTCGGCTCCGAAATAGCTTTGCCAGACGTCGAAGCTTAGGATGACTTTGTCATCATGTCCCTGAATGGCATCGTCGGGAAGAAAGGTTCGCCCCAGCAAGGGCGGCACTCCGAGGATCGAAAAGAACGCGGGCGACACTTGTAGCGCGGGTGCGGAGATGGGATCTCCGTTCCCACTAATGCTGTAGTTGAAGTAACTGATGGCCGCAACCTGCTCGAAACTGCGGTTACGCTCCCGCCAATCGAGAAAATTGAAAGCATTGACCACGTTGCCGTGAACGCCCTTCGCCGGCTGCGATTCCCACAGGCGCACGATGCGGTCCGGGTCGTGAAAAGGCAGCGGCCGAAGCAGGACGCCGTCGATCACACTGAAAATCGCTGTGTTTGCTCCGATGCCTATCGCCAGCGTCATGATGGCAACCGCGCTGAACCCCGGACTACGGCCCAAAACCCGGGCGCCGTAGCGGATGTCCTGCCAGAAACGCTCCAGGCTCGTCCAGCCCCAGGCCGCGCGTGTGTCCTCAACGACGACCGTGGTGTTGCCAAAAGCTCGACGTGCCGCGTGGTGAGCCTCTTCTGGAGACCGCCCACTCTCCACCTGTTCTTCCGATTCAAGATCAAGGTGGGAACGAATTTCCCGCGATAGCTCGTCGTCACGACGTGACCGTTTCCTGAACCAGCTCCACATGGTAGACATTCTACTGTCAAATACCGTAGAGCACAAGGAAGGTTACAGGCGTTAATCGTAGCGCAGCGTTTCGATAGGGTCGATGCGCGCCGCCCTCCGCGACGGGATGTAAGCGGCTGCGAGCGCCGATCCCAGGACCAGCAGTGCGCACGCACCCAACGACGGAAGGTCTACGGAACGCATAAAAACGACTTGAGAAGCGAGGAGCCAGGCAACGCCCACGGCCAGTATCATTCCAACAGCCATGCCGACACCCGTGAGACGCAACGACTGCTTCAGAACAAACCCCGTCACCACTCCGGCTGTCGCACCTAGGGCCATGCGGATGCCAATTTCTTTCGTCCTCTGCATGACGAGATACGAAAGTACGCCATAAATGCCGGACACGGTCAGCAGCAGAGCCACGCCCGCTACAGCGATTCCGATGAGCGACGCCGCCCGAAATGGATAGGTCCCGGCTGCCAGGTACTGATCGAGCGAGTGGATGTCGTCGATCGCTCCCGGTGCAAGCGTATCCAGCCTTTTCGCCAATCGGTTCCGTTCCTCCTCTACGTTTCCGCGGACGTGAACCAGAATCGCCCGCGGCGGCGCGTTTATCGGGCTGGGGAAGTAGATCATCGCGGCATCCTTTCCGTACGGAATGCAGCAGGTGACAAGATCACCAGACACGCCGACAATGCGGACGTCTCTCTCGGGCTTTCCGGATATGTGGATTACCTTTCCGAGGGGTTCCTCGTTGCCGAAGAGGCGCGGGACCGTTGCGGCACTCACAATGGCGACAAGCGCTGCACCTTCTGCCTCACCGCGTGTGAAGTTGCGTCCGCGAACTATCGGGATTCGCAGCAAATCAAAATAGCTGGGGGAAACACGATTGCTCAAGGATTGCACCGCAGGGCGGTTCGGAGCCGAAACCGCGACACTGGGTACAAAACCGCCGAGCGGAACCTTCGACGCGACAGCAATCGAATCGACCTGCGCATCTGTCGACAGAGCGTCGACCACGAGGCTCTTCCCGGGTTTGGTGACGTTCATCGCAATTATATTTTGGGTTCCGAACCCGATATCGAATCCGCCGATTGCCAGGGTGGTCCGAATCAAAACGCCACACGTGACCAGAAGCAGCGTACAAACCGTAGTCTGCGCAATGACAAGCCAGTTCCGTACGCGCATCGGGCGCAAATCCGTGGTGAATTCCCCTCGCGCGGCAAGCAGGACGCTGCTCCGCGTCGCCTGAATGGCGGGTGCGACTCCGAAAAGAACCGCCGAGGCAAGGGCCGCCAGCATCATAAAGCCGAGCACACGCCAATCCACGGGAAGTGGGACATTGTGAATCACCTCCGTCAGGTCTTTCGGAATGGTCGCAAACATCACGCGAAGACCTGCGTCCAGCGTGAGACGTGAGAACGCGAAACCCAAGATACCCGAGGGAATCGACAGAAGAATGCTTTCCGTGAGCAGTTGCCGGATGAGCCTCACGCGGGCAGCTCCCAAGGAAAGACGAATTCCAATCTCACGCTGCCGGGCGATGGCTCGCGCCAGCATCATGTTCGCAACATTCGTGCAAGCAAGAAGCAGCACGAGTCCGAATGCCACTGCCAGAGGGGTAAACGCGAGGAGAAGTTCCGCCGTGATTGGGACCGCGGTTGCCCTCGATCGCAGCACCACCCCCGTTGCCTTCCTGTCGTTTGGCAAGCCTAGCGTACTCCGTTGCGACCATACCCGCAACCCCTGTTCCGCGGCTGAAAGGCGTTCACCCTGCTTCAGGCGGCCAACAATATTGAGCCACTCCGGATGCTCGGTTCCGAAGGGGTCAGCGCCATCCTTGAGTTGATGCGCCATCGTGAGCGGCGCCCAAAAATCGCGAGGAACCTCCCCCAGGTCATGAAAACCCTTTCGAGCTACGCCAATCACCTGCATTGGATAGCCTCGAATCATGACTTTTCGTCCGATAATATCGGTTTGCCCAGCGAAAACCCTCTGCCAGGCGTCGAAACTGAGAACGACAAAAGGATCACGTCCGGGCACGGCCGTGTCCTCCGGGAGCAGCGTCCTTCCCAGTGCTGCTCCTATCCCCAGCATCTGAAAGAAATTACCCGAAACCAACTCCCCTTGCATGACATTGCCGTCGACACGAGTGTAGAGCGGATCGAAAGCGGCTACTTCGGAGAACGCAGGGTTGTGCTTCGCGAGAGCCTGATACTCATCCCAGGTGAACCAATGCACGTGACCGTCCTGGTTCGTCCATGTGAAGCTGTACAGACTGTAAGGGTCTTGAATCGCAATGGGTCGCAGTACGTAGGAATTGAACAGCGTAAAGAGCGCCGCGTTGAGACCTAGTCCAATGGCGATGGTGAAGGCAACCGTTAAGACGAATCCAGGACTTCGGCGAAAGGTCCTCAGCGCATATCGGACGTCCTGTATCATGGTCTCGACATAGCCGATTCCGCGAACCTGGCGACATTCTTCCTTTGCGGCTCCAACACGCCCGAAACTCTTCCGGGCAAGACGTTCGGCATCGCTCTCGGAGTAGCCGCCGGCAGCGTACTTTCGGCGTGACATCGCGATGTGGAAGTCCAGTTCCTCGTCGAGTTCATTATCCATGCGCCCGGGAAGCAGAAGGGCACGAACGCGTATTAAAAGATCGGTCCAGGTCATAGCATCACCTATCAGGCCATTTCGAGCACTCTTCCAATTGCCGCCGTGAGCCGCGCCCAGGTTTCGGTCTCCTCCTGGAGTTGTTTGCGCCCTGCGGCGGTCAGTCGATAGAAGCGAGCGCGGCGACCCAGCTCAGAAACGCCCCACTCGGCTTTGATCCATTCCTGGTGCTCCATGCGGTGAAGTGCTGGATAGAGCGAACCCTGATTCACTTCCAGCACGTCCTGCGAGATTTGCTGTATGCGCTCCGAAATTGCCCAGCCGTGCAGGGCGTCGCCGGATTGCAGGGTGCGGAGAATCAGCAGGTCGAGCGTACCTTGCAGAAGATCGATTCGAGAGCGGGTGGACATTGGTGTCGGATCTCTACACCAAGCATATGCTCGTTGGTGTCGAGTGTCAACAACAAAGATTTATCGCGCCGTTGCTTCAGCGCCCGGCCGTTCGGCGAGCACTTCCCGGATCTTCGCCGCCAGTACGTCAGGCGTGAAAGGCTTCTGCAGGTAAGCCAACTGCGGATCAAGAGCTTCCTGCTCCGAAGCTGAAAGATCCGTATAACCGGAGACGTACAACACCCGCATGCCTGGCCGCAGTGACGTGATCTTCTCAGCCAGTTCGCGGCCGCTCATCAGCGGCATCACCATGTCGGTAATCAGAAGGTGGATTTCGCGCTGATGCTCGCAAATGCGAATGGCATCCTGAGGAGTGCCACACGACAGCACGTTGTAGCCGTGCCGATGCAACATGGTTTCCAGCACGCTTCGGACGCCGGAGTCATCTTCTACGAGCAGAACCGTTTCGTGACCGCCCCGAATGACACTACCGATCGCGGCGGCCGGCAACTCGACGGCCTGTTCCGCAACGGGCAAATAGATCTTGAAGGTGGTCCCCTCTCCGAGTTTCGAATCTACCCAGATGTCGCCGCCGCCCTGCTTAATGATGCCGTAGCTGGTGGACAGGCCCAATCCTGTCCCTTTCCCTCGCTCCTTAGTAGTAAAGAAAGGCTCGAAGAGGTGCGACTGCGTTTCGGAATCGATTCCCACGCCCGTGTCGCTCACGGCCAGCATGACGTAATCTCCGGCCGTCGGAGAAAGCTGTTTCCGGGCCTGGTCGGCGCTCACGTAAACATTCGCGGTCTCGATTGTGAGTTGGCCGCCAATGGGCATCGCATCCCTGGAGTTGACGACGAGATTCAGAATGACCTGCTCCATCTGGCCAGGATCCGCGCGAACCGTCTTCAGGCCCGGGTCCAGGATGGTGAGCAGCTTGATGTCCTCGCCGATCACCCGCTTCAGCATGCGTTCCATGTCACGCACGAGGCTGTTCAGGTCCAGAATGCGGGGCTGTATAATTTGCCGCCGGCTGAAAGCCAATAATTGCTTCGTCAAATCACTGGCGCGCTCGGCCCCCTTGACGATTTCTTCCACGTCCGCCCGCACGGGATCCGATTCGGGCATGCTGCCCAAAAGCATCTGCGAATATCCCTGGATGATCATCAGCAGATTGTTGAAATCGTGCGCGACGCCACCGGCAAGGCGGCCAACGGCCTCCAGTTTTTGCGAGTGGTGGAGTTGCTCCTCTAGCCGCTTCCGCTCGGTGACGTCAGCAGCTACGTGTACGATCCCTCTGGTGGAACCGGCTCCGTCTCGTAAAAGCCCGCTCCAAATGTTAACGTCGAGCAGATGGCCGTCGCGAGTTCGGCACTTGGTGTCGAACGGGGCATCCGTAATGCCGCGGCGAACTTCTTCGATGTGATTCTCGTAACGCTCGATTTCCGACTCCGGCAAGTGCGGCAGACGCTCGCCAAGCAGTTCCCATTCCTGCCATCCAAAAATACGATTGGCGGCCGAATTCCAACTCTTGACCCTGCCGTCCAGGTCAACGGAGTATATGGCCAGCGGAGAAGTACGAATGACGGCCCGGAGCGTGTTGTTGGCTTCGCGCAACGCATCTTCGGCCCGCTTGCGTTCCGTCACGTCACGCGAATTAACGACGATGCCTTGCACTCCCTGCACATGGGACAGATTGCGGCCAAACGACTCCAACACGCGCCAGGAGCCCGCACCATGCAGCACTCGCGACTCGATCGACCGCGGCGCTTCATCGTTGCGAAAGGCCAGCGCAAATTCATTTACGTCGTCCGGATGAATCAGACTGAGAAGATTGCGTCCGACCAGTTCCTCCGCGGGATATCCAAGAACGCGCTCGTGCGACGGGCTGGCATAGCGGATGATGCCATCCTCGCTGATGATCGTGATCAGGTCCAAAGCGTTCTCGATCAGCGAGCGGAAGTGCTCTTCCCGGCGCTGCAACGCTTCGATGGCGTGCTTGCGCTCGGTGGCATAGCGCATGGCGCGCACGAGAAGGTGACCACCGGTCTGACCCTTAACCAGGTAATCCTGCGCGCCCTCCCGCACAGCTCGAATCGCGAGCGCCTCGTCATCAAGGCCAGTCAGCACAACAATAGGAGTCTTGGGAGCTTGGGCATGCACCCGCACCACAGTCTGCAGTCCGGTCTCGTCCGGGAGTGTGAGGTCGAGAAGCACGACGTCGTACTCCTCATTCTCCAGACGGTGCAGGGCTTCTTTTAGCGTTTTCGCCTGCACGAGGCGGATCTTGCTAACCCCTACATCCGCGATTTCCTCGCGCAGGAAACGTGCATCAGCCGGATTGTCTTCAACCAGCAGGACGCGTACGCCTTCTAGGTTCATTTACTCAGGAATTCGATTTTAACAGGCGCCGCGGGCGGTTTCGCCTGCGCATTGCTCAATTGTTGGGCTGCCTGTTTACCCAGTCGAATACAATCAGGAATTCCAATGCCATCGAACGCATTCCCAATAACGTGCATTCCGCTCAGCCGCGAAACGCGAGCGCGCACCTCATCGATTCTCTTTCCGTGGCCCACCGTGTACTGCGCCATCGCTCCCGGCCAGCGATGAATGGTATGGAACAGCGGCTCAGCGTTTAATCCAATGATCGCGCGCAACTCCTCCCGCGCGATCTGGAGCAAACTGGCGTCGCTCTCGTCGAGCGCATGCCCCGACATAAAGCATCGCAGTACGACGAGGTGATCGGGAACCCGGTAATTGAATTTCCGGGCTACGAAGGTGCAAGCTTTCACGTGCTTTCGTTCGCGTTTCGGAACCAGGAAACCGTGGCCGGCCGGCAGCCTCTCGACATCGCTCTTGCGATAACCGATCGAAAACGTCAGCGACGACGTATAGGGGACCTGGTGCAGTAGATCAGCCACCACTGGATCGAACGGCTTGAGTAATTCGGCCGCCTGGTAAGCCCGGATTGCCAAAACGATCGCTGAGGCTTCCATCCAGTCGCCGTTGACGCGAACTCGGTATCCTTCCTCTGTTCGCTCGATCATCTCCGCCGTTCCGTGCACAACGTCCGCGGAGGGGGTCAACGCATCGATCAGGTCGCTTAAACCGCGCTTCAGCGTCCGGAATAACGGGCCCGATCCTTTGGGCCGAGGCTGGCTCAAAACCGCGCGGGTCAGGCTGCCATACTTGGATTCCAACTCGACAAATCGCGTGAGAACGCTGTTGACGCTCAACTCCCCGGGGTCGCCGCCGTAAACGCCCGCGAGCAGCGGTTCCGCCAGATAGTCGACCGACTCCTGCCCATAGTGGTCGACGAGAAAATCGCGCACCGACCGATCTTCGTGCTTGGACGGCCGCCGGAAATACTCCAACCCCATCTTGATCTTGGTGCCCCAGCCCAGCAGGTTCGATTTGACCACCGGCATGATCTTCGTGGGGATCATCATCATCATGCCGTCCGGTAGCGGCTCGAGTTTACCGCGCCTGAGAATATACGTCGTGCGCAGCTCGTCGTTCGATCCAATGACCTCGTCGCCGAGGCCAACTTCCCGAATCAGCTCGACCGCGGCCGGCTTTACGGCGAGGAAACTGTCCGGGCCGCCCTCGAGCGTGCAACCTTCCACGGTTTGAGTTTGGATCACGCCGCCCAGGCGAGGGGCCGTTTCGATAAGGCTAGGGCGAATCCCCGCCTTATTCAGATAATAGGAGGCGGAAAGGCCGGAGATCCCCCCGCCGATAACGATGGTTCGATCGTTTACGGCTTAAACTCCCGTACAAAGTCTACTACAGCGCGCACATGATCGACAGGGGTTTCGGGCAAAATGCCGTGCCCCAAATTGAAAATGTGTCCCGGCCGTGAACCCGTGCGGCGCAGCAGTTCATGCACACGCGCCTTCAGCTCCGGAAGCGGAGCAAACAGCACTGCGGGATCGAGGTTGCCCTGCACTGCGGAGCGGTAGGAAATATCCATCCAGGCCTGATCGATGTTGATCCGCCAGTCGACGCCCATGACGTCGCCGCCCGCCGCGTGCAACTCCCGGAAGAAGCCGGCGGCGCCGGTGCCGAAGTGAATTACCGGGACGCTGGCCGTCCGGACCCGTTCGATCAAGGCTCGCGAATAAGGGGCGACATAACGCACATAGTCGTCCGGGCTCAGAGCGCCCACCCAGCTATCGAAAACCTGAATGGCCCGGGCGCCCGCCGCCACCTGCATGATGCCGAACGGCCCCAGAACGTCGACGAGCTTGCCCATCAGCCGCCGCCAGAGCGTCTCGTCGCCGTACATCATTTTCTTGGTCTCGATAAATGTCTTCGAAGGACCACCCTCGATCATGTAGCTGGCCAGCGTAAACGGCGCGCCGACGAATCCAATGACCGGCACCCGCCCCGCAAGCTGCCGCACTACGAGCTGAATTGACTCGCCTACGTACTGCAGTTCGTCGGTATTAGAAATCGAGAGGCTGTCCACGTCGGACGATGTGCGGACCGGGGTCGGGATGTGCGGGCCTTCCCCCGCCACATACTTCAGTTTGAGACCCATCGGTTCCACGGGAAGCAGCAGGTCGGCAAAGATGATCGCCGCGTCGACATCAAGAACCTCGACGGGCTGGAGCGTCACTTGGGCGGCGAGATCGGGACGCTTGCAGATCTCCAGGATCCCGGCCTTCGCCCGAATATCGCGGTACTGCTTCATGTAGCGGCCTGCCTGCCGCATAAACCACACGGGCCGAACATCCGTCGGCCTGCGGCGGCAAGCATCCAGAAAGCGACTTGTCATTGAAGCCATGCGCATGGCACACCCGATCTGTCTTCACACATGAAGACGCGGAAATTTTTTGGTTTATGTTGCAGGGTCCAACTGCGGCCCATAATGTAGTACGGTTTGCACCAGGCTTCGGTATCGATGGTCCTCGGTGCAATAATCGAAACCGAAAGCATGCCCATGGATGGGAACCCGGTGCGCGGATCCATAATGTGGCTCCACAGTCTGCCTTCGGCGTAGAAGAACTTTTCGTAATTCCCGGAAGTCGACATGGAGTCGTCCTTCAGGAACGCGGCCGCGGCCACTTTCGACCGGTCTTTCGGGTCCTTGATGTCGACCTTCCAGCCCTGCGGCTCATTCGGCGGCATACCAATGGCGTAGATACTGCTGCCGCCGCCCGAAACGAGCGCCGACTTAATACCGTTGTCCTTCAGGATCGCCGCCATCCGATCGACCGCGTAACCCTTTCCGATGCCGCCGGGGTCCATTTCGACTCCGGATTTTGCGAATTTGACTGTCTGATTCTTTGCGTCCAGAATCAGATTCTGATATCCGACACGGTCGAGTGCGCCACGCACTTCGGCACGATGCGGAAGATGACCTGTTCCTTTATAAAATCCCCAGATCTTCATCAACGGTCCGACGGTTATGTCGAACGAGCCCTCGCTTTCGCGGCTGTATTCGATGCAGGCCGCAAGCAGGTGAAACAACTCCGGTGATACATGAACCGGATGGCTGGCGGCCTCCCGATTCACCTCGCTCCACTCGCTTTCCGGCCGGTAGTTGGACAGCAGATGGTCCAGGCGGCGAGCTTCCTCCAGCGCCTGTTCGATCGCCGATTGCAGCTTGTCCCGGTCATCCCCGTATGCAACAACCGAGAAGGCGGACCCCATCGTGTCCACGCTGCCCTCGGCGCGAAGCGGTCCGGTTTTAGTCGCCGGGCCCGCGCACAATGCGCCTATAAACAACAAAGTTAACACAGGATGTTTCATCGAGCAGCTATTTTTTACTGGTCTTTCGGACGGCCCTTTTTGACACGCTTCAGGAGAGCCTCCATGCGGCTGCCCAGGGCCACGGAAACGTCGGTTTCAAAATGCAGTTCGGGGATTCTGAAGGTATCCAGACGAATGGACAGCTCACGTTTCAGGAAGTGACGGGCATGGTCCAATGCCGCGATCGCCTCTTTCGGGTCGCTATTGTCCGTGATGCCGACACTAACGACGGCATGCTTCTTGTCGGGCGAAGTTGTAACATTGCTTACGGTCACGCCCATGACCCGTGGGTCGGACATCTCATAGCCGATCAGTTCAGACAGTTCTTCGCGAAGCGCCTCGGCGAGGCGCTCGGAACGATGAGGATCCATCGAACTCCTCCAGGATTATGAGCGGGTTTGGTCCACGAAAGTGGATGAAAACAAGGTGGCGCAGGCGGTTTTCGCCGGCACGTTCCCGGTGAGGTCCCAAAGCAGGCGAAACCGCCTGCTCCACCCTTCCACAGCCTGATGCCCGTGGAGTTTTCGATCCGGTAGCGGGTTTGAAACCCGCGTTCACCCACTTGCACCGGCAACCTGCCTAAATCTTTTCCAGTCTTGTCCCATCGTGGAGAACTAAGCGTGCGAACCAAAGGCAGGCGGAACTGCCTTCACCACCTAGTCTAACCACTCCAGTGTGACATCTACCAGACTCCGCCCGGCAAAGTCCGACGCATCACGCTCGACGGCTTGCAAAACCTGTTCAGCGCGGGCACGGTCGCTCGAAACTGTGACTGCCGAGATCAAAGCCCGCTGCCACACATCCTGATAATCAATCTCCGCTACCGCGACGTTGAAACGGCTCCGCAGCCGGTCCTTAAGACCCTTCACGGTATGCCGCTTGTCTTTGAGAGAATGCGCTTCGGGAATGTGGAGTTCGAGAGTCAGTACACCGATCGCCGGCATCGCGCAATCGTCCTTTTTAAGATTAGGACGCTAAACCAAAGCCTTCCGCCGCCACCCGCTCCTTAAAGAACGCCTCAACAACATCCCCCGGCTTCACGTCGCCGAAATTGTGGATCGTCATACCGCACTCGAAACCGCTCTTTACTTCGCTGACGTCGTTCTTGAAGCGGCGTAACGACTCGATCTTTCCGGTATGCACCACGACGTTATCGCGCAGCACACGGACCTCGCTGTCGCGGGTCAGCGTTCCATCCAAAACCATGCAACCCGCCACATTGCCGACCTTCGTAATGCGGAAAACCTCGCGGACGGATGCCCGGCCACGATAGACTTCCTTGAACACCGGCTCGAGCATACCCGTCATCGCCCGTTTGATTTCGTCGGTCAGCTCGTAGATGATCGTGTGAAGACGGAGGTCGACCTTCTCCTGTTCCGCCAGCGCGACGGCATTGCGCTCCGGACGGACATTGAAGCCGACAATCACGGCGTTCGAGGTCGAAGCCAGCAGGACATCGCTCTCATTGATGGCGCCCACGGCGCCCCGCAGCACCCGGATGCGGACCTTGTCGTTGGAGAGCTTCTGCATCATATCCGTGAGAACCTCGGCCGTACCGCTGACGTCGGTTTTCAGGATAAGGTTCAGTTCCTTGACTTCGCCTTCTCTCAACTGCTCGTGCAACTGCTCCAGCGTAATGCGTGAGCCCTTGGCCATGGCGGCTTCACGGGTCTTCGCCTCGCGATAGATCACAATCTGCTTCGCCTTGGCTGTGTCGGTAACCACCTGGAAGGTGTCCCCCACCTCCGGCAGCGATTCCAGACCTAATACCTCAACGGGCATCGACGGTTCCGCCTCGCGAACCTGGTTGCCGCGATCGTCGAACATGGCGCGAACCTTGCCAAACACGGAACCGCAGATGAAATAATCGCCGACCTTGAGCGTTCCATTGCGCACCACCACGGTGGCCACGGGACCGCGTCCACGATCCAACTGCGCTTCGAGTACCGCCCCGACAGCCGGACGATCCGGGTTCGCCTTGAGATCCTGCATCTCGGCGACCAGAAGAATCATCTCGAGCAACAGGTCGAGATTGGTCTTTGCCTTGGCGGAAACCGGCACCATGACCGTCTCGCCGCCCCAGTCTTCCGCAAGCAGGCCCCGATCGGCAAGCTGCTGCTTGATTCGTTCAGGTTGCGCATCGGGCTTATCGATCTTGTTAATGGCAACAAGGATTGGAACCCGGGCGGCCCGGGCATGGTCGATGGCTTCAAGGGTCTGAGGCATCACACCGTCGTCGGCGCCAACCACCAGCACGACAATGTCGGTGACCTGAGCACCGCGCGCTCGCATGCGGGTGAACGCTTCATGACCCGGCGTATCGATGAAAACGATCTTACGCCCGTTCTTCTCGACGTAATAGGCGCCGATGTGCTGTGTGATACCGCCTGCCTCGCGTTCCGCGACGTTGCTAAGGCGGATGGCGTCGAGCAAGGATGTTTTGCCGTGATCGACGTGACCCATAATGGTGACCACGGGCGCACGCTTCACGCGATCCTGCTCCACTTCGACGGCTTCGATTTCCTGAGTGGCTTCCTGTTCGTAGCTCACCTTGTTCGTAGAAGCGCCGAACTCGCGCGAGATGTCCTCAGCGGTCTTTACATCGAGCGTCTGGTTGATAGTTGCAAAGATCTTGCGGTCGATGAGCTTCTTGAGAACCAGGTTGGCCTTGACGTTCAGCTTTTCGGACAGTTCCTTGACAGTGATACCTTCGGCAATTGTGATCTCGCGGTCGATCGGCGGCGGAGCAGCGGGCTCCATTCGCCGGTTCACCGGCATCCGAAGTTTACCCTCTTCTTCCTCCACCCGCCGGCGATCGCGTCCCGCAGGTTTCGCGGCGTGACGACGCTGCTGCTCGGTAGTAGGAACGACAGCCGGCTCGATACGTCCCGGCGTTGTCGGATGCATTGGACGCGTGCGGCCGCGGTTTGGTCCTCCCGGGCCTTGACCCGGCAGAGCTGGCCCGCGCATAACGGGCTGGCCCGGGCGTATCGGGCCACGGTAAATCGGCTGGCCAGGCTGCGGGCTGGCTGGACGCGATGGCATTCCAGGCCGTGGCGCCGGAGCCGCGGGCATCGGACGGGCCTGGGTTTGCTGTCGCAGGCGCTCGACGATATCCGGACGCGGTGGAACCACGGGTCGCGCCGCCGGTTGGCCGGCCAAAGCCGGGCGCATCTGCTGGCGCAATGGAACGTTAGGTGATGGTGGGGCTCCCGCTTCAGCAGGCGGCGCCGGTTGGGCGGGCGCTTGCGGGGAAGCCGGCGGCGCATGCCGCACGACGGGCCGTGGAATGGAAGGCGCCGGCCGCGGCGTGCCCGGCATCGCGCTGGGCGTCGGGATCGAAGGCATTCCTGGTGGTGCTGCCGTCGGTGGCGGCGCGGGTGGCAGCGGCTGCCGGGGACCAGACAGGATCTGCCCGGGCCGCGGAGTCGAAGGGGCTGTCGGCACGGGCTTCGCGTGAACCACCGTGCTCCGCAGCGGCGGCGCGATGGGCGCTCCGCCACCGGAGAGCGGCGGGCGAATCGGCATCGGCTTCATGCGGGAAGGCTCTTCGGCCGATGGGGTAGGCTCAACCGGCGCGCCGGGAGCAGCGGCCACGGGTTCGGGCGCCGGACGCACCGTCTCCACCACGGGAGCAGCTTGTTCCATCTGGGGGGCCGGCGACGGTTCCCCCTCGGGAGCTTCCGGCTCAGCAGCCTCGAAAGGATGCTCTTCCACCGTTTCGTCTGCGTGGCTCTCCAGCGTCGTCATCGGGAACCGCTCCGCCGACGTGCCGTTGCCGCTCACGCGCCGGCGGATCATGTCCGCGACGTCGTCATCAATTGAGCTGGAGTGGGTCTTCTTCTCCGAAACCCCGAGCTCCGGCAACATCTCGAGAATCTCATGCGATGGGATCTCCAGTTGCCGCGCCAGCTCGTTAATGCGGATTTTCTTCATAGTCTAAAAACTGCATCACCCTCGCAGACCACGACTTACAGCGCAGGCTCCGAGTCTTTTATCGTATCAAATTCATCTTCGACCCCCGACGAATCGGGGTGCGAAGCACTTGCTGCGTTGGCCGGAACCGGCGCCGCATGGACCAAAACCTCTTCATCCAAAGGTGTTGGTTCCTCTTCCGGAGATGTTGATTCCTCTTCCGGCACAACATCCTCGACAACAACTTCTTCCGCCCCTGCTGCGCTTCCACTCTCAAACTGGCTGTAGTAGCTGTTCACAGCGGCGATGATTCTTTCCACCATCTTCGGCCCGATGCCCTGAATCTCTTCCAACTCTTCAGGCGTCATGGAACCCAGCCGCTCAACAGTTCCGATCCCCGAGGACGTCAGTTTCTCCACGATGTTCTCGCTCAATTCGTGATCGAGCAGAATGGAGACCGGCACTCCCGATGGCACCAGGGCCGCCATCGCATGCTCGACTTCCTGACGCTTTTCTTCCTCGCTCTTGATGTCGATCTTCCAGCCCAGAAGCTTCGCGGCGAGCCGCACATTCTGACCCTTCTTGCCGATCGCAAGCGAGAGCTGTGTATCATCGACGATCACTTCCATGTGCTTCTCGGCGCCAGTGACTATAGAGACACGCGAAATCTTCGCTGGGCTCAATGCATGGGTCGAAAAGACCACGGGGTCCTCGGAGAATTCTATGATGTCGATCTTTTCGCCGCGCAGTTCGCGAATGATCGATTGCACACGCATGCCCTTCATGCCGACGCAAGCGCCCACGCTGTCAACGTCGCGATCGCGGCTGAACACCGCAATCTTGGTTCGCTCGCCGGCCTCGCGGGCACACCCCTTGATCACCACAGTGCCGTCATAAATCTCGGGCACTTCCTGTTCGAACAGGCGCATCACCAGTTCCGGAGCCGCGCGCGACACGATCACACCGGCGTTCTTGCCGGTCTTCTCCACACTCTTGATCACGCAGCGCGCGCGATCGCCCACGCTGAAGTTTTCGAGCTTGCTCTGTTCCTTCTTAGGCAGCCGCGCTTCTGTTTTCCCAAGATCGCAGACCAGGTCCTGCCCCTCGACGCGCTTCACCATGCAGTTGACGAGTTCTCCGGTCCGCCCGGAAAACTCGGTGTACACTGTTTCACGTTCCGCTTCTCGCACCTTCTGCAAAATGACCTGTTTTGCAGTTTGTGCCGAGATCCGGCCTAATACGTCGGTCGGCTTCGGAACCCTGAGCTCCACCCCAACCTCCGCGTTCGGATTGATACGGCGCGCCTCCCGGAGAGTGATCTCCTTCGAAGGATCCTGGACTTCCTCTACAACCTGGCGAACACCGTAAATCTCCAAAGCCCCGGTGGCGTTAAAGTCTGCCACCAAATCTTCCGTCGTGCGGAAGTGCTTACGGGCTGCAACCAGCATGGCGTCTTTGACCGCGTCGATGACGATCTGCGGGTCGATCCCCTTCTCCTTGCTCAACATCTCGATGGACTGATAGATGCTTCCCACTTTTTTCCTCTTTTCAGTGCTTTTTTTATGGTCTGGCTACCACTCGAACTTGAGGTTGGCCTTTTCCACCTGTGCCAGAGGGAAATGAATCAACTTACCGGCGTTCGATTCGAGTGCAACGACGCCGTCAGAGATCCCCGCCAGCTTGCCGACCCAGCGTTTCTGGTTTTCGACCGGCTGACGCAGAACAACCTTGGCCACGTGGCCCACGAATCGCTCAAAGTCTTTGGGCCTGGAGAGCCTCCGCTCCAGTCCCGGTGAGCTGACCTCGAGTGTGTAGCTGTCGCCCGGCACGACATCTTCGACATCCAGGATAGTGCCAACATTCTGCGAGATAAATTCGCAATCAGCGTGCGACACGCCCTGCGGTTTATCGATGAAAATACGGAGGACCCGCGCCTTACCGGCGCCCAGCAGTTGGACATCGACGATCTCGATGCCTTCCGGCCCGGCTACCCGCTCAGCGATCTCCGTTATTTTTTCTACGATGGCGTCCTTGAACATCTCCGGCTACTAACTTCTTGTAACTGCAATAAAAAAGTGGGCTTTCGCCCACTGGTTTCTTGCGACAACTCCATTATACCTCCGCGACGCGCTTTTGACGATGAAGCCTCTAGCCTGTGAATTCTTACGGCACCCGGTTCTCGATTCTGCGGAAGGTTGAAGCAGGTGGTTTCGCCTGTCTGTGGAAACACAGATCATTCATAGTTCAATCCGGTCGGCCTGACGCCCCGCTCGCCTTTGAACTGCGTGGAAGGGTACTACATAGCTTCTGACTCTTCGCGTCCTGCGATGACTTTTTGAGGATGTGGAAGGGTGGAGCAGGCCTACCTTTGGACTTCACTGAGAAAGGACAGGCGAAAACGCCAGGCCCAAAACAATAAGAGTATTCCGGTCGGTGCGCCTGAAGAGCACTCTCAAAAAAGGCGACTCCCTTCCACCGGTACTCGTTACACGAATGGCCGCAGGCTTTAGCCCAATACCAACCGGCGCTGGTCGGCGCTTGTTCAGAGCTACGGGCGGGCGGGTTGACAAGCCGCCGCAGGCTAACAGCCTGCATTACAGGCTCAACCAAACCGTTCCCGAACCCAAGCGGTGGATGGCATCCTGCATCGCAGTCATCCGAGCTACCAGGTTTAGAAAAAACTAAGTGGCGTTAGGCTTTACTCGGTTTAGTCTGCGTCTACAACCGAACGATCTTCTCTGAAGAAAAGCCCTTCAAAGCGTTACGGGTATCAACGATGAGCCTGGCGTCCTGAACCAGCCCGGCGTAGTCAAACCTGGCGTGATCGGTGACAATCACGACGCAATCCGCCAGCCGCCGCTGTTCGATCTCGTCGTCCGCCTTCATCTCGCCATCGTCAACGCGAACGCTTGGCAGGAAAGGGTCGCTGAACGTCACCCTGGCTCCTCGCTTCTTGAGAAGATGCATGATATCCAGAGCCGGTGATTCCCGAGGATCGTCGATATTACGTTTGTAGGCTACCCCCATAACGTGCACATGCGACCCGCGCAGAGATTTCGTATGATCGTTCAAAGCATTCTGAATCTTGTCCACGACGAAATGCGGCATGTGGCCGTTGATGTAGCCGGCGAGTTCTATGAATCGAGCCTCAATCCCTGCTTGCTTTGTTTTCCAGGAGAGATAGAACGGATCGATGGGTATGCAGTGGCCGCCCAATCCTGGACCGGGGTAAAACGGCATGAACCCGAACGGCTTGGTGGCGGCTGCATCGATCACCTCCCAGACATTGATCCCCATGCTGTCGCACATCAGCGCCATCTCGTTCACGAGTCCGATATTGATCATGCGGAAGGTGTTTTCCAGCAGCTTCACCATCTCCGCAACACTCGTGGAACTGACCGGGACAACCTTCTCGAGCGCCTGCGAGTAGAACAGCGCCCCCATCTCGGTACAAGCCGGGGTGATGCCACCCACCACTTTAGGTATATTCAACGTCTGGAATTCTGCATTTCCAGGGTCGACGCGCTCAGGAGAAAAACAGAGGAAGAAATCCTTGCCCACTTTCAGATCCGGACGCTCGAACATCGGCAACAGTAGTTCGTCGGTAGTCCCCGGATACGTTGTCGATTCCAGGATAATCAGCATGCCCGGATGTGCATATTTCACTATTTCCTGGCAGGCCGCGACGATATAGCTCATGTCCGGATCCTTTGTCTTCCGGAGCGGCGTAGGCACGCAAATGTTGATCGTGTCGAGTTGCTGGACGATAGAGAAATCGGTAGTGGCCTGGAACTTGCCCGAGTCCACGTACGGGCGGAATGTCTCAGTGGGAACATCCTGGACGTAAGACTCGCCCTGGTTGAGGCAGTCGACCTTGTGAGCCTGAACGTCGATTCCCGTAATGCTGAACCCGGCGCGTGCGAATTCCACTGCCAGCGGCAATCCAACATAGCCCAACCCCACGATCCCGACGCGAGCGGTTCGAGTCGCTATCTTTTCGCGGAGAGCCTCCGCGACACCGATGGTCACCGGTTGCATACGATTCAACTGTATCTTACTTGCCGGTTGAATTCTGTCCGACACACGGCTCCATTTATACGGCCAGAAACACCCACGCGAATGCCGGCGTACGTGAATTGATAGACTTCACAGAGTGGATACTATGCAACGCCTGAACATCGAGGTCCGCGGTGGCGCGCACCCCGGACACGAGATTATGGTGCTTCAGGGAGTCTTGAATATCGATACCGCGTTTCAGTTTCGCGACGCGGTGCGAAACCACGCGCCCGAAACACTCATCCTCGACATGACCGCCGTGCGCTACGTGGACTCGAGCGGCCTGGGTGCAATCATTGGCACATATGTCTCGTTCGAGAGGGACTGCCGGCATCTCCTGCTTGCCGGAACGAACGATCGCGTTTGGGATATCTTCCGAATCTGCAAAGTGACCGACGTGTTCACGCGGTACGCAACGGTCGATGATGCCGAGCTCTATTCGGTTTCAGCGCCGACTTCAGAGAGCGATCCACCTGGTTCGGAAACATCGGGTGGGACTGACCTGCCGCACGCCGCCGTTTGCGATGAGCCATCACAAAGCTCGGAGGATCGGTCCCTCCATTCTGAACCCGGTCCTGCAGAGGCTTCCGACATCGCAGCACACGATACGGCCAGGTCCTGACCGTTAATAACTCGGCTGGAGCCATCATACCGGCGCGCGGGCTGTCACATCCATGCTTGTCACCGTTACGAGCGCGACAAGCTTCACCTCGTGATCGCATCTCACAGTACGAGGTCCATCATGAAAGCAGTTGTTTTTCACGGAATCGGAGACATCCGTCTCGACAGCGTACGCGAGCCATCGATCGAGGCCCCGACCGATGCGATCGTCGGTATTACCGCCAGCGCCATCTGCGGCACGGATTTGCATATGATCCGCGGCACGATGACAGGGATGAAACCCGGGACGATCCTCGGGCACGAGGGGGTGGGAGTCGTCGAAGCGGTCGGGGCGGGCGTCCGCAACGTTGAGGTTGGTGACCGGGTGGTCATTCCCTCGACAATCGCCTGCGGCTACTGCTCTTATTGCCGCGACGGGTACTACGCCCAGTGCGATAATGCAAATCCGAACGGCCCTCGAGCCGGAACAGCGTTCTTCGGGGGACCCATGACTACGGGACCGTTTGACGGGCTGCAGGCCGAACGGGCGCGTGTCCCCTTCGCGCACGTTGGCCTGGTGAAGCTTCCGGATGAAGTCACCGACGACCAGGCGATTCTGCTTTCGGACATCTTTCCAACCGGCTATTTCGGCGCCAAACTGGCCGAAATCGAACCCGGTGATGTTGTGGTGGTTTTCGGCTGTGGTCCAGTCGGCCAATTTGCGATCACCAGCGCAAAACTGCTCGACGCCAGCCGTGTGATTGCGGTTGATGGTGTTCCTTCACGGCTGGAGATGGCCAAGGGCCAGGGCGCCGAGGTTATTAACTTCAACGAAGAAGACCCGGTTGCCATGATTCGCGGAATTACCGGCGGGATCGGAGCCGATCGGGTCATCGATGCCGTTGGCGTCGACGCGCAGCAACCGCGGGGCAAGCGCCACACGCGTTTTAAGGAGCAGGTGAAAGCAATCGCCTCGAAAACCAAAACGCGGAATGGAAATTGGGTCCCGGGCGACGGTCCCTCACAAGCGCTCGAGTGGGCAGTTGAGTCGGTGGCCAAGGCCGGCACGATAGGCGTGGTCGGAGTTTATCCCGAAAGCATGCGCTGGTTCCCGTTCGGGGCGGCGATGATGAAGAACCTGACCATAAACATGGGAAACTGCAATCACCGTGCCTATGTGCCCAAGCTGGTGGACATGGTTCGTTCGGGCCGTGTGAACCCCGCGTCCATTCTCACTAACGTCGAACCACTCAGTAACGTGATCGAAGCCTACAAAGCCTTCGACCGGCGCGAGCCCGGTTGGATTAAAGTCGAGTTACTGCCACCACAGGCCCTTCAAGGCCGGGTCACCCGCGAGACAGATACACCAGTCGAGTCGTTGATTGGCTGACAACTCACTGACCGTACTTAGCGTCGCGTTTCCGTTTTGTCCGGTCGGCGAGGATGCCGCCGGCGGCGCTGAGCAGGTTCTCAGCATCCTGGACCGCGCGCTCACCAAGCGGGGGCATCAATCGTTGGTCGTCGCCGCCGAGGGATCCGTCACCGCCGGAACACTCATCGCCACCCGGGCGCCGGCATATGCCCCGCTGATTCGCGACACGCTTTACAGGTATTCCGTGGACATCATCCACATGCACTGCCTCGAATTCCACGAGTACCTGCCCGACGAGGATGTGCCGGTCTTGGCGACCTTGCACCTTCCGGTGTCTTTTTATCCTGAAAGCATCTTTAACCTTCCGCGGCTGCGCACATATTTGAACTGCGTTTCGGAATCGCAACGCAAGACCTGCCCGGGGAGCGCCGAGCTCATCCAAACCATCGCAAACGGCATCGAGGTTTCGCGATTCGAGATGTCATATCCGAAGGAGAGCTATGCCCTATCCTTGGGGCGAATCTGTCCGGAAAAGGGTTTTCACCACGCGATCATCGCTGCAAAGCAAGCCAATGTCGACCTGATCATTGCCGGCAAGGTCTTCAATTACGCATGGCATCAGGAGTACTTTACGAACGAGATTGAACCGCGGCTGGATGAGCGCCGGCGCTTTATCGGACCGGTAGGATTCGGGTGTAAGAAGGCGTTGCTCAGCCGGGCGAAGTGCCTGCTCATACCCAGTACGGTCTCGGAAACCAGCTCACTGGTAGCCATGGAGGCGCTGGCTTGCGGAACGCCGGTCGTCGCTTTTCGATCTGGAGCCCTGCCCGAAATCATCGAGCACGGCCAAACCGGCTATCTCGTCTCGGATGCGTACGAAATGGGGCAGGCTATGGGTTGCGTGACCAAAATCAAACCTGAGAACTGCCGCGAGGCGGCTCGAACGCACTTCAACTCCGAGCGAATGGTAGCCGCCTACCTGGACGCATATGAGCGCCTCCGATAACTACCTGATCGTTGCACCGCATCCCGATGACGAATGCATCGGCGCGGCCATATGGCTCTTCCATCATCGCGAGACCGTCAGGATACTTCATATCACTGACGGAAGCCCTCGTGACATGGACGACGCTCGGGGCGCTGGTTTTTCCTCACGCGCGGCCTATGCGGATACACGACGTAATGAGTTGTATTTCGCTCTCGCGGTCGCGGGAATCGCGCCAGACCGATGCTACGCCTTCGATTTCGTGGACAAAGAGACCTATCGGCACCTTCCGGAGCTTGTGGAAAAGACGACGGCGCTCATCGAGGAGCTTCAGCCAACATTAGTGCTTTCACCTGCGTATGAGGGCGGGCACCCGGATCATGACTCGACGGCACTCGCGGTGGCCATCGCGCGCGACCGTTTGAACCATGCTTTTCAGCACCGTGAATACCGGCTGTATCATGCCGGACCCGATGGCAGCATGCAGAGGGACGATTTCCTACCCGACGATCATGTCACCACTGAGGTCGATCTACTTTCGGCGGAAGAGCGCGAACTCAAATCGAGGATGCTGTCGTGCTTCTTAACTCAAACACACGTCATCAGTCTGTTTACGGTGGAAAACGAGCTCTTCCGCGACGCGCCACGCTACAACTTCAACCATCCACCACACGATGGTCCATTGCTTTATGAACGCTGGGGTTGGCCGATCACTGGTGAGGATTGGCGGAGAAACGCGCGCGAGATACGCGAGGTAACGGTAACGCGCGACAGCGCACACGAGTGCGGGCGTCCTATTTTCGGGAGCGATATATCATGGCGACCCCAACAACTAAGAAATCGCACGTAACGACAGATCATGAGACGATTCGACGTTGGGCCGAGGATCGTGGAGCCCATCCTGCCTGCGTCAAGGGAACCGGCGGGAAGAACGATGTGGGAATGATTCGCCTCGATTTTCCAGGCTATTCGGGGGCCGATAGCCTGCAGGAGATCAGTTGGGACGATTTCTTCCAGGAATTCGATAAAAAGGAGTTAGCTTTGCTCTACCAGGACACAACGGCCGCCGGCCAAAAGTGCAACTTCAACAAGTTCGTCAGCCGCGAGACCGCCGAGAGCATCGAAGAAGAGTAAAGGGTGGTGGCGCAAGCGGTTTCGCCTGCGCATTCCCGGTGAACTCGGGCCAACCTGCGCTACCCGATTCAACTCGACAGTTCGAGGCCCTTCCCGGCAAAGTCCGTAGACCCGCACTCAGAGAGGCAACTGCTCTTCCGTGGGAAACTCATGCTGCTCTCTGCCGATCGGACCGTCGTACTTGAGTGTCATCTTGTAAAGCTCCAGATGCCCGTCACCAGAATAAGCGTGACAACGGTCCCGCAAGGCCTGCATGGCAGCCTTATCAAGCGCCTGAAAACCGCGAGCAATTTCCAGATTCTGATTTAAAACCTCCGGCGTGTCCATGCCGCTGATGGTCGTAGCGACAGGCAGGCTCATGGCATACGACAGCGCCTCGCGCGGAGTGACGGCGCCATTTCGCAGCATTTCACCACTGCCACCGAAGCTCTTCATGCCGAGCGGCGCAATCCCCTTCCGCTGCAACTCCGGCAATACCTGCTGTTCAAAACTGCGGAACGTCGCGTCGAAACAATTCAAGGGCATCTGAACGGTGTCGAACGCAAAGTTGTGAGAAAGCATTTTCAGGTGGATCCGCGGGTCTTTGTGCCCTGTAAAACCGACGAAGCGCACCTTCCCCTGTTGTTTGGCCTCGGTCAAAGCTTCAATGGCCCCGCCGGGAGCGAAAATCTTGTCGGGATCGTTCCAGTACACGACTTCATGGACCTGCCAGACGTCGAGATGGTCGGTCTGGAGCCGCCGCAACGACTCCTCCAATTGCTGCATGGCGACCTTCTTGTCCCGACCGTGCGAGCAAACCTTGGTCATCAGAATGACATCGTTCCGACGTCCCTTAAGGGCATTCCCCAACAGATCCTCACTGCGACCTGAATGGTATTCCCAGGCATTGTCAAAAAAGTTGATACCCGCATCGATAGCCTGGTGCACAAGGCGATCTGCGTCACTCTGCTTCTCCACCGTTCCGAGATGATATCCACCCATCCCCAGGATGGACACCTCCAGGCCCGTCTTGCCAAGCGGCCTTTTGGGTAGGCTGTTGCCTTGCGCCGACATATATCCAGTTCCTGTTGCAGCCAGTGTAGCTTCGAGAAAAGCCCGCCGGGTGAGTTCCATGAGGCCTCTATTACTGCGCCTGTAGTTTCGGATAAGGCTTCCCGGTGTTCATCGCGGCCCCGAACATCTCCTGCACTTCCTTCTGCTTCATGTCGAGTGGGAAGTCGTGGGCCATGCGTGCTTCCGGGTTATCGAACTTCAACGACACTTTGTATGGCTCAAACCGCGCGTCGCCCGCTTGCGATCGCACGCGATCTCGCAGCGACTGCATTTCCGTGGCAGAGAGCGGCTTGAATCCCTGGGCAATTCTCAGATTCTGATCTAGCGCCTCTTCCTTTTCCATTCCCGTAATCGTAGTCGTCACCGGGAGACTCATCGCATATCGAAGCACCTCTTCTGCTGTGAGAATGCCCTTATTCACCGGCTCACCGGTGCCGCAAAACGGCTTCATGCCCAGTACCGCGACGCCCCGGCGATTCAATTCCGGCAGCACCAGACGTTCAAAGCTCAAGTCGAAGTTCGCGTCGAACGGGTTCAGCGGCATCTGCACGGCATCGAAAGGAAAGCCGGTGCCGATCATTTTCATGTGAACCGCGGGGTCCTTGTGACCGCTGAATCCAACGAACCGGACTTTGCCGTCCTTCTTCGCCTGGGTGAGCGCCTCCGCCGCGCCGTCTCGGCGAATGAACAAGTCGGGGTCGTTTTCGAAGACCACGCCGTGCACTTGCCACAGGTCCAGGTGATCCGTCTGGAGACGCCTCAACGACTCCTCCAACATACGCATCGCAAGCACCCGGTCGCGCCCGTGCGTGCAGACCTTTGTCATCAGGAAGACGCCGTTGCGCTTGCCTTTCAGCGCCCGGCCCATCCATTCTTCGGTCTTTCCGCGATGGTACTCCCAGCAGTTATCGAAAAAAGTGATTCCCCTATCCACCGCACGGTCGATCAATCTCTGCGCGATTTTTTCGTCGGGAGCATCCCCGATGTGATGCCCTCCCATGGCGAGCGCCGAGACTTTGATGTCCGCCTTACCGAAGTTCCGTAAAGGGATTGCTGCGGTGCCGTCCGCCATAGCGTGTACTGCTGCCCCCCGTCGCGAAGATGGCCAGCATCGAAACCATGTTTCTTATGTCACGGTTATTCCGCTTGAGCGCTGCGGCTCAGAAGCCGCGCATTCGCCACCACGAACGAGTGGCTCTTTCCACAGTTGTCGCAGAGCGCCTGCAGCGTCACTGGCGAACCGTGAATTACAACACCAGCCTCTTTATCGCAGCTTCGACACCACACCCTCAGGAGGTTATCGTCGCTGGAAATAAAGGCGAAGTCCTCAGTATCGAACAGCGGTTTCATGTATGGGAGTTGGACTGAGCCGGACCCGATACTATAACCGGGAACATCCCGAGGTAGCGCGTACTACGCTTTGGTGCGGCCCGTCTGACTTCTTGGGTCAAGCAGGTCGTTGAGTTTTTCTTCCGCGAGCCCGCTTTGCTCGCGTGCCACTTCGCGGACCGTGCGGCCGGAACGGTAAGCCTCTTTCGCGATCGCTGCCGCCTTCTCGTATCCGATGACCGGCGCAAGCACCGTGCACATGGCCAGCGACTGCTCTACGAACCCCTCGGCGCGCTCGCGATCGGCGTCCAGGCCGCGAATGCAGCGCTCGTCGAAGTTACGCGAAACAGCGGCCAGCAGGCGGATTGATTCGAGCAGATCGTACGCCATCACCGGCATCATGACATTCAGTTCGAAGTTCCCGGCCGCGCAACAGGCTGTGATCGTCGCATCGTATCCGATCACCTGGGCACACACCATGAGCAGGCTCTCGGCAATCACGGGGTTCACCTTGCCCGGCATGATGCTCGAACCCGGCTGCGTTTCGGGAACTTTGAGTTCGCCGATCCCACAGCGTGGGCCCGAGCCCAGCCATCGGATGTCGTTCGCGATCTTTGTCAGCGCCACGGCATACGTCTTGAGCGCGCCGCTGAGGAAACAGATCGCGTCTTTGGCCGCCTGCGCTTCAAAGTGATTGGCCGCTTCGCGGAATGGCAAACCGGTCCTGGCTGCCAGGTCCTTGATGGTCGCGGCGGCGAATCCTGGGATCGCGTTCAGCCCCGTACCCACCGCGGTTCCGCCGAGTGCCAACTCATATGTTCCATCGAGCGCAATTCGGACGCGCTCCCGGCACTTCTCCACCTGTGCGGCATAACCGCTGAATTCCTGCCCCAGCAGCATCGGCACGGCATCTTGAAGATGGGTGCGCCCGATTTTGACGACATCGTTGAAGGTTTCGGCCTTGGCCGCTAACGACCGGGCCAACCCCTCCATAGCCGGAAAAAGCTCCTCATGGATCTGCATCGAGGCAGCCACGTGCATGGCCGAGGGAATGACGTCGTTACTCGATTGCCCCCGATTGACTTGATCGTTGGGGTGCGCTTTGGCGAGGTGGCCGATCACCTCGTTGGCGTTCATATTAGTCGATGTGCCACTGCCGGTCTGGAAGATATCGACCACAAAGTGATCGTCATACTTCCCTTCGGCAACATCTTCGGCGGCTTTTTGAATGGTGGGCTCGCCATTCACCTTCGCCGCCGACGCCTTAATGAGACCCAGCGCGCGAATGAAAGCACGGGGAAAGCGCAACCCGCTGATTCGGAAATTTTCCACCGCCCGCTGGGTCTGGGCGCCGTAGAGAGCATCGTCAGGGACACGCATTTCGCCCATGGTGTCCCTTTCGATGCGATAACCTGACATCCGTTTTTACTCTGTCTTCGGGACCGGCTTGCCCAATGCGTCGAAAACCTCGACCGGCCCCATTTTTTCGAGCGCAGCTTTGATCTTCGACGCGTCCCCAACCGCAACGACCTGGATGTTAGCCGGATCAACATATTTGCGCGCCACACGCTGCACCTGTTCGGCTGTCAGTTGCATCACCTTGGTGGGATAGGTGTCCCAGTAGTCGGCCGGCAGCCCGTACTCTTTCTGTGTTATCGCGTAGTCCAGCAACTGCGACGGCTGTTCGAGAGAAAGCGCAAACGATGCCACGATCGACCGCTTGGCGTCTTCCAGCTCCGACTCAGGAACCTGTTCATCGCGAATTCGATTCAGTTCCTTCATGAGCTCCGTTGCGGCGCCCTCGGTCACGTCCGTGCGCATATCGACGAAAGCTACCCACGGCCCTGCAAACTTCAGCGCGCTTAACGAGCTGTACGCGCCATATGTGTAGCCCTTGTTTTCGCGCAAATTCAAAAACAGGCGTGAGGCCGAACCCGCCCCGACAATACGGTTCATCAAGACCATCGCTACGTAGTCCGGATCCGTCCTCGACACAGCGATATTTCCCGCGTAGAGATTGGTTTGTACCGAGCCCGGCCGATCAACAATGTATATTCTCTTGCCATTCGCCGGCTTGGTGGAAGGAAGCGCGGCTACCTTAGCGCTGGTTTGCTCCCAGGGCGGCATGCTCGCTAAGAGGGCCTGCAAATCGGCCGCGCGGACGTCGCCGGCAATACCGAGAATGGCGTTCTGCGGGACATAGTGCTCCTGATGCCACTTCACCAGCATCTCCCGGGTAATCGCATCGAGGGATTCCGGCGCGGGCGAAGTGACGGCGGCAGGGTGTTCGCCATATACGGCCTTATTGAATTGCTCGCGCGCCAGGAAACCCGGCGACGAGCGGGCCTGCATCAACTGCGCCTTCTCGCGCTGCTTCAGCTTGTTAAGCTCACTTTCCGGAAACGATGGACGAATCAAGACGTCTGCGGCCAGCGCCAGCCATTGCGGCATGTTATCGCTGAGGCCCGACACCGTCATCACCGCGTTTGCAGAGCCCAACGGCGCGGTTACCGACAACGAAGCTCCCAGGCGATCGAGTTCCTCGGCAATCTGTTTGCTGGAACGTGCCGCTATACCTTCCCTGAGCATTTGCGCCGTCAGCCCGGCCAGTCCGCGCGAATCCGCAGGTTCATAGAGCCCGCCGGCGCCTTGGATGCTCAACCGGACGGTAACGTTCGGAAGCCGGTGATCCTCGAGCACCATGACTGTCAATCCGTCACCCAGCTTCAGCTCCACCGGCTTGGGAAGCTTCACGCGAAGGATATCGCTCGATACAGGCGCCTTGTTCTTGCGCTCGACTTTACTGAGCGGGATCGCCTTATCGCTGCCCTGCGCTGCCTGCGGGGCTTGCGCCAGCGCCGTGGCGGCTGCCGCGCAAATCGCAATGCAATGTGTTGTCCTGATCATGGCCGCCTCCTCATTCACCTGCACCCTTGGCCGTTTTCGGCTTGGGTACGGTTGTCAGCACGCTACGGTTGTCTTGCGTCAAAAACGCTTTGGCAACCCGCTGCAGATCCTGCTTCGTTACGGCTTGTATTCTCTGCGGCCTGGTGTTGATGAGGTTGGGATCGTCGTAAAAGACTGTCATTTGTCCGATCAGGATCGACCGAAAGAGCGACGATTGCATTTGCAGTGCAGCGCTGCGCCGTGCGGAGATGCGTATCTTATCCAGCTCCCAGTCGGCGATCGGCTCATTTTGAATCCGGTTGATTTCGGCGTAGACCGTTTTCTCGACCTCGGCAAGATCGTTGCCCGGCCGCGCCAACACGTCAATTCCGAAAATCGAAGGTCCACGATGCTCCTCCGTGAACGCATCCGCGCTGATCGCCAGCTCCTTTTCTTTGACGAGTACTTGATAGAGTCGAGACGACTGGCTTGAACCCAGCACACTCCCCAGAACGCTCAAGGCGTACCAATCGGGAGTATTTCCAGGCGGAATCTTGTACAAAATATCAAGTCGGGGTGTGCGCGCAAACCCGTCTTCAAACATCCGGCGACGCTCCCCTTTCTGCGCCGGTTCACTCAGGTCGGGCACGGGAGGCGCGGATTGGGAGGAGATCTCACCAAAATACTTTTTGATCTTTGCCATCGCCTCGTCGGGCTTGAAGTCTCCGACCAGTGCCAGGACAGCATTATTCGGGGCGTAGTAGACACGGAAGAAATCCTGTACATCCTTGACTGTCGCGGCATTCAAATCCTGCATCGAACCAATGACCGAGTGCTTGTTGGCAAAATTGTCGTAGACGGTGTCTTCCATCGCCTCGAATGTTGCTCCGTACGGTTCGTTATCGACGCCCAGGCGCCGCTCTTCCTGAACTGCGTTGCGCTGATTGTCGAGATTTGCCTGGTTGATCACAAGCGATCGCATGCGGTCCGCTTCGAGGAACAGCCCCAGATCAAGCTGGTTCGCGGGAAACATCTCGAAATAATTGGTCCGGTCTTCGGTGGTGGTGCCGTTCATGCTGCCGCCGTTGTTTTGCACCAGGATCATGTGCTCGCCCTTGCCGACGTTCTGCGAACCTTGAAACATCATGTGTTCAAACAGGTGCGCGAACCCGGTCCGGCCCTCGCGTTCGTTGTGTGACCCGGTATTGTATGTAATGCACAAAGAATAGGTAGGGGCGGAATGATCTTCCGAGAGCACAACCTGCAAGCCGTTCGCGAGTTTGAATTGCTGGATGGGAATTTTGATCGGTTTGGGAGCCGACGCAGTCTGTCCAAACGCCATGGACAGACCGGCTAGCAAAATCGAGAGAAACTCTCTGGACATTTGCTTCTCATTCTAGCGTCCGGGCGGTGCGATAAAGTAGCACTTTGATCCATCGGACGGCGCGGGTTCTTTTGCTCGGCCTGTTGGGAGCCTGGTATGTCGTAGCCAATGTGCTCGGGCCAATCAGCAGCCTTGCCTCCATCAGCGACTTCGTACACTACTACCGGGCCGGCGAGGCGATTCTTCATTTGAAGAGCCCCTTCGACGATCCGGAGTTCCTGTATCCGCCTGCCGTGGCGTTTCTGTCGGCGCCTTTCGCATTGCTGAGTTATGTGGCCGCTCGCTGGTCCTGGTTCCTGATCTCGCAAGCCTGCCTGATCAGCGCCGCGATCATCGTCTGGCGGAGCTTGGGTCGCGGGTGGACGGCGGCCTTGACCGTGGCCGCGATGTGGGCACTCGGAGGAGCGGCTTCGGAGAGCGTGGCCTTGGGACAGATCACTCCTCTGCTCGTGCTATTGCTCGCCATCGCATATAGCTGTGGAAGTACAGCTCAGGGACTCTCGATCGGCGCTGGTTTCAGTCTGAAATATGTCCCCGGGGCTTTGGCCGTCGCGCTGGCGCTGCGCCGCGACATGCGCGCGCTCAGCAGCTTTGCAGTAGCGGTCCTAGTGCTTGTCGCGATTCCCTGGATTGCGATTGTTTCCTTCTTCAGCGGAGCGCGCACGCCTGTCAGCGGAAATTACTGGATGGGCACTCCGGCTGTGCTGAGTTGGTCGGTTCCGTCGGTGGTACTGCGCGCGCTGGATCCGCCCCGCGATTCCGATCATGTGCCGCACGACTGGGAGTTTGGCAACTCCGGGGCAAATCTGCATCTGGACGCTACACGGCGGATAATTTCCCTGGTCACCGCGGCGGCAACGTTCGCGATTGGAGCCGTCGCCCTGGCGCTGGCATGCGGTGGACGCCTGCGCGCGGAGCAAATGCCGTGGGCGCTTGCCGGCCTGACGTCGTTAAGCCTGGCGGCTTCACCGGTCTGTTGGACGCACTACGAATTGCTGCAATATCCGGGATTGGCACTCGTGATCCATGCCGCTATCGTTCATCGCAAATGGCTGCTGACCGCATTCGCTATCGTGTGCGCCGCATTGTTGTATCCCGTCCCCGTCGCGGTCCTGACTCGCTATTACCAGGGGCATGCGGGCTGGACAGCCGCGTCGCCCTTCACACTCTATTTTTGGACCTCCATTGCCCCGATCGCTTCGCTAGCCCTCTTCACGCTCAATGTTTGGAACGTGTGGTGCAATAGTTCGAAGCGGAGGTGGTCAAGCTGAGGCGAATCGTACCGGCACTGGCGCTCATTGTGCCAATGCTCGTGGCACAGGACAACCGATTCCATACCGAATCCCGCGTTGTTTTGGTACCGGTAACGGTGCTGAACGAAAAGGGACGGCCGGTCGACGGCCTGGGCACCGCCGATTTCAAGCTGCTGGACAATAATTCCGCGCAGGAGATCACCGTAGATCCGGCGGGCACAGGTGTTGCGCCGATTTCACTGATTATTGCCGTCCAATCGAACGACATCTCCGCAGCCGCGCTGACGAAGGTGCGGAGGATTGGAAGCCTGATCCAGCCTCTCATCATAGGCGACAGCGGTGAAGCCGCCGTCCTGTCTTTCGACGATGAAATTTTGTGGCGCCAGGAATTCACCAACGATCCCGAAGCCATAACCCGGGCACTGGGCGAAATTCAGCCCGGCGAGCAGAAGAAGGGCCGTATGCTGGATGCTTTGGTGGAGGCTACCAGGGCGATGCGCACCCGCCAGGGACGAAAGGTAGTGCTCATCGTCTCTGAGAGCCGCGACCGGGGTAGCAAGACGAAACTCGACGCCGCGCTCCATGCGGTCGAAGAGGCTGGGGTCGCCATCTACGCCGCGAGATACTCGGCCTGGGCCACGCCGTTTACGGTCAAGCAAACGGAACTTCCTCCGCCACCTGCTCCCAATCTGTCAGCCATTTTCACGGAGCCAGCCCGGCTGGGTACCACGAATACCGTCCGAACGCTGGCTCAGTCCACCGGGGGCGCCGAGTTCGGATTCCTGACACGCCATTCGCTCGAAACTGCGATCGAAAAGCTGGCGGAGGAGGTTCACAGCCAGTACATCCTGAGCTTCCGGCCGCGCTCGCCGGAACCGGGGTTACACAAGATCGATGTCGAAGTTTTGAATCACGCCAGCGTTCGCGTCCGCTGGCGGCAGGCCTATTGGGCCGAGTAACTGGCATCCCACTTGCCCGTAGACAAGCGGATGGAACCCGAAGCCGTTAAATTCCCTCTGCACCCGAAACACCCGGAACGAATCTGCTGGGGATGCGATAAGTTGTGTCCGGCAGATGACATGCGGTGCGGAAACGGTTCGGAACGGGCCCAGCATCCGGCCGAGTTGTTTGGGGACGACTGGCTGGAATGGTCGATGGAACTGGGTCAATTCACCCAATCCTAGCTGAAGGCAAGGTGCCGTTGCGCCTATCCGGCACAGATCGTTGGCATGCTTCTTTTAGCCGGCACTCGGCCGGAAGTGCAGATCCACTGTGTAGATAGGTAAATCCACCCGGACCACGTACAGAACCTCGACTTTGACGCCCCCGTTGGGCCGCGATACCCGAACGTCGGCAACGTGGACCGGCACGCCCAGCTCTCCAGCCTTATCCAAAACCAAAGCGCGAATCAGGTCGTCGGGACGATTCCGGCTGGCAGGATCGTGCGCAACCGTGCTGACGTACTGCTGGAATTTCCAGTTCTGCAAATAGGGGGGTAGGAGAAGGATTCCCATAAACGCCAGGGCAACCAGCACGGCCACCCCAGCGAGGATGCGCCACTTTTCGACTTTAGGGCTTACTTCTGCGCGCTCTCCAGCGCTTCCAGTTCCTTCCATATGTCCGCATCGTGCGGTTGCCAGTCGGGCTGCTTGGAGCCGGTCAGGTCAACCTCCGGAACTCGAAGCGTACCATGCCCATAGAGGCAGATGTACTCGGTGCGCGGCTGGCCGAACAAAAGCATATTGGACCAGGCGCCACGCGCAATCGGCATGCGCAACCGCCGCAGACAGGTCCGGCAGCGTCGCTTCTGGTCCCAAAAAGTCAGATATAGCAGCGAGTAGCAGAACAGGAAGAACACCATCATGGCCGCGGTGTAGCGCAGATCATGAGCAAATGGGTCCAGTTTGCTATAGAGGATCTCGGTCGACCGTGGCACTATCGCCTGAATGGCCGCGCGGCCACCAACAATAATTGCACCGACGACTACGAGCTTCGCTGCAAGCCAGCCCCAGTACTTCATAACGTGTTGGACTCCATCACTCCCTTACCGGTTCCTAATACTATTAGTACCGCGCCGTGACAAGGTGTAACCACTTACTTGCGAACCAGGTTGCGCGCCAGGAACATCAGGTTCGCTGGACGCTCCGCAAGCCGCCGCATAAAGTAGGGATACCAGGCGTCGCCGTAGGGTACGTAAAGTCGCAAACGAAAACCCTGATCGACGATGGTGCGCTGCAAATCCCTTCTGATTCCATACAACATCTGAAACTCGAAACCATTCGAGCCGTGTCCGCCCGCCTTCAACTTGCTCAATGCTTCCCGGACAAGCTTCTCGTCATGGGTCGCGAAAGCCGGACGCGATCCATGCTCGAACAACTGATGCATTAATCGGACGTAACTGGCATCAACTTCAGGCTTTTTTTGAAACGCCACGCTGGCGGGCTCGCGGTATGCTCCCTTACACAAACGGATGGGCAGTCCCTGTGTGTTCAAGTTTTCGATGTCTTTTTCACTACGATACAGATACGCCTGGATTACAGACCGAACGCATCCATAGCGCCGATGCATGGCCAGCGCGATGGCCAGCGTGCGATCCACATATTCGTGCGATTCCATATCGATCTCGACCGCCGAGCCGATCTCCTTCGCCCTCGCGACCAGCGGTTCAACATTCGCCTGGCAGGCCTCTGTTGATAAATCCAGGCCGAATTGGGTTAATTTGATCGAAATCGTGGCGCCGACATTCAGGTCCGCGACGCGGTCGAGAATGCGCATATAAGTGTCGCGCGTGCTTTCGGCTTCACTCAATGACGTTACGTTCTCGCCCAGGTAATCGACAGTTGCGAGTGTCGACTCTTTGTCGAGACGTTGGATGGTGGCCAGTTCCTGATCGATCGTATGACCGGCCACGAATCGCGATGTCAGGCGATCGGCGGTCGGAGATGTTTCAACCCAGCGGCGAAGTGTCTTGTTGCGAGACAAGTACAGCAAAACGCTGCGTAGCACAATTCCAGGATAGCGAGGACAACTATCCCGGCGCGAGTATACTAAGCTTCATGCGGAAATGCTCTTTAGCCCTGCTGTTCGCCGCCGGCTGCCTGGTGGCGCAGCCGTCCAAGGTGTCACCTGAGAAGGAAGCGGCGATAAAGGCCGATCTGGCCGGCCAGATTGATGGAATGAAGAAGCAGGCGCAGGTCATGGTGGACAGCGTCTTCAGCTTCGGAGAGTTGGGATTCCAGGAATTTGAAACCTCCAAATACCTGACTGGAATCCTGGAGAAAGAAGGCTTCAAAATCGAACGTGACATTGCCGGAATCCCGACATCATGGGTAGCGTCCTGGGGAGAAGGGAAACCGGTAATCTCGCTGGGTTCCGATATCGACGACATTCCGCGCGCCTCCCAGAAGCCCGCCGTCGCCTGGCACGAGCCGATGATCGACGGCGCGCCGGGACATGGTGAAGGTCACAACTCCGGCGTGCCGCTGAATATCCTCGCCGCCCTGGCGGTGAAGAAGGTCATGGAGCGTGAGCATCTGAAGGGTACCCTCCGCGTATGGCCAGGCGTTGCCGAAGAGGAACTTGGCTCCAAGGCCTATTACATCCAGGCCGGGATGTTTAAGGATGTCGACATTTGTCTGTTTGCCCATGTCGCGAGCAACCTCGGCGTGTCCTACGGTCAAACTCCTGGCAACGGACTCGTCTCGGTCGAGTACATGTTCAAAGGCGAGAGTGCCCATGCCGCAGGAGCTCCCTGGCGTGGCCGCAGCGCGTTAGATGCGGTCGAGCTGATGGATGTGGGCTGGAATTTCCGCCGCGAGCATCTGCGCCTGGCGCAACGGTCTCACTACGTGATTACGAACGGCGGCGACCAGCCTAATGTCGTCCCACCGGATGCCAGCGTCTGGTATTACTTCCGCGAAGCCGACTACGACCACATCATGGACATGTGGCGCATCGGCGACAACATGGCCAAGGCGGCCACGCTCATGACCGACACGGCATATACTTCGCGCCTGTTGGGCAGCGCATGGCCGGGCTATTTCAATAAGCCGATCGCGGAGGCGATGTACGAGAACATCAAGAAGGTTGGCTTGCCGCAATGGTCCGAGGCAGACCAGACCCTTGCAAAGGCGCTGCAAAAGGAGCTCAAGGTCAAGGTGCAAGGCCTCGCCACGAAGGTAAATGAGCTGCGGCCGCCGCGTGTCCAGACTCAGGGCGAAGGCGAAGAAGGAATGAACATTGGCCCAACCGGCGGTGGATCGGACGATATTGGCGATATCTCATGGAACGTTCCCACGGTGACCCTGCGCTACCCGTCCAACATCCCGGGCGGACCGGGACATAATTGGGCGAACGCCATTTCGATGGCCACCCCGATTGCTCACAAAGGCGTGGTTGCCGGCGCGAAGGTGCAGGCGATGACGATACTCGACATCCTGCTGCACCCTGATCTGGTCGACAAGGCCTGGGATTACTTCCGCAACGTGCAAAACAAGGACGTGAAGTACAAGACCTTCATTCGTCCTGGGGACAAGCCCGCGATCTGGCTCAACACCAAGATCATGGAGCAGTACCGTCCTGAGATGAAGAAGTATTATTATGATCCGTCCAAGTACGACACGTATCTCGACCAGTTGGGCATCAAGTATCCGACCGTTCGCCCGGCTGACGCCTCCGGCGGCAACTAATCTCGATCGTGGTTTGAACGCCAGCCCTATCGGGGCTCACAAGCTATTGATGTTTCATGGATTACACAGGCTCTGATTCTTCGCGTCAAGCGACGATTCAGAGGATGTGGAAGGGTGGAGCAGGCATTCAGCCTGCCTTTGGACTGACCCGAAACGGCACGGTTTCGGTGCCAACTACTCCTCCCTGTCGAAAACTGGATAACTGCCGATTTATAGATCGAAGCATCGAGAATTCCGCCAGGAGCAGATCCAGTGATTAGAACCAGACACGCCGTCGAACCGGCCGTTTCACTTGGGCAGCTCCTGCCTTGTCCCTCGCTGCCGGGCCTGCCGGAATGGGTGGATCGTCAGGATAGAGAAATCGAACCGCCGAAAGAGCAGCCCTCGGGCGTCAGGGGCATTCGTGATGAAGCCGACGGCTCAGTCATTCTTAAAGTCCTGCCGCCCTCGATTGAACCCGAGCCTCGAAAAATACTGATTGGCGACACTGCGCTCACGCCGTACACGAAACTCGATGTTGTCGACGTGCCGGTGAGTATCGTCCGCTCCGAAGAGCGAGAATTTTGGAAAATCCGGCGTGAAGAAAACGATCTGCTGCAGACGGAATTGCAGTCCATTGCCAATTTGCGCCGTATATGGACGCGCGAGTTGCTTACATTGCGCCGTTGCGAACTCGATCGAGAGTTCATTTTGGGTGGGTGGCGCCAGCCCATCGACGAACCACATCAACCGGAACAAAATGAATTTCACCCAAGTGCCGATTTTCAGCCGGGCACTTCAGAAGTTCCTCATATTCCAGCAGAGGTATTACCGGCTGAATCGGCCGCCCATCTTGCAAAGGAGCGGCAGTTGGAGCCAGCGCAACAGGCTCCCCATCTCATCGGGCCAAAGCTAAAAGTGCAATTCGATTTACAGCCTCTTCCGCGAGCCTAGCAACCACCCTATAGCTTGGAGCTAAGGTTTTATTCCTTCCAAACCGATAGTACGAATAAACCAGCAGTATCAAAATTCGTAATAACAGATTCTCAGCCGCCAGGGCGCCTGGTTTGAGGCGCTTCCTGACGGTATCGAGGAGTACAGGAACATGCACGAGATCACAACGGGTACGGTAAGCGCCACGGTAGTTATACCCGATATCGAGAATGGAGCTGGTCAATTTCCGGCAGCACAGTCTCAACAGAGGGAAACAGATCAACCAGTTCCACCGGCGACGACTCGAGAGCTTGACACCGAGCCATTGGCACGAGCCGTCGTTCACTATCTGCGCGGCGAGGGGTCGGAATCGCTGCGCATATTGCTGGCCGCTGCCGAGCAATGCAAGACACCCGATCTGTTGGCTGCTCTCGGCTATGTTCAGACCGAATTGGGGCAACATGGCGCCGCAGCCGAAACCTACGGGGAACTGACGCAGCAAAGCCCTGCAGTGGCCGAAGCATGGTTTCAGTGGGGCTTCAATCTTTATAAGCTCGGCCGCACCGCGGAAGCTTTGGAGCGTTTCGATAAGGCAGCCAGTCTGAGGTCAGACTGGATCGAGACCCCCCTGGCGCGGTCCATCTGTCACCTCAAGCTGAAGCAGTACACGGAAGCCTTTGAGCATGTCGATGAGTGTCTCGCGATGGACCCATCGTACAAGGCAGCGCTCTTCTCGAAGGCAGTTATCTTCCACATACAGTGGGAGTTCGACCAGGCGTTCGCCCTCTATCGCCAGATCATCGAGGAGCAGGATCCGAATTGTATTGAGGCCCTGATGAACCTCATTACCCTAGGCCTGCAACAGAAGAAATACGAAGTTGTCCGCAAATACTCAGAGCAGTTGATCGCATTACAGCCGGGGGCCGTGCTGGCCGTCGAAGGCATTGGGATCGCGGCCTTCAACGAAGGCGATTTCCATGGAGCATGGCAGCAGTATTCACGGCTCGTTGAATTGGCGCCCGATCAGGTCGCCCACTGGCTGAATCTCGGAGTAGCCTGCGAACGCCGGGGCATGCTTCCGGATGCGGTGCGCGCGTTCATCAAAGCCTGCCAAATGCGTCCGGACTCAATTCACGCACGCAGCTATCTGGGTGGCGCGCTATGGAAATCCGGTGAATTGGCCCGGGCGCGAATCTCTTATGAGGAAGCCGTCGTAAGGTGGCCGGAGCGAGAAGATTTCACGTTAAGCCTGGCGCAGATTCTGGAAGCTCTCGGAAATCTCGAGGCCGGCGAGAAGGTTTGCCGGGCATTCTGCGGGCGCGATTCGGAGAAACGACAAGTTTGGTTCCGCCTCGGATATCTGCAATTCAAACGCGGACGGTGGGACGATGCGATTTCGAGCTATGAACGAGCGCTGAGCCTTAAGGCCGACTGGCCCGACGCCGAGGTCGACCTGGCGCTAGCTCTGTACAAAGCCGAGCAATATGAACGCTCCGAGGCCGTGCTCTTACGCTTGCTCGAACGCGAGCCGGAACACATGGAGTGCCTGCGCGGTTTAGCAACCGTGACACTTGCCGTGGGCCGTCATGAAGAGGCTCTGGCGCTGCATCAAAAACTCCTCGAACTTGGGGAACCCGATGCTGAGATCTTCTACAACTGCGGGGTCCTCTCACACAATCTCAATAATGCGAAGCAGGCTGTGGATTACTATCGACAAGCCCTCGACCTGCAACCCGATTTCCCCGAAGCGCTGCTCAATCTGGGACACGCACTCTCCGACTCCGGAAGCCGTGAGGATGCTACGGCATCATGGATTTCGGCTGTCGAACTCAAACCCGAGTTCGCACGGGGCTTTTTCCGGCGCACATAGTGGCGCGCGCATGGAGGGCAGGCGGGGCGTCTGCCCTTCAAGTACGCGGCATGTACCACTCCTGCTGACTCTTCGCGTCTAACGATTTTGATGAGGCCTGTAATGCAGGCTGTTAGCCTGTGGCAGGTTGGCACAGGCCGTTCGCGCGGCGAGCTCCAAAGGCAGGCGAAACCACCTGCTGCACCCTTCCACAGCCTCCCGCCGAAGACTAAGCGGGATATTGACCTTCAGCCAGCGGCGTAAACAGCCGCGCCACAGTCTGTACCATGTCAGGATAGAGCCAATAACCAGCTATGCGGCGAGCGCCAATTGATCGATTGCGTTGAGGATAGTCAGGAGAGCGTCTGTATCCGACGCTTCCATCACTTCGATCGTGGCCCGAACGGAGATGCCACCTGAATAGGTGCCTGTGATACTTCGCGCAATCTGATTCACACGATCTTTAGCCACGGAAAAGTCGGCTTCGAAAATGACGCCAAAACGGCTCGGCCCAATGCGTCCCGCGCAATCCCAAGGTCTGAATTGGTCACCAATCCGCTCAGCAAGGTCAGCCGCAATAATGCGGTAATCGCTATCCGTGCACGGTTGCCCATTTGCGAACGTTGCGGCGCACTCGATCAACAGGACACAGCAGTGTTTCGACGCTTCGTACCGTGACTTTAACTCGTACCGAAAACCACGGCCGTTCAAAAATCCCGTGGTCGCGTCGAGAATCGCGTCCTGCTCGGTCTGCTTCACCACCCGCCGGCATTCCCGCACCAGGTCCGCCAGACCCAGCAACGAAGGGAGCAGCCGATTTCGCATCTGGCGCGCGGCCTTCCGTAACCCTTCTGACTGAAGACCTAAGGCGTCGCGCACCTCCATCGGAGCGTCGAGATCCGCTGCCTCTTCCAAGGAATTCGCCAGCGTATCGAGAAGCGCTGCGTGAGATTCTGTCTCTTCAATGGCGCGCTCGAAGGATTGCCCGCCCTCGGTTCCGATGTTGCGTACAACATTGACGCCATCGTTGAAATACTTGCCCGCCCACTCAGAGAATCGCTCCAAGTCAGACCGGAACATGTGCTCGCTCCGCTCAATGGATTGCGATGACGGGTCAAAGCCGATCCGCTGCGGCAAACGACGCCAACGATTCTGATACGGAATACCTAAGTCGGGGCAAAGCCGTACCAGGCATTCAGCGGTAGCAAGAATGGTAGATAGATAACAGTGGACCGCCGTTTGATCGCGCGCGTCGGGATTGAGCGGTGTCTCGTTCATACTGGAAGGCTCTCGAACATTACTCGACTCAATTCCGTAGATCAGGAATAAGGGAAACACCGGCTGGGTTGCCAACAATCTACCTTAACGGGATGCCGCGCAAGGCGTCTAAGAGAAGGCTGGTAAGCTAAGACTGCAGTCCGGCCCCGCTAACTTATGCCTTGCATATTGTTGATCGTTATTGTGATGTTCCCTCGAGTCGTCCTGGTCTTGATGTGGCTCTTCACAAACTACTTAGAGCGCGCCTTTCACCACCGGATGCTGATGCCCCTCATCGGGTTCATCATTCTGCCAGTAACCACAATTGTGTATGCCTGGGAACTCAACAACGGCATGCCGACCGCAGGCATTAACCTGCTCTGGCTGCTGCTGGCAGTGCTGGTCGACCTTGGTGGCCTCGGCCACGGAGGCCGCTACTCGCGCCGCGGCTGACCTGGTCTCATAAGCGGTCGATTACATAGGCGCGTACCGGAAAGGACGCGCCGCCCTTCCACGCAATCGGCACCGCGTGCAGGAATCCGCCTTCGTGTGGCACCGCGGCCAGATTTGTCATATGCTCACAAATCGGTATGCCGGCGCCCAGCAGCTTGGTGTGAGCCGGGCGGGTGGGATCCTGGATATCGTCGATATTCAATGAGTCGATGCCGACAAAAAGGACACCATTCTCTAACAGCAGATCGCAGGCCTCGGCAGTGAGAAAGGGATGCGAATCGAAATAGTGGGGAGTCCTCCAGTGAACCGACCAGTCCGACCGGATCAGAACGGCGCGATTGCGCAAATTGCTGCCCCGGAAGAGCTCCGGTCCGATATTGCGTCCCTCCTGCCCGGTTGCGTCCACGCACACGGCGGGAAGGTGGGCCAGTCGATCGAGCGGCAGTCCAGCCAGGTCAGTCGCGCCAGGAAACCGATGGAGCGGTGAGTCTACATACGTTCCGGTGTTTCCGCAAAGATGCAGCGAGGCAATCAGAAATTCGGCCTGGTTTTGGTAGTGCGAGCGCGACATCTCATAATCCACCAGCACTTCGGCGTACGGTTCTGGCAAATCGGGGTAGGTCGTCATTCCCGGCTCGATGGGGTGAGACACCTCGATGAAATGGGGCATCCTTCCAGAATAGGATGCTCGCGCGGAAAGACACAGTCGTTACAATGAGTGCCATGACTGTTCGCGTCTACGTTTCGATGAAGCCAAGCGTCCTCGACCCGCAGGGTCAGACGATCCGTTCCGCGCTGGTGGGACTGGGGCATGCGTCGATCGCCGCCGTGCGGCAGGGTAAGTTCTTCGAGATCGCGTTAGAACCCGGCACCGACCGCGAGAAGGCGCACACGGAAATCGAGCAGATCGCTCACGAGGTGCTTGCGAATCCCGTGATTGAGGAATACCGTATCGAGTGGGTGAACTCCTAGATGCCAATTCCTCAAGCCTGGGAAAACCGTCTGCGGGTACCAGCCATCGCGGCGCCGATGTTTCTGGTCTCCGGCCCGGACCTCGTGGTCGAGTCGTCGAAAGCCGGCATAATAGGCACCTTCCCTGCCCTGAATCAACGCACCAGCGAGGGTTACGCCGCGTGGCTGGATGAAATCGAGGAGCGCTTGCAGGGATCGCCCGCAGCTCCCTTCGGCGTCAATCTCATCGTCCACAAGACCAATAAGCGCGTCGAGCCGGATCTCCGCATAACCGTGGAGCATCGCGTTCCACTGGTCATCACGTCGTTAGGGGCCGTCCGCGAGGTCGTGGACGCCATACATTCCTACGGCGGCATAGTGTTTCACGACGTCATCCACCTGCATCATGCAAGGAAAGCAGCCGACGCCGGCGTGGACGGACTCATAGCCGTGTGCGCGGGAGCCGGCGGACACGCAGGAACCTTGAATCCCTTTGCGTTTCTGGGCGAAATCCGGCAATGGTTCTCAAAAACGGTGATCCTGTCGGGATGCATTACCAATGGTCGGCATATAGCAGCGGCGGAACTTCTCGGCGCCGACCTCGCGTACCTGGGAACCCGCTTCATCGCAACGCGTGAGAGTCTCGCGCCTGATGCTTATAAGCAGATGATTCTGAGTTCGGCTGCCAGGGACATCGTATATACCCCGGCGATCAGCGGCGTGCATGCCAATTTTCTTAAGGCCAGCATTGTGGCCGCGGGGGCGGATCCCGACCATCTTCCGGAAGCCGGCCACATGGATTTCGGCACTGACCGGGAAGCCAAAGCGTGGAAGGATGTATGGTCGGCGGGACAAGGCGTCGGCGATATCGCCGATGTGCCCTCAGCGGCCGACCTTTGCCAAAGGCTGCGACGAGAATACGAAGAGGCGCGCCAGGGGCTCGGAAAAGCCCATGCGGCTACCGAATAATATTACTATCGGCGTTTATCTGAGTTGGAAATTTAAAGCGGACGTCCTGCCGGCTTAATTTCCGGCATCGGGAACCGGTACTGCCCCTCAAATACTTCCCCAAAAATCTCGAGCAATTCCCGATGAACAGCGCCATTGTCCGTCAACAGGTGCGGCCCCCTCACCCGGACCGGCCCGCCGTGCATATCGGAGCAGGCGCCCCCTGCCTCGTTCACAAGGAGAACGCCCGCCGCCATATCCCAAGGATTAAGCCCAAACTCCCAAAAACCGTCCAGCCGTCCGCACGCGACATAAGCGAGGTCGAGCGCCGCCGATCCCGCCCGCCTCACGCCATGCGAGATCATCGCGAGTTGATAGTAGAAATGAACGTTGACGTTCTGATGCCGTTTGCGGCTCGGAAAACCCGTGGCCACCAGCGCGTCCTCGACCCGTTTGGCAGCGGACACTCGAATCCTCTCGCCATTGAGAAATGCCCCGCCCCCCAGTTCGGCCGTGAACATCTCGTCCCGGGTAGGATCGAAAATCACACCCGCAATCAATTCCCCCGCGCGTTCCAAAGCCATTGTCACGTTGTACACGGGGAAGCCATGCGCAAAATTCGTCGTGCCGTCGAGCGGATCCACGTACCAGCGGAACTCAGACGAGCCTTGCCGGTCTGTCCCCTCCTCGGCAACAATGGAGTGCCCTGGGAAAGCCGCCTGCAGGCGCTCGACAACGAGTTTTTCGGATGCGCGATCGGCCGCAGTCACAAGATCGAACTCACCCTTCAGCTCAAATGGAATATGCTTGGCGAAGTACGAGGCGAGCAGCGCCCCGGCTTCCCGGGCGATTTCGATACTGGTTTCGAGATAGGACACGTCGCCGGTCCCGATCAGGCCTTCTGTGGCATTTCGTACAGATATTTGATGTCGTGCTTGTAGACGAACAGGTTCGGTTCTCCCGAGCGTGTCAGACGAATGAGGTTCGCGTCGAAAAATTCAACCTTGCCGAAAATCTCCTCGTTATTGCTCAGCCGAATGCACACCGGCACTTCATTTTCGATCAAGTAACGCAAGTACTTGACCTCGGCAAACGTCTGCTCAGGGGCTTTCTTGGATCCTTTGGATGCCATCAATGGGAGGTTTCGCTAGATTCTCCATAGTAACCGTTGCGCGTGATGACTCGCAAATTTGGAGCGCCAACGGTAACACGGATCTCGTGAAAAGGATTTTTGGTAAGCGGAACATCGTGCGGGTAGAAACCGACCAGATACTGTGTGCGCAGAGCCGTCAGAATGTCGTCGAAGGCGGTATCCAGGTCGGCGCTGTCCTCTGGGCGGAATACGGCACCACCCGTACCATTCGCCATCGTAGTCAGCGCGTGTTCGCCTCCGATGTTGCGGCCGGCAGGATTCGTGATCGGCACGTCGAGGATCGGATATATCACGGTGTCAGCGCGTTGAGCGGAACGAAGCGCGATATTGAAGTTCTTGTAGCTGGTCGTGTCGCCGCCGTCCGTCACGATGATCAACACATGACGCCCTTCACGCGGTTCCAAATCCTGACTCGCAAGATAAATGGCGTCGTACATCGAAGTTCCGCCTTCGGCCCGCAATGCTTTCAAGGGACGCGCCATGCGATCCAACTGGCGTGTAAAGTCGACGACCTGGCGTACCTGCCAGTTGAAAGCGTACAGGGAGACTGCATCGTCGGGATTGCCCTCACGCACTACAGCTCTTACGAATCGCAGTACCGAATCGGTTTCGTACTGTAGATCCTTGCCCGTGGACGCGCTCGTGTCGATCAAAACCGAAATCGAGAGCGGCTGCTCGGTGTGGCGCTCGAATACCGCAATCTCCTGCTTGGCGCCGTTATCGAAGACGTTGAAATCCTTCTTCTGAAGGTTGGTGACGAGCCCGCCCGCGGCGGTGCGAACCGTCACAAGAAGGCGCACCAGGCGCACGTTGACACGAATCACCGAATCCTGCGGCAGCGCGTCAGGCAACAGGAGCAGGGCCAGGAACAGGCCCAGGCCGACAACGTTCAGACGTGTGAGCTTCACCGCTTCAGGACTGATTCGTCCCACTCCCCCTCGACCCATACTTCGCCGTCCGCGAAATGCTCTTTTTTCCAGATGGGCACCAGCTTCTTCAGGCGATTGATGCCTTCGAGAGCGGCATCGAACGCAGGCCTGCGGTGCGGCGCCGCGACAACTACCGCCACGCTGGTCTCCCCGATTTCCATGCGGCCCAAGCGATGCACCATGGCGATGCGGCCAATCGCGTGTTCCTCGGCGATGGCTCGGCCAATGTCAGCCATTACCTTGATGGCCATCGCCTCATAGCATTCGTAGTCGAGAAACTGCGTAGGCCGGCCTTTCGTGTTGTTTCGGACCACACCCTCGAAATTGACGATCGCTCCATCCTCACCACGCAGAATTTGCCGGGCCAGGCCGGCGGCATCGATCGGCTCCCGTGTCAGCGCGAAGAAACAACGCTCGTCGGCGATTTCGTGCGTATACTTTCCGGAGCCCCCGCTGACGGGCGGCAGAAATGCGACCTCATCGCCATCGACGACGGGTGCCGAACGATCGCTGAACTGCTGATTGCACGCCAACACGATACTTGCCGCCATCCCTCCCATCCGCGGAAATTTGTGCGCGTAGTGTTCGAAAACGGAACCGAGGCTGGCGCCTTCGTCCAATTCAATCTGCTCTTCCGAACGTCCTACGATATCCCTTAAAATACCGAAAAACAGCACCTTAACACGCACGATGCCATACTATCAGACTGGTCCCGAAGCACCCGGGTTTCCATGAAGTTCAGCGCGCGATGAGTCGAATCGGGCCGAGGATACCAGAGGGCAGCGGCTCGAGGTTCTTCATGTCCTGCGGCTCAAAACGCGTGCCGTAGCGAAGGTTGAGGAGCTTGTAATCGGGCAGGTTCTGACCGGCTAATTCATTGATTGCGAGATTGGCCGTGTCTATACGCAGCGTGTTGGCACCGGGATGGATGAATCTAGTCACGTCCAGTTCGTAGGGTGGCTTCCAAACAGTTCCGGCGCGCTCGCCATTGCAGTAGACGATTGCCGCCTCGCGGATAGGGCTTTCAAGCCAGGCCCGCATGCCGTTGGCGAGACGGGTTGGCGTCACCGGCGACCCTTCCCCGAAGTCGAGGACAAGTTCCTTGCCGTTCCCGAATGAGGCTGCGACGTTGATGGTCTTCTCGTATCGCGCCACGCCGGAGAAAAACCTCGTCGCGTCATCATCTGTCCACGAATGGGGTTGGTGCATAGCCACGGCGCGTTGCAGGGCGGGAAACGTGACGTTCCAATCGGCGGCAATGTCCAGCGTTTCCGCGGCTGCGCGTTGCTTTTCCCTCGTCGTCATGGAGTCCCGCGAGTAGACCAGAATTCGAGACTCGTACGGCGCCAGTCGCAACGCGACGGTCTGCCCTCCGGCGGCTGACCTCGCGCCGGTGAACGGATCCCACCACTCGGCTAGCCGATCGTTGACCCGGACATGCGCAGTTGCCTCGACCGGTTGGTTCCCGGTGTTCACAACGAAGTAAACGTCGGCATCCGCCAGCTTACGATGGATAAACCCGATGGCGGGTGTGCCTGTCGCGAAGTCAGGTTTGTAAAGCTTGGCGAGGTCACCCGCTCGCGCCGCGTCCACGACCACGCCACCCTTGCTTCGAAACTCGTCGATCCGGCGCCGGATTGCTTCCGGCATCCTCTTCGTCTCGGGTAGGACCAAAACCGGATACGGAATGCCCACCTTCTCAATCGCGCGGTCGTCGATGTAATCAAAATTGAACCCCGCCTCGAGGATTTGGGGAATGACGGTCGGGCCTAGCAGCGCGGCCATCCGCTGGTTGATCGAATCGTGCCCAATCGTAAATTGCGACCAGGCATCCTCGGTTGGCAGATAAAGCGCCACGTCGTTTGCCGGTTTCCCCTGACGCAGCAAGAAACTGACTCGCTGGAGATATTTTGTGACTTCCGGCATCACGATCCACCATGGGTTGTGCTCGTTGAACACCGCGGCAGCATAGAACCGCCAGCCGGGTTCGCCGGCGGACGGCGGTGAATAGGGCCAGCCGTGTCCGACGAATTGATTGATCCCTTGCAGGAAGTGGATGTCGGCTTCCGCTTTCATGTCGAGGGGCGTGGCGCGGAAAGACGGCGAATGCAGCCAGGTCCACGTCTCTGACGACGTCACGGGACGCCCGTAGAGATGGCTGGCGGAAGCGGCCCATCGCGTCATTGAAACACCGCGCCATTCGGCACCCTCGCCTTCCGGCAAATCGACTAGCGCATTGCTCGATAACATCACGGGCGGGATGCCATAGGTCTGGGAACGGAACCGAGTCCCGTGCTGGTGCGCCCATTCCCGAATGGGTGTCAGATACCGTTCTTCTGCCAACTCCGTCAACGTCGCGCCCCAGTCGCGCCGGACATCGGCGGTCTTCGGCCCGATGTCCCCGGCGAGTGCCGGCAAATATGGTGTCAGATCGTAGCCGCGCCGCTTTTGAAATTCCTCGATCAGATCGGGTGTCCAGTCCGATGCATAAACTTCGAGGCTGTCACTGAAGACAGCGTATGGCGGTGCCGGTCCGAAAGCCTCCATCAAGCGATCGCCAACGACGTGCAGGTGGTGTTCGATAGCGGCGCGGCTATAGTGATCCAAAACGAAGCCTTCCGCGTTCACGGCAGCTCGTTTCACCTGCTGGCCCGTACGGCTTGCGATGAAAAACAGCACCGTATGAGCACCGCGCGGCACCTGCACGCGAGTTCCGCTTATGTCGGTGATGCGGTTTCCGCCTTCGACAAACGCCGCAATCAGTTTCTCACCGTTCTCGAGACTCGGGAGAGGAATCGACGTGGTACTTGCCGGCACGGTCGCGCGATCGCAACGTAGCCGGCCCGCGGCTTCGTCGATGGACACGTGCGGGCCCCCGTAAGGCCATCCGCTGCCCAACGTCACGTCGATGCGCAGTCCTAATTCGTGGGCTTTGCTCGCAGCAAATCGAAGTGCGTCGATGTACTCGTCCGAGAGATACGGAAGATTGCGGAAGCCGCGCGACGCATCGTCGAGATCGACCGGATACACGGGCTGCACCTCCACGCCGCCGACGCCGCCTTCTTTCATGACGCGCAGCTCACGCTCCAGTTCCGGCTTTGTAACCGCCGGTCCGAACCACCACCAACGCATCATGATGCGGGCGTCGTCGGGCGGATTCTCGAATCCACGCCGCGCCTCGGCGAGGCTGCCCGACTGCGCGGCTGCAGCCCCACAATAAATGAGCAAAAGCGCCAGTAATCGGATACTGTGGAAGGGTATTACACAGCCTTTGGTCCTTCGCGTCCCTCGAAAATTTGAACAATGTGGAAGGGCGGAGCAGGCATTCAGCCTGCCTTTGGACCTCACCAAGAAAGGACCGGCGAAAACGCCTGTCCCACCTGTTCCAACCTGAGCGTTACCGTTGGTTGCGGCTATGCTGCTTGGTGGAGCAGGCGGTTTCGCCTGACTTTGGAACTTGGAAACAACGCGCAGGGGAAAACGCCCGCGCCACCTTAGCATCGTCATTCAGGAATCAAATTGTATTACGGTTTGAGGCTTCGAGAAAAGAAACCACTCGCGATCGGATTTCGTGAATGTGTGTGAACAGACTCGTATGCCGGCCGCCTTCGAGTACCAGCAGGTCTCCATGCGGCGCTCTTGCGGCGAGGGCCTTGGCATCGACAACCGGCACTGCCTCGTCGTCCGTGCCATGCACGGCCAGCATGGGCATCGAGAGCCGTTCCAGCGGATATGAAAAGGACCGACGGGACTGGAAGATATCGTTCTCGGTGCCGGGCAGGCGCTCGGGTACGCGCTGCATGGTGCTCTCCTGCAATGCGCGCATTAGAGGACCGGCTTCGGGATCGGCGAGGGTGCGTGCTCGAACCGCGGGATCGGGAATCGATTGGCGCGCCGCTGCTTCCGGGTTTTGCGCCGCCTTCTTTCGCAGCCGTTCCGCTAACCACGGGATTCGGAACATGAACTTCACGATTTGAAACCGGAACGGCACTGGCGCCGTTAGCTGCGCGCTGCAAGCGGAAATCATCACGAGCGCCCGGCAACGCCGGCTATGGCGTAGTGCGAACTCCAACGCGCATTGCCCACCTCCGGATATCGCGACCACCGCCGCCGACTCGACGCCGAGGGTGTCCAGCAGGGCCGCGCAGCGATCGGCCTGCGCCTCGGGCGTTCGATCCGCTCCAAACGGTGTGCCGAGATAACCGGGGCGCGACGGCGCTATGCATCGGAATCGCGGCGCGCCAACCGCCGCCTGAGCTAGCAGCAGGCCTTGATCATAACCGCCCATGGCCCCATGCAATGCAAGCACGTCCGGTCCATCACCCCAAAGGGCGAATTCCACTGGGCCACGGCCGGTCTCGACGACTGTCGGTGGCAACCGACATCATCGTATCACTGCGCCGGAGAGCGCAGCAGCCACACCTCGGCGAGGCGCGAGCGTTGACGCCAGTTGAGTTGGCGCTCGTTCGTAGGACGGTCGAACGTAAGCGTGAGTTGGCCGTTCGCGATGTACTTCGAATCGACCGGAAACTCCTTGAACTCGCCCATCTGCTTGCCGTCTAGCGCAGGTTCGACCCGCTCTCCGTTCATGCGCAACAGGCATTGTCCCGCACCGCTGGTCCGCACGACGTATTTAGCCGTCGGATCCAGGGCTTCATAAACCAGGCTGGCCGGCCATACCGTGACCTGCCAGGTGAGCCGTGCTCGGCTGAAACCCTGATCCCACCACCAGAAGGTCGGCTCTCGCACAAGCTCGGTCCGTCCAATGTGAGGTGACCTGGCGATATCACCAACGACGTCATAAAAGCTGCCCGGGCCCGGATGTTCCCACGTCGCGATGGTTTGCAGCCGGGTCTTCTTCTCCTCGTCCGAGCCGAGTTGGCGGATCTTCTTGAACTCGTCTTCGAGCCACCATCGGTTGTTCAGCGGGTAGTCGACGAAATCGAGAATCGCACCGCGTTCCTCGCCGCTCGCGTAGTATTTCTTGACGCTGGTCTGCAGGCCAATGGACTGGAACAGTTTCTCGCAGAGATCTTCGATGCGGGCGCGGAGTTGCGGGCTTTCCGGCTTGGTGACGACACGATTCAGGATTTCGGTTGCCTGGCCCATGGCTTCGTCGGGATTCGCTGATTTCAGCAGAACCGCGTTCGCCTCCGATTCGAGGCGCTGCTCGTTGAACAGGCGGCGCCGCACGTAGGCGTCGTAACTCGCGCGCAGCAGGCACATTTGCCAGCGCCAATTCGTTTCCAATTGCGGGGCTTGCTTCTCGAGGTATTGCCAGGCGAGCAGGGTGCCTTCCACCGACCCGTTGTCCGTCAAGGGACCATGCCAGTTCGTCTCGAGCGCGAGAATGGCATCGGCCGATTCCTTCGCGACATTTGGCCTGAAAAAAACGCGCGCATAGTCGATCAGGATGTCGCGCACGCTCATCGAGGGGTTCCAGCTCAGAGCGCTCCAGATGGTCTTATTAACGTCGTCATGCACGCCGTCTGAGTACGAGATGAAGCCGTCGCTGCAGGGCGCGGTTCGTTGGAAGATGCGGGCGTACTCGGCCGGCCTCGGATTGATGGCCTCGCGCCCGAGCGTCAATGCATAAGCCTGGTCCCACATCGGCACCTGGTATTGCGACAACTTGTTGTGCGTGAGGTCGGGATAGAGCCGCAGTCTGTATTGCTTGGCCAGGCGCTGACGGGAATCCGCCAAGGGCGGCGACGAGGGGCCGACGACGAGTCCCGCGAACCACCACGGCGATTCCCGCTCGATCCACTGATAGCTGGATTCCACCTGCTGCGGCGTGAATTGCTGGAGCGATACCCAGATTCTCGCATTGGGGTGCGGCGAACGCATGAGTTTTGCCACGTCGTCCAGGTACGGCATGACGAGTTCCGGCGGATTATTACCCGGGTCGCCTCCTGGGAAGAACAGGCCGGCCAGCGATTTTGTATCGGCGAAAAACTGGCGGTAGTCATCGAGCGACTTGGCGCGCTTCGCCGCATCGCGCAGGTCAAAATCCGCAGGCACCCACACCCAGTAGTCCAAGCCATAGCGGTCGCAGATCTCGCTCATCGCGCGATTCATCTCACGGCGAGACACCTTCATCACCGGTGTGGGGCGTTCGTCCTGAAACGGGATGTTCTCGATCGCGTTTATACCGAAGAAGGCCAACTCGCGGATATATTGCTCGTATTGCGCGACGGTCCAGGCGTCCCAGGAGTTTGCTTGTGCTCGATAGCCGAGTTGATGTCCGCGAATGGCGTAAGCCGGCGCGGTGCGGATGTCGAGGGGCGCGTCGACGCCGAGTGCTCCGCTCGACCAATCCATGCGACGCAGCAACTGTCCGACGCCGTACAACGCGCCTCGGGGGCCGGCGCCGAGAACCCAAATCACGGGAGCCGCGGCGTCGGTGCGATCTGCGAATAGTCGATAGCCGTCCGGCTTCGTCTCGGCGGTGGGCACGGTGCGTCCCCAGCCGGCGACGTTTGCTTGCGAGGTGATGGCGATCACCGGCTGAGCTTTCGGCCAGGACGACTGGACAGCCAGTCGAATGCCGGTCCGCTTTTCTACCTCCTGCGTGAGAACCAGGGCTGCAGTCTTCTCGGCGTTGGGCAGTTCGCCCGACCGCACTACCACGACAGCTTTACTCAAGTCCAGCGGTTCCGCACAGACTATTAAGCTAAAGCTCACCAGGCAGACGAAACCGCCCACGCCACCCTTCCACAGCTTGTGCATCAGTATTATTATTCGACAACCGTCTGGACCAGGTCGACAGCGATGCGGCGTAACGGACGCATCGGCGGCAATCCCGAAAGCTTGATCAGCCGCGCAACGAGACGCACACTCTTGTCCAGCAGGGCTTGGGTTTTCGCCTGCGAGTCGGACCTGTCGAAAACCCAGAAGAGAATAAGACCCATCTGATAGAGCCAGAGCAGTCGAGGGAGGTGCGGGCGGAGGTCTTCCGTGTCGCGCACATTGCTCAACGTCAGCGCGCGATCGAAAAAGTCCATGTCCTTGTCGCGGATCGGCCGGTTGACGTCGTTGAACGGCGACAGCGGGTGCGCGGGATTGGTATGAACGGACAATGCGCTGAGCAACTGGCGGCTGGGTTCGAAGTAACGCAGCTTCACGGCAATCACCGACTGAATCCGCTGCCGCAGGTCGGTGGCGGCCTCCAACGCCTGCTCCAGCAACGGCTCCATTTCGCGCTGCGCCTGATCGTAGAACGCCAGCACAATGGCGTCCTTCGAATCGAAGTAGTAATAGGCGGCTCCGGCGGCAAGTCCCGCGGCGGCCGCGATCTGGCGCATGGTCGTCCCTTCGAAGCCTTGCCGCCGGAACAGATCGAGGGCGGTGTTCAGAATCCGCGCCCGGGTCTCGTCACTTTTTGCGATGGCTTTCATGACAGGTCCACGGGACAGGGCGGCAGCATCACCTCACGGAGCCGGTCCTGTACTTCGCTTTCACTCCGCAGGCCAAGCAACTGCGACAATGCGTCGCGATTGCGAGACACCGACGCAAAAGCCTGGCGCGCAAACGGCAGCAGCGACGGGCGCGCAAGACGTATCGACCAGACGCGATAGTCACGCAGCGCCCAAAGGCACATGATCCACGCGTGGTCGCCAATCCAGGCTTGACCCGTATCCGCAACTACCGCAAGTTCATGGGTGCCGAGGGTCGGGAACATCTGTCGAGCTTCAGGCGAACCCGCCGCCACCAACCGCAGCGGCAGGTATGCGTTCTGACGTTGCAGCCATCCACGAATGTAAGTACAGAGGCCGCAAGCAGGGTCGTAGAGGACGTATAAGCACCGCATGGCAACGGTCACCCCCTCACAACGGGAACCGTGGCGTCGGGCGGAAACGGCGGCGGCAGCAAATGCTCCTGCCCGCGCTTCCGCAGCCGGCTGAAGACGAACAGGTTGAAGAAATGCATGGCGCCCAGGACGACCAGAACCAGGCCGATTTTGTCGCTGATCAGCTCGATGACTTGTCGCGTGGTATCCAACGTGGCGCCGGTTCGTAACGCCAACGTTACATATCCAATGTTGATGAGGTAGAAACCAACGACCAGCAGGTGATTCACCGAATCGGCTAGTTCCGTGTTTCCGTGGAAAGCGTCGACGAGGAACACGCGGCCGTTCTTGTGGAGCGTTCGCGCTACCCATACGGTCACAGCAATGCTCGTAACCAGGTAAACGACATAGGCGACGACGATATACATCTGACCCTCCTTTTGAACGCGTTCAATTTGAACATGTTCAAATACAGAGTACGGCCGGATCACCAGGATGTCAAGAGATATTTGAACACGTTCAAATAAGCATCCTTAGCTGGACGGTCGGCATCCAAAAGCCGTGCACCCAGCCCGGAAATATCCTATTGTTGACAGAGAACCGGGGGATTACTCTACAATTGAGAGACCTGCCGCTATGGCTCTCGCACCGGTACCGCGTCCCGAGCACCACGTCCGCGCCACGGACCTTCTGGAACAGATTGGCAATACGCCACTCATCCGGCTGGATCGGATCTGCGAAGACTTACCGGGAATCGAGATCTATGCCAAGGCGGAGTTTTTCAATCCCGGCGGCTCGGTAAAAGACCGCGCGGCATACGCCATGATTCTGGATGGCGAGCGCAGCGGCAAGCTGACTAAAGACAAGATCATCCTCGATTCGACGAGCGGCAACACCGGAATCGCCTATGCGATGATCGCGGCTTACAAGGGATACAGGGTCAAGCTCTGCGTTCCCGGCAACGCATCGCCCGAGCGCAAGAATATTCTGCATGCATACGGCGCCGAGGTGGTTCTGACCGACCCGGCCGAGGGTTCCGACGGCGCGATCCGCAGGGTCCGCGAGATTTACAAGGAAGATCCGGACCTGTATTTCTATCCGGACCAGTACAACAACCCCGCGAACTGGCTGGCGCACTACAACGGAACGGCCATCGAAATCCTGTACCAGACCGACGGCCGCGTCACACATTTTGTCGCCTGCATGGGAACCAGTGGCACGTTCATGGGCACGTCGCGGCGCCTCAAACAGGAGGTTCCCGGCGTCCAGGTGATCTCCGCCCAACCCTCGACCGGATTTCATGGACTCGAAGGCCTGAAGCATATGCCGACGGCCATAGTCCCCGGAATCTACAATACCGACTTGGCCGACGACAACATCTGGATCGAGACTGAGGACGCCTATGCCATGGTGCGGCGCCTGGCGCGCGACGAAGCGCTGCTGGTCGGCATCTCATCGGGTGCAAACCTTGTCGCGGCCACCGAGATCGGCCGCCGGCTGGTAGAGCGCGGCGAGTCGGGCGTGATTGTAACGATCCTTGCCGATTCCGCGTACAAGTACCTGAGCGAACCCTTCTGGCATGATTGAAATCGAGAAGCAGGCGTGGGAGGTGATGGTCGCCCACGCCGAAAAGCTGTTCCCCAACGAGTGCTGCGGCGCGATGCTGGGCACCGTGGACGGGGAGCGCAAAACCGTCAAGTTTGCCGCGCCTTTGGATAACGCCTACGAAGGCGCACAAGGCGCGCGCTACGAAATCCGTCCTGAAGATCTGCTTGCAGCGGAGCGTGAGGCCCGCCAGCGCAGCATGGACCTGATAGGGATTTTTCACTCTCATCCCGACTGCGACGCCTACTTCTCGGAGACGGATCTGAAGAACTCGTGCCCGTGGTATTCTTTCGTGGTGCTTTCGGTCAAAGGCGGCAAAGTCGATCACGCAAACAGCTTTCTGCCGGATGCCGATCAGACCCGGGCAGAGAAGGAAGAATTGATCTATGGCTAAGATACTGATCCCCACTCCGTTGCGGCAGTATGTCGATAAGAAAGACTCGGTGGAGATGAATGGCGGCACGGTCGGCGAGCTGCTGACCTCACTGACGACCCAGTACGGGGACCTCCGGCGCCACCTGTTCAACGACCAGGGCAAGCTGCGCAGTTTCGTCAATGTTTACGTCAACGACGAGGACATACGGTATCTGAGTAAGGACCAGACGCCGATCAAGGACGGCGACACGGTCTCGATCGTGCCAAGTATTGCGGGCGGGTCGACGGCCGTCGAGGCACCTCCGGTAACGCTCAGCAAGGACGAGATTCTGCGGTACAGCCGGCACCTGATCATCCCGGAGGTCGGGATGGAGGGACAGCTCAAGCTGAAGAACGCCAGCGTGGTGCTAATTGGGACTGGCGGTTTGGGCGCGCCGCTGGGCCTGTATCTCGCCGCGGCGGGCATAGGGCGAATCGGGCTCGTGGATTTTGACGTCGTCGATTTCACAAACCTGCAGCGGCAGGTGATTCACGGCACCAAGGACGTCGGCAAGAAGAAGCTGGACTCGGCAGCGGAGTCGATGCTTGACATCAATCCGAACATCAAAATTGAGCGTCATGAAGTCGCGCTGACCAGCGAGAACGCGCTCGAGATCCTTAAGGACTACGACCTCGTGATCGACGGCACGGACAATTTTCCGACCCGCTATCTCGTCAACGATGCGTGCGTGCTTCTGAAAAAGCCGAATGTGTACGGCTCGATTTTCCGGTTCGAGGGGCAAGCTACCGTCTTCGCCTATGAAGGCGGCCCCTGCTATCGCTGCCTGTATCCGGAACCGCCACCTCCCGGCTTGGTTCCAAGCTGCGCCGAGGGCGGCGTGCTGGGCATCCTGCCTGGGACGATCGGTCTCATCCAGGCCACCGAAGCGGTGAAATTGATTCTCGGTATTGGCGAGCCGCTGGTTGGACGGTTGCTACTGTACGATGCACTCGGCATGCGGTTCCGCGAGCTCAAGCTGCGCCGGAATCCCGAGTGCCCGGTCTGCGGCGATCATCCGACCATTACGAAACTGATCGATTACCAGGAGTTCTGCGGGATTCCGAATCAGCCGCACGAGCCGGTTGCGGCCCCCGGTGATATTGACCCAACCGAAGTGAAGGCGAAGATCGATCGCGGCGAGCCGTTTGTGCTGATCGATGTCCGCGAGCCGCACGAATGGCAGATCTGCCACATTCCGTACGCAAAGCTGATCCCTCTCGGCGAGTTGCCGAAGCGCATGAACGAGCTGAACAGTGCCGATGAGATCGTGGCGTACTGCAAGAGCGGCGTTCGCAGCGGCAAGGCGATCGACATCCTGAAGCAAGCCGGGTTCAAGAAGCTTCGTAATATGAAGGGCGGCATTCTCGCGTGGAGCGACAAGGTCGACCCGAGCGTTCCTAAATATTGACGAAGTGGTTCACGGGTCCGCAGCCGGCCCCAAAACCGGGTGCGAAACGGATCGCTTCGGTAATGAACCGCTTCGCCTGCTCGACCGCGGCCGGCAGTTCATGGCCCAGTGCCAGTCCGGCGGTGATCGCCGCTGAGTAGGTGCATCCTGTGCCGTGCGTATGGGGCGTATCCACCCTTGCCGCGGGATATTCGAACCAGCGGCCATCATAGTAGAGCACGTCAATGGCATCGCCTGCGAGGTGCCCGCCCTTAATCAGGACTGAGCGCGCGCCCATATCCGCGAGCTTTTCTGCCGCTTGCCGCATATCGCCGGTGCTCTTCACAGTGAGGCCCGTCAGGATCTGCGCCTCCTCGATATTGGGCGTGAGCAGCATCGCTAGAGGCAGTAGCTGCTCAATCAGCGTCTGATTCGCCGCGGAATCCATCAGCGGAGCGCCGTGTTTGCTTACCATCACCGGGTCGATGACGATTGGCGCAATACCGCCCGAGAGTGCCATGGCGACAGCTTCAATGATCGCGGCATTGCCCAGCGCCCCGGTCTTTATCGCGTGGGGCGGTATGTCGGCGAGCACGCAACGAACCTGGTCCGCTACCAGCCCGGGATCCATGCATTCCACTCGCTCCACGCTCAAAGTATTCTGCACAGTGAGCAGCGTGACCGCCGCTTCGCCATAAACTCCGAACTGATGAAAGGTCTTGAGGTCCGCCTGAACCCCGGCTCCGCCGCTGGGGTCGGAACCTGCAATCGTCAACGCAACATTCACGCTCTCCAGAATGCCATCAAAACGTGAGCCGCTGTGTGCTTGTGACTCCCGCGGGATTTGTGATCTGCACATCGACGCCGCCAATCGTAGTGGCATCGCCGGTCACGTGAAATGTCGCCCGCATGAGGAACGTTCCTCCCACTGCTTGGGCCGATGTGAAATAGTTCTGGAAATCGGACGTGGCGTCGTACTGGATGGCGCCCTGCGGCATAGTCTTGCCGGCAGTATCGTAGAACGTGAACGAGAGCTGCGAAAGGGAGTGCGTGTTATCAAAACCTTCGACACTGATATCGAGATCATTCACTCTACGCTCCGTTGTCGCCGTATCGATGTAGACCGGCGTGGGGAGAATCGGAACTGTAAGCGGCCCTCCCGGGATGCTCGTCTTCCCCATCGTGAGCGTAAACACCAGAGTTCCTTCCGTAGTGCCCGTCTGAAACGGTACCGAGGGCAGACCATCGAACTTCGCGATGGAATCTCCCGTTGCGATTTGGACCGACACCTGATCGGTTTTGCATTTGCAGTTGAACTGGTTCCCGCGATCGTTTGGAAGATTGTTGTTCGGCTGGAATTGCATTTTCAGCGTTCCGGTGTCGTCAATCAATGAGGGCGAGTCCAAAGCAATCGATAACTGGAGTTGCGGCAACCCAGCAACGGTTTGTGAACTGACGGTTAATGTTGCCTTAGGAGGCGGAGGATCGAATCCGTAACCGCTCAGGGTAAATGTGCGCGTATCGACCATGAGCCTCGCTGTTGCATACTGCGAAGCCGTCGGCTGGAAGAGCACATCAAACGAAACACCAAGGGCATCATGAGGGTTGAAGCTCAGGGGTAAATTGATCCCCAAAGGTATGCTGAATGGCGCGCCACTGACGGCGATCGAATTTATCGTCACAGCACTGTCCCACGGGTTGCTCAAGGTAAAGGTCCTGGTGACGCTCAAACCGCGCTGAACGCCGCCGAAATCGATCGTGTCGCTATCTTTGAGCGTTACATTAGCCACCGAGAGTTGAGCTGAGGCAACCCCCGTTGCGCTGAGGAGCGCCGTGATCATCGAGTTCGCTGACGTGCCGACCGACCAGGTGATGGAAAGGTTCGCGCTGTAGGTGTGAGAGCCGGTTGGGTGGAACAGGACCGCAAAATCCCACGAGCCCGACGGCGCGAGAATGTACGGGACCATAGTGTAGTTCACGTCGAACGCCGCGCCATTATCAATCGCGATCATTTTGATCGTCACCGGTTCAGCGCCGGTGTTTTTCAAGTGGAAGCCGGTTCTCTGTGTGTCGCCTGCCGAGGTCGACCCGAGGTCGAGGAAGTTACCCACGGGAACTGCGCTGCCCGCCTGAATCAATTGCAACTGCGCCAGCGCGGCCACGGGCAGCGAGATGCCGAGCAGAAGCAGGCGCCGTATCACGGAACGGTCTCCGGGAGTTGATAGAGTACGAGCTCCTTCTTGTCCAGGCGGAGAGCAAAGATCCGGCCGCGGGCCTCGCGCACGGCGAACCAGTGAGGGCTCATCTGCTCGAAAGCATCAACCTTGAAGTCGACGTGGATGCGGCGCCCATCCGGCGCTACGATGTCCTGACCGTCGGTACTCGGAATTGGCACCCCGCCGTCCCCGAATTGCAAGGCTTCTGCAGTCGATGGAAAGGAGGCGTATGCAGGTGTTCCGGTGTCGGTGAAGGCAAAAACGGCAGGACCGCTGGGCGCCGGGTAACGCGCCGTGATGTTGAATTTCGCGTCGAGAACAAGAACTTCGGAACCGGTCTTCACCAAACCAGCCACACCGGAAAACGCAGCCGAAATAGCCCCCTGCATCACGGCGTCGACCAGCAAGAAATGGCCGGCTGTCCCCAACACGACGCGAATGCCCCCGTCGGAATCCCGTACCACCCCGACCGAGGGCGGCGTGATCAGAGGCTGGGCGAACGCTAGGCCCGCCGCTAGATATAAGAGCAAGCCTCTCATGGGTGCCCCACAATCAGCGTCGGACTGCCAATCTGCACCGGGACCACCGGTGGGGGTGGGCTGGTCGCCGTCGCCTTAGACGCCGACCTGGCATACATCGCTCCACCCGCCGCGCCGCCCGCCACGATGCCGAGAATCAACCAGGCGCGCCCGTGGTGGTGCGACGCCGTGAAGGTCCCTTCACCGCCGCTCGCAACAGGCTCCGGTTTCTGAAGTTCTGTGCTCAGACATTGCCGCACGATTGTCCCGGCGCGCGCCTGGCCCTTCGACGCAACAACCCGGATTTCAAAATTCCCTGGCGTGGCGTTCCATTCCATGCCGAAAACCCCAGCCCTGCCCTGGTCGTCGGTGGTTACGATCGCGGATTTGCCACCGTTCGGGAACGCGCCACCGGGACCATCCTGAGGCAGGAGAAAGTTAACCGTTGCAGCCGGCACGGGCTTTCCCACTTCATCGGTCACCTGCACAGTCACGCCGTGCGCCGCGTGCGAACTGACGGCGTACGTGTCGCCCTCTCCCTCCAGCACACGGATTTGAATTCCAAGCAGCCCATCGGCGGCGCACAGAATTCCGGCGAGCAACACCGCGACATACCTCACGTAGATTACGTGTGAGATCGGCGCAAATTTTCTCAGACAGGATGTGGAAGGGTGGACAGGTATTCAGCGTGCCTTTGGCCAAGACTGGCTTCACACTTCCACAATCTCGAAAGCTTCATCAGGCGCGAGGAATCAGCGGCAGGATAGCTTTATTCTTCGTAGAGGCGGGTAAACTCGGTCAACTCTTCGCCGTTCAGGTCGGAAATCGCCCAATACGCCAATCCGCCGCTCGACCAGTGGACGACATTGAACCCGTTCTGCGAGAACGACGCCTTGCCCACGTTAAACTTCCGCTGCTCCGGCCACACGAAGAGGTTGATCAGGTGCTGCCGTCGCTGAAAAATAAGCGCGGCCACTGGGCGCTTGTCGATATAATCCAGCCGCCCGCCCTTCAACTCAAATCCCTGCGCCTTCAGGTCCTTCACTTGCGGCGAAAAGTCGAGTTTTCCCGCGAACCAGGGCTTGACCGTGTGCTGATCGGACGACGGCACGTCGACCAAATGGCCTGGCAACAACGACCGGAAATGGCTGGCGACCAATTCCTGGGCGAGCACATCGCGTTCCGACGTTTGCGGCCGCAGAAATACGAACGCCAACACTGCCGCAACAGCAAATCCAGCGGCTGCGGCGCCCGAGACCCAGGCCCAAGGCACACGCCAGCGGGATGCGGCGCGCTCGGTCTCGTCGAGCGCTCCCCGGACGCGAGCCGCCAGGTGCGGAGGAGCGCTGTAATACGGAGCCCCGGCCCGGACCTTGGTCCGCAGTTCGCTCAGTTCATGGTGCAATTCCGAACATCCGACACACCCCTGCAAGTGCGACTCGATGTCCGCCTTCCGCCCTGCGTCCAGTTCCTCATCGAGCAGCGGTTGGATTAGCTCCCGGACGGAGTGACAAGTCATGCTCGCGCTCCCTTGAACCGGACCTGCAAACAGTCGTGCAGCCTCGCGCGCGCTCGTGCCAGACGCGACATCACGGTTCCAATCGGCACAGCCACCGCCGTCGCGATTTCCTTGTAAGAAAGCTGCTCCAATTCCCGCATGACGACGACTTCACGGTACTCAGCCGGCAGCTTGTCGATACAAGCATGAACGGATTCCACCTCTGCCTGCCGCAACAGCCTGTCTTCAGGCCCCTTCTGCTCGGATTCCGCGCTGTGCTTACTGTCGTCAAACTCCGTCATCGTCTCCTTCACGCCGGCCTTTTGAAGCAGTGTACGGCAAGTGTTTCGAACAATCGCGAGCAACCACGCCTTGCCATCCCCACCTTGAAATCCTTCGAAAAACCTGTAAGCGCGCAAGTAGGCTTCCTGGACAGCATCCTCGGCGTCATGATCGTTGCGCATGAGCCAACGCGCCAGGTTGAAAGACGAGTCCAGATGCGGCAGCATCACCTGCTCAAAACGCGCCCGCTTCACCGACTCAGACAGCACAGTGCTCACACATCCTTTACCGCTCAGCCGCCCATTTTATTCCTGGTCTGGGGCGGGAATATTTGACCTTTCTAACCGGTAGGTATCCGCGAAAGGACCTCAATGGCAGATTACATCAAAGAGAACATCGAGAAGGACGGAATCGACCGGCGCGGCTTTCTGAACTGTATGGCCTGGGCCGGTACTGGCGTTCTCTATTCGCTTACCGGCGGAGTTGCCCGCAGCCAGATGCTCGGGCACGGCAAACATGCAAACGGCGCACCGGATCTCAATTTTGTACAGATCAGCGATAGCCATATCGGCTTCAACAAAGACGCCAACAAAGACGTGGTCGGCACCCTAAAGGAAGCGGTAGACAAGATTAATGCCCTGCACGAGGCGCCGGCGTTCCTGATCCACACCGGCGACATCAGCCATCTTTCCAAACCTGAGGAATTCGACACCGTGGATTCGATTCTGAAAACAGTCAAAGTGGGTAAAGCCTTTTACGTACCCGGGGAGCATGACGTTCTCGGCGATGACGGCAAGGGATACCTCGCCCGATACGGCAAGGAAACGCAAGGCAACGGCTGGTTCAGCTTCGACATGAAGGGCGTTCACTTCGTCGGCCTGGTCAATGTCATGAATCTGAAGGCCGGCGGTCTGGGTTCGTTGGGCAACGACCAGCTCGAATGGCTGGAAAAAGATCTGAAAGGCCGCTCCAGCAGCACGCCGATTGTTGTGTTTGCGCACGTTCCGTTGTGGACCGTTTACCAGGATTGGGGTTGGGGCACCGACGACGGAGCCCAGGCGCTGACTTACATGAAGCGTTTTGGCTCAGTGAGCATCCTCAACGGCCACATCCATCAGAACATCCAGAAGGTGGAAGGCAACATGACCTTCCATACGGCCACGTCGACGGCCTTTCCTCAACCGAAGCCGGGTTCGGCACCGTCCCCTGGTCCGATGAAGGTTCCCACTGAACAGCTACGCTCTCTGCTCGGCCTCACCGAAGTGAGCTACGTACGCGGCAGGCAGTCGCTGGCAATTGTGGATACTCCGCTGGCGGAATCCTCGGACAAGACCGAAGTCAAGATCGACAATTTCGCGTTTACTCCGAGTATCGTGAAGGTGCGAGCAGGCGCCGAAGTGACCTGGATCAACCACGACGACATCCCACACAACGTCATCAGTACGACGAAGGCTTTCGCCTCGCCGGTACTCGATACTGATGAGAAATTCACCCACATCTTCACGACTGCCGGCGAATTCCCGTACTACTGCTCGATTCATCCCAAGATGACGGCGAAACTGGTGGTGGAAGCGGCTTGATGCTTCTACGCCGCGGCGGTCTTTACCTTTACAGGCTCGTCACCACCCGCAAATACCGCCGGATAGACCACCCCCGCTATGGCGGCGCCAATGATCGGCGCTAACCAGAACAGCCAAAGCTGTTGAATGGCCCAGCCGCCGACGAAGATTGCCGGCCCGGTGCTGCGCGCCGGGTTCACCGACAGGTTCGTCACCGGGATGCCAATCAGGTGGATGAGGGTCAGCCCGAGTCCGATCGCGATTGGCGCAAATCCCTGCGGCGCCCGTTTGTCCGTTGCGCCGAGGATGATCATCAGGAACATGAAGGTCAGCACAACCTCGGCGGTCATACATGCCATCAGGGTGTAGCCGCCGGGAGAGTGCTCGGCGTAGCCGTTCGAAGCAAATCCAGCAGCCAGGTCGAATCCCGCCTTACCACTGGCAATTACGTACAACACGCCCGCGGCGGCAACGGCCCCCACCACTTGGGCAATGACATAAGCTGGCAAGTCGCCGGCGGGGAATCGCTTTCCAACGACTAACCCCACTGACACGGCAGGATTCAAATGACATCCCGAGATGTGGCCGATCGCATATGCCATGGTAAGAACCGTGAGTCCAAATGCAAATGCGACACCCAATAATCCAATGCCAACGTTCGGAAATGCGGCGGCCAATACCGCGGCGCCACACCCCCCAAAAACCAACCAGAATGTACCTATGAACTCTGCAACCGCACGCTTCGTGAGTGACATGTTGAAAGCTCCTTCCAGGTGATTATATCCGTCGTGCCACCACGAGCGTCATGTCGTCCTGCAACTCCGGAGAATTGGTCCAGTTCCGCACCGCATCGAAGGCCGCCACGACGATCTCGTTTTCGGCGCGGCTGGAGTTACGGGCGATCAGATCGATCAGGCGATCCTCACCAAACATTTCGCCATACTCGTTCTCCGGCTCAGTAATTCCGTCCGTGAAGAATACCAGCAGGTCGCCCTGCTCAAGGGCGACGCGGCTTTCGTCGTATTGGGAGAACGGGAATGCTCCCACTACCATGCCATTTACGTCTAGTCGCTGGGAGTTGCCGTTGCGGATGAGGACCGGCGGAAGGTGACCGGCGTTTGTATACGTGAAGATGCTGGTCCGCTCGTCGTAGAGGCCGAAACAAAACGTGGCGAACTTCTCCACGGCCGTGGTGGCGTGCAGTTGAACGTTAAGATCGGAGACCACCTGCCGGGTCGAGACGCATTTCGTCGGGTTTCCGTTCACGGCCAGCGCTTCCTGCGCCGATCGCAACTCCGATCGGGTGGCGGACTGAATGGTCGCCATCAGCAGAGCTGCAGAAATTCCCTTCCCCGCCACATCGCCGATTCCGATTGCCAGCTGCCCATCTCCTAAGACCTGAAAATCGTAGTAATCGCCCGAAACCATGCGGGCCGGCTGGCACATCGCAATCAGCCGAAGCGTGGGCAATTCAGGAATGGTCTTGGGATAAAGCTGCTCCTGCACCTCGCGTGCAATCGCGATTTCCGCCTGCAGACGTTCCTTCTCTTTCGCGATGGCGAGGAGCCGTTCGACGTTTGCGGTCATGGAATTGAAGGAGGCGCCCAATTCCGCCAACTGGTCGCGCGACGGGGGAGCCTTGATGCGATGAGTGAAATCGCCCTGCATGACACGCTGGGTTCCTTCGTACAATTCATGCACCGCGCCTGTAATGGTCCGTGCCAGCGAGACGCCCTTCAGAAGCGAGACAACCTCGATGATCGCGAACACAATGGTCAGTATGAACAGCATCACCAGGAAGAACTGCTGTAGCTCGATGCGCGTGTTGATAATGGTGCTCAAAAGAGTCGACGGCCGGGTATGGATGGAAATCAACCCGCGTGTCGACGTCTTGTCCGCCGTGTCCCAATAAGAAAACTGCAGCGGAGGCGAGGTTGCGTAGAAATCGACGTCCGACCAGGTGGCCGGGGGCGCGAGGTAGTTTGTTCGCGCCTCATAAGCCTGTTCTTCATTGGACGGCGCGGCAGGGTCTCTCAACATCAGCAGCGCCACATCGCCCAGGCCGGGAATGATGTTGCTTAGAAAAGGACGGCTGAGCCGAATCGCGACCGTGACGTCGGTCTTGTCCCTGACGACGTGAGCCCACTGGTAGAATCGGCCTTCGCGAAACACGATGCCCGTGACATTTCCCCAGCCTTGCGCCGGTGGACCGACGGGCTCGACTTCCGGCCAGCGACGCACGTCATCGGCTTCCCGGGTGACGATAAAAGATCCATCAAATCGCTTGAGCAGATTGTCGCCCAGCGCCGCACCCATCACTGGCCGCTCTTTCCCCGGCGCGTCCAGAACGGATTGTGCCAGCAGGCTCAACATTCCGGCCCGCCGATCCAATTCGGAAGTGATCATGTAGACCGCAAGCTGACGTGAGAAATAGAGCGCTCCGGCGCCCACCAGGATTAACGTGAGCAACATCGGCACGACGGCGATGAACAGATACGTCAGCAACAATCGGTTGCGCAGCCGCCACAGCGCCTTCTGCATAAGACGCCGCGCCAGCCGCAGCACGATCCATCCCACGAAGAAAGCCAGGAACAACTGCACCATCGGCACCAGGATGCTCGATGGCGCCGCGAGCGTCACGACGAAATACAACACCAGCAACAAGAAGAAGAGCCTTTCGACCGTGCCCGTCCGCTTCCAGAGTGATTTGAGCTTGGGTGACACTACACGCGAGATTTGGCGATTTCAGGAGCTTCCGTACCCGGCTGCGGTTCGGGTTCCAGATAGTACCGGGTCAGGTACGTCTGGAGGGTTTTGAGGGCGTCCTCAGGCGTATCGGCGTACTGAAATAGTTCGACGTCCTCCGGTGAAATCATGCCGTGCTTCACCAGGGCGTCGAAGTTCAAAATCTCTTTCCAGTACTCCGACCCGTAGAGGACGATTACAATCTTCTTCTCGAGCTTGCGCGTCTGCACCAGGGTCAGGATTTCGCACAGTTCGTCGAGCGTTCCGAATCCGCCGGGAAAGACCAACAGCGCCTTGGCCAGGTAGGCGAACCAGAACTTGCGCATGAAGAAGTAATGGAATTCGAAGGCCAGCTCGGGCGTGATGTAGGGATTCGGTTCCTGCTCGAAGGGCAACCCGATGTTCAGCCCGATCGATTTACCGCCCGCTTCCGTCGCCCCGCGGTTGGCCGCCTCCATAATCCCGGGCCCGCCGCCGGAACACACCACAAACCGGTAGTTGGTGTTCTGCAGGCTGTCGGACCATTTCGTGATGAGCCCCGCCAGCGCGCGCGCTTCGCTGTAATAGCGCCCCATCGGGCCGTCTTCCGTAATGCGAGCCGAACCGAAGAACACCACCGTGTCGCGAACCTTCTCTCCCCGAAAATGGGACAGCGGCTCGAGGTATTCCGAGACGATTCGCAAAGGCCGCGCATCCGCACTCTCGAGGAACGATTCGTTCAGATAGGCGACCGGGCGCCGGCCTTCGTGACTGGGGGTAATTCGCTTGTGCTTCATTCGTTGCTCGACGCGGGCTGTTGCGCTCCAGAGCTCTCCAGGTCTTGAATACGTTTCTCCAATTGTCGCATCGCGCGGAGCAATTCGGGCAATTTCGGAAAGGCCGTGATGGCGCGCAGCCAGTCGCGGCTATCGAAAGCGGGCGAGCCGGAGACAACAGCGCCGGGCGCTACATCGCCGCCAATTCCGCTCTGCGCGTAAACAACCGCATTGTCGTGGATGGTGAGGTGTCCCGAAACTCCCGTCTGCCCGGCAAGCAGCACGTTTTTCTCCAGGATCGAACCGCCCGCCAGGCCGGTCTGCGCGCAGATGATGTTATCCTCGCCGACCACGCAGCCGTGCCCGATCTGTACCAGGCTATCGATCCGGGCTCCGCGTTTGACCCGGGTCTCGCCGACCGATGCCCGGTCGACAGACGTGAGCGTCTGGATTTCGACGTCGTCCTCAATCACAGTTATGCCGGATTGAACGATTTTGAAGTGCGTCCCTTCGGCGGTTTTCGCGAATCCGAAGCCGTCGCCGCCGACGATCACGGCGTTCTGTAGCGTGACGCGGTCCCCGATTTGGCAAAACTCCCGCACGACGGCATGCGAGTGGGCCAGAAAATCATCGCCAATGTGCGCGCCCTCGTAAATCACAACGTGAGGATGGATCACCGCGTTCTTACCGATGACGACGTTCTCAGCGATGACCGCAAAGGCACCGATCGAAGCGCCTTGGCCGATGCGCGCGCTCGCCGCGACCGCCGCCTGGGGATGAATACCCTCAGCGGTCCGCGGCGGCTGATAGAACATTGCCAAGGCCCGCGCGAAGTCATGATATGGGTTCTTCGAAACGACGCTGATCGCGGGCACGCCGGGCATCGGTTTTGCGACCAGAATCGCCGCGGCGCGGGTGTTCTTTGCCTTGCCGCCGTATTTGGGATTCGTCAGGAACGTGAGGTCTGTCGCCCCCGCGTGCTCCACGCCGGCGACGCCGGTGATTTCAGGATCGCCAGGACCGGCGACTTCGCATCCCAAACGGGCGGCTAGTTCACTGAGTTTCATGGTTTGGTTTGATTGAGAACCCTAGTGGGACGCTACGTATTTGTCGCGGCACTTGGGCGAACAAAAGTAGATGGTTTCTCCCCGAATCGTCTGTTTCACGGACGATGCCACGGCGGTATATGTTCCGCATACCGGGTCTTTCTTCAATTCGCCTGTCAGTGGCACCTGACCGTCGCTCCGCTGTTTCTGCGGAGATACCATCTCGGAGAAACCCTTCGCCAGTACCCCAATCACGCTTCGGACGATCGAGATGACGATGACCGTCAGAAGGAGATAGAAAATGACGCGGAACATACTGCCTTTACTTCCATTGTACTAAGCGGTAGGTTGCTGGCTTTGGAACCAGGTTTGCGCACGGATCTCGCACGCCTTGATCCAGGGGTCCTTGGCGTCGTTGTAGGCCAGCACATCGTCCGGGTGGAGCGCTGCCGCTCGCATCTTCTCCGCCTCGTACTCGCGTGCCTCTTCGGGGTGCGCCAGCAGGTAGTCGCGAAATGCTACGTGACGAAGGATTTGGTCGGAATCGGCCGACCAGATGTGAACGTTGAACAGCCGCCGGTCGGTTGCGGGATCGTTGAGCGTGCAGAATCGCCGCCCGGGAAGGCCGAACTCTCCTCGCCAGTTGTAACCCAGTTGGCGGAACCCGTCAGCCCGCTCGTCCAGGGCTTCGAGCGAATGCACCACCGGCAATAGATCGATCACAGGCTTGGTGCTGATGCCCGGTATCGCCGTCGAACCGATGTGATGCACCGTGATGAGGTTGTCCCCAGCCACCTCCGCGAGGCGTCGCGATTCCCGCCGTGCGAGGTCCAGCCACCGGGGGTCGTGTGGGCTCAACGAAACGCGCATGGTGTCCAGCGGGTTAGGCATAGCTGCCTCCGGCGGCGGCATTCTTCTCGCGGCGTTCCTCGGTGATGCGTTCCAGGTAGCCGCTCTCACGAAACGCCTTCAATGGATTCTCGGGCAGATCTTTGGATCGGCGCCATTCGTGGATGGCCGGGCGGACATCCGCGGCAAACGCCGATTTGAGGCACTCCTCGGCATCAATGAGGTCGCAGCGAGTTTGGTGACGCGCCAGCGCCGCATGGTCCACCAGCGCGGCTTTCGCGAACAGCTCCTGCGCAGTTTCAACCGTCTGGATCATCGCCTCGATCTTCCCCTTTAAGTTGTGACTCTGGTCGATCATGTAGGCGATGTCGGCTCGCTCCTCCGTCTCCCATTCGTAGAACGCAATTTCGTGGAAAATTCGGAAGACCTGGTAGGGATCGATCGAGCCCATGGTTAAATCGTCGTCCGCATAACGGCGATCGTTGAAATGGAATCCGCCCAGCATCTTCTCGGCCAGCAGCCAGGCCACGATCTGCTCGATGTTTTGCGCCTGGTAGTGGTGTCCGGTGTCCACCAGCACGCGCGCTCTCGGCCCGGCGGCGCGCGCCAGATGCAGCGCCATGCCCCAATCGGCGATGTCGGTGTGATAAAAGGCTGGCTCGAAGGGTTTGTACTCCACAAGCATCCGCTGGTCCCCGGCCAGGCGGCCGTGCAGCGTCTTGAGGCCGTCGGAGAACCATTCGCGGCGCTGGCGGATGTTCGCTGTGCCGGGATAATTCGATCCATCCGCGAACCACAGCGAAACGTCGCGGCTGCCGGTTTTGGCGGCAATTGCGGCGCACTCCAGCAGATGCGACAGCGCCCGCTTCCGCACCGATCCGTCGGGGTTGCCCAGCGAGCCGTATTTGTATTCCTGATCCTGAAAAACGTTGGGGTTGATGGAGCCGGCTTTCACGCCCACCGACGCCGCCATGCGGCAAACGTCCTCCGCGCTCGCCAAGCCGCCGGGAAAATCCCACAGCACATGGAGCGCTACGCTCGGGCAAGCGCCGGTCAGGGAGTGCACGAACCCCGCATCGGCCAGCTTCTCTGCCGTCGTCGTAGCAGCGGCGGCCTGCATGAATTTTCCAAACCGGGTCCCGGTGTTCGAAAACCCCCAGGATGGCAGCTCGATCGCAAACGAATCGAGCGCTGTTGCCACTTTGTCTCGCTGCTTGGTATTCAGGCTCAAAATGTGATCTCCGTGTGACCGGCGTTGAGTTTTCGGGTCTGACCCTGCCAGACGAATTCACCTTCCAACTGCGCCGGCAAGTCGATGGTGGCCTTGTGCGCCGACACGTGAACAGCGATCGGCCCGCGGGGCGAAGGCACGCTCCCGGAGACCTCGGGCAGCCCATTCAGATTGGGAGCAATCCTGACGCGCTTGAACCCAGGCGCCGCGGACGACACGCCCAAAACCGTGCGAAACAGCTCGTAATTGGGGCTCGCGCCCCAGGCGTGACAATCGGAGCGGTCAAAGGTAAGGGCCTCGGCCCAGGTGGTGAGATGCATGCCGAGCATGGTCTTCCAGGGGCCGAGCATTTCGAGGTAGCGATCGCCAAGTCCGGCTCTGGTCAGCGCCTCGTTCACGTAAGCCCGGAAGTACGTCGACGCCTGTACCAGCGACGCGTCGCTGAGCATTCGCTCCATAGCCTGCTGCGTCTGCGCTCCTTCGAATACGCCTCCAATGATCGCCAACGCATTGGTCTGTTGCGAAAAACTCTGTTTCGCCGGTGTGTCGGCCAACAGCCCACGACCGGCATCGAGGTAGGAATCGCGAATCACGTTGCGAAGACGCCGGGCAGCCTCGCGGTCCTGTACGCCGATAGCGGCATTTCCCAGCGCCGATTCCAGCTCCGACGCCCACTGGTAGGCGAGCATCAACTGCAAATCGTAGGGGGCGGAGTCTCCGTCGCCGCCGGCCGGGGGCACGCCGCCCTGCCACTGGGGCGTCCAGTCGAAGTACGGCCACCAGTGCACCGGCCCGAGACGGCCGTTTGGCTTCTGCGCCGCCTCGAAGTAGGAAAGCACGGAGCGGACGCCCGGCAGCATGCTCTTCACGAAAGCGGGATCGTCGACGTACATCCAGTAGTCGTGCAGCATGCCGATCCACCACAGCGAGAAGCCCGGAATGTACTGCGGCAGGTCGGATGGCGCGCGCGAATACGTGAGGCCTTCGGAAGTCCGCGACGAATTGACCTGTTCGAGAGCGTTGCGGAGCAGGCGGGCGTCGCCGGTCATGTACAACGAGACGAGCCCCTGAATCCGGGTATCGCCGACATACTGAAGCTGCTCGTAGTAGGGGCAATCCATGTACGTCTCGTGCGCGCAAAGGCGCGCCGTGCGCCAGCCGGTGTCCAGGATCCGCCCGATCTCTTCACCGCCGCCCTGGAACTGCGCCTTGCGCTCAAATGGATAGCCCGTGAAAACACCGCGCAACTGTTCGATTGCAACGGGTTCGTCGGCGGTCTGTACAGTGACCTGCAAATATCGATATGTGCGCCAGTAGAGCGGACGATACAGCCGATGCGAGCCGCCATCGGCTTCAAACACGTCTTCGCTGCCGAGGAACCGCTTCCCGTCGATCACATCCCGGTCGCCTTTTTCATTCTTACCCGGCAGCCACAAACCCTCGGCGTATTTCAACGCGACACGCGCGCCTCGTCCGCCGCTGACCACAAGCTCGGGGTAAGCGGTCGTCAGATAGCCCTGATCGAGAATCGCCGTCGCCGATGTGTGCGCGGGGTAGGTGCGGACTGCCTCGCCGCTGCGGACTCGCAAGGGCTTCTCGGGCGTTTGCTCTTCGAACGGAATCTCTCGCGGAACGAGGAACCATTTGGATTGTGCATCCTGCGACGCTCGTGGTTCGCCGCGCGCCAGAACCAGCGGCTTGAGCCACTGGGAATCGTCGAAGTCCGTATGCTCCCAACCCCAGGGATAACGCGCGGCATCGAATTCTTCGCCTGGCCCGAGCGCGAAGTAGCCTGTCCGCTGGTCGTTGGCCAGCGGATGCGCCGTGTACGCCTTGTCCACCGCGCAACGCCAATCCGCCCCGGTGTTAACCCGCTCGTCGCCCTCCAAGATGAACGCCGTGGCACTTGAAATCTGGGCCACCGCCTTGTACGGGCCATCGTTCCACACCACCGCCGCCAGTGCGTTCTTGCCTGTTTTCAACTGCGGCGCGATATCGACCGTCTCGTACCGCCAGTGAAACAGGTCGCCGCGAGCCGGCCCCACAGCGACGCGTTGACCGTTCACGAAAAGCTGATAACGGTTGTCACCGCTCACGTGGATCACGAATGACGCCGGCTTCTCTCCGAGTTCAAACGAGCGGCGGAAGTGATATACACCGTAGTCGTGAGGCGAAACGCCGGGAACGGTCAGCCAGTGCGCCTTCCACGGAGTCGTTGCGCACAGCGAAACGCAGAGCGCCAGCGTGATTAGGAGGAATCTCGAAACCACAGACCAATGTACAATGTTCGCATCCTTAGAGCCAACGGCATTTCCAAGTCATTCGCGGGCGTCCGGGCGCTTAAACACGTTTCGTTCGATGTGAAAGCGGGCGAGGTGCACGCGCTCGCCGGCGAAAATGGCGCGGGTAAATCCACCCTGATCAAGGTCCTGACGGGGGCGGTGATAGCCGACGAGGGAACCGTCGAACTGGATGGCCAGGCGGTGGAACACAACAGCCCGGCCCATGCCCGGGCGCTTGGTATCATCGCCATCTACCAGCAGCCGGCCCTCTTCCCGGATCTCAGCGTGGCCGAGAATATTGCGCTCGCCACGGAAGAGCCGCGCATGTGGAGGCGAATCGACTGGCGCGCCCGCTGGGAACGAGCCCGTGAACTGCTCGGGACCATCGGTGCGAGCATCGATCCTCACGCAAGGGCCGACACGCTCAGCATGCCCGAACAGCAACTCGTCGAAATTGCACGCGCTTTAGGAGCGAAGGCGAAGTACCTGATCCTCGACGAGCCGACGGCGTCACTCACCAACCGCGAGGTCGAGAAGCTGTTCGATGTCATCCGGCGCATGCGCGCACAGAACGTGGGCCTGATTTACATTTCGCACCGGCTCGAGGAATTGCAGCAGATTGCGGACCGCGTCACGGTGTTGCGTGACGGCAGCGCCATTGAGACGCGGGAAATGGCCGAGACTGGACGTGAAAAACTCATTCAGCTCATGGTTGGGCGCGAGATTTCTCAGGTGTTTCCGAAGGCAGACGCGACCATGGGCGAGGTCGCGCTTGAACTCCGCGGCGTTTGTGGCGTGAACCTCGCGCTGCGGGCGGGCGAGATTCTGGGCCTGGCGGGCATGGTGGGCTCCGGGCGCACGGAACTCGCGGAAGCAATCTTCGGGCTGCGGCCTGCGACCGCGGGTGAAATCCTGGTGCGCGGGCGCCCTGCTCGGATTCAAGACCCGCGCGACGCGGTGGAGCACGGCATCGCCTACGTGCCTGAAGACCGCCGGCGGCATGGCGTCATTCTCGACTTGCCAATCGACGCCAACCTCACACTTGCGACACTCCGCCAGATTTCCTCGAACGGGCTTCTGAACCGCGCCAAAGAACGCGACGTCGCGCGGCAATACGTGGAGCAGCTTGGCATCAAGACGTCGTCCCCGGAAGCACTCGCCGGCACGCTCTCGGGTGGCAATCAGCAGAAGGTCGCGCTCGGCCGCTGGCTGGCCGCGAAACCTTCGGTGCTGATTCTCGACGAACCCACCCAAGGCGTCGACGTCGGGGCGAAATTCGAAATCCACCGCCTGATGTGCGATCTGGCGGGGCGCGGCCTGGCAATCCTGATGATCTCGTCGGAACTGCCCGAGATTCTCGGCATGAGCGATCGCATTGCTGTCATGAGGAATGGCAGGGTCGCCGGAGTCCTGGACCGGACAAGCGCCACACAGGAGCGCATCCTGTCGCTGGCGCTGGAGAGCGCAGCTTGAAGCGCGAACTCTCGCTGATTGCGGCGTTGGCGGTGCTTCTCCTGATCATGGCCTGGCGCGCACCGTCGTTCTTCGCGGCCGGCAATCTACAGGACATGCTGCTCGCGAACGTTCCGGTGCTGATCATCGCGATTGGCATGACGCTCGTCATTCTCACCGCGGAAATCGACATTTCTGTGGGATCTCAATTCGCCATCGCAAGCATCGGTGCAGCCCTCTTCGCCAAAGCCGGGCTTCCGATGCCGGTGGTTCTACTGGGGGCTGCCGCGCTCGGCTGGCTCCTGGGCGCGGTCAATGGTGCGATTGTCGCCTTCGCCGGCATTCCCTCCATCGTCGTGACGCTGGCCACCATGGTGATCTTCCGTGACAGCCTGCGCTGGGCCCGTGGAGGCGCGTGGGTGCAGAATCTGCCGGCTGGTTTTCAGTGGTTCGGTTTCGGCCAGACCGCCGGACGTGTCGCAATCGTGATCGCCGGTGCCGTCGTATTCGCGGCATTTGCCGTCGCCTTGCGTTGGATCGCGGCCGGACGCGCCGTTTTTGCCACCGGTTCCGACGCCGAAGCTGCCCGGCTGGCGGGCATCGAAGTCCGTCAGGTGCGGTTTTACGTCTTTGCCCTCATTGGCGCACTGACTGGAGTCGCCGCGCTTCTCAATTCCGTGCGATTCGAAGACATCCAGGCGAACGCCGGTATCGGGTTAGAGCTCAAAGTTATCTCGGCAGTGATCATCGGCGGAACATCTGTAAACGGCGGCCGCGGGACGCTCTGGGGCACCTTGCTCGGCGTGGCGCTGCTTGGCGTAATCGGACCGGCGCTGACCTATCTCGGCGTGAATCCCTATTGGGAGAAGGCGGTGCAAGGCGCCATCATCCTTGCGGCGGTGGCGATGGATAGAGTTCAGCATGCGCGCGCATGAACGCTGGCTCATCGCGCTGATCGCGGTGGAAGCGATTGTCTTCAGCTTCACCGGCGCGAACTTTCTCACTGGCGCGAACGCCTTCGAGGTCCTTCGCATGGCTGTCGAACTGGGACTGCTGGCGCTGGCCTTAACACCCGTCATCATTACAGGCGGAATCGATTTATCGGTCGGCTCGATGATGGGACTGGCAGCCGTGGTCTTTGGCTCCCTATGGCGCGACCATCATTTCCCAATTCCAGCAGCGGCGGTCTGCGCCCTGCTCGTCGGATTAGCGGGTGGCGCGCTCAACGCCGTTGCCATCACGCGATTCCGTATTGCCCCCCTGATCGTCACCATTGGTACGTACTCGCTATTTCGGGGCCTGGCTGAAGGGCTCACCGCCGCGCTCGATACCTTCAGCAACTTCCCGCCGCGATTCCTCGTTTTCGGACAGGGGCCGCAGGTTTTGGTGCTCGCCGTGGCCGTGGTTTTCTACTGGATTCTGCTGCACCGCACCGTGATCGGCCGGGCGCTCTATGCGATTGGGCTTTCGTCCGAAGGCGCGCGTTATGCCGGAATCCCGGTCGGCGGCCGCGTGGCCTTAACGTATCTCTTGTCAGGCTTCTGGTCGAGCGCCGCGGCCCTGATCTACGTCGCGCACATCGGGCAGGCCAAGTCGGATGCCGGAACGGGCTACGAGCTTGCCGCCATCACGGCGGTAGTTCTCGGCGGAACCTCAATTTTTGGCGGCTCGGGAACTATCGCGGGGACAGTGCTCGGCTTGTTTGCCATCGTGGTTCTCGAGGACGGTCTTCGCCTCTCAAACATGCCCGCGGAGCTGGCCGGAATCCTGACCGGCGCGCTGCTGCTGGCCGGTATCGGTCTGGCGCGAATCCGTTTGCGGAAATGGCACATCTGGGTAGCGGCGTTCGCGGCGATGCTTCTGGCTGGCATGCTTATCGCCAGAACCGCGGCGCCCACGTCCCGACACGTCCAGATCGCGATGATGCCCAAGGCCAAAGGAGACCCCTATTTCGCGAGCTGCAAACTCGGCGCCGACGAAGCCGCCAAGGAACTCAAGGTCGACCTGCTCTGGGACGGCCCCACCGATCTCGACCCCGCCAAGCAAAACGAAGTGGTGGAGGGCTGGATCACGCGCCATGTCGACGCTATCGCGGTCAGCGTCTCGAACCAGGCCGCTATCTCGACCGTACTCCGCAAAGCGCTGGCTAACGGCATCCGAGTGCTCACCTGGGACGCTGATGCCCAACCTGATGCGCGCGACTTTTTCATCGACCAGGCGACTCCGCAAGGCATCGGCTACACCCTGACCGATGAAGCCGCGCGGCTTTTGAACAATCGCGGCGAATTCGCCATCATCACCGGAGCTTTGAGCGCCGCGAATCAAAACGAGTGGATCAAGTACATTCGCGAACGCCTCGCGTCGAAGTATCCGGACCTGAAGTTGGTAGTCATCCGGCCTTGTGACGACGACCGCGACCGCGCTTTCGCCGAAGCTCAGACTCTTCTCAAGGTCTATCCCGACGTCAAGCTTCTGATGGGGATCGCTGCACCGGCAGTACCCGGAGCCGCCGAGGCCGTAAAACAGGCCGGGCGCAAGGATGTTTCTGTAATCGGGCTTTCACTTCCGAATCTGTGCAAACCTTATGTGCACGACGACGTGGTGCAGGCAGTAGTACTCTGGAACACGCGAGATCTGGGGTACCTGACGGTTTACGCGGCCAATGCCTTGGTAAATGGCTCATTGAAACGCACGGATACCGCATTAGCCGCGGGCCGGCTAGGAAGGGTCGAGGTTCGGGGCAGCGACGTTATTCTCGGCGCGCCATTTGTCTTTCGTAAGACGAACATAGACCAGTTTGATTTCTAAAGAAATCACAAGCTGAAGCTTGTCCTAGGTTTCTCGCGTCTACACGTTAGCTCCACGCATGAAAAAACCCGGCGGCGCGACAGAACCTCTGTGGTACAAGGACGCGATCATCTATGAGTTGCACGTCAAAGCCTTCTTCGACGGCAACAACGATGGCATCGGCGACTTCCAGGGCCTCATGCAGAAGCTCGACTACCTGCAGGACCTGGGTGTAACCTGCATTTGGCTTCTACCTTTCTTCGCCTCACCGCTGCGTGACGACGGCTACGACATCTCCGACTACCTGAGTGTCCACCCCAGCTACGGAACCATCGACGACTTCCAGGCCTTCCTGACCGCTGCTCACGAGCGCGGTCTCGAGGTCCTGATCGAGCTGGTCATCAATCACAGTTCCGACCAGCATCCCTGGTTCCAGCGCGCCCGCCAGTCTCCTCCGGGATCGCCGGAGCGCGACTTCTACGTGTGGAGTGACACCGATCAGAAATACAAAGACGCGCGCATCATTTTCACCGACACCGAGAAGTCGAACTGGACCTGGGACCCGGTGGCGCAGGCCTACTTCTGGCATCGGTTCTTCTCCCACCAGCCCGATCTGAATTTTGACAATCCGCTGGTGCTCACCGAAGTGATGAACGTGATGCGCTACTGGCTCGATCTCGGTGTCGACGGAGTGCGCCTGGACGCCATTCCCTACCTCGTCGAGCGCGATGGAACCAATTGCGAGAACCTGCCCGAAACCCACGCGTTGATCAAGAAAATCCGGGCGGAAATGGACGCCAACTATGCCAATCGCATGATCCTGGCAGAGGCAAACCAGTGGCCTACCGATGTTCGCCCCTACTTCGGCGAAGGCGACGAGTGCCACATGGCCTTCCACTTCCCGCTGATGCCGCGCATCTTCATGGCCCTGCGCCTGGAGGACCGGCTGCCCATCACCGAAATCATGGAGCAGACTCCCGACATCCCCGAGACTTCCCAATGGGGGCTCTTCCTGCGCAACCACGACGAATTGACTCTCGAGATGGTCAGCGCCGACGAGCGCGACTACATGTACCTGGCGTATAGCGCCGACCCGCGCATGCGCATCAACATCGGCATACGGCGGCGCCTGGCGCCGCTGATGGACAACAATCGCCGGCGCATCGAACTCCTTTCGAGCCTGCTGTTCTCGTTTCCCGGCACGCCAATCATCTATTACGGCGACGAGATCGGCATGGGCGACAACATCTATCTCGGCGACCGCAACGGCGTGCGGACTCCCATGCAGTGGAGTCCGGATCGAAACGCCGGATTTTCCCGCGCGAACCCCGCCCGCCTGTACAGCCCCGTCATCATGGACCCCGTCTATGGCTACGAAGCCGTAAACGTCGAGGCCGAACACAGCGACCCGTCCTCTCTCTTGAACTGGATGCGCAACCTGATCGCGCTGCGCAAACTGTTCCGTGTGTTTGGCCGCGGTACGCTGCAATTCCTGGAACCTTCAAACCGCAAGATTCTGGCCTATTTGCGCGAGTTCGACAACGAGCAGGTCCTCTGCGTCGCCAATCTTTCGCGATTCGCCCAGCCGATGGAGTTGGACCTGGCAAGATTCGAAGGAATGAAGCCGGTCGAGATGATTGGATATGTAGAATTCCCGACGATCGGCAAGAGTCCATATCCGTTGACCCTGGGGCCCTACGGTTTCATGTGGTTCGAGCTGCAGAAATCGGCTGAGTCGGCCGAAACGCCACCCTCCGCGGCGCTCGAAGACCAGATCGCTCTCGATGTTTCACGCGGCTGGGCGGCGCTGCTCGCGGGACCCGCGCGCCGGGCGCTGGAAGCGCGCCTGATCCCCGACTTCCTTCCGAAGCAACGCTGGTTCGTCGAAAAGGACGCATCTATACTGGCTACAACCATCGCCGATTGGGCCGAGGTGCAGCCGCAGTCGGCCATCGCGTTCGTGGATGTGCGCTTCGACGACGAGAGACTGCAACGATACGCGCTGCCCTTGGCCATCGGTATCGGCGATGTCGCCGCGCAAATACGCGCTAACTACCCGCAGGCTATACTTTGTCCCGTGGCAAGCCCGGATGGCGAAGGCGTTCTATACGATGGGGCGCTCGACATCGACACCGATGCGTGGCTGCTGGCCTGTATCGAAAACCACGTGGAGATTCCCGCCCGCCGCGGAAAGCTCACCGGATCACCAGGAGCCGCACTGGCCGAACTTCGCGCACAAGGCGATACGCCTCTCACCCCAGCCCCGGGTCCCTCCACGCCGGGTCTCTCCACGATACTTTACGACGACCGGTTCATTACCAAGTTTTACCGCCGAGTCGAAGCCGGCCCCAATCCCGACTGCGAGCTGCTGCGCTACCTTACCGAACAAGCCCGCTTCGATCGGATTGTGCCGTTCGCCGGGACCATCGAATACGCGTTCGACGGGGCGGAGCCGCTTACACTGGCGATGCTGCAAGGCCTCGTCCCGCGGGAGTCCGACGGATGGCAATGGACCACGGAAGAGCTCAATCGCTACTTCGAGCACCGCGCTCCCATGCCATTCCCGGGAAACGAATCGTCGAAGGAGTCCTGGTTCGATCTATCCGACAGCGAAACACCGGCGCTCGCCCGCGAACACCTTGGCCTGCTGCTCGATGCGCTCGCCGCTTTAGGGCGGCGTACCGCCGAAATGCACCTCGCCCTGGCGCGCGAGACGGACGATTCAAACTTTGTTCCCGAACCTCTGCGCCCCGAGGATATGCGGCAGTTGGCGGTGCAACTGCGTAGTAACGCCAGCGGGGTCTTCGACTACTTAAAGGAGCAGCTTCCCGACCTGCCCGATGAAATTGTTGAAGATGCCGGCCTGGCTCTGAGCCGCAGGCGCTATTTTCTCGAACGCTTCCGGTCACTCGCAAACCTGGAGGTCAATATCACCCGCACGCGAATCCACGGTAACTATCACCTGGCCCGCGTCCTGAGACTCAAGAACGATTGGGTGATTCTCGAGGCCGGAGGCGGGCCGGAGCCGGCGGCCGAGCGTCGCGCCAAGCAATCGCCGCTCAAAGACGTGGCCTGCCTGTTGCGGTCGCTCAGCTATGCCACCTACGCAGCTTTGCTGAACTACACAGCCCGCCATCCCGAGGACGTCGAAAAACTCAGGCCCTGGGCGCACCTGGCCGAGCGTTCCGCGACGGCGGAGTTCCTCCGTGCTTATCGAGCCACGAGCGGCCAGGCATCGTTTATTCCAACGGACCCTGGCGCATTCCGCATGTTGCTGGAAGCCTATCTGCTCGACAAGGCCCTGGGCGAACTGCGTCACGAATTCGAAGATCGCCCGGCCTGGGTGAGAATACCGCTTTGGGGCATGCTGGCACTCTCAAAATGATTCGAGTTGCTCATGGAACGTGAAGCCGTTACGGCGGAAGAAATCGCTCACAGCGACCTCGTGATCGGCCTGCCGACCTGCGCCAGTGTCGAAACCATCGGACACGTCGTAGATGCGGTCCGCACTGCGGTCGACTCGTCGCAGGTTTCCGCCACCGTCGTAATCCGATCGGACGCAAGCGGCCCTGCGCCCCTCGAATCGCATAACGGATTGAAGCTGCTCCCTTATCCCATCCCGGCCGTGGGAGGCCTTCCCGGCGCAACGGAGGGCTGGTCCGATGCCTATCGTGCCATCTTCGCGGTCAGCAAGAAAACCGGAGCGCGCGCCACGGCGATGCTTGGAGCAGACCTGGAAGGCTTCACTGCGGAGCGAACCGAGCGCCTGCTTCGGCCCGTCGATGACAATGGAGCCGACCTCGTGGTCGCATCCTATGCGCACAACAAGTACGAGGGAATGATCACCAGCGGAATACTGTATCCGCTTACCAGCACCCTCTATGGGAAAAGGGTCCGTTGGCCCTACGCCGCCGATTTCGGCCTTTCCGCGCGCATGATCGACCGGCTTAGTTCGCCTCCTCCGCCCGCGTTGGCCGCCAGCCGTCGCGACACCCTCATCTGGATGGTCCTCGATGCCATACGGGGAGACTTCGATGTTTGCCAGACGCACTTCGGCGCTCGCGTACGTGCCGTCCGTGAGCCCACCGACCTGAGTTCCATGCTGGCCCACGTCCTCGGCCCGATATTCCTCGACATGGAATTTAACGCCGCCCAGTGGCAGCGAGTCCACAGCAGCCTGCCCGTCACCACCTTCGGTCATCCGGCCGCCTTGGTCGAGGAGCCCCACACCGTGGACGTACGGCCTTTGATCGAGGCGTTCCAACTCGGCTTTCAGAACCTGCAGCCGGTGTGGAGCCTCGTTCTCCCGCCCGCAACATTGCTGGATCTGAAGAAGCTGACGCTCGCTCCGCCCGAACACTTCCGGATTAAGGATGCGCTCTGGGCGCGCATCATTTACGACTTTGCACTCGGGCATCGCCTGAGAATCTTGAATCGCGACCACCTGTTGCGTGCGCTCACCCCGCTCTATCGCGCCTGGGTCGCATCTTACGCGTTGGAGGTTGAAAACGCTGACACAGAACAGGCGGAGCGCCGGGTAGAACAGCTCCGACTGGCTTACGAATCGGAGAGGCGCTATTTGTTATCGCGCTGGAGATGGCCCGACCGGTTCAGCCCGTGACGGACCGAAGGAGGAAGACGTATGTGGGAACAAGCAAGCCAGGCTTTGAATCAGTCGTGGAATCGTGTGGTCCGGAGTGTCGCGGGATTATTGCCCGGAATCGTCGCGCTCATCGTGGCGCTCCTCGTTTCGTTTTTGTTGGCGTGGCTGCTGGCGTTTCTGGTGCGCCAGATCCTGCGCAGTATGCAATTCGATCGTCGTTTGATGGAAAGCGGCGCCAGCGGCCTGAGCGATATCGCGCCACGAAACAGCCCCGCGCTGTTGGTGGAACGCGCCGTCTTCTGGATCGTCATTCTAATGGGCCTGCTCATCGGCATCGCCGCGTTTGATACCACCCTTACGTCACAGCTACTCCTGCGGATTTTCAGCTATCTTCCGCAAGTGGCCGCGGCAGTTATTCTCCTTATCATCGGTAATTTCTTCGCGCATTTTCTCGGCCGCAGTGTTTTGATCGGGGCCGTCAACATGAACCTGCAGTACGCCTCGCTGCTCAGCGCCGGCGTGAAGTGGATGGTCCTGGTGCTTGCCGTGACGATGGCGCTCGATCACCTGGGGATCGGCGGCGGAGTCGTAAATGTTGCCTTTGGGATTCTTTTTGGTGGAATCGTACTGGCGTTGGCGTTAGCGGTAGGCTTGGGTTCCAAAGATCTGGTAAGCCGTTCCCTGGAGCGGCAAAGCAGCAGGCGGCCCGAAGAAGTAGAGGAGCCGTTTCAGCACCTCTAAAATCTACAGCGTGATTGGATATAATTCTGCCGAGATGCCGGTTTCCGCTCGATCTATCGAAGTCCTGATTGTTGAGGATAACCCCGGGGATGTGCATTTGATTCGCGAAGGACTCAAACCAGCCGGCAAACGGTTCGCAATGAACCTGCGAATCGCGGAGGACGGCGAACGGGCGATCAACCTTTTGACGTCGGACTACCGGCCCGACATCATACTGCTGGATTTGAATCTCCCTAAAGTGGACGGCGCCGGTGTGCTCGAGTACGTGCGGACCAACCGGACCGACCTGGCGTCGACGCCCGTCGTGGTCTTCAGCTCGACTCCGCAGCCGATGGGGAACGTCATAAAATGGAGCCCCAACGCCTATATCGTGAAGCCGAGCAGCCTCAGCGAGTATCTGAAAGCAGTTGAGCGTTTCGCGATCCTCTGGCTGGAGCCTGCGGCGAAAGCAACGAGCGCCAAGGCCGCGGATGAACGCGTCTGAGATCAAGAATCGCGTTTGTCCGCGTGAATCGGCGGCCACCGCTTCTCAGATTCTCGACCTTACCGTTCACGGTTCACGGGGACGCCAGAGGTCCCAGCCAACGCTCTCGACCACGCCGATAAGGCAGGCGTTTCCCTTCCCGGGTGTGTGATGCTTATGGCGCGAAGTAGCCGTTGATATCGATAATCACGTTCGCCTGATCGCTCACGAACACACACACAGTCCCGCCCGTCCCAGCGGGCACAATGGCGGCGTTCGCAACGATTTGGCCCTGCATGTCGTTCAGCGTCGAAACGACCGGCAAAGTTTGTCCTGCCGGCCACGTACTCAGGTACAGGAGCGAACCCGCCGGCACCACGGTGATGTTGAATGAATAGGCCAGCGCCGTTGCGGGAACACTGCAGGCGCTGGTCGGTATCGGCAGGTTGCGAGTCGCACCGGCGCCGAGGGACGGTCCTCCGAACATCCCTGATGCGCCGCGTGTATCCGCCACACGACAGGGCGTCAGCGGATAGAAGTACAAGGCGCCGGGGCTTCCAGGAGGCGCGAAGTAGCCGTTGACATCGATGATCACGTTGCTGGTATCCGTGACAAATACACTAATGGACCCGGGTCCCGTGGTTCCGGCCGGAACGATTGCAGCGTTAGCCGCGATTTGGCCTTGCAGTGCGTTCAACGTCGACACGTATGGCTGCGTCTGTCCCGTGGGCCACACCGTGAGATAACCCAGCGGCGCAACAGGCACCACCGTCATATTCAGCGAATAGGCTTTCGCCGTGCTGGGAATGTTGCAGGCGCTGGCGGGCACCCCAAAGTCACGCGATGTGCCGCCGGCCAGCGCCGGACCGCCGAACGGGGCGTTCGGAATGCGCGTATCGGCGATGCGGCAAGGCGTCGCGGGATAGAACGCCAGCGCGCCGACGGCCCCCGGAGGCGCGAAGTAGCCGTTGATGTCGATAATCACGTGCGTCGTGTTGCTCACGTACACGCTGATCGACCCGCCGGTCCCCGCGGGGACAATAGCCGCGTTAGCGATGATGGCGCCGTTCGACGAATTCAGCGTCGAAACATTGGGCTGGGCCTGCCCGGTCGGCCAGATGGTCAGGTATCCAAGCGTCGCAGGCGGCACCACAGTTATGTTCAGCGAGTAAGCCTGCGCATTGCTTGGAATCGCGCACGCGCTGGAAGGAACGGAGAACGTGCGGATGCTGTTTCCAGGAATAATCGGTCCGCCGAAGGGCCCAGTGGTATTGCGCGTGTCGGCGACGCGGCAAGGTGTGACGGGATAGAAGTAAATTCCTCCCGTACTGTTGGACGGGCCGATCGTGGTCGGATCGGAAGCCGACGCGCCTTGCGACCCTCCGCCCGACACACTCACCTGATTGGTCACTTGCGTGGGCCCGCTCGCCGGCACGTTGACCAATACGGTGATCACCGGATAGCTGGCGCCGCCCGCCAGCGAGTCGCTGCGCGTGCATGTGTTCCCGGTGCAGGTCCAACCCGATCCCGACATTGACAGCAGCGTCAGGCCGGAGGGAATCGTGTCGGTGACCGTGACCATACCGCTGGTCGCTCCCGCACCGGCCTGATTTGAAATAGTAATCGAATAGGACGCGCCCGACTGCCCAACCGTGAAGTTGCCGGCGTGCGTCTTCGTGACGCTCAGCACGGGCGACTGCGAAGTGCCGTTACTGAAAATCGCGGTCACGTGGCGCGTGGCGGTCATCATGACGGATTGTGGATTCGTCGTCCCGCCCAGGTCGCCGCCCCAGCCCGTAAAGGAATAGCCGGAGCTTGCCGCGGCAGTGAGCTGCACGCTGGTGCCGGTGTTATAGAACGTGTCGGACGAGGACGGATTCGACGTCACGTTCCCCCCTCCAACCGGAGTGATTGTCACGGCTAATTGATATTGTGCGGTGAAATTCGCGGTGTAGGTTGCGCCAGTCGTGGACGCGGTCACCGTATGACTCTGCAGTCCGCTGTCCGACCAGTTCGAGAAGGCATAGCGCGTGCCACTGACACTGGGCAGCGTCTGTGGCGACGTAACCGCGATCGTGTGCGTGCTCCCCGATGTCCAGGTGAAGACCTGCGTTGCCGTGTAACTTGTGCCATCCACTGTGAACGTCAGGCCTCCGGGACTGGTGGTGACGGTGGTCGTTGTTGGGCCGGTGATCTGCAGTTTGTCGATGAACGGCCCGCCGCTGGTGCTGGTGGTCTTCTGAAATCCATTTGGAGTTGGGAAATCGTCAGACGTGGTGTTTCCTGTCACGTAAACGGCGTCGGCGCTGTCGAGGCACATTGCGTTCGTGAGGGTGTCACCAGTGCCACCGAGGAACGTCGAGCCGATCAGCGCGCCGCCCGAGGCCGAGAACTTCGTCACGAATGCAACGTAACTGCTCGGGATACGCGAATGCACAGGTGACATGAGAGGGAAATCGGCCGAGAATGTGTAGCCGGTTAAGTATGCCTCTCCCGCGCTGTTGACCGCTACCGCATTGGAGAAATCGCCGCTGGTACCGCTGTTGGCGGTTCCTCCGAGGTAGGTCGAGTAAACCAATGTACTTCCGCTGGGAGCAAGTTTCGTCAGAAAGCCAGTGCCGGCGTCCGGGTTTTTGTTCGTGCTTTGGAATGCGGCCTTGAGAGGGAAATCTGTCGAAAACGTGTAGCCTGTAATGTACGCCGCGCCGGAACTGTCGACCGCAATCCCCTTGGGGTGTTCTGCGCCGGTACCCCCGAGGTACGTGGCGTACACCAGTGAAGTGCCGGTGGGCGAAAGCTTGGCGACAAAACCGGTGACGTCGTTCTCAGCGCTCTTGTAGGTGCGGTCAAACGCAGAGGCAGTGACGGGGAACTCGTCGGAATCGGTTTCGCCCGTGATGTAAGCCGCACCGGTGCCATCGATCGCGATAGCTTTCCCATAATCGTTGCTGTTGCCCAGATACGTGGAGTACACGAGCGAATTGCCGGCCGGCGAGAGCTTCGTCACGAACGCATTCGTGCCTCCGCTCAATTGCGGCTGGTACGCCGATACGAAGGGCCAGTGATCCGATGACGTATCGCCGGTGATGTAAGCCGAACCGGAGCTGTCCACCGCAATTCCGCCCGCATGGTCGCTATACCCGCCGCACAGGTACGTTGAGTACGCCAACGCATTACCCGCGGGAACGAGCTTCGTCACGAACACCCCGCCGTATTGGCCCCCGGGCACGTCATTCGGGCAGCTCGTCTGGTACGCATTCGCGAGCGGAAAATCGAGCGAGCCAGCGGTGCCCACGATGTAAGCGGCGCCGTTCGCGTCCACGGCAATGCCGTTTGGTGAGTCCCCGTCGGTTCCGCCAAGGTAGGTCGAATACACGAGCGAACTCCCGCCTGGGGCGATCTTGCTCACGAAAGTGTTGTAGTTTCCCCTGTTGTGGCTCTGGAAGGGCGTTTTGGTGGGGAAATTGTTGTCATTGGTGTAGCCGGTAACGTAGGCGGCGCCCGTTGCGTCAACGGCGATGCCATCCCCTTCATAGCTGTAGCCCAGATATGTGCCGTATGCCACCGTAATCGGGTCGATTACCAGGGGCCGGCTTTGGTCATAGCGGGCCAGTGCGAACGTTACACGGCCACCTACATGCATCGCATAGCTCGCCGCGACCTCGACACGCCGGCCCGCGATCTCCTGGTAAACGCGGGGACGCTTTTGGGTCACATCACCCAGCGGCGTCGCGAGCACGAGATCCCCGGCGCCGTTCAAGTCCATGCGGTCCGCACCTTCCCAGGCCAGCTCGATCCGGTTCGGATCCGCTCCCGGCGCGACGACAAGGTCATATTCCAGGTCATGACCGTTTCCGTAACAGAGCAGGTCTACGCCCGGGTAGACGCCTGGATAACGGATGCGTGCGTAATTCGGGATGTCGGTGCGCCACTTCGCCGGATCGTTGCCGATGAAGTAGTTGCTGATGCCCGGGAGCTTCTCTAATCCTGAGGCATCACTGGACTTCGAAGCTCCCTCCAGTTTCATGCGCACCACCGCGCTTTCGCCGGTCTTGCCTCCCTTGCGGAGGACCATCACGGCTTCGTCTTTTGTGAAAAAGACCGTCATGCCGCGGCTGTGGGTTCGAAACCGCACCTGCGGATCGAATTGGCCCGAGTTGGGCTCAAACGCCAATGGCAGGTTGCCATGATAAGCGCGGGCAGGCGGAGCCGCCTGCCCCACCAAAGAGAAGAAAAACGCCACGGCGGGCAGTGTCGTTCGCACTGATAATTGCATGACTTCCTCTTACGTACTAGCGAGATTTACGAGGTTTTTGGTTCAAGCGCGGTGCCCTGCACTGTTGGCAGCGGCTGGCGGCCTGCACCGAACCGCCGTCGCCGGCTGAGCCCACAAGATTCAAAAACAACGTGCCACCCGTCGCGTATTCGTCGTTGTATTCGCTTACTTCGATCCAATACGTCTTGCCGGCCGTCACGTCCAGGTCTACGGCCGATTGGTACGTGTCGTCGCTGGCATCGTCATTGCACGCGATCTCGTCGCCGCTGTCGCCGTCGTAAATCGAGAGCACCGTGTCGTAATCGGTGCCGAAAGTGTTGATCCGAACCCGCCCCGTTGTCGTGGCGGTGTAGTAGAACCAGACCGTTCTCACATCCCAGTCGCCCGTGCAGGTGTGCCACGGATCGTAATCATCCTCGGTCGCGTTCACCGTGTCCTCCTGGATCGTGAATGGCAGGCCGGGAATTCCGAAGGCGTTGTCGATGCTGTCGTTGTCCGGCGGCACGCTCACCGCCATTGCGTTCAGCACCAGCAGTCCACCCGGGCCGCCGTTCCAGGACGTCACTTCGATGTAGTAGGGTCTCCCCTGCGTGACGTGAAACTGGATTTCCGACGCCGTGGTGGAGTCATCCATGTCATCGTTGCAGGCTAGTTCATCGCCGGTCAGCCCGGAATAGCCGGTCACCACCGTGTCGTAATCGCTGCCGAGCGTGTTCACCCGCAAGTGCCCGGTATACGTCGCGACCCAGCGGAACCAGACGCTGGAGCCGTCCTGGACACCGGTGCAGGTGTGATAGGGATCGCTGGAGTTCGTGGTTGCGGTTTTCGTGATTTGCGAGAAATTGGAAGGCAGTGATGGGACTTCCGTAGCGGATGAAAGTTCGTCGTTAGCAGCCGCCTGCAGGGCTTGTCCATTGATGGCTAACGCAAGATTCCCGCCCGCGCCGGCTCCATACGCGCTGACTTCGACAATGATCGCCTGCCCTTGCGTGACGCCGAGCGAAATCGCCGACGTGGAGGTCAGCTCGTTCTCATCATCGTTACAGGCCAACTCCGTGCCATCGCTTCCCGAGTATGCCGAGAGAACCGTGTCGTAGTCGCTGTTCATCGTGCTGATATTTGCGATGCCGGTAAAGTTTGGCACGAAGGTGAACCAGACGGTGCGCGAGTCCTGCTGGCCGGTACAGGTATGTGTCGGATCGCTGGAGTTCGAGGTCGCCCCGCCAGTGTTTTCGGTGCTATTTGACGGGAGCCTGCCGATCGCCAGAGCACCGGCGATCTCATCGTTTGCCGGTCCGGCAGCAAAGGTTCCAAACTGGGCGACAACCGTACGCGGTCCGCTCATGGTCACGGCCGCGGGGTTCGTCGACCCCGTCAACGCGCCGCCCCAACCGCTGAACACGTATCCGGAGCCGGCCACCGCGCGCACCGACACCGTTGTTCCCGGAGCGAAGTAGCCGTCGCTCGAACTCGGCGTCTCGGTCACCGAGCCGCCCGTCGAAGGATTCGCCTGTACCGTGAGCTGATATTGTGGCGTGAAGCTTGCGGTATACGTGCTCGCGCCGGACCCCGCGGTCACCGTGTGGCTCTGCGCGCCCTTATCGCTCCAACTGGCGAACGCGTACCGCGTCCCGGTGCCCTGCGGCGAAGGTGCGTTGATGGTATGCGTGCTGTTCGCCGACCAGGTGAAGTTATGCGGCGCGGCGTAGGTGCTTCCATCCACCACGATATTGAGACCCGCTGGATCGGTCGTCACGGTGCTGGCGCTGTTACTTCGGAACACTGCGGTCACCGTGAGCGCCTGGTTGATGGTCAGCGTCCCAGGGCTGGCCGTGCCGCTCAAGCCGGAGCTCCAATGATCGAAAACGTAACCCGAAGCCGCCGTCGCGGTGAATTGGATCGCGGTCCCGTTCGTGTAAAAGTGATCGGACGATGTGGGTGAAGCCGCCACCGAACCGCTGCCGCTGGGCGACACGCTGGTGGTCACCTGGTACTGCGCCAGGAAATTCGCGGTATACGTCCCGGCCTGGCTGATGGTGATGTCATGCGTCCGCGCTCCGCCGTCACTCCAGTTGGAGAACGCATAGCGGGATGTGCCGGCGCCCTGAGGCGTTGTGGTGGAGAGCGTGTGGCTGGTTCCCGTGGCCCAGTTGAACGCCTTCGCACTGCTGTAGTCGGTACCGTCGACCGTGACGGTCTGGCCGGGCGGATTGCTGGCGACCGTAACCGGCACGTTGCCGGAGCCCGCTTTGTTCGCGAAAGCTTTCAGGCAGACGCTGGCTGTTGGATCGAAGCTGGTGATGTCGTGCCAGGACGACCCATCCGCGCTGGTATAACCTTGGCCCGGCTTCCCCGTGACGGTGCTGTACATTCCATCTACTTCGTTCTGAATCGCGACCGGATGGGTGATGCCCGTAGCCTGCACTTTGACCACGGCTGCAAAACGGCTCCCCGCCGTCACGCCGACGGGCGTGTCGAGGCGGACCGTGTGGTATCCCGCGGTGGCGAGAGTTCCCGTCGTGCTGCTTGCGAGCGTTCCGCTGGTCGGCCCGTTCTCGACACTCGTGTACACGCTGGCCGTGTAAGACACATTCGGAGTAAGCGCATAAAAGCTCACCGCCCCGATCGACTCCGTATCCTGAGCCGTGAACACGTTCGCGAACCAGATGGTGTCCGACCCGCGGCCATAGGCGCTCACCCATCCCTGCGCGTCGTACTGATAGATCCGCGACCAGTTCGAGGTGAGTTCTTCACCGTAGAAAGCGAAGCTGGCGACATATCCAGCCAGCGCGTCGTAATAAGAAAGCCAGAAGTACCCGGCGTCGCCCCATTTCGTCCCCCAACTGTTCTTCATGAGGAACGCGCCGTCGCCCGGCGGTGGATTGCTGAACAGGTTCCGGTCGTAGTTGTCGTCCCAACCGATCAGCGTGATCGCGTGATCGCGGCTCTTCAGCGTATCCGTCGACGGCGGCATGTAGTTGTAGGACTTGGTGGTTGAGTTGTAGTTGGAGGTGTCATAATAGATGCTGATCCATACGCCGCCGTAGGTCATCACCGCGCGCTTGAGATTGTCGTTATCGGTGGGGTTTTGGCGGCCGGGTATCATGAGCACGTCCTGGACGTGTTTGGCCGGGGTGGTATAAACAGGCGACGAGTTGACGTTTGTCGGCTGGTACGGATCGTCACTCGCGTTCACAGGACCGCTCCAGCGCGCCAGATACGCCATCGCTTGCAAGGCGTTTCCCCCGGTACAAGGCGAGGCGTCGCGCCCCTGCGTATCCTTCAGGTTGTTCTCGGAAAAACTGCGCGCCTCGCCGGGAAGCAGCGCCGACTCCAGCGACCCCATCGTCGCGAAGGTCCAGCAACTGCCGCAATTCCCCTGGTCCCCTACAGGCGATACGCGGCCGAATTTCCGAAGATCGTACGAGGCGGGAAGCGGCGTAGCTCCCAACACATCCTGGAGAGAGAAAGGAATGCTGTTCAAATAAGACAGGTCGACCGTCGGCGGAATGTAGCCGAAAGACTCGGTCTTTCCCTGGCGCAACTCGGTGAGATATTTCACATATTCGGGATTCAACGGAGCGATGTGGCCCTGCGATTGACGCTCCTGCGCGGCTGAGACAACAGCCAGCAGCAAAGCGGCCGCTAAAAAACGAGACGTCTTCAAGGGTGACCTCCTATCTGGCAGGCGCGAGATAATCCCCAAACCGCGTCCCCTTCAGACGTTCGGAAGGATGCGCCGCCGTTTGCCGGAAGAACGCTACGATTTCCGAGAAGGCCTCGTCTAACGAGAGCCCGTAGGCGCGTGCGAACGCCTGCTCGTAACCCTGGCCGCGTCCTTCCCATTCAAATACCCGGCCCATTTTCGGAACCGCATCCGGGATGCCTTTGCGGACGCGCAGGTATTCGACGAAATAAAGTCCCATGCATTCCATCCGGTATTCCTTCGCAATACGCTCTTCGCGCGGGCCGACCCTGTGATACCGGTCGTCACTCAGGATGGCTTCCGCCTCGTCAGCAGTAATGGAAATCATTGCCTTAGCCTGGCGGTGTCCGCCTTCACCCCGATCGATGCCGAGGAAGTCCGCGTAAAACTGGTTCATCATCAGGCCGTGGCCTTCGAGGAAGTACGTTGGAGGCTTCTTCGCCTGGCTGCCGAGTGCGCGAAAAGCCTGGATATGCCCCAACTCGTGGGCTAGTGTGAGGTCGAGATTGGGATCATCGAGCAACCCCATTCGAACGTTGAACCGGTCACCGCTCGGTTCCGCATAGGCACGACCACCCGGGTGTTCGCGTCTCATCCGGTCGTCACTAATCAATCGCAGCGTGAGCGAACGCTCCATCTCGCCGGGGTGCCCCCATTTCATGAGGTTCATGTCGAACCTCCAGGCCGCGATCGCCTTCTTGGCGGCTAACCTGCATTGCTCGGCACTCGCGCCGTCCGGCGACACAACCTCCAGGAATCCCTGTCGAAATAGGACCCGGTCGGTATTTGGTTCAACTGTTGCAGCGATGAGAAGCGGGAGAGCGGAGAGCGCGATCAGAAATCGCGTTCGCATGCTCAGCTCCTAGTCCCAACGCAGACGCGGAAGTTCGAACTCCTCCGCCAGGCGATTCAAATCGTGGCGTAAGGCATCCCAACGATGATGAAGCTCCGGGTAGAACCGGTTGTTGTTCATGACGCGATTGATGTCGCGGCTGACGTCGATGGCTTCTTCAACATAGCGGCGCGTCCGGCGCGGATCGCGTTCGCGGTTCCAGGCTTCCCGCACCCGCCGCATGGCATGCGACAGTGCATCGGCGTGCCGGTCGAGATCAGCCTGCCTCATGGTTCCGCGATAGCCGCTGTGGTCCAGGGCGCGGCGGAACATGCGTTGAAACTCGTCGGCGCGAGCGTCGCAATCGGAGACTACACGGGCAATGCGCTCATCGCGCGGATCAATCCGGCCTGAGGCCGCCGGCGGAAAGGTCAAAACGGCAGCCAGTATCAAGCCCGCCGGGAGTGCGAATCGTAAAGCCTTCATCGAGATTCCTCCACCCGTCATAAGCGAGATTCGCGGCAATTTCGGTTCAGCCAGTTGTTCTCCCGGAAGTGGGGTCGGAAGCCGTCCCTATGGACCTGCGGTCGAAAGTGGATGAAAACCAAGGTGGCGGCGGTTTCGCCTGCGCGTTCCCGGTGAGGTCCAAAGGCAGGCGCAACCGCCTGCTTCACCCTTCCACAGTCTGTGAACTTGAGCTTTCTACCGTGCAGCAAGTTTGAAACGCCTCCACATGCACCGGTAACAAACCAGCGGCTGACGCCTGCCTTTGGATCTGTTCCTAATCCAGGTGCTTGCGGCAGGAAGCCAGCCCGGCCGTCGCCCTGGCGACAATCGGCTTGGGATCGATGTCCAGATCGAGCCGCCCGCTTCCCTGCAGTCGGCTCATGATCTCCAGAGTGCGCCGGTAGCACGGCTCGGCTGCGCCCCAGTCGGCTGCACGTTCATAAACCGCCCCGAGATTGCTCCACACCCAGCCGACATGCAGACGTGTGTCCTCGTTGTCAGGGTCGCTGGCGAGCGCATCTTCGAGGCGCTCGGCAGCGGTCTTGAGAATTTGAATCGCTCTCGCGCGCTCCCCGGCAGCCTCATAGGCGGGCGCCGCGGTGTTGAGCAACTTAGCCGCTTCCAGACGCATCCGGATATCCTGCGGATCGTTCGCGCCCAGGCGCTCCTGAATCTCAAAAGCTCTTTCATAGTCGGCAATGGCCTGCTTATATTTGCCGAGCCGGTATTCGATCCAACCGGCTTCCACGAGGTCGAACGAAAGGTCCGTTTCGGCGTCCGTATCGCCGGGGCTGAGCGTGAACCGGCCCTGGTCCAGCCGCTTGGCTTGCTCGTACGCAGCGAGGGCCTCATCCAACCGGTTCAGCTCTTTCCAGCAGCGTGCAATGTGGTGGTAGGTCGTAGAAAGCCGGTCGCCGAGCCCGAAATTGCGCGGATTCTGCGACACAAGCTGCTGGTACATGGCAGCAACTTGCTGGTAGGCCGCTAAAGCATCCGGCCACTGTTGCTGGAGAGACAGCCTTGCGGCCTCCATCGTCCTGACCCTTGCGGCGACTTCCAGGTCTCCCGGTTTTGCCGCCGCCTCCCTGCGGCGGATGTCCATGGCTTCCTGCAGGATGTCGTTCGCCTGGAGCCCCTGCTGTTCGTTGAGCCCGAAGAGGCGCTCATCGGCTTCGGCGAGAATCGCCTCCGCGTCCGTGTCGCCGGGATGCGAGCGAAGGACGGCCAGTGCCAACCGCCGCGCCTGTGTCTCGCTGTCAATCGCGGACACTGTGCTTCCGAGATGCGCTTGTGTGGGATTTCCCAACACGTCGCCAATGCGCGCGTACGCCGCGGCAAGCTCCATCTGGAGATCGCGGCTGGCCGGTCCGCTGGCTTCTAACTCACGGAGGTATCGCAACGCGCGATCTACCAGGATCTGCCTGGCGCGTGTTGAACCTTGCAGGTGGGCAATGGCCTCGTACAAATCAAAGACCACTGCGTGCGCCAGCTTTCGCCCCTCCTGAAAACGGACCTCCGCGATCTCGCGCTGGTGTTCCGCATCCCGCGCATACCAGAGGGAAACCACCGACCCCGTGACGATTGATAGAAGCACCGCGGCGGCCGCCGCGCTCTGCGTCTTGTGGCGGCGAACATGACGCACCGCGCGTATCCACCAGGGTTGTTTATGGGCCGTAACCGGCCTGCCGTCGAGCCAGGCCTCAATGTCATCCGCAAGCCTTCGAGCCGACGCGTATCGCTGCTCAGGATTCTTGCACAGGGCTTCGAGCACGATGGCGTCAAGTTCGCCTCGCAATTCGCGAGCATCGTCTGCCGCAACCGTGCTTGGCGCCGCCGGGTCCTGGTTACAAATCGCGTCCATTGTCCCGAGCGTGTCTTCGGGGTCGGCACTGTATGGCGATCGACCGGCGAGCAGACGATAAAGCACCACGCCGAGCGAGTATATATCGCTTCCGGTACTAACCGCGTCGCCACGAATTTGCTCGGGGCTGGCATACTCCGGCGTCAGCCGCCGAACGGTCTTCGCCGACCCACGCACGGCCCCATCATCCGTGTCGAGTAGTTTGGCAATGCCAAAGTCCAAAAGGCATGCATCACGGTCGGGCGTAACGAGAATGTTGGCTGGTTTCAAATCGCGATGGACAACCAGGTGCCGGTGCGCGTAATCGACCGCCGCGCAAATGGATAAGAAGAGGCGGAGGCGCTCTCGAAGCGAGGGCGCATGCTGCTGCGCCCAGACGTCCAGCCGCTCGCCCTCGATGTACTCCATGACAAGGTAAGGCGAGCCGTCGTCCATCGTTCCCCCGTCCAGCAAACGGGCGATACCGGGATGAGCCAGGCGGGCCAGGATTTGCCGTTCTTCACGGAACCGCGCGATGTCAGCGGACGAAAGAAAACCAGCCGGCAGCAGCTTGATCGCTGCACGCTGTTGGTACTCCTGATCGTCGCGGACCGCTTCCCAAACCACGCCCATGCCGCCCCGGCCGATCTCGCGAAGCAGCCGCCACGGACCGATTTTCCGGCCTTCGAGCGCATGAGATTCATCGCGGTCAAGAAACTCCGGCGACTGCTCATACACCTCCAGGAGCGAGCGGAGTTCCGCCAGTACTTCATCATCCTTAGTTTGCGAATTGACGAAAGCGCCGCGATCAGCCGGTGGCAGCAGCAGGGCCGCATCGAAAAGATCCTTGACGCGGGCCCAGTCAGCTGGACTCATGGGCTTGGTTCGGCACCCAGCAATCTTCGATGAATCCAGGTTTTGGCGATGATCCATTCCCGCTTCACGGTGCTGGGTGAAACTTCCATCACTTTCGCCGCTTCTTCGATGGAAAGACCGCCGAAATACCTCAATTCCAACACGCGCCCTTGACCCGGGTGGACCTTCTCGAGTTGTTCCAGCGCCTCGTGCAGATCGAGAACCTCAACCGCGGATGCCGGGGCCGACGGAACGTCGCACAGGGTAATGGTCATGACGCCGCCGCCTCGTTTCGCGGTACTTCTCGCGCGGGCATAGTCCACCAGGATTTCGCGCATCACTTGCGAAGCGATCCCGAAGAACTGCGCCCGATCCTTCCATTCCCGCGCGGACGTTCGCGCCAGCCGCAGGTATGCCTCGTTGATCAGACCTGTACACTGCAGCGTGTGGTCCGCACGCTCGCGCTTCATGTAGCCAAGCGCAATCCGGCGCAGTTCGGGGTAAACGGCCTCGACCAACTTTCCCAGCGCTTCGCTATCCCGGTCGCTGGAAGCTCGGATCAGCGCGGTGACACCCGCGGATTTGCCAGACATGATGCCGGCTGCCTTCGCCCTTTGGCATCAATTATGAGGGATTTAGTGGCGTGCGTCTATCCCAGGTCGAACGGCACGTCGCGCGCAGCCTGGATTCTCCTTTAAAAGAAATTGAGAAAAACATCCTTAAACAAACACCAAGTGTTAGTAGCTGTATAACAAGGTCATACGATTAACGCAAAGCTAATCGTATTCCCCCACACATCAATGATTCCGCTTGTGCAAACGAATTCGCCGTTGGGCGAAGCCATCATCGCTGCGCAAACACTTGCAGCACCGTGGTTTGCGGTGCGAGTGCACTCCCGCGCCGAAACCCTCGCGGAGGCCGGACTGCGCGCGAAAAAGTACGAGACGTTTCTTCCGACGTACACCGACTGTCGGTTTTACTCCGACCGGATTAAGAAAATAGAAGCTCCGCTATTTGCCGGCTACATCTTCTGCCGGCTCGATCCCGTTGCTCCACTGCCCGTCCTCACCACGCAAGGTGTTTCTTACATCGTGAGCGCCGGACGCAAGCCTTGCGCGATTGACGACTGCGAGATTGAAGCTGTGCGCCGCGCGACTTCCAGCGGTTGTTCCGCAAAGCCCTGGCCATATCTGCGCGAAGGTCAGCGCGTGCGTGTCCGCCATGGCGCGATGGCGGGCGTGGAAGGGATCTTTCTCCGCGCCAAGGGCGCCGGAGTCCTGGTTCTGTCGGTGCACCTGTTGCAGCGTTCCGTTTCTATAGAGATGGATCGCACTTGGGTCCGGCCGGTCTGATACCTCTCGCACTACCTGCGATTGTGATGCAATAGTCACGCATGAGTATCACGAGACGATCCCTGATTCAGGCAGCCGGTGTCGCGCCGTTGCTCGCCCAATCGGAGCGGCCGCGCTCCGCGAACGACCGCATTCAGGTAGGGGTGATCGGAACGGGCGCGCGCGCCCAGGAATTGATGCAGGCCCTGCAGGTTCTGCCGGGCGTGGAGATCGTCGGTGTCGTCGACGCCTATAAGGGACGGGTGGAACGCGCCATCGAGCGCACCAACGGGCGCGCGAAGGCATACCCCGACCACCATGCGTTACTGGCGCAGCAGTCGATTGACGCAGTCGTAGTCGGCACCCCGGACCATTGGCATCGCCAGATGGTGATCGACGCCATGGCCGCCGGTAAGGACGTCTACTGTGAAAAACCACTCACCTATCGCTCGTCGGAAGGTGTGGACATTATTCGAGCCGCGAAGGAACGCGGCCGAATCCTCCAGGTGGGAAGTCAGGGCATGAGTTCTTCCGTTCAACGCAAAGCGAAGGAACTCATTCAGTCCGGCCGTCTCGGCAAGATCACCATCATTCGGGCCGCCTACAACCGCAATACCGCGTCAGGAGCCTGGATCTACCCGATTCCGCCCGATGCGTCGCCTCAAACCGTGAATTGGGAGATGTTCCTGGGTTCGGCCCCGAAGCAGCCTTATAGCAACGAGCGTTTTTTCCGCTGGCGTTGTTTCCGCGACTACTCCGGGGGTATTGCCACCGACCTGTTCGTCCATCTCTGCACAACCATCCACTACCTGATGGATGCCAGGGTTCCGGCTCGTGCCGTCGCCATGGGCGAGCTCTATCGTTGGAAGGATGGCCGCGACGTTCCCGATACCCTGAACGGGATCCTCGAATACGCCGAGGGCTTCGTCGTAAACCTGAGCTCTACCTTTAATAATGAGAGCTCTGCGGAGGGCAGCTTCCAGATTCTTGGCACTGAGGGCAGTATCTCTCTGGGTGATGGCCTGACCTATCACGCCGAAGCCGTGTTGGAAGACAATCGCTGGGTGGTAGATAGCTGGTCGAGCGCTCTCGAACAGGCCTACTACCGCGATCCCAAAGTGATCGAGAAGGAAGTGCCGAGCGCGTGGCCGGAGAAGACCCTGCCCGTTACCGAGCACTATCGGCAGGAGGGTGTCGATTCCACCGTGACTCACATGGGGCACTGGCTCGATTCGATCCGTAGTCGCAAGGCCTATTGGGAAGATGCTTCGGCGGGTCATCATGCGGCGTCTTGCGCCCACATGATCAATCAGTCGGCAGCGGAGCGGCGCATGGTGGAGTGGGATTCGTCCCGCGACGACATCAAGTCCGCATGAGACTGAAGTTGCCTAAAGGCTAGTACGCGTGCTGCCGATGGTCCACTCGTGGGCTTATCCCGGCACCTTAGCGCGGTAACTCTAGCACCTGGAGTACCGGCACGCCCACGCTGGCTCACAAGCGCCTGGGGCAAGGCGCTTACTCCGTCTTTTGCGGATTGTTTTTTCCTGGCCCTGATCGTGTGGCTGTTCCTAGCCGGCGTCGACGGTTGGAACGTGCTGCTCGGCGATGCGGACGCGGGGTGGCACATCCGCACCGGCGAGTATGTACTCGATCATCACGCCGTCCCCACACAAGATCTCTTCTCCTTCACAAAGCAAGGGGCCTCCTGGTTTGCCTGGGAGTGGCTGTCGGATATTGCATATGCCGGCGCATTCCGGCTTGCGGGACTGAAGGGTGTTGTACTCCTCGCCGGGGTACTCATCGCGTTATTTGCGACGGTGCTCTTGCGCCACATTTTCTGGCGCGGTGTGAACGCGTTCATTGCATTGCCATTAGCGCTGCTCGTTGTGGGCAGCTCGAGCATGCATTTCCTGGCACGGCCACATTTGTTCACGCTGTTGCTCCTGGCCGCCGCGCTTTGGCTGCTCGAGGCTGACCGCAGACATAACAGCGCCTGGGTATGGGCGCTGGTACCGGTCACAGTACTGTGGACGAACCTGCATGGGGGGTTCGCGATCTTCCTGGTCTGTCTCGGATTGCTGGTTGCGGGTAGCGCCGTCGAGGCCATGCTGTTGAAAACCGGCTGGAACAACGTGCGGCGATACTCGTTTCTCCTCGTTGGGTGCACAGCGGCAACGCTTGTGAATCCGTACGGCATCGGCTTGCACCGTCACATTTTCGAGTATCTGCGGTCGGATTGGATTCGCAACACAATTCAGGAATTCCAGGCGCCGACGTTTCGCACCGAAGGGCAATTGCAGTTCGAGATTCTGTTGATCGGTGGAATCCTGGTGGCGGCCATGATGCTGCGAAAGTGCCGCATCACGGAAGCACTGTGGATCCTGTTCCTCGGCCACGCCGCTCTGAACAGCGTGCGTCACGCGCCGGTATTCGCGGTGGTAGCGGCGCCCATCATTGCCGAGGAACTCCATGCCATGTGGGCGGTTCGGACTCGCAACATGAAACGCGGCTCCATCGTGCAGACGCTGCACCAGATCGGAGCCGACCTGAGCCCGGCTTTTGGAAGATCGACATTCTGGATCGGAGTTGTCGTCATTGTGCTGGCCATCACCAATAGCCCGCTGCATTGGCCACAGGACTTCCCCAAGATCATTTTCCCGGTGGACGTGGTCGCCTCTCACCCGGACTTACTGCGTGGCCAGAAGGTGCTTACGACAGACCAATGGGGCGACTATCTCATCTACCGCTTCTACCCCGAGCAGAGGGTGTACGTCGATGGACGCAGCGACTTCTACGGTGAATCGCTTGGTAAGGAGTATCTTCACGTACTACAGCTCAGTTCTGAGTGGAATGACATACTTACTCGGCGCGGATTCAGCGCCGTGCTGCTGCCTCCCGAGTGGCCTTTAGTCGAGATGCTGAAGCGCGATTCGGGCTGGCAAATTGTGATGGATACGGGCAAAGCGCTCTTATTCCTGAGGCGTCAGACGCAACCCAACTTAGTACTACCGAAGCAGACCGCAGGGTCCTCCCGTACTAAAGAAAACCCGGTACAAGGCTAATGAAAACCTCCAACCTCGCCGAAGTTTATATACAGGAGATCGACGGGATGAGAGAGGCTAGGCCGGAGGTTACACCCCCGCGCCGCAAATCCGCAGGGAAGGATTTGAGAATTCCGCAGATGCCGCTGGAATGGTTCGACAACACCACCTGGCGGCTGCCGTCGGGCAAGCTGCTCGCCGAGTTTGCGTTGCAGGCCGGCTTTCTCGCTCCGCTACTTTTTCACACGAGCGTTTTCTCGAGTCTTCCGCGGCCGCCAGCAGCCAGGAAATCGAAGGCGCTCGAGAAGGAAGGCAATCGATGACGGCGCAGGTATGGATCGCCGTCGTTGTCGGCGTTGCCGCAAGCATTGAGGATCTGGTGCACCGGCAGATTTCGAACTGGATTTCTGTGTCGGCGTTGCTGGCGGGACTCGTGCTCCACGTGGTGACGGAGGGATGGCGCGGCGGCCTGACCGCGTTGCTGGGTAGTGCGGCAGGCTTTGGCGTGTTCCTGATCTTTTACATTTTTGGCGGCATGGGTGGCGGGGATGTCAAGCTCATGGCCGGCTTTGGCGCCGTTCTTGGCTTTAAGAGACTTCTTGCAGCGGCGCTCTGGACAGCAGCCTGTGGCGGAGTATTCGCAGCGGCTGTCATCGCTTTTAGCGGCTTGCGCGGGCTCTGGCGGAGCTACCGGGCCGTTCGTAACGAGTCCGCTGACGGCGGCGGTTCGACAGGCAGCAAACGACCGGTCCAGTCCATTCCTTATGCACCCGCGATCGCCGCTGGTGTGTGGCTGAGTCTGGTGCCGAAAGGTTAGAGGAGCGGGTGGTGATGCGGATGGTTCGTAACGAACGAGGTGAGATTTATGGATCGTAGATTTTTGACGGTGCTGGGCGTCAGCCTGTTATTCGCGCTGATCATCTCGACGGTGTTTTATCAGATGACCGCCCGGGCGGGCCAGGGCGCGAAACGGCCGGAGTCCACCGATGCGCGTGACATCATAATGGCGGCGCGCCCACTGGGCGTCGGAACGACGGTCAAGGCGACCGATATCAAAGTCGGCAAGATGCCGGCGTCAGCGTTCCCGAAGGGCGCCTTCTCGAAGCCGGATGAAGTGGTAGACCGGCCCGTCACGAGCCCGATCCTCATGGATGAACCCATCCTGGAAGGCCGCCTGGCCGCGCGAGGAAGCGGTGTCGGGCTGGCGCCGATCATTCCTGTCGGCATGCGCGCCGTTTCGGTGCGTGTAAACGATGTCGCGGGCGTCGCAGGCTTCGTTCTGCCGGGCATGCGTGTGGATGTGCTGGTCACGGGACGTCCTCCGGAAATGAACGGCGTCATTACCAGCACATGCCTTCAGAACATTCTGGTGCTGTCGGCCGGCACGACCATTCAGGCGGACGGCAAAGGCCAGGCGATCCAGGCGCCCACCGTCACGCTCCTGGTCAATCCTGAACAGGCGGAAACCCTGACCCTTGCCAATAACGAAGGCCACATCCAACTGGTGCTTCGCAATGGCAGTGACCAGACCATCGAAAAGACAGCCGGCCGAGAGTTGCGCCAGTTGTACGGTTTAGGCGCGGAGAGAAAAGAGCTCAAACCGGCGCCGGTACGCGTCCGGGCGGTAGCCGCCGCGCCGGTGCCCGCACCGCCTCCGCCGCCTCCGCCGCCGGACCAAATCGTGGTCATACGGGGAACGCAAAAAAGTGTCGAAGTGATCGGCTCCCGGCCGGGTGAAGGAAAGTAAATATGATCTTCAAGCGAATCGCTCCAATCGTCTCATTCGCAGCCGCCGCTGCGCTGGCCGCGTCCAATAACGGCTGGGCGCAGTCGGGCCCGGAGGATCTCCGGCTCACGGTGGGCAAAAGCATTGTGATCGACTATCCGTCCGATATTGGGCGGATCTCAACGAGCAATGCCGATATAGTCGACACTGCGCCAGTTACCAATCGCGAAATCCTGATTCACGGAAAATCCTTCGGCACCGTCACGATGATCGTGTGGAGCAAGGTGGGGCAGCGCAATTTCTATAACATCACGGTGGAACAAAACCTGGCGCCGCTGCAGAAGCTGCTGCGCGAAACCTTCGGAAACGAAGATATCCACGTGCAGTCTTCCCGCGATTCACTTTCGCTCACCGGGCATGCTTCCAGCAAGGACGTGGCGGAACGCGCCGCCGCGCTTGCAACGCCGTTCGCAAAGACTATCGTCAACAACCTGGAGATCGCTCCGGCTCGAGTCGAGAAACAGATCCTGCTGCGCGTTAAGTTCGCGGAGCTCGATCGCGATGCGGCGAGCCAGTTCGCGGTGAACCTGCTCTCAACTGGCGCCACCAACACGCTCGGGCGTGTTACGACCGGACAGTTTCCCAGCGGCAACGTGGATCCCTCGACTGGCAGCGGGGGCGCATCCTCTCTAACGATCTCCGATGCTCTGAACATCTTCGCGTTTCGGCCCAGCCTGAATCTGGCCGCCCTTATTAAGGCGTTGCAGAGCCGCAGTCTCCTCGAGATTCTGGCGGAGCCCAACCTGGTCACCACGAATGGCAAAGAAGCGCTGTTCACGGTCGGTGGCGAGTTCCCGGTTCCCATTCTGCAGGGTGGGGCCAACTCCGGCGCCGTCACGGTGATGTTCAAGGAATTCGGCGTCCGGCTGGCCTTCAATCCCGTCGTTACCGAAAACCACACCATTAAGATGTACATCCGGCCGGAAGTCTCCACTCTGGACTTTACCAACGCCGTATCGCTGAATGGCTTCACGATTCCCGCTCTTTCCACTCGCAAGATGGAAACGAACATCGAGCTCGGAGAGGGACAAAGCTTCATCATCGCGGGACTGATTGATAATCGCGTCACCGAGTCGATGGCGCGCATTCCGGGGCTTTCAAGTCTTCCCATTATCGGCAACATCTTCAAGACCAAGGATGAAAAGAAGAGCCGCACGGAACTGGTCGTGATGGTCACGCCGGAAATCACGGAGCCCTTGCAGCCGGGCGACGTGAAGGCCATGCCGCAGATGCCGTCGGAGTTCCTGGCGCCGGTTGCGCCAAGCCCCGAGGCTCGCACTGAGAAACGCAAGAAGTAGAGCGGAACGAAAAAGGAACCTGGGATGAGAACCAACGCATCGGGTCTGACCGCCTTGCTGATCGCGCCCGGCCGCGAACTGGCCGAGCAGTTTTCGGCAGCGCTCATGCACACCCGCGCGTTTCACATCATCGCCGAGATCAAGACCTATCCCACGCCCCAGGCGCTCGAGATGCGGATCCGGCAGCTTCGGCCCGAGATTATCCTGCTTGATCTGGCCACCAGTACGGAAACGGCGGTCGAGCTCATCCGCCACATCACCTCGCTCTCTTATCCCCCACACGTCGTGGGACTGCACACGCACAACGATTCCCAGACCGTCCTGCAGGCGCTACGAATGGGTGCAACCGAATTCCTGCATGCCCCCTTCGATCTGGAGGTTCAGCGCGAAGTAGTCGCGCGCCTGCGACGCTTGCGCCAGCCGGAACCGGAGTTCGATGCCCAACCGGGGAAGGTCATGGTCTTCTCCAGCGCGAAACCCGGTGCCGGCGCGACCACGATTGCAGTACAAACTGCATTCCTGCTCCAGAAATCCGGAAAGGGCCGCGTTCTGCTCGCCGATTTCGACGTCATGAGTGGCACGGTAAGTTTCTATCTGAAACTGAACACCACGCAATCGGTTCTCGAAGCCATCGAATACGCCGAACAGCTTACCCCGACCGTATGGACCGAGATCGTTTCGACGCAGGGAGGCATGGATATTCTGCCCGCGCCCGACATTCCATATACGGCAATGATCGATTCCACGCGGTTGCACGCCGTCATTGAGTTTGCCCGCATGAACTACGACTGGATCGTCATTGATCTGCCGGTAGTTTTTCAGCGCCTCAGCCTGATGGCGATCTCCGAATCCGATCACGCTTTTTTGATTTCGACTTCCGAGCTGCCCAGCCTGCACCTGGCGCGCAAAGCCGTCAACCTTCTCGATCATCTCGGGTTCCCCAAGGATCGCTTTGAGATCATGCTCAACCGCGTGAATAAGCGCGATGAGCTGGGCTCGGCAGACATGGAAAAGCTCTTCAATTGCACAGTACACTCCCGGATCCCGAACGATTATTTCGCGCTGCACCGCGCCGTGACTCTAGGGCAGTCCATCGATAACAACAGCGATCTGGGCAAAGCAATCGGTGGTGTTGTCGCCAGGCTGACAACGGCCGAAAGCGTGGAAGCCAAGTCCAAGAGTGTGGAAGGAAAGCCCGTATTGGCGAGGGCCTGATAAGAAGCGTTTATGTTTCCGAATCTCGAGTCCAATAAGTCGTCACAACAGATCACCTGGGAGCAGAGGCTGCTCAAGAACACCGGCCGTTCGAAAGCACTCCTGAAGCCGGAATACCAGGAACTGAAGTTCACCCTGCACCGTAAGCTGGTGGACAAGATCAACCTGGAGGCACTCGCGACCATCGACAATCAGCGAGTCCGGGGCGAGGTTCGCCAGGCGTTGATCGCGCTCATCGATAGTGAGCCGACGCTGCTGAGTTCGCTCGAGAAGCAGCAGATCAGCGATGAAGTTCTGGACGAGGTTTTCGGTCTTGGCCCGCTTGAGCCGCTGCTGCAAGATCCCGGAATTTCCGACATTCTGGTGAACACGCACAAGCAGGTCTATGTCGAGCGCAAAGGCCTGCTGGAGCTGACCACCGTAACATTCCGCGACGACGGGCATCTGCTCCGGATTATCGACAAGATCGTTTCCCAGGTGGGGCGCCGCGTGGACGAATCGACGCCCATGGTCGACGCGCGCCTGAGCGACGGATCGCGCGTGAACGCCATCATTCCTCCGCTGGCCGTCGACGGTCCGCTGCTGTCCATTCGCCGTTTCTCCACCGACAAACTCATGCCGGCGGACCTGGTCGAGCGCAGGGCCATGACGCCGGGCATGATGGAACTGCTCGAAGCCGCGGTCAAAGCGCGCTTGAACATCATTATTGCGGGCGGTACGGGCGCCGGTAAGACAACTCTGCTGAATGCCCTCTCGGCCTTCATTTCATCCAAGGAGCGCATTGTAACGATTGAAGACGCAGCCGAATTGCAGCTCAAGCAGCCGCACGTCGCGCGCCTCGAAACACGTCCGCCGAACCTTGAAGGTAACGGCGCGGTTCGCCAGCGCGAGCTGCTGGTCAACAGCTTGCGTATGCGGCCCGATCGCATTGTGGTCGGCGAAGTCCGCGGCGAGGAAGCCCTGGACATGTTGCAGGCGATGAACACCGGTCACGACGGTTCACTGACCACGGTGCACGCCAACAGTCCTCGCGATGCGGTTTCCCGTCTCGAGGTGATGGTGTCGCTGGCCAATTCCAACATGCAGTTGACCTCAGTTCGCCAGCAGATTTCGAGCGCGGTCCACCTGCTGGTGCAGGCCTCGCGCCTGAGCGACGGGTCGCGCCGGGTGGTCAACATCACCGAAGTGACCGGAATGGAAGGCGAGGTCGTCACGCTGCAAGATATTTTCGTGTTTGAAAAGCGCGGCATGAATCCCGATGGCAAAGTCGTCGGCCGGTTCGCGGCTACCGGTATCCGCCCGAAATTCTACGAGAAGTTACTGGCCGCTGGCATACGTCTGCGTCCGGACTTATTTGACGAGGTCGTAGAGGTCTGATCTATGTTCATCGGTGTTGCCATTGCTGTCTGGGTCACGGTTCTACTGACCTGGTTCGTCGCCTCGAAGATGTTCCGGCAGGCCGACATGGACCGGCTGAAGAGCCGTCTGCTCGGCACCTCTAAGGCGAAGAAAGAAAAGGTCGGCCCTAAAGCGGCCTTGATCCAGAGTGATACCGGCGAAGGTCTGCTGGCTACCAAGGTTGCGCGGCGCTTTGAGTTGCAGAAGCGCTTGCAGGAGTTGCTCGAACAGGCCGGCCTCAAGTGGCCTGCCAACAAACTGATCCACAGCTCCCTGGGCCTGATAGTCGTAGGCTTCGCACTGGGATGGGTGCTGCTGCCGCCGCAATTCCGTTTCGCCTCGATCCTTACCGGTTTGGCGGCTGGCGCGGTTCCGATCATTCTCGTTTTCCGCAAGCGGAAATCCCGCCTGCGCCGTTTTGAAGAGTTGTTCCCCGAGAGCCTGGAATTCGTGGCGCGTTCCATGCGCGCCGGCCATGCCTTCTCGGTTTCGCTCGAAATGATCCATCGCGAATTTCAGGAACCACTGGCCGGCGAGTTCCGCCGCACGTTTGAAGAGCACAACCTGGGACTGCCGCTGGACGTAGCGCTGCAGAAGCTCGCGAAACGCGTGCCCTCGCTCGACGTGCATTTCTTCGTTTCGGCTGTATTGCTGCAGAAACGTACCGGCGGCAATCTCGCCGAGATTCTCGACAAGCTGGCCTACGTCATTCGTGAGCGCTTCAAGCTGCGGGGCCGTATCCGCGCCATCAGCGCACACGGGCGGATGACAGGGCTCGCGTTGACATGCATCCCGATCGGCGTGGCCGTGATCATGTTCTACGTGAACCCGGATTACGTGAAGTTCTTCTTCTTTGACAGCGTTGGCAACCTCATGCTGGGAGCGGCGATTCTCCTGCAGATTATCGGTTACCTCATCATTCGGAAGATCGTGCAGATCGAGGTCTGAGCTATGGCAATTTTGTTGAGTTGCGTTGTATTTCTCGTATTCGCGGTCCTGCTCTCGCTCGCGGGCATGAAAATGTACGTGCGCCCTCGAGAAGCTATGGAGCGCGTCGCCGGCACTATAGCCGAAGCGAACGATATCACTCCGACGCATCCCAGCCTGATCTTCAGGGATATTGTCAAAAAGCTGGGCGCCCTGGTACCGGCGTCTCCCAAAGACGTTACGGTGATGCAGCGGCGGCTCATCCGGGCCGGTTATCGCCAGGAGAACGCTCTCAAGATTCTATACGGCGCCAAGGTGCTGTTCGGGGTGCTGATTCCGGCGCTGACCTTGGCCAGCATTGCAAGTTCACAGGTCGACCCGAGTAACAAGGTCGTGTCCGTTTTGATCGCCGCGTCGGTCGGGTTCTTCGGACCCAATGAATACGTACGGATGGTGGCCAAGCGTCGTCAAAAGCAGGTCCAGAGAGGCCTGGCCAATGCTCTCGACCTAATGGTGGTCTGCGTGGAGTCGGGATTGGGATTAGATCAGGCGATTCTGCAGGTAGCCAAGGAACTGGAGCAGGCGCACCCCGAGATTTGCGAGGAGTTCTCGATTGTCAACCTGGAGCTCAAGGCCGGAAAACGCCGCGCCGAATCGTTGCGCAATCTCGCCGATCGTTCCGGTGTGGAGGATTTAAAGAAACTGGTCGCCGTGCTGATCCAGGCCGATCGTTTTGGTACCGGCGTGGCCCAGAGTCTGCGCGCGCATTCGGATTACATGCGTGTGCAGGCGCGTCAGATTGCGGAAGAGAAAGCCGCCAAACTCGGCGTGAAGCTGGTCTTCCCCATATTCTTCTGTATTTTGCCTTCGCTGTTCGTAGTCACAGTGGGGCCGGTGGTTATGAAGATCGTTCGGGAATTACTCCCGATGATGAACAACATGTAAATGGCCGAAATTCACCTCTAGGAAAGGAGACAAGAAAGATGGATACCTCGATGGTGCGTATCGTATGCGCGGTGCTTGCAGTCCTGTTTCTCGGGATCATCGTTCTGCGCCGGAAAAAAAGCAGCGCGGACTAGTTGTGTGTGGAGCAGTAGTAATGGCTGAGGCGCGGGGAAATAGTCGATCTCCGCGCCCCGCCGAATCTTGAAATTCAGAATGTAACCGCCGGTCATGCGGGGGGCTCGGGTGAGCGGCCGGGCGGGATAGGTATTTAGGAGTCCGAAAGGTCTTTGGAGTGAATTATGCTGAGTAAATCTTGGTTGTGGAAAATCGCCTTGGCCCTGCCAGTCGCGTCGATGGCATGGGGCGGAACATTCGGCCGCGTGGTGCCGATTGGCGGGCAATCCGCGGATATCGCGCTCGACGAGAACCGCGGCGTCTTGTATATAGCGAACTTCACTGCCAACCGCATCGACGTGATGTCGCTTTCGACGTACCAGATCCAGACGTCGATCAACGTCGATCCTCAGCCGAACTCATTGTCGCTGTCGCCGGACGGGCACTATCTCGTGGTGACGCATTACGGCGCTTTCGCGGCGCCGGCGCCCCCGACTAACTCGCTGACGGTCATCGACCTCACGACCAACGGGAAACAGACCTTCGCGCTTGCGAATCCGCCGCTTGGCGTTGCATTCGGGATCGACGGCCTGGCGTTGGTGGTGACAACGTCGGACTACATCCTGTTCGACCCGGTGCTGGGAATCTCAACGGAGGTTGACACCATTGCCGGCGTGGTCGCAAAAACACTACCGGTACCGCCCGCCAGTTTCCCGCCAAACATCACAAACGCGTCCGTGGCGACCTCCGCCGACGGGCTGACCATCTACGGCATGGGCGGATCAACCGGGACGTTTACCTTCCGGTATGACGTAACGTCGCGAACCGTTTATTCCGGTGGCATCGTCATTGCCTCCGGCAACTACGGTCCGCGCGTGGTGAGCGTGAACAGCGACGGCAGCCTCGTCATAGCCGGCTGGACCATGATCACCACCAGGAACGGCCTGTTCTCGAATCTGCTCACCTCCAATAACACTTACAACATCGGGAGCACTGTGTTCGATGATTCACGCAACGTCGTTTACGCGCAGATGCCCGGCAGCGGGCCGCCAATTCTGCAGATTGTGGACACGGACAGCTTCGCGGTTCTTCAGCAACTGCAACTCCCCGAAAATCTCGGCGGCAAGAGCCTGCTCTCCAGCGATTCGAACACGGTTTACGCGGTGTCCGATAGCGGTGTGATTATTCTGCCGGTGGGATCGCTGTCAGCCGTCCCTCGCGTCACCGCGTCGCAGGCTGACCTCATCTTCAGCGGCAATTTCTGCAACCGGCAATCGACATCGCAGAACCTGAGCATCACCGATCCGGGCGGCGGGCACACGCCTTTCCAGATCGTGAGCACAACCGCGGGCGTGACCGTTTCCCCGACTTCGGGCGTGACTCCACAAACCGTCAAGGTGACCGTGGATCCGAACGCCTTCGCGGGCCAGCAAGGCACCGTTACGGGCTCTCTGCAGATCACGTCCACGCAAGCGGTCAATGTACCGAATAATGTCAGGGTTCTGATCAACACGCGCCAGCCCGATCAGCGGGGCACCGTCGTCGACATTCCGGGAACGCTCGTCGACCTGCTGGCCGACCCGACGCGCGACCGCTTCTATGTGCTGCGGCAGGACACCAATCAGGTGCTGGTTTATGACGCCGCGAAGTACACCCAGATTGCGACCTTTAAGACCGGAAACGTTCCCCAGGGAATGGCCATCACCATGGACGGAAGCTATCTCCTGGTCGCCAATTCGCGCTCTGAAATGATGACGGTCATCGACCTCGATGCATTACAGTTAAGTGATCCGATCTCGATCCAGAATTACACCGCGAATTCCGTCGCGGTATCGGCCAATGCCATTCTGGTGGCCGCGGTCGACTTTCAGGGCAAAGGCCATATCATTCGTATTAATTTCAGTGCACGAACGGCAACCCAGCCGGCCTCGCTTGGTGTCTTCTCGAACACGATCGACCCCAATTCGGTGGTCGTGGCATCGCCGAATGGCGCCAGCATCCTGGTGGCCGAACCCAGCGGCGGTGTGATGCTCTATGACGCCAATGCCGATTCCTTCATCGCGTCGCGTCAGGATTTCAAAGCGCTTGCGGGCTCCTACGCCGCCTCCAGCTTTGGACAATACGTTGTAGGGAACAACCTGCTCAACAGCTCGCTGGTCCCCGTTCTCCAGTTTGACACCAGTACTGGGTCTCCCTCAGGGTTCGCTTTCGTCGACCAGTTCGCATATCGAACTGGCGTTCCGGTTCCTTCGGGCGGTACGGGCAGCGGATCGGGAAGCAGCAGCGGAACAGCTTACAGCTCAGTGGCCGGAATCATCCAACGCCTCGATCTTGGAAACGACGCGGGCGGCATCAGCCTCGCGACGAGGATGACGGAGGCGCCTTTGCTGCCCGCCGGCAACATCCCATTCACGCGAACCATCGCACCCCTGTACAGCCGCAACGCGATTATCAACCTCACCGTGTCCGGTTTCACCGTGCTGCCATGGCAGTACGACGCTTCCGTAGCGCCGCCAAGTATCAGCAGCGTCGTCAATGCCGCAGATGGACGTCCCGCAATCGCTCCCGGCGGCCTGATCTCGATTTTCGGCAGCCAGTTCAGCCCCATCAATGTCGCGACCAGCGACATTCCCGTGCCTACGGCGCTGGCCGATAGCTGTCTCACGGTGAACGGCCTGCCGATGCCGATCTTTTTCGTCTCGCCGAACCAGATCAATGCGCAGATGCCGTTTGAGGCGATTGGAAACGTAACGATGGTCGTGCACACGCCGGGCGGCGTGTCCAATAACTACAACACGACGATCATGCCTGGCGCTCCGAGCATCTTCCGAACCGGCACGGCCGGCCCGGAAACGGATATTCCAACCATTGTGCGTGCCGCTAACGGGGAACTCGTCACCGATTCCAACCCGGTTCATCGTAACGATACGCTCTCGATTTATCTCACCGGCCTGGGCACGGTCTATCCGGCCGTCGCCACCGGTATGCCGAGCCCCAGCGACCCGCTGTCGTCGGCCATTAACACGCCGACCGTCACCCTGGGCGGAGTCAATCTCGGCCTGACATTCGCCGGCCTAACTCCCAATCAGGTTGGGGTTTACCAGATCAATGTGACCGTTCCGAAGACGGTTCCGATCGATAGCTGGTATCCGCTGACGATCAACCAGGCGGGGATGTCAACCACACTTCAAGTCAGAGTCATCCAGTAACAAACCACGCCACCGCGTGGAAAGAATGCGAGTAGAATAATGCATATGAAACATTTCTCACTGTTTCTGTTTTGTGCGGTTGCGACCGCAGGCGCGGCCTTCGCCCAGAAGTGGGAGGTCGGCGCCGGTGTCGGCGGCGCGTTTTACACGTCGCAAAGCTTCACGAACGCCGGCTCCAGCGCAACGGGGAGTCTCAGCATGGGACCCGTCGTCAGCGCCTGGCTCGGTAATAACTCCGGCCGCCTGCTCGGCGGCGAATTCCGATACGACTATGAGTTCACCAATCTCGAACTGAACTCCGGTGGAACCAAAGCCTCTTTTGGCGCTCAAACTCACTCCTTCCACTACGATTTCCTGTTCCATTTCGCACCGCGTGAAGCCCGCATCCGGCCCTTCGTCGCGGCGGGCGGCGGTATCAAGATGTTCCGCGGAACGGGAACCGAACAAGCCTTCCAGCCGCTCTCGAATCTCGGCCTGCTCAGCAAGACCAGCCAGATCGAAGGTCTGGTTTCGGTCGGAGGGGGGGTCAAGTTCACGCTCGCCAGCATTGTCCAGCTTCGGCTGGAGGTTCACGACTATCTCACGCCATTTCCTAACAAAGTTATCGCCCCCGGCCTCGGAGCCAAGGGGGGAAGCGGGTGGCTGCAGGATTTCGTGCCGATGGCTGCTCTCGCAATCACGTTCTGAAGTTTTGAGACATAGCAGAACTGCCGGTTGCATCCTCTATAGTTGAGAGTGAAACTAAACAATTGGGCAGTTGCATTCATTGGGCTAACGACGTGTTTAACAGCGGCTGCTCAGCAGCCCGCCGCCACGCCGTTAGCGGCCGGCACGGGAACGGGTTTCATTGGCAGCAACGCCTGCCGCACATGCCATCCTGACGTTTGGTCGAAATTCTACAAGAACCCACACTTTAAGAGCATCGCATCCGGCAAGGAAGCCCCGGAAAACACCGGATGCGAGAGCTGTCACGGCCCTGGCAAGGCCCATGTAGAAGCTCATGGCGGAAAGGCGACCATTGTCGCCTTCTCAGAACTCCAGCCGAAACAAGTCCTCGACGCCTGTCTCCGCTGCCACGGAGAGACTCTAAGCCGGTCCAACATCCGGCGTTCCTCCCACACCGCCAACGACGTCGTCTGTACGAACTGTCATTCCATTCACAAATCTCCGGTCCCCAAATTCCTGCTGGCCTCAAAACAGGTCGACCTCTGTTACACCTGTCACGCCAGTGTTCGAGCGCAGTTCTCGATGCCCTTCAAACACCGTGTCAACGAAGGGTTCATGACGTGTACGGACTGCCACAATCCTCACGGCGCGCCCCAACCCACCTGGCGCATGGCCTCGCGGCCCCGCATGATCGACCAGTCGCTCGCCAACGAGTCGGCCTGCTTAAAATGCCACTCCGAGAAACGCGGCCCGTTTGTCTTCGAGCATGCTCCCGTTCGCGTCGAGGGTTGCGAAACCTGCCATTATCCTCACGGCTCCACGAACTCCCGTCTCCTGCGCCGTCCCGTGGTTTTCACGATGTGCCTGGAATGCCACAATGGCGCAGATAATTTCGGTCGCGAGCGCGACGGTATTTTCACGCTTTCGTCGGCTCATAACATGGCCGATCCGCGCTTCCAAAATTGCACCACGTGCCATGTTCGAATTCACGGTTCGAACTCGAGTGCATTGTTCCTGCGATGAGGCCAGCGATGCGAACCCTACTCACTGCTCTCCTGCTGACAGGCGCATCCCTCGCGCAACCAACCGTGGCTCCGACACCCGACCAGGTGGGGCCGGTACGAGGCGAGAACACCGGCGATTACAATGTCGTCAATTCCTTTGAGTTGGGCTACCGTTTCCGGACGGTCGGGGGCGATTTTGACTCCTACCGCAGCACGGTGAATTATGGCGACGGTATCCGTCTGCTGGGAAGTTCGCTCACCATCAATTCCAAAGATGGCCAGGGGCGCTTTTTCGATGAAATCGTGCTGACCACGTCAGGCCTCGGAAACGACCCCTACGAATCCGCCGTGTTACGAATTCAAAAAAATCGACTGTATCGCTACGACATGACCTGGCGCTCGAACGACTATTACAACCCCGGCCTGCGAACAGGAGGCGCTACCAGCCCGCACCTTCTGGACACCATCTACCACACCCAGGACCAGGACCTGACCCTGTTCCCGCAATCGAACATCAAATTTTTCCTCGGTTATACGCGCGATCATCAGGAGGGTCCGGCGCTCTCCACTGAAACGCTCTTCGGCTCGCTGATTCCCGGCAACAACGATTTCACGTTGTTCGAGAATGTTCGCCGCATTCGCAACGAATACCGCATCGGCAATGAGGTTAAATTCTTTGGCATCCGGCTCAACTGGACCCGCGGCTGGGAAGACTTCAAAGAAGATTCACCGTACGTCTCCGGCCCAAATCTAGGCCTGGTTCCGAACAATACGACAACAGTCACGTCCTTTCAGCGCAATGAGCCGATCCATGGCACCAGCCCCTATTGGCGAGTGGGCCTGTTTACCGACCACAAGCGGTTCAGCGTCAACGGGCGCTTCACGTATACCTCCGGCAATCACGACTTCATTCTCGACGAGACCGCGATCGGCACGGCACGCTTCGGAGCGGCCCAGAACCAGCAGGTAGTCACGTTCGGGGATGCCCAGCGTCCGGTTGCGACCGGAAATCTCAACATCAGCATTTATCCGACGTCGAACCTGACCATCACCAATTCCACCGCGGTCTACAGCATCCGGATGGTCGGCAACTCCACTTTCGAGCAGTTCAATAATGCCACCCTCGGCATCGATTTTGTAAACTTTCAGTACCTTGGCATCCGGTACGTCAGCAATGAAACGGACATCAATTATCAGCCCACGAAAGTGTTCGGCTTCTACGGCGGCTATCAGTATACAAACCGGCTGATACGTTCCCAGGAGGATGCCATCGTGCAAGGGACGGTAAGCGGCCCCAACGTCAACCAGACGAACCACCTGCAGGACGGCACGTTCGGCATCCGAATCCGTCCCATCAGGCCGCTGACGATTCTCCTCGATTCCGAGGTTGGGCGCGCCGACACCCCCTTCGCCCCGGTTTCCGACGGCAACTACCATACTCTTGGCGCTCGAGTACAGTACAAGCTCAAAACGCTCACATTATCGGCTTACACCCGCGCGAATTACAACGTAAACGCGGTCACGCTTTCGACTTACGCTTCGCACGCACGGACCTACTCGGCAAACGCCGCCTGGACGCCGCGCGACTGGTTCACCCTGGATACGGGATATTCCAAGCTGCATCTGAACACCGCCGGCGGAATCTTCTACTTTGCCAACGGCCAGGCGATATCGGGCGAGGATTCGGTTTACTTCAGCAACATCCATACAGCCAACCTGGGAGCGCGCTTCGGACTTAAGAAATACGCCGACATTTACCTCGGCTACAGCCATGTACAAGATACGGGCGATGGCCGCGGCAACCCACTGGGCAAGCCGGTTGCAACATCCCTGCCGGCGTTCCAGGCCGTCCAAACCTTCCCCATGCTGTATCTCTCGCCAATGGCGCGCCTGTCAATCCGCATCAGCGAGCGTGTTCGGTGGAACATCGGGTACCAATATTACGGCTTCCGGGAGGATTTCTACGCCGGACAAGGCTTCCGGTCTAACACCGGATACTCGAGTGTTCTCTGGTCCTTTTAGGACCGGCCCTGCCGCAACAGCGGGAGCAGCCTAAAGCATGCGCTACGGGCGGTAGGAAGCTAAAGCTCGCAGTACTAAACAGACGATATATGAGCGGATGGATTTTCTCGCAACCCCGTTTAACTTCTCGACGACGCTGCTCATCGGGCTGGCGTGCTGGGTGATGTATCTGCGGGCGAAGGCTCCCGTCGAGAACAACATACCGCTGATCTACAACGGCATCATGTTGTACTACACCATCATGTATGCCAGTCAGGTCCGCGTGCCGCCGGTACTGGTTTTCATTTCCCTGATCCTGGCGCTGATTCTGCGCTTTGAATTCATGAACGCAATTGTCACGAAAATCGTGAGCCTGTTCGAATTCTGCGCAATCGGTATGACGATTTATTTCTGCCTGGCTACCATCTATCGCTGGTGAGCCGGCACTTATTTCTCCAACGGCAGTCCGGCCTGCTGGAGCGCACGCCATCCGCCATCCAGTGAGATCACGTTCGTATAGCCCATCTTCTGCAGCGCGTCGGCCGACAATGCCGACCTGAATCCACCTCCGCAATACAGCACCAGCTTAGTTGACGGATCGGGAACCGAAGTCTCAATATCGCGTTCGATAATTCCCTTCCCCAGGTGTACGGCCCCGGCGACGTGACCCGCCTTCCACTCGTTGTCCTCGCGGATGTCGACAAGCATGTGCGGATCGCCGGATTCGCGCATCGCGATATACTCCTCGATGCCGATCTCTTTCACACGCGTCTTGGCGTCGTTCACAAGGTTCAAAAAAGCGGGACTATGGTGCTTCGGCGGCGTACTCATGGTCTGTAACGCGTTGGATCTGCGCTCCTATCTGCTGAAGTTTCCCCTCGATTCTCTCATAACCACGGTCCAGGTGATAAACGCGGTCGATCAGCGTCTCACCGCGGGCAACCAGCGCCGCCAGCACCAGCGATGCGCTCGCTCGGAGGTCTGAAGCAATCACTTGCGCGCCCGTCAGTTCCGCGGTTCCTGCCACAATGGCCTGGCGACCCTCCAGGCGGATATTAGCGCCCATGCGGGCTAGCTCCAGGGCGTGCATGAAGCGGTTTTCGAAGATTGTCTCCGTGATGAATGAAATGCCCTCGGCCTGAGTCATCATCGCCATATACTGCGCCTGCAGGTCTGTGGCAAACCCGGGATACTCTTCGGTCGTGATATCGGCAGCTCTCAGTCGATGCCTCCCCCCGACCCGCAACCCGTGCTCGCCGCTCTCCACCACATCCGCTCCCGCCTGCCGCAGCTTGATGGTGAGAGCGTTGAGGTGCTCCGGGACACAGTCGCGAACCAGAACGTCTCCTTGCGTCATGGCAGCCGCAATCATGAACGTCCCCGCCTCAATTCGGTCCGCGATGATCGCGTGCTGCGCGCCATGCAACCGGGAGACGCCTTGCACCTGAATCGTCGAAGAGCCGGCGCCCTCGATCTGCGCGCCCATCTTTATAAGAAGGGCGGCCAGATCCTGGACCTCGGGCTCGCGGGCCGCATTTTCGATCACGGTGGTGCCCTCCGCCAGGGTAGCCGCCATCAGCAGGTCCTCCGTACCCGTAACGGTTATGCGGTCGAAGTGGACGGAGGTTCCCTTCAGACCATGGGGCGCGGTCGCCTCGACATATCCGTGCTCCTGGCGGATTTCGGCGCCGAGCGCCTCCAACGCCGAGACATGCAGGTTGATTGGCCGCGCACCGATAGCACAGCCTCCCGGCATGGAAACACGAGCCCGCCCGGTTCGCGCCACCAGAGGCCCCAGCACCAGGCTCGACGCCCTCATCGTTTTCACGAGATCGTAAGGAGCCTCCGGCTTCGACACATCGTCAGCTTCCACCAGGACCTGCGAGGCATTAATCTCCACCTTGGCCCCGGCGTATGTGAGCAGTTTTTCCATAGTGCGGATGTCGCGCACCCTGGGAATCCGGCTGAGCCTGACGGGCTCGCTCGTCAGCAGGCACGCCGCGAGGGCTGGCAGCGCCGAGTTCTTTGCCCCGCTGATGGTGACCTCTCCTTCGAGCCGTGTTCCGCCTTGCACAAGCAGTTTTTCCATCTGTTCCCCTAATGTCGGTGGGCCGGCCGTGTCGCCGGCTCTTCCTTCACTCTCCTAAAGCCTCCGAGAGCCGTCCACTCGCCGTTGCCAGCCGCGTTTCAGCCGACGCCCGATCCGCTCCCAAACGACCCATGATAATCGCCGTTTTTACGTTTCCACCAGCCTCGTCCAACAATTGACACGCGCGTTCCACTGGCACACGGCCCGCCTCCGCGACGATCCGCGAGGCCCGGTCCCGAAGCTTCGTATTCTTCGGCTGCACGTTCACCATGAGGTTCCCATAAACGTAGCCAAGCCGGATCATCGCAGCCGTAGTAAGCATGTTCAGAACCAACTTGGTCGCCGTCCCGGCCCGCATGCGGGTTGAACCGGCGATGATCTCGGGCCCTGGAACGGGTGTGATCGCGACGTCGGCGGCCCGCGACAGCTCCGAATCCGGGGTACAACTGATCCCGATGGTCAGCGCGCCCATTTCCTTTGCGGCCGCCACGGCGCCGAGAACATAAGGCGTGCGCCCGCTTGCGGCAATCCCGGCCAGCACGTCGCCGACATGGAACCCATGTTCCAGCAGATCCCGGCGTCCGCTGGCAGGATCGTCTTCCGTCGCTTCCGTGGCCCGCGCGAGCGCCGCCTCGCCCCCGGCGATAATTCCTTGTACCAGCTCTGGCGAGACGTTGAATGTAGGAGGGCACTCGGCCGCGTCCAGAACCCCCAGCCGTCCGCTGGTTCCGGCGCCGATATAGAAGAGACGCCCCCCGTTTTGAATCGCAGCCACGATCGCATCCACGGCTCGAGCAATCTGGGGGACCTCGCGTCCGACCGCCGCCGCCACCTCCCGATCCTGCGAATTGATAATCTCCAGGATCTCCGCCGTGGGCTTTGAATCGATCCCCCGCGACGCCGGGTTTACGCCTTCGGTAATGAGGTTTTCAAGCATGGCAAACAAAAAGGGCGTCGCAAGCCGGCAAACCGCCCGCAACGCCCTTTTCTAATATGAATTCGCGCCGTTAAACGCTGAAGGAACTGCCGCAACCGCAGGTGCTCTTCACGTGCGGATTGTTAAACTTGAACCCGGAGCCTTCCAGCGTTTCCACGTAGTCGACTTCGGCCCCATCGAGGTACAGCAGGCTGGCTTGATCGATATACACCTTCAGGCCGCCGTAACTGTACGTCTTGTCGAGCATGTTGGGGGTGTTCTCGAAAGCCATTGAGTAGCTGAATCCCGAGCATCCGCCGCCCACGACGGCAATCCGCAACCCCTGCGGCTTCGGATCCTGCGAATCGAGGATCTCCTTTACTTTGCTAACGGCTGTTTCGGTCAAGGTCACCATGGTTCTGAATCTCCTGGAAGAAGCTTGCTCTATTATCGCGTAAGATGCGCAAATCCGGCAACTTCGCTTAGGAGCTTGCGTTTATTAGATGTTACACTCCCAACTAGGATGCGGCGATCATCGGTATTGCAGGCTGGCGGCCTGCGGCGGCTGGATAACCCATCCATCCGGCCACAGAACGCTGCAACCCCCCGTAAGTTGCACACGTCTCACGTGTTGTATGACGGGCTTGAGCGGCGTTCTTCCGTTCCCAAACTCTGGCGCAGTACCTCGGACAAAGAGCAGAGTGGATCATCGGACAACTGAGGAGGCGGCGCTTGTTCGCCGCGTTCAGGCCCGGGACGAGATTGCCTTCCGCGAGATCGTGGAGCGCTATCAAGCCAAGGTGTTTTCCATCATCTTCGGCATCCTGCGCAACCACAACGACGCGGAAGATATTGCCCAGCAGGTTTTCGCCAAGATTTACTTCTCAATCAAGAACTTCGATTTCCGCAGTTCCCTGCTGACCTGGATCTACAAGATTACAGTCAACGAGTGCTACGATTACCTGCGGAAGAAGCGGGTCAGAAAGTTGGTTTACGAGAGCGACTTCTCGGAAGAGGACGCGCTCCGCATGGAGAACAGCGAAACAGTCATCGACCAGGCGCAGCCTATGGACACGAAGCTTGCGCAACGGGACCTGGCGTTGAAGCTGCTTGAAAAGCTGTCGGAAGAAGACCGGACACTTCTGCTGCTCAAGGAAGTGGAGGGACACTCCGTGGAGGAGTTGTCTCAGATGACCGGAATGAACGAGAATACAATCAAGGTAAAGTTGTTCCGTGCCCGGCAGAAGCTGGTGAAAGCCGCTCAACGGCTGAATCGCGGAACCGGGCAGAAATCGCTGGAGAGGCTGTCTGGCGACGAGTAGGTAAGTAAGAAAGAAGACTGAACGGACATAGATCCGGAAGTTTGAAGCTTATTTTTTGAGGGAATGAAGTATGCATCAGCCTGTCAGGGACAACCTTGAAGAACATCTCAGGGGAATCGAAAAAGAGTACCGAAAGCCCGTTCCGGGCGAGATGCAAGAGCATCTTGCCGCATGTGAGGACTGCATGGCGGAGTTGAAAACAGTCGAAAGCCATGCCGCCGCCATACGGTCGCTGCGCGCAGGCGCAGTAGAGCCTCGGGCCGGTTTCTACGCCCGCGTCATGAATCGCATTGATGAGACGCGCGCCAAGGCCTCCATCTGGTCCGCCTTCCTCGAGCCTGTTTTCGCTCGCCGCATTATTTACGCCTCCCTTGCGCTAGTCCTCCTTTTGGGAACTTACCTGGTGTCGTCCGACTCGGTCGACCAGAGCCTGCCGCAATCGCAGCCCACCATGGCCATAACCCAGCAGGATCAAAAGACGGTCGATGCCGATTTTGAGAATGGCACGGTCGCGCAGCAGCAGCGTGATGCGGTCCTGGTAAACTTGGCAAGTTACCAGGAGTAGTCGCGTTCGCAATGTTTGATCCTCAGCGCCCTGCGTGGCAGAATCCGCGTGTACACGGCATCTTGTTGCTCGTGTTCCTTTCCGGAGCGGTCTTCGGAGCGCTCGTGATGCGCATAGGCATGAATTACCGCGTCCATGCCCGCAGCAACGGGAGCCCTAGTATCGGAAAGGGACTCTCCTATGATCGCTTGACCAAGGACCTGGATCTCACGGCGGAGCAATGCCGGCAGCTCAAAACCATACTGGACGATTATGCCCGCTACCACGAGGATCTGGAGGGACAACTGGAAGACTGGCAGGCCACGGGCAAGAATCAGATCATGCGGATTCTGACGCCCGGGCAGCGCCAAAAGTTCGAGCAGCTCACACGGTCCGTGCAGTCCCATTGACTGGTACTTCAGTTGCTAGCCTACTCTCTAACCTAGCGATGATCCTCGTCAGCGGGTTTTCTATTGCAATATGTCCGTCCCGATGATATTCTGATCGTGGACGTGGATTGATTTAGGTTCTGCTCCCGGTAGAGCCTGGCTACTTGCAACCACGAAAAAAAGTGCTAAAGGCGAGTCGGTCTTCACGAATCTAAACCCCCTGGTGGCTTTAAGCCCAGGGGTTTTTTATTGGGCCCTCGCTGATATGCAAAGGAGTGCGTAATGAGCGTACGGCCCTTTTCGGACACACCCGCCCTTTTCGGCAGCGAAGGTGAACTCGTTTCCCTTCATATTTCGGTTGATCCGCGCAACCTTGAAGAGCTTCTCGAAACTCTGGCGCGCCTCGACTTCCCGGTAAACCCCGAGCTGATGCACAAGCCCAGCCAAGTGACGGTAGCGTTTCCCGCCTACTTGGGCCGCGTCGACCAAGTCCGTAAATTATTAAAAATGAATGGATTCGGAACAGATTGCCTGGACGTTCAGAAAGTACTCGCGCAAACGCCAGTCCTGAGTTGAGGGACGTCAGGAAGTGCTGGTAGTGCGCTTCGCCGCCAAACGCTTCTCCAAAGCCAGCATCAGGCGGCCCCGGACATCGTCAGGTATGTTTTGAGGCTGCATCCCCTTATATACCTGAATGGTCCGTTTAGTCGTGTCACATATTACCCAGCAGTTTGGACATTCGGTTACGTGCGCCTCCAGGCGCCTGCGTAAATCCGCGTCTACCGTCTCGTCCAGATATTCATTCAGCTCCTGCAGAAATTCTTTACAGGTAAGCAAAGACGTCGTCCCCTTTCCGCTTGAAGAAACGCGTCAGCTTCTCGCGCAATTGCAGCCGAGCCCTCAGCAACCTGCTCTTAACCGCCGGTACCGAAATCCCCAACGCTTCAGCCGTCTCTTCCGTACTCAGTTCTTCGATGTCTCTCAAAACGAAAACGGTTCTAAAAGCTGGCCTTAAACCCTGAACTGCTTCGTCGAGGATACTGCCCAGCTCTTCGCGGGAATAACGCTGTTCCGGGTTCTCTTCCCAGACCGCGATCTCCCGGACCACCGTGTCCTCACCGGTATCCACTGGTTCATCCAGTGGAACAGTCCGGTCGGATTTGCGTCGCCGCAGCTTCATCAGCGACTCGTTAACCGCAATCCGCACAAGCCAGGTATAGAACTTCGATTGCCCTTGGAAACCTGGTAAATGTTCGTAGCCCTTTAGGAAGGTTTCCTGGAGGATGTCTTCGGCATCCTCATCGTTCTGGGTGATATGTTTTGCAAGACGGAAGATTTTCGACTCGTAGTGGTTCACGAGCTCGCTGTATGCCGCGGCATCGCCTTCGCGAGCTTTGGCCACTAAAGCTGATTCGTCGAACACAGTCGGCTCAGTGGTCGCTGGCATTACCAATCTATGGTAACGCAGAGCGGATTTTTCCGAGGACCGGACGCATCTCGTCCACCCGCGTTTGAGAATCACTCACTGGACGGCGACCGTCGCAGCCACCGTATCTGGACTTAAAGCATCACCAACTTGAACGACCAGGCGATTGTCCCCACTTCCTGCGCTGCTGGGGATTTGAATGTTCAATTGGACGACGCCAGCGATCAACCCGGGGGCTTGACTGGCGAATGTCACCGGAGCGTCCGTCGACTCGAAGTATCCGGCATCGGAGACTCTCCACAATGTCGCCGTTATGGGGAGGACCGGTACCGCGTATGGGGGATCGACGGGTCCCAATTGCCCGTCGGCCAGCGCAGGCGACATGGCTCCTGCACCGGTGATGAAAACCGTTATGTTCGATCCGGCGGGCGCTGGATTGCTTGATGAATTCATTGTCCCATCCTCGTTGAACGCAGTGATCTGTCCGCTACCGGTCCCGGTCACCGTGAAAATTCCAGGCGCCGCGGGAACAACTGCCAGATTTAAGCCCGCAACTCCCTCCACGGTGAGTGCGGTCAACGGCGCAGTGGCCTCAAATGGTACGACCGTATTAATCTGACTTGCGTCCGCGTACAACACGGGAGCAGCGATTCCATCAAACGCCACTGTGGGATTCGAGGGCAGGTTTGAACCAAACAGGGTAACCATCTCGCCCGGCGCTACGGCATTCCACTGAAGACTCGCCGAGTTTACCGGCCTTCGCACGGGGGCAGGGCCATTCTGTGTTAAGTCGAATTTCGCCAGGCAGATATTGCTATTGCCAGTTAGACCGAACGGCTGATAGGCGCCCGGCGTCGTCGGACAAACGTTAAATAAAATCGGCCAAACATCACCGGGTGAACTATCCTGAAACAGCGACGTGCCCGCGTAAAGCCCACCGTTGCCATCAACGCCGAGAACTTGGACCGTCTCGGGATAGTACTGCCAAACACGCGCGGTTGAACCGTCGGGACTCAAACCCATCACGTATGAATCGCGGCCGGTTGTGTTTTGCCCGAAATAAGCGTTTCGCTGCGAATCCACTGCTATGGCCGTCATGGGGACCTGAGTGCCACCGCTCGGGACATAGCTTCCGTAAAGCACATCGCCGGCAGATGATAACTTGACAACATACCCGTGCTGATAATTGGCCCCACCATGCACCTCCGGCATCTCATTCGGTGTAGTGGGAACGCCACTCGATTGGGCAGCTCCCACAATCCAGACTGCGTCGTCGCCATCGATAGCGATGCCGCCGGCGGTATCGCGAAATACCAGGAAGTCGACGCGCCCACCGCCGAAAACTTTGGATACTAAAACCGTGGCGCCTTGAGCATCTAGTTTCTGGATAGCGCTCGCGGTCCCGGCCCTCGATGTATCGCAGCCCGGCCCGGCCGGTTGCGGACACGAGTATCCCACCACCCACGCCTCGCCTTTGCTATCCACGGCGATGCCCTGCGCGCTGATCAGATCGACATACGTTGCGTACTCCAACTTTCCTTCCGGGCCGAGTTTGGCTACAAACGGCGCGTTTTTCGGACTCGTGGAGTATGCTCCCGGCGTGGGCTGAAAGTTCGAAGTGGCGTAACCCAGAACGTATGCAGAGCCGGTGGAGTCCAGCGCGATTCGGATTACGGTCGCTTCTGCGATTCCCGTCGAGTACACGATCTTCTGACCGTCCGGTGCGTACTTTACTACGAGTGCAATGTTACCCGGCGGGCCCGGTGGCTGCAATCTCACAAACGGGAGCGTCAGCACGGTGTTGCCTATCGCATAAACATTGCCTATTGCGTCCAGCGCAATATCAGGTGCGCTCGCCGCCGATGGCACGGCAACCGTCCAAACAGCCTCGTTGCCGGTCTGGTTCAACTTGGACACGAAACCGCTAGATTGGCCGCCCTGGACCCCCGTCAGCGCGAGGTAGGCGTACCCGTCGGAATCAACGGCCAAGCCGCCAATCACTGAATTCTTTCCATCGTTGGCGTACGTAGCGTACATCAAGCGTGGCGCGGAAGGCGATATCTGCGCCGATGCACTGGTGCACAAAACCAGAATCGACGCGCTCGCGATGATCTTAAACACAAAGTCACCTCAAGGATTTAAGCTTGCTGTCCCTGTAACGTTCAGAACAATCGTGGCCGCCTGCTGACCCGAAGGAATCATCACCGGAACCAGGTTCCCGACCTTGGGCAGCGCCTTTCCGGTAGCATCTGACATAAGAAAGAAAGTGCTCCCGATTGAAATATTCAAAGAACGATCAAATGGCAAGAGCAGTTGGTACATCCTTGCCGCGGCGCTCTGTGCGCTGATTTGAGCCGTCAGAAAAGAGTGCGCATCCGTGCCCACACCGAGAAGGATGCTGGCGCCCGCCTGCTTTCCCTCATATTGATTGCGCAACTGAGCAGGGTCATTCATCTGGACCGAAACTAGCGCCCCCTTCGTCAAAACGATCGAAATCTGGGCAGCTTGATCCGAGGCAAGAGTGACGTTAGTCCCCGTCGCGCCCCACTCACAGGAATTCAGCCACGCGGTTCGCGGCGTCTGTGTGCAAAGCCGGTACACTCCGGCGACTAGATTGGGCATCTGAAGCCCTTGTCCCGGCCTCTGCTTGGTCGACAACTCGCGTCATGCCATTAGCGCGTGGCGTGAGTGGCTTTCCGACTCTGGAAAGTCAATTCTGCATCAGAGCGAACATAATTGCAAGCGTTTTTTCAGGACTTTCCTTCGGGTTCGGTGAACTCAGGTGCGCTAATCATCGACCTTTTCAAGTATCCTTGCCGTGTAACGCAGAGGTGATTCTTGCGAGTACGGGCCGCATCTCGTCCACGCGCAGCAGCATCGCCATTCCGAAGTAGCCGAGCCCGTATGGAACGAGCACCAATCCGGCCGCAATCACCGGGTGAGCCGCACTCGTCAGCGCCTTCAGCCCCCAGCCGGCGGCCGCAGCCACCAAAGCCCCCGCCCAAAGCTTGGCCAGAAAAGTGGGCGCCAATCCCGTCTGCCCGATGCGCTGGTTCAGCGACCGCCGTAGGAGGAAAAACTCCACCCAACCCGCGACGCCGGCCGACGCCGTGAGTCCCGCGACGCCCCACCGGGGATCGATACCAATCAGCCGAGGCAAAGGTAACGCGCAGAGGTACCCGAGACCCGTTGTGAGGACCACTCGGACCACCGCAAATCGCAGCGGAGTCCGGGTGTCGCGGAGCGCATAATACGTCGACGAGTAAAGGCGGCCCATGGTCGAAGCAAGAAGACCAATGGTAGAGCCCGCGAGAATCCCCCAGACATAAGTGGCATCCGCATGAGTGAATCGCCCGGTTTGCATCAATGCGCCCGCGATGATGTCCCCGAAGGCGAGGAACGCCATCGCCGAGGGAACGATGAAAAACGCGATCCGCCGCAGCCCGGCGTTCAGGCGCTGACGCAGGATGCGGGCGATCTCGTCCTCGTTGCCCATCGCGCTCGACATCAGTGGCAGTTCCGCCGCGGATATCGACATGCCGAACAGGCTCACCGGCAGAGTGTAGAGCAATTGCGCGTTGGTGAGGCCTGTAACGGCGCCGGTCGGCAGTAACGTCGCCAGAAGATTGTCGACATAGGCACTGATCTGCACGACACCCCGGCTGACGAATACCGGAACGAAATTGCGTAGCACCCCACGAACGTTCTCGCTTTGGAAATCGAACCCCAGCCGCAGCCGCCGCACCAGGCGCAATACCTCCGGAAGTTGCACGCCAAACTGCAGCCCGCTACCAACCACGGAGCCCCACGCCAGCGCCACGGCGAGGCCCGTCGTATTCACGCGCGAACCGTAGCCGACCAGCGTCGCAATCATGGCGACGTTCCAGATCACGGGAGCCGTGTACGACAGGAAGAACTTGCGATGGCTGTTGAGAACTCCCAGGCACCAGGCCGACAAAACCAGCAGACCGGCGCCAGGAAAAAGAATGCGAACCAGGCGAATCGCCAGGACGCGTTCCGCGCCATGAAATCCGGGAGCGATGACGTCAATGAGCAGCGGGGTGGCCGCCACGCCCAACAACACGAGAAGCGAAGTCAGCAACGCCAGAATCGCCGCAATGGAGCCAGCCACGCGCCCCGCTTCTTCTTCGTCGTCGCGGGCGAGCAGCGCAGCATAGACCGGAATGAACGAAGCCGACAGGACCCCTTCGCCAAACAGATTCTGCAGAAAATTCGGAATGCGAAACGCGGCGTTGAAGGCATCCGCCGCATCGGACCGCAATCCGAAGTAGTGAGAGAAGACGCGGAGCCGTACCAGGCCAATCAGGCGGCTGAGCAGAATCCCGGCCGCCACCAGTGCGGCGAAGCGTCCCGCTCCCGAGTGTGGGTTTGATTCGTCTCGGGGACCGGGGGCACTCGCCATGCGCGCACTACCAGATTACCTTGGTATCTTCAATATCGAAGAAACTTTCGGAGGGCTGGGCTGCTTTAAGGTAATACGACCGAGGGATGCACCGCTTCGATATCGTATCGGGCGAAGTCTTCTGTATTGAACGTTAGAGTCCTTTGGATCCCGTAAAGATTCATTGTGGGGACAAGCCTGGTATCGTGTACTTTAAACCCCAGATCGAACAGTCGAGAGTTGCGCTATGGTATTTTGTCCGCAACCATGAAAGCGTCATTGCTGTACCGGATCTCCTCGATTCTTCTGGTCCTTTTTGCCATAGGCCACACATTTGGCTTCCTTCAGATCGACCCCACGTGGGGTGTGGATTCTCTGGTGCAGTCCATGAAGTCCACTCACTTCAACGTCAACGGTGCTGAACGCACGTATTGGGACTTCTTCGTTGGCTTCGGGCTCTTCGTCACCGCCCTGATGCTGCTCGCCTCCGTCATTGCATGGCAATTCGGGAGCCTTCCACCTGCGACCCTTAGCGCTATGCGACTTAGCGCCTGGGCGTTTGTGGTTTGCTTTGCCGTGGTCGCCTACCTGAGTTGGCGCTATTTCTTCATCGTCCCGCTGGTGTTTTCGATTGCGATCCTGGTGTGTCTCTCGGCTGCGGCATGGCGTTCCGGCGGTCAACGGTGACCGCGTCCAGAAGCCCGCAGTAAACCGGCTGACGCCATCATTCCAGCAACATCGGCAAGCGCCGCCACTGAAGAGCGATCAGGCGCCAATGTACCTCGACCCAATTCGAGACAGATCCATCGTCGGTCTCCGCGACCGCGCCGCATAATATTGCATCAGGGGCACACGTCATATTCCGGTGGCCAGATGTCTACACCCTCGGCGATTTTGCGTTTTTCTCCACCGCGATCGGCGGCGCGCCGGGGAACGCAGCGCCGCTTCACAGCGCAATCAGCCGGACCGATTTCATTGCTTCGGGAAATTCGGATCCGCCTTGATCTCGCGAATCTGCAGGATGTGCCGCATGGAATGGGTCGAGATCTCGAGCAGCCACTGCCAGCAGTCGGCCTGCCCCGTTTTACCGTAGCTATGCGCGCGCAAGTCGTCCTGAGTCGATTTGATGTAATCGATCATGGTCGCGCGCAGGTCCTGGAAGTGCTTCAACGCCTTGCCGGCATCATCGTACGTCTCCACCTTCTCGTGACCACCGCCGGTCTTGGTGTGCTCAACGCGGTCGATGCCATACCACAGAATGTCGGCGTCGCTGAGGACATGCTTCTTTCCGGCCATGTCCGGGGCCTGCTTGGAGAACTTCATCAGATCGCGCCAGTAGTCCGGTTCCGCGATGGCAAGGTGTGAAACGCATTCCCGAATGGTCCAACGGTCCGGCGATGCGCGATATTCAAGCTGCGCGTGCGAGAGCCCGCGCACTTCATCCGCGAGCCACTGCCCCGTCATCTGAAAATGAACCAGGACATGCTCGCGATCCTCGTCGGTCATCGCGCCGCAACACAACCGCGTGGCGATCGCTATTAGCGGCAGGTATCGAATTATTCGCATTGCTGGCGATACTAACGGCTCCTCCTCCTCTCCGTCCATGGAAATGTAATAACCCGGACCAGGAGCTGTACCAGCCGCGCCCCGCGCTACCTAAACGGCTCCCGGAACGTCTCATAAGGAATGCGCCCACCGACCCGCGTCCGAACCAGCCGCTGGCCGTGGTATCTGCTTGCCTGGACGCTGATCGTCCTGTTCTACTCCACCACCGCCATCGCCCATCCCCACCCCGATTGGCTTGCGTCCTTTAAGGCCGCGGTGGCGCAATGGGGTGTCTGGGCGCTGCTCTCGCTCTTAATCGTGCGGGTGGACCGCCAGCTCCCCATACGCCGCGATGAGCTGATCAAGAGATTGCTCTTTCACATTCCGTTGGCGCTTCTGTTTACCGCCGTTTTCATCTATCTGCATGCCGCCACAGTGGCGCTCCTGAGCCCGGAGCACGATTTCAAAGCCGTCCTCACGCCCAGCCTTATACTGGATTCGCTCGGCGGGATGCTGCATTGGAATGTGCTGGTGTACTGCGCCATCGTTGGAGTCTACTCCACGCTCGAATACTACGGTCAATGGAGAGACCGGCAATTGCGCGCTGTGGAGCTCGAGCGCCTGCTTTCAGAATCGCGTCTGGAAAACCTCCGCGCCCAGCTCCACCCCCATTTCCTCTTTAACGCGCTGAACGCCATCTCGGCGTATATCGACTGCGATGCCCGCGTCGCGCACCGCATGCTCGAGAAACTCGGCGAACTGCTGCGCATGTCGCTGGAGCACGCGGACGGTCAGGAAGTTCCTCTGGAGCGCGAGCTCGCCTTTGTCGAACGCTATCTGGAGTTGCAGCGCGCCCGGTTTGAGGACCGCCTGGAGGTCACGATGAACATCGATCCGGGTGTTCGCCGAGCTCGCGTCCCCGCGTTTCTTCTGCAGCCCCTCGTTGAGAACGCGATTCGCCACGGGATCTCGGCGCGCCCCGATACCGGCCTCGTGGAGCTCAGCGCCTGGCGCGAGAACGGCCACCTGCGTCTGCGCGTCCGCGACGACGGGCCAGGAATTTCCGCTGCGTGGGACCCTCGAAAGAAGGCCGGTGTGGGAATCGCGAATACGCGCGAACGCCTCCGCAACTTATATGGCGATCATGGCCAGCGGCTCGAGATCCACAGCGAGCCGGGACACGGTGTGCGCGTGGAAATCAGCCTGCCATTCGCCGCCGAGGTTCTATGAACTTTCTGCGCGTACTGGTGGTCGACGATGAGCGCCCGGCCCGCACACGGCTGCTCACGTTGCTTCGCAAAGAACCGGACGTAGAATTAACCGAGGCCCGTGATGGCCGTGAGGCCGAGCAGTTCGTTCGCTCGCTCAAGCCCGACCTGATGTTCCTGGATATTCAAATGCCCGGCCAGGATGGCTTCGACGTTTTGCGCGCCATAGGCCCCGCGCGCATGCCCGTGACTATTTTTGTGACAGCGTACGATCGCTACGCCATCCAGGCCTTCGAGGCCCGCGCCCTCGACTACCTCTTGAAGCCATACAGTGACGAACGCTTCGAATCCGCCTTAGATCGAGCCCGCGGCCTCATCCGGTCTCGCGCGGCGAATCTCGTCAGCGATCAGCTTGCGGCGTTGCTCGAAGAGCGCCGGCCCAACTCGCCTTATATTGAGCGCATCGTTTTAAAGACGGGAGGCCGCGTGACGTTTCTCGAGACCCGCGAGATCGACTGGATCGAAGCCGCGGGTCCGTATGTCTACCTGCGCACCGGAGCCAAACGCCGGCTGTATCGCGCCACGCTCGGGCAACTCGAACAACGCCTGGATCCGCGGCGCTTTATTCGCGTGCACCGGTCATTCATGGTGAATGCGGATCGTATCCATGAGCTGCAGCCCCGAAGCCATGGCGATTACATCCTGCTGCTCAAGGACGGCGCCGAGCTGACTCTGAGCCGCGTATATCGGCCGCAGCTCGAAGCGTGGCTGCGCCAATCGCTTTAAGACGGCGCTCCGCTCACGATCATCGCGTCGCCAACAATCACTCGCAAGTCCGGCGGGGCCATGTCCGTACAACCTCGAAGGTTTTGGGATTGCCCTGTGCCAGGAAGATGCGTATTTCCTCTTGCGTAGCCTTAAAGCTTCCATACGCCGTCATCTCGACCTGACCGTTCCATCCGGAACTATACGGCGATGGTGGTGGCACATATACAGATCCAGCCCAGGTATTACAGAAAAGTGCGTCGCAAGTGAGATTGATCACGGTATTGTCGTATACGCCGCAGTGACTCACCCATCCTTTACTGTTTGTTCTTGACCGCGTCCGATGTCTTCACCATTCCAGGCACGCCCGATATTTTCACGACAATCGGGGCCGGAAGCTTGTACTGCTCCAAAGACTTGAGATAACTGTCAAACGCCTGCGGCTGACGCTCGGCGTAGATTCTTAGAGATCTTAGATACATCCGGTAAGAGGCACCCTCTTTTCCTGGCATCCCGTGAGCGGCCTGATCGATGGCCGTGACCGCCTCAAGACGAGAGGTGCCTTGAGCGAGTAATTTTCGAGCATCAGCCGCCAGCTTGGTTGCTCCGGCAGCACGAGCATTCAGATCCTGAGCGTAGTCTGACGCATTGGTTCCAAACAGCTCGCCGTTGGCGAACAGAATGCCGCCAACTAACACTCGCACCTCAGTCGCAATCACAGGGCTCTTCGGCTCGGACAGTATCATGCCGCCCCCGGCAAGCAGTTCGCCGACACAGAGGCTTAGCCCCAGCAGAACCGTCGAATGCGCCTCAACGACCGGACCTTTGTCGGTCAAAAAGTTTTCACACTGCTCCCATCGCCCTTGCTCACGGCCGTCCGGCCCCACAGTCGTCCAGTGCGATGATATCGCTAGAATCGGCTGATCGGAGTCGTTTGATAAAACTACTGCTGCTCTCTCCCCGCTGCTTCCCGGCCGAGCCCACAATGCGTACTTCTTGTGCAGCTCAGGATTGAATCGTTCGATTCGAATGAGTGGGTGAGGTGCATCAGAAATGATCATGCGAGGTGCCGATTGGGCCATGGCATCGCCTACTATACAGAAAGCCAGTGGAATCACGCACAACCGTACCAGTCGAAATTGTCCTGAAGCACCTCTCCACCATCGGCAAACTGGCCCCTCCGTCCCGGCCTTGCAGCGGCGTTTGTGTTCTAAGCGATTGCCAACATGAAGGCGCGCGCGCATCGAAGGCGCAGGACACGGCTTCGTGTATGCCGGCCAAGCCCCAATGCAGCCGACGCAAACGCCAAGGCGCGCAAGGAAGCCTGGAGCCGTCTAAAGGCAATACTGGCCCACCGACACTAGCGGCGGGTTGGCTGGCGCATCAGCGCCGCCCGCCGCGATAAAACCCTCGGCCTCCTCCGTAAAATCCTCGACCGCCTCCGTAGAATCCTCGGAAACCGAACCCAAACGCCGATCCACCGTAAACCACCGGCGGCGCGTAATAATACGGGTACGCTCCGTAGTAGCCGTAGTAGGGATCAACATACCCCGGGCCGTAATAACCGTAATACCAGGGATTATAGAACCCGAAGCCCCCATAGAAGCCACCATATCCATAGCCACGACCGTAGAAGCCCCGGCCGTAGCCGTATCCGCCAAAGCCACGGAAGCCACCCGAGAAACCACGGGAAACACCACCCCCCATACCCCGGGAAACGCCGCTGCTGAGGGCATGGCCGGCGAACCCGCCGGCACGTGTTCCACCTCGCTGGGCAAAACAGGCCGTGGCTAACGCCAACCAAAGTGACAGAACAATCAGTTTGCGCATAAACTTCCCCGCCCCCATTAGGCAAACCAAGTTCCGCAATCAAGCTATTGAAAATGCTCGGAGCGCACGCCTGGAAATGGCTGAACTCCACCGCGTGTGGTGGTTTTGAGCCATGATCAGATATACTGCCGCCTTGGAGGTTACACATTGATCCGTAGCGCTTTTATCCTCGCGATCGTTTCGAGCGCTGTATTTGCCCAAACCTATGACGAACAGATGTTCGCCGAAATGCACTGGAGGAACGTCGGGCCGCTTCGAGGTGGCCGCACGCGTTCGGCGGCAGGCGTCGCCACTCAACCCAACGTCTTTTACATCGGCGTCGTGAACGGAGGCGTCTGGAAAACCACCGATTTCGGCCGCACCTGGAAACCAATTTTCGACTCCCAGCCAACTGGCTCCGTCGGCGCGGTAGCCGTTGCACCCTCCAAGCCAAATATCATCTACGTCGGCAGCGGCGAAGGACTGCAGCGCCCCGACCTCTCAGTCGGCGATGGCATCTACAAATCCACTGACGCCGGCGCAACCTGGACCCACCTCGGTCTCCGCGATGGCCAGCAGATTCCGAGAATTGCCGTGGACTCCCACAACCCCGACCGCATCTTCGTGGCGGTTCTCGGACATCCTTACGGCCCAAATCCTGAGCGTGGGATCTATCGTTCCACGAACGGCGGTCAGTCCTTCGAGAAGGTTCTCTTTAAAGACGAGAACACCGGCGGCTGCGATGTAGCCATCGATCCGTCAAATCCCAACACCGTTTATGCCGCTCTCTGGGAAGCCCGGCAAGGGCCATGGGAAAACGGGGCCTGGACCGGCACCAATGGCGGCATCTTCAAGTCCACCGACGGCGGCACCACCTGGAACAAGCTCACCAACGGCCTTCCCGAATCGGGAGTGACGCAGGCCAACCTGGCAATCGCACCGAAAGAACCAAACCGCATCTACGCCTCTGTCGCGATGGGTCAGGCCACCGCCATCTACCGGTCGGATGACGCGGGCGCAACCTGGACTCGCGCTACAACCGACCCCCGTCCCGCCCAACGCATTGGGGGCGGCGATCTTTCCGTGCCTGCCGTCGACCCGAGCAACCCCGACATTGTGTATGTCGCCAGCACGGTGACCTGGAGATCCACGGACGGCGGCAAGACCTGGACCGGAATTCGAGGAGCGCCAGGCGGCGACGACTATCAGAGCATCTGGATCAACCCGAATTTTCCCCAGATCATTCTCATCGTCAGCGACCAGGGAGCCATCATCACCGTAAACGGCGGGGAATCGTGGAGCTCCTGGTACAACCAGTCGACCGCACAGATGTATCATGTCGCGGCCGACAACGCCTTTCCTTATCGCCTGTGCAGCGGCCAACAGGAAAGCGGTTCGGCCTGCGTTGCAACCCGAGGGAGCAACGGCGAAATTACGTTCCGCGATTGGCACCCCGTAGGCGTTGAAGAATACGGCTATGTCGCTCCCGACCCGCTCGACCCCGACATCGTCTATGGCGGCAAGGTGACGCGCTACGATCGGCGCACGGGACAGGTCGAAAACGTGTCCCCAAAGCCGATCCGTACCGCCGATCTGCGCGCCTTGCGCACAGCGCCCCTGCTATTCTCGCCGGTCGACCCGCACGTTCTTTATTTCGCGGCGAATACTCTCTGGAAGACTCGCGACGGCGGCCGTAGCTGGCAACAGATCAGCCCCGACCTCACGCGCAAGACCTGGGAGATTCCCGCCAATGTCGGAAAATATCGTGAGTCCCAAACCGCTCAACCTTCGCAGCGCGGCGTTATCTACGCCATTGCGCCCTCCCCCCTCGATATCAACCGCATCTGGGCCGGCACCGACGATGGTCTGATCCAGGTAACAGCCGACGGCGGCCAGCACTGGACGGACGTCACGCCTCCCCATCTCGTCCCATTTGCCAAGGTCTCCATCCTTGACGCCGGGCATTTCGACGCCGGCACTGCCTATGCCGCCATCAACACGCTTCGGCTTGATGATATGAATCCGCATCTCTACCGGACGCACGACGGCGGCAAGACCTGGACCGAGATCGTCTCCGGCATTCCGCTGGGAGCGCCCGTCGACGCCATCCGCGAGGACCCCAAACGCAAAGGATTGCTCTTTGCCGGAACCGAGCGCGAAGTCTACGTCTCCTTCGACGATGGCGACCACTGGCAGTCGCTGCGTCTCAACATGCCCGCGACTTCGATCCGCGACCTGATCGTCAAGGACGACGACCTGGTCGCCGCAACGCATGGCCGTGGTTTCTGGATTCTCGACGACATCAGCCGGCTGCGTCAGTTCACGCCAGAAACCACAAAAGCCGCCGCGGTTCTCTTCAAACCCCAGACCGCAATCCGAATTCGCTGGGACATGAACACTGACACTCCCCTACCGCCCGATGAGCCGGCGGCCGAAAACCCTCCCGACGGCGCGGTCATCGATTACTACCTGGGAGCTTCCACATCCGGCTCAGTCAGCCTCGAGATTCTCGATGGCGCGGGCAAACTCGTACGACGCTACTCGAGCGACGACCCCGTCCAACCGATCGACCCCATGCTCGCGATTCCAAAATACTGGGTGAGGCCGCCACGTTCTCTGCCCGGGACCTCCGGGGCGCATCGCTTCCTCTGGGACATGCACTATTCACCCTTGCCGGATGCGCGCCCCAATTATCCGATGCAGGCAGTCTTCGAAGATACGCCACCGGCGCCAAGTTCCCCCTGGGTGATGCCAGGGCGGTATACGGTCAAACTCACTGCGAACGGCCAAAGCTACAATCAGCCCCTCACCGTTAAGATGGACCCGCGGGTTCACGCCTCGACTCCAGCCCTCACGCAGCAGTTCACCCTCTCCAAGCAGTGCTACGACGATATGGTCGCGACGGAGAAAACGCTGGCTGAAATCCGCTCGCTTCGCGACAAGCTTCGCGACTTGAAGGGACGCGCCGGCCAGGGCACTGTCGCGGATGCTATTGCGACATTCGACCAGAAACTCGCCGCCATCGAAGGTGGAGGAGGATTCGGTCGCGGAGGTGGTGGAGGGCGGGGAGCAGCGCCCGGCCCTGATACGCTTACCAGCGTGAGCGGCGGGCTTGGTCTGCTCATGCGTTCGATGGAAGGAGCCGACGTTGCCCCAACAACCCAATCGGTCGCGGCGGTCACCGAACGCCGCGCCGCCTTGGCGAAGTTGATGCAGCGCTGGCAAGGCATCAAAGGCGCCGACCTTTCGGCCCTGAACACACAACTGAAGAGCGCCAACCTTCCGCCGCTGTCGTAACGGCAGCCTCTGATTACTTGCGTCTTGCGAAGCTTTGAAGATGTGGAAGGGTGGAGCGGCCTTCAGCCGGCCTTTGGAGACCATTAGGCATCTCGAGGTTCGGTGCCGTGCCAGGTTAAACCGCCTAATGGGAGTGCGACGCGGTCCGGGAGTAGGGCTGAAGAGGGGTTCTCGGGCAACCCGGATAGCGAAACGCATAGGGGCAGCCTGAAGGCTGCGTTACGTCCGTTCACTCGTGGACGGAAGCCTGCCGGGGTTCACCAAGGCACGACTTCCGTCCACCGAGGTAGAATCCGAATAGGTTCAATGATCCAATTTGTCCTGGACTCCGACCGCGAACTGCTGGACGGAGCCTTCCGTTTCGCGCAAAAACAAGTGCGCCGACTGATCGAGCAATATCCCGATTTCTACCCCATGTACACCGACAATGGGCGCTGGAAACACGACAGGCCTGTCTGGACTCAATGGTGCGACGGGTTCCTTCCCGGCATGATGTGGATCTTCGAGCGCCGCGCTAACGGTGACGGTGATGCGAAGTACTGGCTGGAACAGGCGATCCGCTATTCAGTCCCGCTGGAGCCTCGCAAGGTCGATCATGAGACCCACGACCTCGGCTTCATTTTCATGTCCACGTACTACCGTTGGTACCAGCTCACGCATGACACGAAGCTGAAGGACGTGATCCTCGAAGCCGGCAGGACCATGGCGCTGCGCTTCCAGGAGAATGGCCAGTACCTGCGGTCATTTGTGGCCGAAAACTCCCTGTTCATCGACATCATGATGAACGTCGGCATCATACTTTACGCCGCGCGGGAAACCGGCGACCGCCGCTTGCGGGACATCGCTCTTCGTCACTCGCTGACGACGCGCCGTACACTGGTCCGCGGAGACGGCTCCACAGCCCACGAAGGCCTCTTCGACCTGGAAAGCGGCGAATTTGTGCGTCAGACCACCCACCAGGGCTTTCGGGGCGATTCCTGCTGGTCCCGCGGCCTGACCTGGGCTCTTTACGGGTTTTCAAACGTATACGAATACAGCCGCGACCCTCGTTTTCTTGAAACGGCCGAGGCCTGTGCCGACTACTACATCACTCATGCCAACGCCGACGGCGTGCCACCGTGGGATTTCGCCGCACCGAAGGAGAGCCGCAAACTGCTCGACACCTCGGCCGCCGCGATTGCCGCCTCCGGGTTACTTCGGCTCTGCCGGCTGATCCAGGATAACGTTAAGGGTCATCTCTATTGGTCCACCGCGGTACGTATCCTCCGGACCCTCTGCGAAAAGCACCTGGCCCTAAAAGACAAGAAATGGGAGGGCATCCTCAAAGGCGGGGTCTACCACGTCCACAAGGAACTGGGCGTCGACGAATCCGTGATGTGGGGCGAGTACTTCTTCGTGGAGGCCCTGGATCAAGCCCTAGGTCAACTTTCTTTGCCTTCTAACACCAGGAGCCCTGCGGTTAACTGAAATTTCCTGCGGCTCCAGGAGGCAATCGTATTACTCAAAGTCGCGTCTAAGGAATGCAATGAGCTGCCCAGCAAACAAGGTCCGGCGAGTAATCGTAGGCCGCGTTATACTGTAAACGGTCGCAATCAAAAAGAGGTCAAGATGGTGGCGTTTCATCTTCACTGGCCCAAAACCAAGCGCGGGACTGCGTCTTGCGTGATCTTCCCCAGATTTTCATCTCGTCTACTAGTGGGATTACTTCCCCTGCTGTTTCTGCTGCCCGTCACGGGTTTTTCCGACGACACGCAGAACAGCAACACCAAGGTAGCAATCGAACCCCGGATCAAACCGCCCGCTAATAAAGAGGTCGAAAAGAACTCGATTCTCGAACGGCGGCAGGGTAACATCCGCATCGATAGCACTCTCGTTCAAGTGAACGTCACGGTGACCGATCCGCTCAATCGCTTTGTCACCGGACTTGAGAAAGAGCACTTCCGCGTATACGAAGACAAGGTCGAGCAGGCGATCGCGCAGTTCTCGAGCGAGGACGCCCCGCTCTCCGTTTGTACCGTTTTCGATACCAGCGGAAGCATGGGACCGAAGCTGCAGAAATCGCGCGAGGCGGTGACGCAGTTCATGAAGACGGCTAACCCGGAAGACGAGTTCTGTCTCATCGAATTCAACGATCGTCCGCAGCTCGTGGTTCCCTTCACGACGGACACCGAACAGGTCCGCAGCCAGCTCACGTTCACACAATCGAAGGGGCGGACAGCGCTGCTCGACGGCGTTTATATGTCGATGAATCAAATGAAGAAGGCGCACAACCCCCGCAAGGCCGTTCTGATCATCTCCGACGGCGGCGACAACAGCAGCCGTTATACCGAAAGCGAGATTAAGAACGCTGTGCGCGAAGCGGACGTCCAGGTGTATGCCATCGGCATTTTCGAGCCGGTCGCGTCCCGTGGAAGGACGCCCGAGGAAATGGCGGGACCCGGACTGCTCAGCGAATTGGCCGAGCAGACCGGAGGCCGCAGCTTTGCTGTAGAAAACCTCGGCGAGCTACCCGATATCGCCGCTAAAATTGGAATAGAGCTGCGGAACCAATACGTGCTGTACTACTCCCCCAAGAACCAGGACCGTGACGGGAAATATCGGCATGTCAGCGTGAAGCTGAATCAGCCACGCGGGCTTCCACCGCTCAAAGCCTTTTTCCGGCTCGGTTACTATGCGCCTTCTCAGTAGTTTCCTTCTTCTCTTGCTGGCGGCCCTCGCGTCTGCCCAGCAACCGGTCAACATCCCGCCGCCGCCTGGAACGCCTAAGGATCCGGGTGAGATACCCGTCTTTACGTCCGATACCCGACTGGTCGTTTTGCCGGTGAGCGTCGCGGACAAAAGCGGCAAGCTGATTACGAACCTGACGCAGGACGCCTTTAAGGTTTTCGAAAACGGCAGCCCCCAGCCCATTAAGATCTTCAAACGTGAGGACGTCCCCGTCTCGATGGGGATCATCATCGACAACAGCGGCAGCATGCGCGAGAAACGCACGAAAGTAGAGACCGCCTCCGCGGACCTGGTCCGTGCTTCCAATCCCCACGACGAGGTTTTTGTCGTGAACTTCAATGACGAAGCCTTTCTGGATGTGGAATTCACCAACGACATGAAAAAGCTCGAGGCGGGCCTGGCGCGAATCGACTCACGCGGCGGGACGGCCATGCGCGACGCCATATCCATGTCGATCGACTACATGCTTGAGAAGGGTAAAAAGGACAAGAAAGTCATACTTGTAGTCACCGACGGCAACGACAATGCGAGTACAACGTCGCTTGAAAAGCTGGTAGACAAGGCCCGTCAGAAAGAAGTGAGTATTTACTCCATTGGCCTGCTGAACGATGAGGACCGCCGCGAAGGGAAGAAAGCCAAGCGCGCTCTCGACGAGCTCACCAACGCCTCCGGAGGCTTGTCCTACTACCCGAAAGAACTCGCGGAAGTGGACAAGATCGCGCTGCAGGTGGCCCAGGAAGTCCGCAACCAATACACGATTGCGTATTCTCCCACCATTCAGGCGCTGGACGGCAGCTTCCGCCAGATCAAGGTCACCGTTGCCGGAGCCGGCCGAAACGCCACAGTCCGCACCCGCACGGGGTATTATGCGACGCCAGACTCGCAGCAGAAGCCCAAGAGGGCCGGTCTCACGCATCCGTCCGACTGAGATGATTCGGTTCCTCTGGCGCGCCTCACGAGGCTATCGCCTTCAGCCCTGGAACAGTCCTTACCTACGCTGGCGAATTGAGACCTACTGGGGTGTGAAGGCCGACCAGATCGACTTCCAGACATTCTGGAATTTCGTTTGGGAACAGCGGCGAAGTTTGCTAGCCTTTCTGAAGTGGGCCGACCGTATGGAGACCATGGCGCGCCGCCGCTAATCGTCAAAGCTGCCACGCTACTCCTTTATCTGCTGCCGGTTCTCCCTGCCCAGGACGAACCCGCAACCTTCCGCAGTGGTGTCCAGGTGGTGGATCTCCACATTAGCGTGATCGATAAGCAGGGTCACCTGGTGACTGATCTTCCGCGATCTGCATTCCGGGTCTTTGAAAATGGCGCCGAGCAAAGTGTTCGCCTGTTCCGCCGTGAGGATATCCCCGTTTCGATGGGTATCATAATCGACAACAGTGCCAGCATGAGAGACAAACGTGCCAAGGTAGCCGCGGCGTCACTGGCGCTCGTAAAGGCGTCCAATCCCCGAGACGAGGTTTTCATCGTGGATTTTAGCGACGATTTCTTCCTCGACCAGCCTTTCACGAACGATATCCGGAAGCTCGAAGCAGCGCTCGGAAGGATCGACGCGAAAGGTGGCACCGCCATGCGCGATGCCATCGACCTGTCCATCAATTACGTCAAGAAGGAAGGAAAAAAGGACAAGAAAGTACTGCTGGTGATCACGGATGGCAACGACAATATGAGCCAGGTCAGCTTAGAAGACCTCATTCCCAAGGCGCAGCGGAGCGGGGTGTTGATCTATTCCATCGGACTGCTGACGGAAGAGACTCCGAAGGACGCCCACGCCGCAAAGCGCGCCCTGAAGGCGTTGGCCGAAGCCTCCGGAGGTCTCGATTATTACCCCAAAGAATTAGCCGACGTCGAAACCATCACGCCGCAGATTGCGAACGAGATCCGAAACCAGTACCTGATCGAGTATTCCCCTTCGAACGGCACGCTGGATGGAACCTTCCGGCAGATCAAGGTGGCCGTGAACTCGCCAGGGCATCCCACCGTACGTACGCGCAACGGCTACTATGCCACACCGGAGCCGATACGCAGATGAACGGCCCGACGCTGCTGGACCACTGCGCAAGAATCGAGGATCACATACAGCGGAACTACCGGATCCGCGTTCTCACGATAGATGTTCCGGATCCACTCACGGGCGATCTCGACGGCGCCGAGATCGACATCGATTACGCTCTGGACCCCGAACAACGACTGTTCCTTTTAGGCCACCTGTTCGGTCACACGGTGCAATGGAACGTTAACCCGCAGGCTTTCGAGTTGGGCCAGATCCACGAGCCGCCGGTGGACGAGAAGCTCATGCCCGCTATTCTGGAATACGAGCGCGAGGCCGCTGCTTTCGGGCTCGCTCTGTTTCACGAAGCGAATGTCAATCATCTCGATCAGTGGTTTTCCGATTACACGACTTGCGACATGTCGTATCTCGCGCACTTCTATCGCACCGGAGAGAAGCGCAGTTTTCTTACCTTCTGGAAGGATGGAACACCTCTGATCGAGCCGAGGCCAATCCCGCCGTTCACTCCCGAGCAACGCGTCTTTCGCCACACGGGCATCGTGATATAGCCGAAGTGGCGCTCAGGTTACTGAAAAACCCAACTCTCGCTAGGTCCAAGACTCCATTGGCTGCATGCTGTGGAGGCGCCACCTTCGTATTCATCCACTTTCGTGGACCAGCCGTCCGTCGTAACAGGTGGAAGAACCTGATTACAGAGTTCGACGAAACATGGGCCTGAGCCCCGCTCCGCTATTCCTATACTACGGAGGGTTTAAGCCGGCAATAAGTTAGAATTGAATTAACTGGTCAAATGCGCAACTGGAGCAGTCTCCTTGCGCTGATGCTTGCAGCCTCCGCCGCCGCGCAGGACCCACTCAACATCTCAACGCAGCCGGCCCTGACGATGGGCGGCGATAAATACAGATTTACAGCCAATGCCCGGCTTGTTGTTCTGCCGGTCAGCGTCACCGCGCCCGGAGGCAAGCTGATCACCGATTTGCCTCAGCAGGCGTTTGGCGTCTTCGAAAACGGAATCCGCCAGAGGATCACCGTCTTCGAACAGGAAGACGTTCCGGTCTCCATGGGAGTTCTCATCGATAACAGCGGCAGCATGTTCCAGAAACTCGAAGACGCGCAGAGCGCCGCCGCCACGGTTGTACGCGCCTCCAATCCTCATGACGAAGTGTTTATTGTCAACTTCAGTGAGCAGTCCTCGGTGGATACCCAATTCACCAGTGACATCGAACGCATGGAAGCAGGACTAGCGCACATCGATTCTCGCGGCAACACTGCGTTGCGCGATGCCATCTCGAATTCCATCGATTACCTGGTGAACAAGGGCAAAAAGGACAAGAAACTGCTGCTGGTGATAACTGACGGGGAAGACAACCATAGCAGTATCACACTGGAACAACTCGTGAACAAGGCCAGGCAGACCGAAACCCTAATTTATGCCATTGGTCTTCTCAGCGTTCATGAGCGGCTCGAAGCGAAAAAGGCGCAGCGGGGTTTGGAACAATTGACCACCGCGTCGGGCGGCATAGCCTATTATCCCCGCGGCGAGAAGCAGGTAACCCAGATGTCCCTGCGAGTCGCCCACGAGGTTCGTAACCAGTACACCATTGGATACTCGCCCGGTATTCCAAGCCTGGACGGCAGTTTCCGTAAAATCGAAGTCGTAGTCAACGGCGTGGGCGCGAACACCCGTGTGCGGACCAGGTCGGGATACTATGCGATGCCGGATGCCCACCTCGGGCCTCACCCTTCCTCGGGCGGCTTCAACAATTAGAAACGGCGGGTAAAGGTTCACTACCGGCTCGCCGATAGTCAATAAGATGACGAATCGTGTCACCCTGGATTCGCCTGCGCCGGCGATGCCAATCGAAGCGCGCCGGAGAATTCTATCATTTCTCGAAAAGTTAACCCCCTTCTCTCCTGTCGTCCGACGACTGCTATCCACCATCTCACAGGATGAGGATAAAGTATCTCTTCCGGCAGTCGGTGCTTTAGTGGAGCAGGATACACTGATCGCGGGACGCGTTCTGGGCATTGCCAATTCGGCAATGTATAGCCGCGGACACGACATCTGTTCGGTCCGCCAGGCCGTGATTCGCCTTGGGATCAACCGGCTGCGCAACCTCGTGTTGGCCATCTCTGTGAATCGCATCTGGGGTAGTACCCACATGCCTGATGGTTTTTCGATGCTCAGGTTCAACCAGCACGCGTTAGCAACCGGTATCGCCGCGGATCTTTTTTGTGAACGCGTCGCGCCGCATTTCGTCGAACACGCATTTATCGCCGGCCTTTTTCATGACATCGGCCAGTTGATTCTTATCAACATGCATCCTCTTCAATATGCGACGCTGCTCGAAGGCGTTCATCTGGAAGGGACCAATCTCGAGAACTGCGAGCAGTCTCTGTTCGGCTTCACCCATTCGGAAGCATCCGCCGAAGCGATCGCCTACTGGCACCTGCCGGAGGAAATCCAGACTGCGGTTCGCTTCCACGAGCGGCCGGAAGGCGACGAGACTTTGGCGGAGGATTCCTCCCCACGCCTGAGCGATCTGATCCATGCCGCCGACATGTATGCCGACGCAGCGGGTTATTCCTTAATTGAAAGCCAGCTGCCCGACGATGCTCTCCAGAGCGCGCTGGCGCCGCTCGGGCTGGAAGACGAGTCCATTTCGCCCTTTTTCCGCAATCAGCTTTCAATTCTCCGCTCTGTTGCCTGACGCAGTCATTTCAGCTTCACGGCATTTGGTTCTGTATAATCGGATTTTGCGAGCGATTTCAATGTTGCGCCGCCAACGATTAGCCCCTCTCGCCGGGCTGCTGCTAGCCGCAGTTGTCCTCCGTGCCCAAACTCCTGGAACCGTCATTCTCGACGACACCTTCGCAAACGGTAACAGCCAGGCCCAAGACCTTGCGAACAACTCTGTCTGGCTGTTCAACGGCCGCTCGACGACGATTCGGACCGATCAGCCCGGCTCCGTGACGTTCGACATGACTGCCGGCGGAACCTCGTCCGATGCCTTCTGGGCGTACTTCACCGACTCAGGCTCTCCAATCACACTCGGCGTCGGCGACAAGCTTTCGGTCGCGGTAACCTTCTACACTTCGGGGTTCACTGCCAACGGGCAGGATATTCGCTGGGGCGTGCTCGACTCGAAAGGCACGCGAAACACCGCCAATTTGACCGGCGGTATGAGCGACGCCACGTTTGTAGGTGATACGGGTTATGGTCTTCAGTTCTATGCGAGTGGAAATGGGAACCCGTTTGTGCTCGGCCGCCGCGCTGTCCTCACCAGCGCCAATGTATTCAACAGCTTCTCCGATTTCGCCGTCATCAGCGGCACAGGCGCAACAGCCCGTCAGACACTGAGCGACACCACCCAATACACGCTTCTCTACACGATCGAGCGCCTGTCGAGCACAGATACTCGCCTGACCGCCAGTGTCACCGGCGCGGATGTGTCGGGGTTGAGCTATTCCGGCATAGAATCGACGCCCACGCCCGCTACCTCGTTCGATTACTTCGCGTTCCGCATCAGTGGCACGAACTTCGCCAAGCAGCTTACCTTCACGGAATTCCAGGTAGCTTATACACCGGCCGCACCGGTTATTACCAGCCAGCCCCAGCCGACAAGTCTCACCTTGCAGGTGGGAAACAGCGTGACTTTGGCCGTCGGCGCCAATGGAAGCTCACTCAATTACCAGTGGCTGAAGGATGGCAACCCGGTCACCGGAAATGATTCTGCCACAACTCCTACGCTGAACCTGGTGAACGTTCAACACAGCGATGCCGGCATTTACACCGCTCAGGTGAGCAATGCCGGCGGCACGGTTAGCAGTTCTCCAGTAACACTTGCCGTGAGCGACTCGCCCGTTCCGCCTCCACCGGCTATTACGGTCCAACCCGCGGACGCGTCCGTCACGTTAGGCACCACGGCAACTCTCTCCGTGACGGCCACCGGTGACAATCTTGTCTACCAGTGGTTCAAGGGGCTTCAGTGGTTCGAACAGGTCTTGCCCGGGGCAAACGCGCCGACACTCACGATCCAGAATGCTCAGATCTCAGATAGCGGGTACTACTACGTCGTCGTCAGCAACTCCAGCGGCAGCATCACTAGCCTAACAGCGCGGCTCACGGTGGTGTCCCCGATGTCCGCTCTCGGATTCAGCCCGGCGGCTGGAGCACAGGGCATTTGCGTGGACACGCCGCTCGCGGTTCAATTCGATCAGCCGCCGCAACCAGGCGCCACGGGGCTTATCCAGGTCTATAACTCGAGCGGCGCGATTGTGGACACGATCGACATGGCCGCCAATCCGCAAAACCGCATGATTGGCGGCAATTCTTTCAATTTTCTGCCGATCATCACTAGCGGAAACACGGCCAATATTTATCTGCATCACCAGCTTCCCTACGCCGACACTTATTACGTCACGATGGATCCCGGCGTCCTGCTCGATGCATCTGGTGCTCCCTTTGCGGGCTTCTCGGATCCGAGTTTCTGGACTTTCACGACCCAAACATCCGGCCCCACTTCCGGCGCTTCAGCCTTAACGGTGGCCGCGGACAACTCGGGCGACTTCTGCACCGTTCAGAGTGCAATCGACTTTGTTCCCACCCAAAACACCCAGCCCGTGACCATCACTGTTCAACCCGGCACCTATACCGAAATCGATTATGTCCCATCCTCCAAGCCTTTCCTCACGGTGCATGGCGCAGACCGCAATGGCACGGTGATTCAATACCCGAACAACAACAATATGAATCCCTCCACCGTGGGGCGCGCGATGTTCGGAGTGGATGCCTCGGATTTCACGCTGGAAAACATCACGCTCCACAACACCACGCCACACGGCGGCTCACAGGCGGAGGCTTTTCGCGGCAACAATCAGCGCATTCTACTCAACCGCGTCAGCCTGTATAGCTTCCAGGACACGCTGTTGCTTCAAGGCACCGGCTTCGTCACCGACAGCTTTATCGAAGGCGACGTCGATTTCATGTGGGGCACGGGTTCCGTATTCATCCAGAACTCCGAACTGAAAGCCGCAAACTCCAACGGCTATTACACCCAGATCCGCAATCCTCAGAGTCAAGCCGGCTACATCTTCCTGAACAATCGCCTGACGAGCGAACCCGGCGTTACCGGCAGCTACCTGGGACGCATAGATCCCACCGTTTATCCCTACAGCCAGGTTGTATACATCAACAACGCCATGGGTCCTCACATCATCCCGGTGGGCTGGCTTCTGAACAACTCAACCTCGGCACCAAACGTTCAGTTCGGGGAATATGGCAGCACGGATCTCGACGGCAATCCCCTCGACGTCAGCCAGCGTGCCTCCTTTTCGACTCAGCTCTCCGATGATGACGCCGCGAAGTGGAGCGACCCAGCCCAGGCGCTTCGCGGATGGGTGCCTTACACGGTCAACTCAACTGCCGACTCCACCTCTGTGGGAGCGATGCTATCCGTTAACTGGAGCGCCGCCGCCAATCGTGCCTCCGGCGCTTATATCGGGCTCTACACAGTGGGCGATCCGGACGGGAACGCGCTCAGTTCACAACCTTTAGGCAACGCCAACACCGGCCAGCTCACGTTTACAATGCCCGCGAACCCGGGGCAATATGAGTTCCGATTATTCGACCCCAATGGCGTCAGGATCGCAGTGAGTGGCGCCGTAAGTGTTCAATGATGTCGCTTCGCTTCATCGCCGCGGTCGGACTGGTGACCGCGGGTTTGGCAGCACAGGATGCCCGGACCGTCACAGAACCGTCCTTTCCGCCGGTCTGCACGTCTTTGGACGCGCAACTGAGCGCCGGTCCCACCGGATTACCGTCGTCCAGTGAGACCCAATACGATACCAGCCGTATTCAGAACGCACTCGATTCCTGCGCATCCACGGGCCAAGCCGTCGAACTGCGCTCGAGCGGGTCGAACAATGCGTTTCTGACAGCACCCATCCGCATCCCTCCCGCAGTCACGCTGCTCGTAGACGCCGGTGTGACAGTCTACGCCTCGCGTAATCCTCGCGACTACGACGCCAATTCCAGCCAGTCTTGCGGCACTATCGCCGCGAGCGGCAGCGGATGCGTCGCTCTGATTAACGTCAATCGATCCAATGGAGCCGCCATCATGGGCTATGGCGTCATTGACGGCCGCGGTTACCTGCCGTTGTTGGTGAACGGTGCACCTTCCAATGCGAGTTGGTGGGATCTCGCCGACCAGGCCAATACACAAAAGCTCAACCAAAACTGCCCGCGTCTGCTACAGGTGAACAACACCAACGGGTTCACTTTGTACAAAATCACACTGATGAACTCGCCAAATTTCCATGTCTCCTTGGGAACGGATACGAACTTCACAGCCTGGGGAGTGAAAATCATCGCGCCGTACGACGCCCGTAACACCGATGGCATCGACCCCGGCTACTCCAGCAACGTAACGATTACGAACAGCCATATCAGCGACGGTGACGACAATGTGGCCGTTGGAGGTGGTAATCCCCCGGGCGCCATGAACATCAGCGTGGTGAATAATTTCTTCGGCAACGGTCACGGAGCCTCCATTGGTAGCCTGACGCAGAACGGTGTCAGCAATGTACTGTTCGATCACATCACCATTGCCGGCGAAGCCGCGGACACGAACCAGAACGGTATTCGCATCAAGTCGGACGTGAGCCGCGGGGGACTCGTGCAGAACATCACCTACAGCAACTTCTGCATGAGGAATGTCCGCCACCCGATCGTATTTGACCCCTTCTATACCTCGGGTGCGACCGGAAATCTCATCCCGAGCTACCAGAACATCGTGCTTAATAACGTGCACGCCACCACCGAGGGCCTGATTCTGATTGAAGGCCACGATCCGAGCGTTGCGACAACCATCAGCTTGAGCAACGTGCAAGTAGACAACGTCAAGAGCTCGGACATCACGGAAGAGTACACTACCTACACCCTGGGTCCGGACCCGGTGAATTTCGGCTCGCTCCTCAAGGGTACGGGCGTGACGGTTGTCGACAATGTCAGCACCTCCAACCCGCCGCTCGATTGTCCCGACTCGATTTTCGCTCCGGTCATGGGAGAATTGATCCCCGGCCCCGCGCAGATCGAGTCCCGCCAGGCACTCACCCTGGCAGTGCAGGTCATCCCAACGAAAGAGATCACCTACCGCTCTTACCTGGCCGCGCTTCAATCTAACCCCGCGGCGACTCTCGCGCTTCCCCGCCCCACTGGCACCGTGACCATTTACGACGGCTCAAGCGCGGTAGGTACGACAACCCTGGGCGACGGCGCGACCACGTCCATTCCAGTGACCATAATGGGCGCCGGAATGCATACTTTGACGGCTTCGTACTCAGGCGACGCGAATTATCCCGCTTTTACATTCGGCAGCTACAATGTTTCGGCAACAAATCACCGGCTGCCGCGCCGATGATGCTCGGTAGTACCGGGCGTGAATGATACGCCGCGTAGCACCTCACCGTACCCCGCCGACAGAATTGTCGTAAACGGTTCCTGTGCGGCAACCGCCGGATCGTGATTCGCCAACAAATCGGTCACCACGACCAGCTTGTTGGGGTCGGCCCCCTGGTCGCCGTTTGAGCTCACAGTCGAAGTGACTGCCCAAATGGTTACCGTGCCGTCGCCATTCACGCGGCCCGTAATGTTCCGGAGACCGTCCGTGGCGGGATTCAGAGCCGTCGGATAGTTAGGAATTGAATACTGAACCCCGAGGCCCAACCCGGTCTGCAACACGTAGTCAAGCTGCCACGTGCCATTCACCTTGCTCCATTTCTGCAGCCCCGAAGCCTGGCTGGTGGCGGCGTTGGCTACCGTGCCATCGCCCTCATCGGCAACATACAGCGTCTTAGCATCCGCGAACCAGATACCGAACGGGTTGGTAGCATCGGCGTTGCGCGCCAGGGTCGTCGGAAAACCTGGAAGGATCGAGATCGGTGCGCTTGCGGCCGTTGCAACGGTCGGCAGGCTTTGTGAATTCCCGACCTGGTAGACCGTGTTGACCCCGTTGCTTCCGCTGCCTTTCGTGATGTACAGCGTGTTGTTGAAAATCGTCAGACCGCGAAAGTTGTTATCCTTGCCCGCTTTATCCGACGCGTACGGTGCGCCAGTGCTCGGATCCGTAAGCTGCGTGATTGAGAAATTGCCTACGGGGTGGGTCCCCGCCGAAGCTGCCGTCGAAACTTCTCCGGGAACGACAATCTGCACCCCTGTCGAAGCAACAACGTCGTCCGGCGTTCCACCACCGTTATTCGAGTTGCCTACGGTATAGAAATATCCGTTCGCCTGGATCGCGGCGCGTCCGTTGTTCCCGCTATAGGCGTTGGTGTTTGTGATTTGTATGGCGCCGCTGGCGTATACCTGTGCGACCGCTCTGTAATTCGCGGCGGCTACCGGATTCGTCGGGTCGACCACACCTGGCGTATTGGAATTCGATGTATCCAAGGTGTTCGGCGGCGCGAGATAACCCATGAACGTAATCGTCCCGCCATCCGGCGACAGATTCAGCGCTATCTCCGACTTCGAACTGAAGCTCGTGACGATCAGACTTGTCGGAATGGCGAGTGTGTTGATCTTCGTGCCGTCAGGAGTAACCTGGTCGAGAAAAATGGGCGACGTGATCCCGAAGCTGCCGTCAACTTTGTCGTTGTTCCAGACATTATTTGTGCTTCCGGCGGCCGGATAAGCACCGTTATCGGTGGCAGTGCCGGTCGGGCATTTCGCCGTCGCGGGACAGTTCGGGGGCAACTTCTGACCCACCGTAACCGTGCTGGCGTCGCCGGTGTAAACGCTGCGGCTGACTACCAGGTTTCCAGGATTAAACCCGCTGAATGCGGCATCGTCGGCCGCCCAGCACACACAGCCTGCCACCAAAGTCAAAATCGCGCACTTCGCCCCGAGCTTCATCGTGAAGAACTCCTCCTTAAGGATGAGCCCTCACAATATCAAGCCTGTATTGCAAACAAGCGACAGGAGAATGACAATCTGGTGACTACGTTCTTACCATCTCACCGCATAATGCCGGCCGCAGATGCGGCACTGGTAGAAGGAATTTCGCGGCCAGGTAATCCGCCGATGCGCGAACCTACACCACCAACCATCCGCTACAAAGAATGCGTTCAACAAGGATTTCATACAAACAATCCGCCTTACTCCCGCCGCTCAAAAACGAGAGTTGTTGTCTCGGTTCCCGGCCGTTCCACCGTCAGCGTCAACGTTCCATCCGGATTCAGACGGAAGCGCTCGGTTGACGTCACGGTGTCTTGCTTAACTGAGACGACCAATTCCCTGCCCTCCCACTTGGCCTTGGTTTTGGTCGTCTTGCCCTCGTGGATGGAACTGTTTTCCTGTCCATCCGTACTGAAGCTGTAATTCACCGTCTCATTCCCGCCGGTCAAGATGAAATTTCGAGCGATGTAGATATTGTGCTCCCGGTCGTAGATTGTGACGGTCCCACCCTGAATCGCGGGCCCGCCTTGCGCTGACACCAGTTTCCAGGTGCCATTCAACATGTGATGATCCGCGGCGAATGCCATTGATACGAAAAGCGCCGAGACCAATACGAGACCGCGACTTCGAGATTGTGCCTTCATAACTGGCTGTTCCCTTGCAAACGATGGGCCGCTGAAGCAAACTCATGTGAATCAAAGAAGGACCGGCGCGAGGGTGGCAATGTTTACCGCCCAACGCTAGGGAAGAACGCTAACCACCGCTTAACGGGTTAATGATTGTCAGAGCTTAGGTGAGCGGCGGGAAACGTCTAACCAGTGAGGGAGGAATCAGAATATGAAATCCCTTGGAGTGAAGACCCTCGTAGGCTGTGGATTACTGGTTTTTGGATTCGCCGGCGCGGCAAGCGCACAGCAGTATCCGCAGTACAATCAGTACCCGCAATACGATCAACGCTATGAAGGCTCTGAGAACCGGATGTTCAATCGGGTTCGGACGGATATCGATCGGGCGGAAGCAAACTCACCCTACTTTGAGAGCGACCACTATCGATTCGTCCGCGCCGAAAACCAGTTGAGCGATTTGCAACGGCAATTCACATCAGGCAACATGAACCTGCGCGAATTGGACAATACGATTGCCACGCTGGAACGTGTCGTCAGTATGAATCAACTCGGTGATCGGGATCGAGAAGTCCTGAACGACGACCTAAGCCGTCTTCGGGATCTGCGAGACCGAATAGAATCCGGCTACTAGCCTCACGCAGAAGGCGCCCGGGGTAGTGCAAGCGTCAGCCTGCAATATTCCGGGCCCTTTTCGTATAAGCTCAAGACATGCCCGCAGCCCGGCTGATGCGAGGGCAGATCTTCTGCCTGATCGCGCTGCTGTGTTCCCAAGCCGCTCTTTTTGCCGAGACGGCGCCTCCAAAATCCGGCGTTCTCACTTTCTTGAAGAACTCCTCGCCGATAGCCCTCGTTCTGATGGCGCTCTTCATAGGAACATGCCTCACTCTTCTCGTAATCTTCTTCCCCGCCCTTATTAAGCGAATCTTTCGGACCTTCACCACCCGGACGTCGTTAGTCCTTGTCGGCCTGATCGCGTTAGCGTGGGTCGCATATCGAGTCATGGGGCGGGCACGGGCAGAGAGCCTTGTCGGCGGGGACAGTATCGATTTCATACAGTCCAACTGGCTTTACATCGGTATCCCTTTCCTGTTCCTGTGGCTCCTTTGCGGAGGTCGCCCGCTCCGTTTCCTCCTCCGGCTGTTCCTCGAATAACCGACACCCGCTATTCTGAGGGAAGCCTCATATGAGCGTTTCCCAAGACGTCCACTACGCCCTGCGCACCCTTCGCAAAAATCCGGGATTCACCACGACCGCCGTACTGGCTCTCGCCCTTGGCATCGGCGCCAATAGCGCCATGTTCAGCGTTATCGACGGCGTCCTGCTGCGACCGCTTCCCTTCCCCCATCCCGAACACCTGATCACCGTCTGGGAGACATTCCCGAAGCGCAACCTTCCCAAACTGGTGGTTGCGCCGGCCAACTACTACGATTGGGTCAAGCAGAACCAGGTGTTCTCGGTCATCGGCGCCTCCCAGCAGGCGACCTTCACGCTTTCAACAAACGAGGGCGAACCGGAGCGTTACCTGGGGGCCATCTGCGATCCCGGGTTCTTCGCGGCCCTGGGAGTGACGCCTCGCATGGGGCGCACATTCACCGAATCGGAGAATGTGGCGGGAAAGGACGATGTCGTAATCATCGGTTACGGCGTGTGGCGGCAGCGTTTTGGCGGCGACCCGAACATCCTCGGCCGGCCCCTGCAAATGGGCGCCAAAACGAGAACGATCATCGGAGTCATGCCGGAAGGGTTCGATTATCCGCTGCAATCCACGATGTGGGCTCCGCTGGCTCTCCCCGACCAGGACCGCGCGCGCCGCGACTTTCATCGCCTCCGTGTTATTGGCCGACTGAAGGATGGCGCGACGATCGAGAAAGCGCGCTCCGATTTTCAAACCATCGGCGTCCGCCTCGCCCAGGCGTACCCCGACCTGGATGGAGACGCGGGAACCGAGGTCCATTCGCTGCTCGACGATAGTGTTGGTCCTATTCGCCCCGCTCTCCTCATCCTTTTGGGTGCAGTTGCCTTTGTCCTGTTGATTGCCTGCGCGAACGTCGCGAACCTGCTTCTGGCGAAGGCCGCGGGCCGGCAGCGCGAGATCGCGATTCGTAATTCGCTCGGAGCCGATCGCTCCCGTATCGTGCGCCAGATGCTAACCGAGAGCGTGCTCCTTTCAGTCGCCGGCGGCCTACTGGGCCTGCTGTTCGCTGCGCTCGCGTTCAAGGGGCTCCTCGCTCTCGCCCCTGCCAGTGTTCCGCGCCTCAACGAAGTCGCCTTAAACATCCGGGCCATAGAGTTCACACTTCTGGTTTCCGTCGTAACCGGAATCGTATTCGGCCTGGCGCCGGCCTGGCACGCGAGCCGCACCGACGTGAATTCGCTGCTTAAGGAAGGATCGCGCGGAACCAGTTCCCGTAGCGGGCTGCGCAACGCGCTGGTGGTCTCTCAAGTCTCGGCAGCCTTGATTCTGCTGGTCGGCGCCGGGCTCCTGATTCGCAGTTTTTACGAGGTCGCCCACGTCGACGCAGGCTTCAATCCCGAGCACGTCATCTCAATGCGTCTTGCGCCGGCGACATCCAAATACCTGGGGCACGACGGGCTTCAAACCGAGTTGGTACGCGGCATCCTACAGAGCGTATCGGCGCTGCCCGGCGTCGAAAAGGCGGGCGTTTCCACCGACGTTCCGCTGCTCGGCAACCCTATCTACATCATGCGCTTCGAAGGCCGCCCGCCGGTAACACCGGCGCAGGCGCCCCTGGCTAACTTCTTTACCATCACGCCGGGATATTTCGAAACCATCGGTATGCGGCTCACCCGCGGGCGCGGCATCAACTCCAGCGACATTGCGGGCTCGCCTTTCGTCGTCGTAGTGAATCAAACACTCGTCGATCGCTATTTTCCAGGCCAGGACCCAATCGGCAAGCGGCTGGAAATCGGCTTCAGCACGCCTCCGAAATGGCGTGAGATCGTGGGCGTGGTCGCGGATGTCCGGACCGCCGGTCTCGATCAGGACACGCCCGTTCAGGTTTACGCCGCCTACATGCAGCAGCCCGGCATTATCGGCGTCCCCGCGATCACGGTGGTGGCCCGAACCTCGCAGGACCCGTTGTCGGTTGGAAATGCGATGAAAGAGGCCATTCTAAAGATCGATCGCGGCCAGCCGGTCTTCGCCATCCAGCCCATGACCGCCGTCATTTCGCAGTCGGTTTCACAGCGGCGTTTCACGCTGGTGCTCCTGGCCTTTTTCGCGGTCTCGGCGCTCTTCCTGGCTTCTTTGGGTCTCTTCGGCGTGATGTCCTACACCGTTGCGCAGCGTACCAGTGAGATCGGTATCCGCATGGCTCTGGGAGCTCGGCAAGGGCAGGTGCTTTACGACGTCGAGAAACAAGGTCTGGTTCTCGTTCTGGTGGGCCTCGCAATCGGTGCAGCCGGAGCTGTCGGCTTGACGCGCCTCATGAAATCGATGCTCTTCCACGTGCAGGCCACCGATCCGCTCACCTTCCTCGCCGTCGGAGGCCTGTTGTTGCTGGTCTCGATTGCCGCCTGCTACCTGCCGGCTCGCCGCGCGGCAAGCGTCGATCCGATCATCGCGCTGCGCTACGAATAAGCAGCCACACCCTGAGAAGCCGCGAGCTTCATATCCGCGCGCAGTTCTTCGCCGATTCTGCGGAGTCCTTCTTTGAGGAACTCGGGTTTCGCGCCGATCCAGATTCGCAGGAAGCCTTCAACGCCGAGCTGCGAACCCGGCACGATCAGGACGCTGTGCTTCTCGCGAATCCGCTCGGATAATTCAAAGCTGGGGGTCGGCGAATGGTACCGGACCAGGCACAAGGCGCCGGCTTTTGGCTCACGGAACGTGAGGAACCCGTTGAAACTCTCCACCCACTCGCGCATGATCGCCAGGTTCTCGCGCAGCAGCGTCCTGGTGCGCGCATACAGCTTCTCGCGATTGGCAGCCTCCACCGCGACGTGCGCCACCGCGTCTGATATCTTGTTCGGCCCAATTGTGAGGTAATCGTGCTGACTCCAGCAATCCGCGATGAGATCCGTCGGTCCGACAATCCACCCGATCCGGACGCCCGGGATCCCATAAGCTTTCGATAGCCCGCTGGTCACAATCACTCGATCGCTCATTCCCCAAAAGCTCCGGGTGCGCTCGCAATCGATTTCCGCGCCCAGGTAGACCTCATCCGCGAGCAGGTAGGCGCCCACGCTCTCGCACCGCGCGACGATTCGCTTCATCGCCTCGGCCGAAAGCACGGAACCAGTCGGATTGTTGGGATTTGAGACGTACACCAATCGCGTCTTCGCATTCATCGCCGCGTCCAACTCATCCCAGTTGGGTTCCCAGTCGCGGTCGAGTTGCAGATGGAAGCGGCGTACCTGCGCCCCCAAACTCCGCGGTAGCCCCCAAAGCTGCATGTAGTTCGGAGTTTGAAACACCACCTCGTCCCCATCGCGCAGCAGCGTGAGGCCGACAATATAGTTCGCCTCGGAAGTGCCGTTCGTCACTTCGATGTGGTCGAGCGTCGCACCAGGGTAGTGTTGTACGAGGCGCTCGCGAAGCGGAATTGTGCCGTTCGACTGGCTGTATCCGAGCGGCGTGTCCATGATCTTCTCGACATCGAGCCCCATCTCCTCAAGCTCGCGCAAGCTGACCGGCCGGATGCCGCTCTCGCTCAGATCCATCTCGACGACGTTCTCCCACGTCGACTGCCTCCGCTCCATTTCGAACGTTTCGATTTTCATGGTGTGCTCCTAGACTCTTTCGTAACAGTACTCCGCGATATACAAGTCCTCGACGCCGAGCCCCGTGAAATCAGCAACGCTGATCCCAGCCGTGGCCCAATCGCGAGGCGCCTCGCAGAATCGGCCAATCTCTGCCGCACGCTCCCGTTCGGACCGGGCATGCTGCAACTCTCCCAGCTTCTCACATTGACTTCGCGAATCCACCAGCAGCAAAGCAGCCTGTCGGAGAATCTCGGCGTGCAGTTCCTGCTTGCCCTGCGAATCTGATCCCACCGCGGAAATGTGCGTCCCCGGCTCGATATCGTCAACGAACAACAGCGGACTCCGGGATGCTGTCGCGGTAACGATGAGCCGTGAATGGAGAGCAACTTCCGACGGAGATCCGGCAACTCGAACCTCGCAACCGGGGAGAAGCGTTTCGAGGTCGCGCCGGCACTCTAAGGCTCTCTCCCTCGTGCGCCCCCATAACCAGATCCCGCACAATCCCAGCACTTCGGCGTGCATTTGCGCCTGCAATCGCGCCTGGATTCCCGTACCCAGGATTCCAATGACATCGTCCTTGCGGCCCAACTCCCGCGCGACCATCGCCGAGGCGGCCGCGGTTCTCACGTCCGTCAGATGGCCGCCATCCGCGAGAAACGCCACTGGCTCTCCTGTCTGGGCGGACGACAGCAGCATCATTCCGTTCCCGGTGGACAATCCGCGCGTTGGATTCCCAGGAAACGTGCTGGCGATCTTCAGCGCGAAATACTTTCCGCCGCGCCGATAACTCGATTTCATGTGGATCTCAGCCCGCTCCGCCGCGATGTCGAGATGCATCGGCATCGGTGTTTCGCAGTCGCCCCACGATTGCGCGATAAGGGCGTCCCGCATCCGGCTGATGATCTCCGGGTACACCAGCACGCTTCGGATTTGATTCAGATCGATGATTCGCACGCGTAGACCCATCATGCCAATGCCGGAAGTCGCGCGTAAACAGGCTCAACTGTCGTAACCTGAAAATTCACCCTCACGAAATATGGCTGAATCACCCATTACACCCCGCGCCCAAGATTTCGCCGCGTGGTACCAGGACGTGGTCCTCTCCGGAGACATGGCCGAACCCGCGGAAATCGTCAAGGGCTGCATGGTCATCAAGGCCAATGGCTATGCCGTCTGGGAACTGCTGCAACGCGACTTTGACGACCGCTTCAAGGCCACCAATCACCAGAATGTCTATTTCCCGCTGCTGATCCCGCAAAGCTTCCTGCACAAAGAAGCGGAACACGTCGAAGGTTTCTCACCGGAACTCGCCGTTGTCACCATCGCCGGCGGCAAAGAACTGGAAGAGCCGTACGTCATCCGCCCGACGTCGGAAACCATCATCGGCCACTTCTTCTCGAAGTGGATTCAAAGCTGGCGCGATCTGCCGGTGCTCGTGAATCAATGGGCCAATGTAGTCCGCTGGGAGCTGCGAACCCGCATGTTCCTGCGAACCACGGAATTCCTCTGGCAGGAGGGCCACACCGCGCACGCCGATCATGACGAAGCGGTGGCGGAAGTGCTGAAGATCCTCGACATCTACGCCGCCGTGGCCGAAGACATCATGGCCATGCCCGTCATCAAGGGCATGAAAAGCCGTGCCGAAAAATTCGCCGGCGCGCTGCGCAGCTACGCCATCGAAGCAATGATGCAAAATGGCCTGGCCCTGCAGGCCGGCACCAGTCACGACCTCGGCCAGAACTTCGGCAAAGCCTTCAACGTCCAATATCAGAACAAAAGCGGCCAGCTCGATTACGTCTGGCAAACAAGCTGGGGCGTGAGCACGCGTCTGATCGGCGGCCTCATCATGAGCCATTCCGATGATAAAGGCCTGGTGCTGCCGCCTAAGCTGGCGCCCGTGAAAACGGTACTCGTGCCCATCTATCGCAAAGACGAGGAGAAAGGCCGCGTCCTCGAAGCCTCGCACAAGATCGCGAAGGACATCGGCGCGAAGATCGACGACCGCGAAGGGCAGACGCCCGGAGCCAAGTTCTTCCACTGGGAGCGCCGTGGTGTTCCGACGGTGCTCGAATTAGGCCCGCGCGATCTGGCATCCGGCAATATCGTTCTCAAACGCCGCGACACCGGCACGAAGGAGCCCCTGCCTCAGTCCGAGCTCGCCGGGCGCCTTCCCACCGTGCTGGCACAAATGCAGACCGATCTCTACAATGCCGCAAAGCAGCGCTTGAAATCGAACACCGTCCTGGCCAATTCGCTCGACGAAGTGGAATCGATCCTGCGCGAGGTCACCGCGGAAAAGGGCGGAGGCAAGTTCGTCATGGCCCACATCAAGGACGATCCCGAGTGCGATGCCCGTATGAAGGAATTCAAGGCGACCGTCCGCTGCATCCCGCTGGTCGATGAATACGACGGCGCCGGGAAGTGTATCGTCACCGGTGAGCAGGTCCCTCACCGCTCCGTGATCGCCAAAGCTTACTGAGCCGTATTACGCCTTCGATTGCAGCCCAGTCACCTGCCGCTCCAGCCGCTGGAGGTTGGGCTGCTCCCCCATCACAATCAGGAAATCTCCGGCGCAAATCTCCGTCTCCGCGGGAGGATTGAAAAGCATCTGACCGCTCGACTTCCGAATGGCGAGCACAATGACGCCCAACTCGCGGCGGATCTGCATGTCGCGAAGGGTTTTCGATACAAACTCCGTATCGGGAGCTACCCGGATCTGCTCAATCGCGACATCCAGACCCATGTCCTTAGTCGCAAAATCGAGGAACTGGGCCACGTGCGGGCGCAATAACGCCTGCGCGAGCCGGTGTCCGGCGATGCTGTATGGGGCGAACACGGTATCCGCACCCGCGAGACGCAACTTGTTCTCCGCCTCCTCCTCTGCCGCGCGAGTCACCACCGTCAATTGCGGATTCAGGGTCTTCGCCGACAAAATCACGAACAGGTTGTCGGCATCGGTAGCGAGCGCGGCGATAATCCCGCGGGCCCGAGCCACTCCCGCCTCCCGCAGGCTGTCGTCCCGGGTTGAGTCGGCCAGGACCGCGATCAGCCCGGCGTGCATCGCGCGCTCGACCCGGTCCTCGTCGCGATCCATCACGATGAAAGGCACCCCGGCTCGCCGTAGCTCCTGGGCTGCGCTGCGGCCGACGCGTCCATAGCCGCAGACGATGAAATGGTCATGCATTTTGTCGATCATGCGTTTTGTCCTGCGCCTGCCGAAGCGGTCTCCCAATTCCATTTCGATGATCGTCTGTGTCACGGCGCCGACCGCGAAAAACATCGCCGTCACCCCGAAGAAGATCAGAAACGAATTGAAGATCCGCCCGCCGTGCGTGAGTGGATGCAGTTCCTGGTAGCCGACCGTTGTGATCGTGATCAGCGTCATGTAGAAGGCATCGAACAGCGAGTAGCCTTCTATGATCCGGAACCCTACTGTTCCGACAACCAGCGTGAAGCCAATCAGGCCGGCCACCCAAAGGATGCGGCGTGTCAGTCGGCGATCCATTCTTAGATGTGCGCTTCAATTCTATCTTCTAACGCGTGCGGTTAAGACCCGGGATCAGAACGCTCAAGTCCCGCCAGCCATATGCGACCTCTACGAACTGCTGGCCACCGCGCTCTAATTCCTGTTCCGAAATAGACAGTCCGCCCAACGATTCGTAGAATCTGCGGTAAGGATTAAGCGCCAAAACCCAGACCGCCATTGAAGAGAATCCTAGCCCTTTGAGCTCGCGAGCGACCTGGCGCACGAGTAGAGTCCCCAGCCCGCGCCCGCGCACGGTCTCGTCGAGATAGATGGCGTATAGTTCTCCATCACACCCCAATTGGCCCGTTCGTTCCGCGCCGCCTGAAGCAAACCCTACGACACGGCCGGCCTCGTCGCACCCCACCAAAATGACGGATTCAGGCACAGGCTTCAAAAGCGTTTCCTTCCAAAATGCCCCGCGCGTTTCGACCGATAACGCATCCAACACCGATTGCGGAAAGATGGACTGGTACGTCGTCCTCCAGGCACCCACATGCACTTCCGCGATCGCGCGAGCATCGCCTGGAACGGCGGGACGAACGCTGCTCTCATCGAATGCCATTGTTGTCACGATAACCCATGCGTCGCCGGCGGACGCCGGTGCTAACGTGGATAAAAGAAGTGTCCACGCAGCCAAAGGCCTACATAACTCCGCAACAGTACCTCGAAATCGAGCGTCGCGCCGAGTATAAGAGCGAATACTGCGCCGGTGAAATGTTCGCCACGGCCGGCGCTACGGAGAGGCACGTCATTCTTGTGGGTAACGCCCTCTTCGCCTTGCGACAGCAACTCGCCGGCGAAGACCGCCGTGTGTATTCGAACGACATGCGTGTACGAGTGAACGCAACAGGTCTCTACACGTATCCCGACCTCATCGTCGTCTGTGGCCCGAGACAATTTGCGGACGATCAATCCGATACGTTGCTGAATCCCCAGTTAATCGTCGAAGTGCTCTCTCCATCAACCGAAGCATACGACCGAGGCCGTAAATTCGACCATTACAAGACGATTCCTAGCCTTATTTACTATGTCCTCATCGCGAACGACCGCATCCATGTCGATCTGTTGACGCGCGAATCGGAAAACCGCTGGATCGTGACCTCAGCATCCGGTCCGGACGCTACCTTGGATTTGCCCGCTCTCGCCGCCAGTTTTTCCCTGGCCGCACTCTACGAACAGACGGACCTCACCCCAGGCTTTTAGCTAGCTTTCGCCTTCACCGTCCCCGAATACGCCTCGATCAGCCGCAACACCGCGACTTCAGCCTCCCGTAGTTGACCGGTCCCGGCCTTGGAACCGGACGACGCCTCACGCATAGCAGCAAAGATCGAGCCGTCCAGATAACTCTCGAAAACCGCCGGGTGCACATAGTATTTACGGCATGCGGGCGGACGATTTCCCAGCCGCTTCGCGGTCTCCTTCACCGCGGCGACAATATTCCGCTTGGCCTCGGTTTCAGATTCGGCCGGCCCCAGCGCTGCAAGTTGCGCCGCCATGTGGCCCGTTCCATGCCAGGTGCGAAAATCTTTCGCGCTGAAATCATCACCCGTAATCTCACGCAGGTACTCGTTCACATCCGCCGAGTCCACGTTAACGAACTCGCCCGCTTCCTCCTGATATTGAAACAGCTCCTGGCCGGGAAGGTCCTGACACCTCTTCACGATCCGTGAAAGCCGCCGATCGCGAAGCATGATGTCATGCTCCTGATTGCTCTTACCTTTGAACCGTAAGTGAATGGTGTCGCCGTTGACGTCGGCATGACGGTTTCGGAGCGTGGTCAGGCCGAACGAATGATTGGCCTTCACGTACTCTTCATTGCCGATCCGAACGCAGGTCTCGTCCAGCAATCTCACGATTGCCGCCACCACCTTACGCTTCGGCAACCCTGGAAGCGATAGATCCTTGTCCACCTGCGCTCGGATCCTTGGCAGAACCTCGCCAAACGCCGCCATCCGTCCGAACTTGGTTTCGTCCCGAATCTCCCGATACCGCGGATGATAGCGATACTGCTTGCGCCCCCGTGCATCGCGCCCGACCGCCTGGATATGACCACTTTCCGCAGAACAGATCCAGACGTTTTCCCAGGCCGGCGGGATTACAAGCGATCGTATGCGATGCAAAACGGCCCGGTCGCGCACCGGCTTTGCGTCGGGGCCTATGTATTCAAAGCCTTTACCGCGGCGCCGTCTCGTAATCCCTGGACCAGTGCCGGTCACGTACCGCAAACCGGCGATCTTGACCGATGCTAAAAAATCGGTCGGCAGCGTGGCCGCCCGAAAGGGCCGTCCGCGCCTCGAGTTTCTGACGTTACTTCTAGTCACCCGCTGATGTGACACCAAAGCGACACGTAGCGTTTCAGATGGCTTACACTCAGAACCAGCCGCGATCAGTGAGTGGGCCGCTTCTCCGCCGAGACGCGATACAGCCCCGACGCATGCGGCGCAATCGCGAACTTATGTCCGCCAGAGGCGTCGGCGAGATCTTCGTGTTTCCACAGATCCCGCAGCAGACAATGCTCGGGGAGTCCCAGTGCCGCCCAGTCAACTTTGACCTCCCTTGGCCGGTCCTCTGTGTTGAAGACTCCGAGGTACTTCACGTCCGCGGTCTCGCCATCGGCCACCCAGGCAACCTGTCCACCGGATTGCCAGAACGGATACCCGTGGGAGCCATTCTGATCCACCGCCAAAACCTCATCATTCGTCAGTAGAGACAACGTAAAATCGTCATTCGCCGGCAGGTCGCCGCCAAAAATGAGAGGCGACTGCGCGATCGACCACAGGCTCATCACCGTCCTGGCCTCGTCCTGGGTGAAGTGAGTCATGCGAGCTTCTTTGCGGTCTGCGCTCAGGCCGATTCGACCGAGAGGAAGCATGTCAGCGTCCGGCCATGCGCCCGGGCGCCCAACGCCCCCCCATACGGAAAGCAGCAGGAACATCTGCTTGAGCGACTGCCAATCGTCCCAGAAATCATCGGAGATGCGCCACATGTTGGCGTTTTCCTGGAGGAACGAAAGATCCTTGATCGTAGCGGGCCCCGGCGAAAGGCTTAACACAACACTCCGCCCGGTTTTTCCGATCGCACGATGCAGCGCGGCAATCTCGCCCCGATGAACCGGTCGCGCGATATCGTCAGCCTTGATGAAATCGACGCCCCACTCGGCATACAGCCTGAGCAAGGAATCGTAGTATTCCTGCCCGCCGGGGCGGCTCGTATCCACCCCGTACATGTCGTTGTTCCAGGGACAAAGGGAGTGTTGGTCGGCGATGTCGGCCGCCTTCACGCTCGTTCCAAATACCGGCAAATTGGCCTTCACAGCCTGGCGCGGAATCCCACGCATGATGTGGATGCCGAACTTCAAGCCCAGGCCGTGAACATAGTCCGCCAGCGGTTTGAAGCCTCGCCCGCCGGCCGCCGACGGAAAGCGAGTCTCCGCCGGAATCAGCCTGCCGTAGCCATCCATGGCCAACTCGGCGTTTGTCCGATAGCCGTGCGTTGAGGGATTCGGTTCCGACCACTGTATATCCACGACGATGTACTGCCAACCGTGCGACTTCAGGTTCCTGGCCATGTAATCGGCATTCGCCTTCACCTCGGCTTCGGTGACAGTAGTGCCATAGGCGTCCCAACTGTTCCAACCCATCGGAGGACGCACTGCGGGCGGCTCAGCCGCCTGCACCGCAGCGACGATCAGAAAAGATGCAACCAAGATCCGCATGAGACGCGTACCTCCGGTTAACTCACCGCCTTCTTCACAAACCGGTTCAGCCCCAATACAACCAACCCGGCATTCGCCACCACGAGAACCGCCACAATGATGAGCAAAGGAATATGCGGGTATTGCGGCGCCAACGTGCCGCGCAACCCCTCGCTGGCGTAGACCAGCGGGTTAATCAGCACTGCCGCCTTAATCACGGGAAAATTCGACAGCGCGCTCCAGGGATAGTAGACGCAGCCGAACATGATCATCGGCGTCAGGACCAGGCTGAACATCAGTCCGATCTGCGTTTGCCCGACGCTGCATCCCAGCGCCAGGCCGCCTGTTGATGACAACAACGCCACCAGCAGCGCCACCACGACAAACAGGATCGGCTTTTGCAGGCTGAGTCCGACGCCGCTACCCAGCAGCAGCCAGGCTGCCGGCACCACCACCGCGCCGGCGACCAACGCTTGCAGCATCCCTGCGATAATCTTCTCCACCGCCAGCCATTCGATCCGCATAGGAGCCAGCAGCCGGTCCTCGATCTCGCGGGTAAACTGAAACTCCGCGATCAGAGGCATCGCCACTGCCTGCACGCCGCTGATCATCATGCTGATGCTCATGATGCCCGGCAGGATTACACCTTTGTAGCTGCCCGCCATCATTCCGCTGCTCACCAGCACCCGTCCGAACACGAATACAAAGAGCAGCGGCTGCAGCATGGTCTGCAACAGGAAAGTCGCGAGATTGCGACGAGCCACGTGCGCGTCGCGTCCCAACATCGCAGTGAATGTTTTCCAGTTCATTGGCGAAGACTCCTTCCGGTGTGGTGCAGAAACAGATTCTCCAGGCTGGGTTCGGCGATATGAACGTCGCACAATTCGCTTCCCGCGCCGGTTATGGCTTCCACAATCGACGGGATTAGCGCCCCGCCCCGATCGGCGTAGACGTCAATGCTGCCATTCAACGGCTTCACTTCGGTGACACCTGGCAACTTCTCGAGCCGCCCCACGAGCTCCGGCGGAACTCCGCTGACACGCAGCCGCAGCAGATAACCTCCCGGCAGCGAGCGTTTGAGATCGGCAGGAGTGCCCGTCGCAATGACGCGGCCATGATCCACAATCGCGATGCGCCGGCACAGGGCGTCCGCCTCGTCCATATTGTGCGTCGTGAGCAGGATCGTCTTGCCTTGCGCGTTGTACTCGCGGATGATCTCCCAGAGAAGAAGGCGTGTCTGCGGGTCGAGCCCGGTGCTCGGCTCATCCAGGAACAGCACTTGTGGATCGTGCATCATGGCGCGAGCAATCGACAGCCGCTGCATCATTCCCCCCGAAAATCCGCGCGTCAGTTCATCAGCACGGTCGGTTAGTTGAAACCTTTCCAGCAACTCGGTTGCGCGCCGCACTCTGTCAGCCGATGGAACCCCGTAGTAAGCCGCGTGAAAAAGCAAAATCTCGCGAGCCGTGAGCGAGAAATCGAGGTTCGGCCGCTGCTGCACAACGCCGATCAGGCGCTTAGCCTCCACCTGCTGCTGCCACACGTCGAGGCTTCCGATCCATGCCTGGCCGCCGGTCGGCCTCACGCGTGTCGTGAGAATTCCTACGGTGGTCGATTTTCCGGCCCCGTTCGGCCCCAGAAGTCCAAAGATTTCGCCTGCTTCGATCTCGAGCGAAATGCCGTCGAGCGCGACGATATGGGCGTCTTTCTTGGGCTTCTTTTTGCCCCCTGCGGAGCCGCGCAGCATCGCCATTCCCGGGCCGCCCATCATCGGCGGAGGCGATGTGTACACTTTCCGCAAATCCTTCATGCGAACTTCAACGCCCATGCTTGCCCTCCGCCAGGTCCTCCAGGTCGTTGCAGAACTTGTTGATTATGTCGTGTAATTGTGTCTGCCGCGTGCTCGAGGAACCCGCCCAGGTCGCGGCGCGCAGTACCGATTTTACGACGGTGGCGATCGAACCGGCGAAGACCATAGCGCCGGGACCCATGCACTGGCCCCAATCCTCCCAGCTCTCCGCGCGTTCCCAAATCCGCCGGACTGCCTCCGGGTCCTTCTCCAGTTCGGCCTTTCCCGCTACCGTCAAACGGTAAACCCGCCGTCCCTCCACCTTCTCCGATTCGATGAGCCCCTCATCCTCGAGTTGCTGCAGGGTCGGATACATACTTCCCGCGCTGGCTTTATAGAAGCCGCCGGAGCGGTCCATGATCTCCTTCATCAGTTGGTAGCCGTGCTTCGGCCCTTCCTGCAACAACGACAGGATCGCCAGCCGGATTTCGCCGAACTCGAAAAACCGCGCCTGGCGTCCGAAAGCAGGTCCCGCAAAACCCGCCCACGGTCCCCACGCGCTGTTGAAACTTCGTGCCCAATGGGATCTCACGATTGCACCTCCGATATATCGTCCGATATATCTTGGCGTAATTCTGCCCGACTGTCAATGGTCGATTTTTGCAGTGCCTGCGAGCTAAGCCTCTGATCATCACAGTTCGGGCCGTTTACGGAAGAGATACCCTTTGGGGCCGTGCAGCGCGGATCGCTGTTTTTCAATCCAACGCTTCAGGCGAGCGCCTTCGACACGATACACATGCCCATCAGCGACGACTTCAAAGAGCGACCCAGGATGTGGAATGGGCAGACCCTCATCCGGGTGCTCCCTAACGTGGCACACGTACAGGTGGGCTGCGTCGAAGCTACTTACGGCCTCTACGTCGATGCTGTAGCGCCGTCCGTTCTCGTGAACCAGCGTGACCGTACACCAGCGAGCCGGCACGACTCCATTGTAGGCGAATAAAGGACGAATGAAAAGGCTCGCCTAGAACAGGCGCGCACCCAACCAAAACTCGATAACGCTCCACGACAACGTAATCAGCGCCGCGATGCACGCGCGTCCGCTCGAGCCCCGATGCAGAATTCTGACCCACAGCAAATCGGCGAACAGCGATGCAATGCCGAATCGAAGGAGAACATAGGCAAACGCCCAGGCGGCCGCAGAATCCTCGGAGTAATGATCGAAGTACATCCACGAGGACGAGCGCAGGAGCCAAGCCGCAATCAGTGCGACCCCAATGACAATCATGGGCCGCGAGATGCGCTTTCGGGCCGCCTTTGCCTCTGGCGGGCTGCTTAGAACATCATCGTGTAAGAGTCCTGCGGCTAAGCGCGACCAATTCGCCGTAAGTAGATTCGCCAAATCGAGCGATGCGCACCGCATTTCAAGACTTAACCCATCGGCCCGGGTACTCAACTGCTTGTAAAACGCAAAAGCAACCAGACCAACCAGTAAACCAAACGCCGTGAACATGAACGCGTGGGAAAGGCCCAAAGCGGTTAATGCCAGCACAACGGACTTTTCGGTGCCAATCCCCCGAAAGGAGTCAACAATTCCGACAACGTTGCCCAATATCCCAAGCAATGGTGCGACAACGGCGACCGTTGCCAAACCCGTCAAACCACGCCGCATGTCGGTCTCAACAACCGCGGCCGTACGCGCCGACGCGCGCAAGACCGCTTCTATGCCGGCATCCCGCTCACTCATGGCTACATTCTGAACGATTCCGTCTTTTTTTGAAAGGGATTTACGGAGCTAATCCGAAAGCGACTGGAAACCCGGTCGATCTTTGAGCCACACAATGAAATCCATGGGAGGGGGATCGCCTTCTAAAGCTCTCAGTTTGGCCGCGCATTGCGCCCGGTGACCGTGACTGTGCAGGCAAACCTGCATCAAGGCCTGAGCGAGTGACAACGATCGGCCGGGAATAAAAGGGGTCTGTACCAAGCGGTCCAGCTCAGCGGCTTGCAGCCCGCCGATCCAGCGGCTTTCGAGTTCATGCGTCTCGCGGTATGCTTCGGCGAGTACGCCGAGCGATTCTGGCACTCTCGCCTCCTTATCGAGGTCAAAGGGTTGTCCCACGAACAAGGAAAGCCAGAACCGATTTGCCAGGATAATGTGATGTAACAGATGCCGGAGTTCGGGATCAACGGAAGCCTGTTCGTGTGCAGCGATCGCATTCAACAGAGCCGTGTTTGCATAGTTCTTGTGATGGACAAGATCTTGCAGCATGGAAAGCATGCCGGGTAGTTTAGCAGCCGACCATCAAATGCTGCGGGCGAAGTTGACTTCTGCGAAACTGGGAGAGCTGTTGCCAATCAGTCAAAGGTGGGGGTATATGAAACGATCTGAATTTCTCGCTGTAGCGGGCGGCGCGCTCGTTCAAGCCGCAGGAATCAGGCGGCTGTTCGCGGATACCAAATCCCGAACCACTGTCCTCTCTAACGAACATGTCACCCAAATCGACGAAGTCCTCCCCGACGCCAAGGATCTGTGGATCACGCCCGCAGAACTCGAAAAGGTAAACGGGTTCGAACTCAAGCCGCAGGGAGCCTGCCTGAACGACATCTGCATCCCGATCCGCAAGGAAGGCGCCGCGCTGGTCCGCAAATCCGGCGGCCAAACGTGGTTTAATCTCACGGGATTCGCGCGGAAACTGAAGCAGTCGTACATATCCGACGACAGCACCCGTGTGTGGAGCTTTGGCGAGATTCCCGCGGTCCGCGGCGGATTCCTGAATTCCCGCGTGGCCCCTGATTTTGCCATGGCCGACCGCAAAGGCAACATGGTCCACCTATCCGATTTCCGGGGCAAGAAGGTCCTGCTCGTCACCTGGGCCTCCTGGTGAGGCTGCCGTCTCGATCTGCCAGGCTGGCAGAAAGTCTACGAAGAACTGAAGGACAAGAATTTTGAGATCATAGCCGCCGCCCAGGATACCGGCGGAGAAGCCGCGGCGGGTAAGTGGTACGACCAGGCCAAAGCAACCTACACCGCGTTGATCGACACGCAGCACACCATAAGTTCGCTCTACGACATGGTGAACGTGCCGACCGGCGTCTGGATAGACGAAAAAGGTGTCGTGGTTCGGCCATCGGAAACCGCCTATACCACCAAAACCAAGCTGACCTTCGCGGGCAAGAGCATCACCACCGAAGGCGACATCTACGTGGCTGCCCTGCGCGACTGGGTTGAAAAGGGCGACAAGAGCGTCTACGCCCTGAGTGACGATGAGTTCCGTAAACGCGTCCAACCCCGCTCCCCGGCCCTCGCCGAAGCCGACGCCAGTTTCAAACTCGCGGTGTATTTCCACAATGAAGGCAGTACCGAACTGGCGGAGAAATACTGGAAACACGCGCAGGAATTGAACCCGGACGACTGGAATTACCACCGCCAGGATTGGTCCTTCACGCCAACCGAAGCCGGCAAGAAGTGGATGGACAAGTTCCAGAAGACGGACAAGCCGTACTACGCCCCGTTGGAGATGCCGAAGCCGGCCGAGACCAAGCCTGACAAGCAGTAGTCGGACGCCTCCAGGAACAGGCGAAAACGCCTGTCCCACCTTTTCGAACCCGAGAGTTTCCGTTGCTTCCGGCTATGCTGCTTTGCGGCGCGGGCGGCTTCGCCTATGCGTTCGCTGACTTAGAATCCTACTCCATGCCATGGGAAGCTGAACCACTGTAATCCAACCTGCTAAAATCGAATTTTCATCGGGGAATTCCAAACGCGGCGCCAGCTTTTGGCGTCTGTACACTGTAACGGAATGCATTCATACATGAGCGGTGCGCCAGCGCCAGCCGTCGAGCCTCGGGCGCCTTTGGCGCTCCCCGAGGTGGTGCCGCCACCCTCGCGCAAACCGAAGCGATCCAATCCCTGGCTGGTGTTGTTGATCGTCGTCGCAATCGTTGTTTTAGGCGCATTAATCTGGCAAAGAGCGCGGACCCTGAACGCTCCGCCGGCGACCCGCGAATCGGTCGCGGCCGTACGCACCGCGAGGACCACGCGGCGCCCTCTCGAACGCCTGATTCGGGTCACCGGGGTAACCGCGGCCGCCAATTTCAACTCGCTGATCGCCCCACGGCTGCGAGGCAGCCACTCCGATGCGGCACGTACCGCGTCCACAACAACATCCTCAGCGACTGCCGCCTCGAGTTCCTCATCGAGCACCGCAAGCAGCACCGCCTCCAGTTCCGCGCCGAATGCTTCGTCAGCATTTCAAGCCGCGACGAGCCGGCTGGGCACCACGACACTTCGTGGCAGTGCTTCACCCACGTCATCAACTAGTTCCAGTTCTGGCACGTCCACGTCTTCAGCCTTGGGATCTTCCGGCCTCGGCAGCACATCCGATTCGCTCCCCGGTGGGGGTGGCGGCGGAGGCGGTGGCAACGACTTCATGCTGGTCCTGCAGCATGTCTCCCCGCCCGGTTCGGTGGTCCACAAGGAAGACACTGTTGCCGAATTCGACCGCCAGTACATGCTGGTTCGCCTGGACGATTATCGCGCCGCGCTAACGCAAGGCGAGGCGTCTCTTCGCAAGCGCAAGGCAGATCTCGAAGCTTCTCACAAAGCCCACGATCAGCTTATTCTCGCCGCTAAAGGCGACATGGATAAGGCGCGCCTGGACCTGAAGACCATCCCCGTTTTGGCGGCCCTTGACGCCGAAAAAACCCGGCTCGCGTTTCAGCAAGCCGAAGCGAAATATCAGCAGCTCCTGAAAGAGGTACCTAGCGTGCTGGCCTCGGAGACGGCCGATACGAAGATCGCTGAGCTCAACGTGGAGAAGGCCGGCATCGAACTGAAGCGCGCGGAGGCAAACGCGGACAAAATGATCGTCAAGGCGCCTCTCGACGGGCTGGTGGTGATGCAGACCACATTTCGCGGCGGCGACTTCGGCCAGATTCAGCAAGGCGACCAGCTTTGGCCCGGCCAGTTCTACATGCAGATCGTCGACACGCATTCCATGGTCATTAACGCCACCGTGAATCAGGCCGACATCGCCGACATCCGCCTGGGACAGAAGGCGCGCGTCCACTTTGACGCCTATCCGGATCTCGATCTGCCCGCCCACGTGGAGTCGATCGCCGCGGTCACGAAGGGCGGCGGCTTTCGCCAGCAGTTCGTTCGTGAAGTGCCTGTGCGCCTGCGAATCGACAAGATGGACAAGCGCGTTATTCCCGATCTTTCTGTCAGCGCCGAAGTCATCGTTGAGACCGATGCGAATCCCCCCGCGGTGATCCCAACGGGCGCTGTCTTCCGCGACGGCGGCTCATCCCAAAAAGCTTTCGTGTTCGTCCAGGACACGGTCGGTTGGACCCGGCGCGACGTTGAAATCGGTCTGCAGAACAACCTTCTGGCGAGTATCAAATCCGGCTTAAAGCCCGGAGAAATTGTCGCCCTGGACCGCCCATTGTCACCCAACGAGCAGGGATCGCCGTAATGTCCAAAGATGTAAAACCAAAACAGCGCATTGGCCAAAAGCACTCGCGAAAACGAAGAATCATCACTTGGACCGGTCTCCTCTTTGCCTGTGCCGGGGGCGTATTTGCGGCGTATCATTACGGCTCCAACACCACGCCAGTCACGGTGCCGGTCGCCAAAGTTCGGAATGGCGAATTCGTCATCACGGTACACACGCGCGGCGAAATCCGCAGCATCCACTCCGAGATCATTACGGCCCCTCAGGTTCCGAGCCCCCGCATCGTTCATTTGGCCGAGTCCGGCAAGCCGATTAAGAAGGGCGACATCGTAGTCGAATTCGATTCGGCCCAGCAACAGCAGACTTTCCTCGAGACCAAGACCGCGTTGCGCACCGCCGACAGCGAAATCGTCCAGCTCAAAGCGGCACAGAAAATCACGGACGAGATGGACGCCATGAATCTCATGACGTCGCAATACAACGTCGAGCGCGCCCAACTCGATGCCAGCAAGGCCGAGGTGCTCTCGGAAATTGAGGGCGCGAAGAACCTCATCACTGTGGACACCTCTAAAGGCGATCTCGACCAGGTGAAGACGACAATCAAGTCGCATAGCACGTCCAACCAGGCGGACCTGCAACGCGCCGAACAAAAGAAGGATAAGGCCGCGCGAGACGCCGAACGGGCGGAGAGCTACCTCTCCAAGATGGTGTTGCGCTCGCCCAACGACGGCATCGTTAACATCCTGCCGAACTTCCGTAGCGCCGGGTCTTTCGGCTCCACGCCGCCGCCCTTTAAAGAGGGAGACCAGGCCTGGACCGGCGCCGCGATTGCCGAAATCCCCGATCTCAGTAAGATGCGGCTGGAATTGAAACTCGACGAGGTGGATCGCGGCAAGATCAAACTCGGCGACAAGATTCGGGTTCACGTCGACGCGATTCCGGAGAAGGAATTCCTCGCCGATGTGGACTGGATCAGCCCTATCGCAACCGTGAACTTTCGTGGCATGGGCATGACCGAGAAGCAGTTTCCGACCTACGCAACGCTCAAAAACCTGGACCCGCGACTGCGTCCCGGCATGACCGGCTCGGCCGACATTGTCATTGAAAGCCAGCCCAATACCCTGATGATCCCGGCCCGCGCGAGTTTCCTCGACCACGACAAGCCCGCGGTGTGGGTCCAGAAAGGTCAGGATTTCGTCATCCGGCACATTGAAGTGGGCAAGCGCAACGAAACCGATCTGATCGTGAAAAGCGGCCTGAGCGCGAACGAAGTGGTCGCTTTGGAGAATCCCATCGAGGCCGCGAAAAAGGCAAAGAAGTTGTAGTTTCTGTAGTTCCGTAAGGTTCAGATGAAGAAGGTTATTATTCGCGTCGTGGCTCTGGCCATCCTGCTCGGGGGTGGTTGGTGGGCCTACGCTTTCCTCAGGAGTCTGCCGCAGTCGCAGGAGCAGATTGCGACCGCGAAGGTTCGCCGTGGCGACGTCGTCGTCCGCAGTTATACGCGCGGCGAGCTGCGCGCCACCCGCTCCGTTACATTGACGGCCCCCAATTTGTTCGGCACTGTGCAGGTGACGCGGCTGGCGCCATTAGGCAGCTTCGCGCACGAGAAGGACCTCATCGTCGAATACGACGATTCCGAGGTTACGTCGCGCGTCGAAGAGGACGACCTGTCGATCGAACAAACCGACCAGCAGATCAAGAAGGCGGAAGCCGACCTTGCCGTCCAAAGCAATCAGGACCAGGTCGACCTGCTCACAGCACAGTTTGATGTGCGCCGCGCTGAGCTCGAGGTGAAGCGCAACGATCTGCTGGCTGCGATCGACGCCAAGAAGAACGTGCTGACACTCGAAGAGGCGCAGCGCCGCCTGAAGCAGCTCGAAAGCGATATCCAGTCGCGTCGTCTGCAGGCCAAGGCGCAGCTCGCGGTGCTTCAGGAGACCAAGAACAAAGGATTGCTCCAACTCCAGCAGGAAAAAACGCGTCTCTCGCAGGTGAAAATGCTCGCGCCAATGAGCGGGCTCGTCGCGATTCGCCAGACGCGGCCCAACTTCTATTTCCCCGGCATGCAGATTCCCGATATCCGCGAGGGCGACCAGATCAATCCTGGTTTGCCTGTTGCCGACGTGCTCGACCTTTCGGAGTTGGAGATCATCGCGAGAGTTGGCGAACTCGACCGCGCCAACCTGCACGAGGGCCAGGACGCAACGATCCAGTTGGATGCCATCCCTGGTCAAAAGCTGAACGCGAAGATCAAGTCGATGAGTGGAACCGCCACTGCGAATGTCTTTTCGAGCGATCCCGCCAAGAAATTCGACGTAGTGTTTTCACTCGACATGCCGCAGCTCTTTAGGGTGCTGGGCGTCAAGCCGGAACAGATCAAGCAGATCCTGGCCATCGCCGAGATGAACAAGAGGATTCATCCGCAACCGGCGATGCCCCCGCCGATGATGAAGGGACCTGGTGGCCCGCCGCCGCCCTCCGCGCCGCAGGGAGCGAAGCCCGCGACCGCAGGTTCGACATCAATGGCAACCGCCACCGCCAAGCCCCCGGCCCCGACGTCGGCGATGCCTGCCCCAATGGTTATGGGTCCGCAAAATCCCGCGGCCGCCATGATGGGAATGAGTGCTCCACAATTCAGTGAGGCCGACCGCGAGAACGCCAAGCTTCCTCCGGCCCCTGAGGAAAACTCCCAGTTCGAAGTCCTGCTCCGTCCCGGCCTGCTCGCCGACGTCGAGATTGTGATCGATAAGGTCCCTAACGCGATCTACATCCCCAACCAGGCGGTCTTCGACAAGGAAGGCAAAATGGTGGCGTACGTCAAACACGGTAATCAGTTTGAGGCCCGCGCCTTCAAGCCGCTAAAACGAAGCGAGTCGGTGATGATCGTTTCCGACGGACTCCAACCCGGCGACGTCATCGCGCTCGCCGACCCCACCGCAAAGAAAGAAGACAACAAGAAAGGCAAGACCGGAGCGGCAGGACCGCTGGGAGCGTTGCCCGGTAAGGGGGCGAAGTAACGTGACGAACCTTACTGGCTATCTACCTGAACTTTACATGGGGCTCTCAAGCCTCATGGTCCACAAGCTGCGCAGCCTGCTGACCATGCTCGGCATGATCTTCGGGGTTGGCGCTGTGGTTGCGATGTTGGCCATCACCGCGGGCGCGCAGAAGGAAATGATGAGTTACATCGATCTGCTCGGTGTCAACAACATCATCATTGAAGCGAAGGAAGCCGTCGACAGGAATGAACTGCAAGCCCGCCGCGTCGTCTCGCCCGGCCTTACATTCCGCGACTTCCGGGCAATCTCGGAGAACGTCCAGGGTATTGAAGCGCTGACGCCTCGTAAGCGTTTCAAGCCTCTCAAAGTCCTCCCGAAGCCTTCGCAGGAGCCGCCGCTACTCATCGGAGTGGCGCCGAATTACCTCGAGATCAATAGCCTCAAAATGATCGAGGGCCGCTTCTTCAGCGCCGACGACAACGAAAGATCTGCAGCCGTGTGTGTCCTCGGCGAGGGCGCCAAGGTCAACCTGCTGGGTTATGAACCGGCTGAGGGCAAGTGGGTGAAGGTGAACGACACCTGGTTGCAGGTCATCGGGGTCCTGGCCCAGCAAGCTACCGCCGACAGCGATGTCGAAGGCCTGGAGGTGACCGACCGCAACAACCTCATCATCGCGCCCCTGAATAGCGTGATGCGCCGTTTTGAAGACAATAACAGCTATTTGAAAGACGAAATTGACGGCATTTATATTAAAGTTGGCCAGAATACTAATTCTGTCGAGACCGCCAGTGTCGTAAATGCAATTCTTGCCACAACTCATAAAGACGCCGGCGATTTTAATGTTGTGGTTCCCGCCGGTCTGCTGGAACAGAAGCGCCGTACTCAATTCACCTTCAAAGTCGTCATGATCTGCATCGCGGGAATCTCTCTGCTCGTCGGCGGAATCGGCATTATGAACATCATGCTCGCCACGGTGCTGGAGCGCACACGCGAAATCGGCATTCGCCGGGCCATCGGCGCGCGGCAGGCCGACATTATCCGGCAGTTCTTAACAGAGGCGGTGCTGATTTCCATCCTCGGCGGATTGATCGGCATTGCTTTCGGTTTTTCGCTGTCCCGCATCATCGCCGCCGCGGCCGGCTGGTCCACCGTGGTCACCGCTTCGTCCATCGGAGTGGCCTTCGGCGTTTCTGTGGGCATTGGACTTTTATTTGGAATTTATCCGGCCGTCCAAGCGGCCAAACTCGATCCGATCGAAGCGATCCGATACGAATGATGAAACAGTTTCTCATCGTCCTTTTATCTGTCGCCTCTGTAGTGGCGCAAAACGATCCGTTCTTTCCGAAGCCGTCATACTTCCGGAAACACTTCCTGAACGTTCCCACGAAGGTCGAGTTGGAACCCCCGGTTCGCCTCGCCGACTTTGTCGCCGGCGGCAAGCTGGAACTCTCGTTGAAAAACTACCTCGACCTGGTGATGCAGAATAATCCGGATATCGGTATCCAGAAGGTCAACGTCGAATTCGCCCGTGACGCGATCCTGCGCGCGTTCTCGGTCTTTGATCCGATTGCCACCGCGGGCTTCACCACGACGAGGCAGCTCACTCCTTCGGGAAGCCTTCTGGCGGGCGCCGACACGATCAACGCCCTGACGCAGCCTTTCAGTCTCGGGTATACCCAGACCATTTCCACCGGCGGCCAGTACAACATCAGCTTCACCGATACAAAGACATCGAGCAACAGCGCCTTCACCACCTTCAATCCGCAGCTTAGCGCTGGTTTCAATATGAGCTTTACGCAGCCGCTGCTGCGAGGCCGCGGGATGTTCATCACGCGCCTGCCGGTATCCATAGCGCGAAGCAAGCTGAAAGCCACGCAGTACACTCTGGAAGACCAGGTGACACAGCTTCTCGCCGTTGCCGAGAACGCATATTGGGACGTCGTTAATAATCGCGAGAATCTTCGCGTCCAGGAAGAAGCTCTGAAACTCGCCGATGCCGCCCTGCAGCGCGCCCAGAAGGAGCTGGAGCTCGGCGCCACGTCGCCGCTCGAAATCTACCAGCCGGAGGCCAATCGCGCCAACGCCGAATTGAGCGTGGTCCACGCGCGGCATTCTCTTGAACAGACCGAGGACGCCCTGCGCCGCCAGATCGGCGCCGACATAGACCCCAAGTTCCGTGAGATGCCCCTGGTTCTGACCGAGACTCTCGACATGCCGCCCACAACGGAAGGCGCGATCGACCGGAAAGCCGCCGTCGAGGACGCCCTGCGATTGCGCCCCGATCTTCGGAGCAATACGCAGAACCTGGACGTTGACGATCTGGGCATCAAGCAAGCGAACAATGCGCTCCTTCCCAGCCTCTCGTTCACCGCACAATACGGCTCGTCGGGGCTCGGCGGCATTTTCTATAACCGAACCAATCTGCTCGATCCGACCGCGCCCGTGGTGCCGATTCCGGGTGGCCTCGGCGATGCGCTCAGCAGCGTTTTCGGCTTCACGTACCCGGTCTACGGTATTGGATTGCGGCTCACGCTGCCGATCCGCGACCGGAATGCTGCTTCCAACCTCGCCGACGCCCTGGCGCAAAAGAAGCTCGACGCGCTGAGGGTCCGCCAAAACCAGGAAAACGTGCGGCTGCAGGTACTAAACGTAATCGACCAGGTGGAGAACAGTCGCGAGAGTATCCGGGTCGCCAAGATCGCTCGTGACCTGGCACAGAAGCGCGTGGAAGCGGATCAGAAACGTTACGAGCTGGGCACGACGACGCTTTTCTTCGTGCTCGATTCCCAGAACGCATTCGTGCTGGCGGAGTCGAGCCTGGTGACGGAAACCATCAACTACCGGCGCAACCTCCTGAACTTTTATCTCCGCACGGGCCGGCTTCTGGAAGAACGCAACATCGTCATCCGGTAGGACAGACTTCAGCTTGTCTATCCTGGATTTACATGGGTCGCATCCGAGTCCTGTCCGACACTGTCGCCAATAAAATCGCCGCCGGCGAAGTGGTAGAACGGCCCGCGTCCGTCGTGAAGGAGCTTCTTGAAAATTCGCTCGATGCCGGCGCTACGACAATTCGGGTCGACGTTGAAGAGGCGGGACGCAAGCTGCTCCGCATAGCTGACGACGGCAGCGGCATGCTGCGCGATGACGCCCTGCTCGCCTTCGAACGGCACGCCACCAGCAAGCTGAGCGACGCGAAGGATCTCCTGTCCATTTCGACCCTGGGTTTCCGAGGCGAAGCCCTGCCCTCCATTGCCTCCGTCTCCCGCCTGCTGCTCGAAACTCGCTCCGACGAGGAAACCACCGGCACAGCCGTCGAGATCGCCGGCGGCAAGCTCCTGCGCTGCGATGAAACACCGTTCGCCCGCGGCACGACTATCACCGTCCGCGACATCTTCTACAATGTTCCCGCCCGCAAGAAGTTCCTGCGCTCGGATGCCACTGAACTCGCCCACATTGCCGCCCTCGTAACTCACTACAGCCTGGCTCATACCGGCAAGTCCTTCCAGTTGCGCAACGCCGGAGCCGACCTGCTCGACGTATCGCCGGTAGAGACGCTGCGGGAACGCATCTACCAGGTCTTCGGCTCTCAAACGCTGGATGATTTAGTCGACCTGGGATATATCGAAAGAGAAATTCAGATGCCCGACGAGCAATCCCCGCGCGTGTTTGCTCTCCGCGGTTTCATCTCCGGTCCGCAGGTGCAAAAGATGAATCGCAACTCGATTTTTCTGTTCGTGAACGGGCGCCTGATCCGCGACAAGCTGCTGCTGCACGCCCTCGCAAGTTCGTACCACAACCTGATGCCGCCCGCGTGCTATCCTTTTGCGCTGTTGTTCCTGGATTGTGATGCCGAAGAAGTCGACGTCAACGTGCATCCGTCTAAGACGGAGGTCCGCTTCCGCCACAGCTCGTTTGTGCACGATTTCGTGCGCGATGCCGTTCGCGACCAACTGGTAGCCCATCGCCCCGCATCCAGCATATCCCTGCCCCCACAGCCCGCCGCCGAGTTGCCTTTCTCGGAATTCACCCAGCGAATCGTGAATGAGCAGTGGAGCGGTGGGTTCGACTCCGCGGCTGCAAACCCCTCCGAGCGGATCGAAGATCTTCCCACCTTCACACTGCGCCCGACGGACGCTGTCACCCCTCGATTTAATTTCACCGATGCAGCGCCCGAACGAATCGAATCTCTTCCTTTGCCTGACACCCATGGCAGCCTGCGCGTCGACAGCGAAGGCGCAAACAGCCTGGGGGCGCTCCCCGAGTTGCGTCCTCTCGGCCAGATTCACGACAGCTTCATCATCGCCGCGGGCCGTGACGGCCTGTGGATTATCGACCAGCACGTGGCCCACGAACGGATCCTCTTTGAAAAGGTACTTCGTCAACAGGCCGAGAACCGCGTCGAAAGCCAGCAGTTACTGATGCCGATCGTCGTGCAACTCACCGCCGCCCAGCAGATCGAATACGCCCGGATCGCCGAAGAGCTCCATCATTCCGGTTTCGATACGGAGCCATTCGGCCGGCGAACCATTGCGATCAAGTCGGCCCCCGCGGACGTGGGACCGGGTGATATTGAACGTCTGGTTCTGGAAATACTGGAGATCGCCGAGAAGGAATCCCGCAAAGTTTCGCTCGACGATCTCCGTCGCGCTATGGCTGCCACCATCGCTTGCCGGGCGGCGATCAAAGTCAACATGCGACTCGATCACACAAAAATCGACTGGCTTCTCAAAGCTCTTGCCGCCACCGACTGTCCCATGAGTTGTCCTCACGGGCGCCCCATCGCGCTGCGCTATTCCACGCGCGACATCCTCAAGAGCTTTCACCGCATTTAACCTGTCGCGATTTCGCGGCGGTAAACCTACTTCAGATCCGTGCCACCCGTGGCAGCACTGCCGCCGTTCTCGAATACCAGCTTCGTATGCGTGCCGCCGATCCGGAGTTCCTGCAACCGCGAACCATCCACGTAACGTGCCGAATTGGCGCCGTACTTGTCAGTGTTCTCCTCGACCTTAACCGTCGCTTCCACAGCCTTCTTGCCCTGCTTGAAAATAGCCTTGTTCCCCTCCACTTCAACCTTATAATCGCCGGGTTTCAATTCGGTTCCATTGACCATGGTCGGTTGAAACAGAGTAACGTTGTGGCTTGTAGCCGCGCTGGCAACAGCAAGCGCAAGAGTAGCGAATGCAATAGCGAACTTTTTCATTTTTTCTGGACTCCTTGAGGTGTGAGCTTACTAAGACCCTACACCAATAGATACGTATAAAATGCCATTTGGTTCCGCGACAAAAAAACAAAACGTTTATTGTCCGTTTTGAAACAACTCAAGGCTTTTCTGTGCGAATTCGAACACCTCGAATTGCACTTCCGGACAGTCGCCGAAACCCGCAAACCACGCCACCCCCGCTTCACGGCGAAACCACGTCATCTGACGTTTTGCGTAGTGGCGCGTCTCTAATTGTGCGGCACGAATCGCGGCGTCCGTTTCAAGCTCTCCGCGCACGACGGCCAGAGCTTGCTTGTACCCGAGAGATTCAAAAGGCTTCGCCATCGGCGAAACGCCCGATGCGAGAATGGCGCTGACCTCATCGAGCAGGCCATCCACAAACATTTTAGCAAGCCGCTGATCGATGCGGCTATATAAAACATCGCGCGGCGGATTCAACCCCACGGAAATGACCCGAAATCCCGCGAGGGTATCGCGTCCTTCGAGAAACATTCTGGAAAGCGGCCGCCCCGCCAGGCATCGCACTTCAAGCGCGCGAATTGTCTTGTTCACGTCGTTCCTGTGAATACGCGCCGCAGACTCCGCGTCAAGCCTGCGTAAAATGTTATGCAGAGCGCCGGCGCGTTTCTTCTCCCGCGCCAACAGTCTCTCCCGCAGCCAGGGATCGCGATCCGGTCCTTCAAAAAGTCCATACATCAACGCGCTGTAATAGAATCCCGTGCCGCCCACTACGATTGGCAACCGGCCCCGCCCCGCAATTTCCGCAAGCACGCCGCGCGCGCGCTTCATGTAATCGCCGGCTGTGAAAACTGCCTCCGGCTCCACGATGTCGACGAGGTGGTGCGGAATCCCGCGCCGTTCCTCGATCGGCGTTTTCGCCGCACCGATGTCGAAGTGCCGGTACACCTGAATGGAATCGCAATTGACGATCTCGCCGTCCAGCCTGGACGCAAGATAGAGCGCCAGATCGCTCTTGCCGGAAGCCGTCGGTCCCAGGATCGCGAGAAGCGGACTAAGATTCATGCGAACTCTATTCAATTATGGGATGCGGATACAATTGGGCAAGCATGCCCGACATCCTCATCGGCCATGAGCCGCTCACGCAGTTCATAACCAAGCTCCTGATCACGATTCGCGTACCCCAAGACGCCGCCGACCTGGTCGCCGAATCGCTCGTCGCCGCCAGCCTGAGAGGCGTCGATTCGCATGGTGTCCAACTCCTCCCGTTCTACATCGAGCGTATGCGCGATGGCGGTATCAACATCGAGCGACGCGGCCATATCGCAACCGAAAATGGGGCCTGTCTGACTTACGACGGCGAAGGCGGCATTGGACAGGTCATTTCAGCCATCTGCAGCGATCACGCCGTCCGGATTGCAAAGGAACACGGAATTGGACTGGCCATCGCCCGCGAGTCCAATCATTTCGGGGCGGCGGCGTTTTGGGCGCAACGCGTGTCGAGGCAGGGCATGATCGGCATGGTGATGTGCAACGCCTCGCCCATCGTCCTCCCCTGGCAAGGCAAAGACAAGCGATTCGGCACCAATCCAATCTGCGTCTCGCTTCCCGGACCGGACCAATGGCTGCTTGACATGGCCACCACAACAGTTGCAATGGGCAAGATCCTTAAGGCTGTCCTCAACAAGCAGCCGTCTTTGCCTCACGGCTGGGCGCTCGACATCAACGGCGTGCCTACCAACGATCCCCAGGCGGGGCTCGATGGTTCGCCGATGCCGCTGGGCGGCTACAAGGGCAGCGGCCTCGCCATGATGGCTGAAATCTTCTGCGCGGTGCTCAGCGGCGGCGCCATGAGTACCGAACTGGGAGGCATTCGCATTACGGACCGGCCCATGCGTACCAGCCAGTTCTTCCTCGCGATCGACGTCGCGCGATTCATGCCGCTCGACGAGTTCGCCGCCCGCATCCGGCAACTGGTCGGGATCGTCAAATCCTCGGAGCCCGCCCCCGGATACGACGAGGTGCTCGTGGCCGGTGACCCGGAGTGGCGCGCCGAAGCCGCCCGCCGTATTCAAGGTGTTCCCGTCTTTGAAGGAACCTGGGGACCGCTGTGTTCCGTCGCCGCGGAACTCGGCGTCGAAGTGCCGCCCGTGCACACATCGAACAACGTGGCCGACCGATAGAATGGTCTTGATGCCCGACTCGAATTCGCCGCCTCCTTTCGAGGCCGGCCTGCTGGAACTCGAACAGATTGTCAAGGAAATGGAAAGCGGCGAACTCCCGCTCGAGCGCGCCCTGGAACTGTTTGAGAAAGGAATGAAGGTCAGCGAAGACTGCCGCAAACAGTTGGAAGAAGCCGAGACCAGAGTCGAGATCCTGCTCCGCAAGGGCGATAAAATCCAGCCCGAGCCCTTCCGCCCGGACAAAGCATGACGTTAACCGAATACCTCGCTGTTCAACAGGCGAAGGTGGACGAAGCTCTCACCTGCTGGGTGCCGCCCGAACACGTGGCCCCCGAAACCATTCACAAGGCGATGCGCTACAGCCTCTTCGCCGGAGGCAAGCGAGTACGTCCGATTCTTTGCATGGAGGCCGCGTACACAGTATCCGATTTCCCGGAAGGCATCGAGTCGGCGGCCTGCTCGCTGGAACTGATTCACACCTATTCGCTGATCCACGACGACCTTCCAGCGTTGGACAACGACGACCTGCGCCGCGGCCGTCCCACCTGTCACAAGGTTTTCGGCGACGCCATGGCAATCCTGGCAGGCGATGCCCTGCTCACGCTCGCATTCCAAGTGCTCTCGCAGATTCACCGAAGCCCCGAAATCAAGATACGGCTCATCGAGGAGCTCTCAACCGCTTCCGGAACCGTGGGCGGAATGATCGGCGGCCAGGTCAATGACCTCGAGGGAGAAGGCAAATTCCCCACCGCCCAGCTCCTGGAATCCATTCATCGCGCCAAAACCGGCGCCTTACTACGGGCCAGCGTGCGCATGGGAGCGATCTACGCGAACGCAGGCGAGGAGCAGCTTCAGGCTCTCTCCGATTATGGCGTCCACCTGGGCCTGGCATTTCAGATCGTCGATGATATTCTCGACGTCGAGCAGCCGTCCGAGGCTCTCGGTAAAACCGCCGGCAAGGACCAGGCTCAAAAGAAGATCACGTTTCCCGCAGTGTACGGCTTGGAGCGCTCGCGAGTCATGGCCGAAGAAGAACGCCTGGCCGCGCATCTCGCCCTGCGCGCGTTCGACGAACGGGCGGAACGCCTGCGCGAGCTGGCCGACTTTGTCGTGTACCGGCGGGCATGAAAATACGTCCCCGCCTCGATCTGCTCTTAGTCGAGCGCGGGCTGGCGGAGTCGCGGGAGAAAGCGCGTGCCCTGATTCTTTCCGGTAACGTGCTGGTCAACGGCATCCGCGTCGATAAGGCAGGCCACGCCATAGAACCCGAGAGCCGCATAGAACTGCTGGAACGCCCCAAGTACGTCAGCCGCGGAGGCATTAAACTCGAAGCCGCGCTCGACCATTTCCACATCGACGTATCGGGTCGCACATGCCTCGATGTAGGCTCCTCAACCGGCGGGTTTACCGACTGCCTCCTGCAATACGGCGCCGCGAAAGTGTACGCCATCGACGTGGGCGCCGGCCAGCTCGACTGGAAACTCCGCAACGATCCCCGCGTGATCGTGCGCGAAGAAATCAACGCGCGCTATCTCGGCCCCGAACACATCGGGGAGCGTGTCGCCCTTGCCGTTTGCGATGTGAGCTTCATCTCGGTCACAATGATTCTTCCCGTATTGCCGCAGTTGCTTCAGGAAAACGGCGAGATGGTCATTCTCGTCAAGCCGCAATTCGAGTTGGAGCGGCGCCAGGTTGGAAAAGGGGGAATCGTGCGCGACCCGCTGTTGCATGAGCTTGCTTGCCGCCGTGTTGCCGAAGCTGTGACCCATCTCGGCTTTCGCTTGGACGTGATTCCCAGCCCGATTCTCGGCGCGGAGGGCAATCGTGAATTCCTACTCTATGCCCACCATTAGAAAGGTCGGCGTGATGTCGAAACCCGGCATCGCGCATGCTTCCACAATCGTCGCCGACCTCATCGAGTGGCTACATGGACACGGCATCGAGGTTCGCTGCGACGAGCAGACCGCGTCATATGCGGGTTTGACCGACGGGCTTTCGCGCGAACACGTGGCCGACGGCACAGAGTTGGTGATCGTGCTCGGCGGCGATGGGACGCTACTGTCCGCCGCCCGCTCGCTCGAGGGCCGCGAAATCCCTCTGTTCCCCGTAAACCTGGGCGGCCTCGGCTTTCTTACGGCCATTACCCTCGATGAACTCTATCCGCAGCTCGAACGAGCGCTGCGTGGAGAACAGCGCATAGCCCGGCGGCGTATGCTCCGCTGCGAGCTGTTTCGCGACGGGGATCTGGTTGCCGGCTTCGAAGCACTGAACGACGTGGTGATCACGAAAACCGAGATCGCCCGCATGATCGACCTCGAAACCTTCGTCGACGATCACTTCGTGTCCCGATTCAAAGCCGACGGCCTAATCATCTGCACGCCAACTGGTTCCACGGCATACTCACTCTCGGCTGGCGGCCCCATCATTTTTCCAGCGGTCGAGGCGTTCTGCATCACGCCGATCTGTCCCCACATGCTGACGAATCGCCCCGTGCTGGTGCCCGATACCAGCCTGATCCAGATCATCAACCTGGCGAAAGATCGCGAGTGCTACCTGACGATCGACGGACAGGTCGGCGAACCGCTTCGAAGCGACGACAAAATCGTGTGCCGCTCGTCGGGGCACAGTGTCGCGCTGGTGCGTCCGCCGCAGATGCTATTCTTCGACGTGTTGCGCCAGAAACTCAAATGGGGGGAACGTTGAAGCGCATTTCGCTGACAACCTGGATCTTTTTCGGGCTCGCAATCGGCGTCGGCCTCGGCATGGAGTTCCCCGCTGCCGCGAATTCGCCCGTGACGCTCGCCGTTGCGAATGTCTTCCTGCGCCTGATCAAGTCCATCATCGCGCCCCTGATCTTTGCCACTCTGGTCGTCGGCATCGCTGGAACCGGCAGTGTGAAAACGATGGGACGCATCGGACTGAAGGCGATCATCTTCTTCGAGGTCGTCACCACGATTGCCCTTTTCATTGGCCTTGGCGCGGTGAATCTGGTGCGGCCCGGCGCAGGCATGACGCTCGAGAGAACGACTGGCGAAGCGGCTCTGGCCAAATCCCCAGGCCTGAGCGAGATCCTCGAACATACTTTCCCGGCAAGCATCGTCGATGCCATGGCCAAAGGCGATGTGCTCCAGATTGTGGTGTTCTCGTTCCTCTTCGGGGCCGCCTGCGCGACCATCGGGTCGAAATCGCGGCCCGTCGTCCAGGTGTGCGAATCGCTCGCCGAGGTCATGTTCCGCTACACCAAGTACGTCATGTATCTCGCGCCGGTCGGGGTGGGCGCAGCCATGGCCTACACCGTGGGTAAGAACGGCACCACGGTGCTGTTCCGGCTCGGCACGCTGATCATCACGCTATACGTGGCCCTGGTTCTGTTCGTGGTGCTCGTCCTGGGCGTGACGGCCGTAATCGCGCGGGTTCCGTTGCGATCATTTTGGGCCGCCGCCCGCGAACCTTCGATTATCGCTTTCTCAACCGCGTCGAGTGAAGCCGCGCTGCCCCTGGCGCTCGAAAACATGGAGCGCTTCGGCGTCCCCAAGCATATCGTCGGCTTTGTCCTGCCGACCGGCTACAGCTTCAACCTGACGGGCAGCGCTTTGTATCTTTCGCTGGCCGCCGTCTTCGTAGCGCAAGCCGCCGGCATTCCGATGTCATTTGGCCAGCAGCTCCTCATGATGCTCACCCTGATGCTGACGAGCAAGGGCGTGGCCGGAGTACCCCGTGCCGCGATTGTCATTCTGGCTGGAACCGTCACGACGTTCGGCCTCCCCGCCGCGGGAATCTCGGTGCTTCTGGGAGCCGACGCGTTAATGGACATGGGACGTACCGCGGTAAACGTTCTGGGAAATTGCCTGGCGACTGCCGTGGTGGCGCGCTGGGAAGGTGTGGACCTTAGGGACGTCCAGTCAAAGCAGTTTCAAGTGGAATCTCTATAGTTGGGTTCTCGGTTCGGAGAACATCCACTGAAACCCCTATGGGTGACTGTTTTGAGAACATTAAGCCGACCCGATCGTAAGGATCGATTACCCACACATACTCAACGCCGGCAGTTAGATAGTCGGAAATCCGAGGCACCATACGCGACATGCGATCTTCCGGCGATAGAATTTCGATGGCGAGAAACGGAGGCGTTTTCGGAACCTCCTCCCCTGGCTCGTCTTCACGCCACACTGCTATATCGGCTACACGAAACCGCCGCGGGCCGATTTGCACCCGTATTTCCGGGAGCAGAGCCATACCGAGGTGGTCTACTAATCGGGCGAGCAACAAAATTAGATTCTTCTGAACCAAAGAATGCGTTCGTTCGCCCACGTTCCTCGCAATCACCTCCCCGTCGACGTAGTCACAATCGCTGTCCTCGAAACTTGTCCGGAGATACTCTTCAACAGAGATAGCCGTTTTGGTGGTCATAAACAAAACGGGCCGGAACACCGTCCGGCCCTCGCCTCGATTCTAATCTACACGGAAACAGTCATCGGCACGCCGGCCTTCAACTGCCACGGCTTCGCCGACTTCGTCGCCGCGTTCACCGCATTGATGTTCCTGACCCCTTCATCGGCGAGCCAGTCCTCAAGCGCCTTCTTGCCCTTCGTCGCGTAAACCGGGATGCCTTCTTTCCAAGTCGCCCGGCCACACAGTACTCCGGAATAATCGGTACCGGCCTCGGTCGCCATATTCAACGACTCGACGAACTGAGCATTACTGACACCCGCGCTCAAATAGATGAACGGCTTGGTTGCGACCTCCGCTCCCTGGCGGTAGTACCGCAGCGCTTCCTCGCGCGAATACGCCTTCTGGCCTTTATAAACACTGCTGCCTTCGACGAAATTCGCATTCACAGGCACTTCCACTTTCAGCACATCTACCTTGTACTGCGGCTTCGAGAACTCCCGCATGCTCTCGATGACAATCTGCGGCTTCGCCTTCGCGTACTCCAAACCCTTCTCGTCGCCGCCCTTGGGATCGTACCCGACAAACTCCAGGAAGAACGGAATCTCGTTCGATTGACACTCCGCTCCGATCCTTTCGATGAAGGCGTGCTTGATGTCGTTAACGTTCTGATCGTCGAACGGCGTGTAGTAAATCAGGATCTTTACAGCATCGGCGCCCCAATCCACGATGCGTTTCGCCGACACATGGGGAAGCAGATCGGGAAGCCGCCCCGGCTGTGTATTGTCGTAACCGCTGGCTTCGTACGCCAACAGAAGGCCGCAGGTCTTCGCCCGCTGGCCCAGTACTCCCAGGCTAAACTCAGGATCGAGCAGGATCGCACTGGCATGCGGCGTCAGCACCCGCACCACCGCCTCTTTGAACTCAGCCATCATATCCGGCGTGACAGCCTTGGCATCGATACCCTTGGCAGCGGCAATCGATTTTTGCAGGCTTCCCCGCTGGTCCATGGCAGCGGCGGCGATTACACCATTGCTGTTTGCAAGTGCGTTCATGTGCCGCAGCTTGCCGTTGGATAATTGCATAACCTCTCCTTCGTAAATAAAGTGGGGCTCTGTTCTAAGTATAGGGTTTTAACGCGAGGAAGCGGTATGAGAAGACGCGGTTTGCGGAGGCTGTTCCGGCGCCAGCACAGAGGAGTTGAGCTATGGACGCGCAGCAATACGCCCTCACGCCGGCGTTGCACACCAGCGCGAGAGCGCGAATTGCTGCCTTGACCCCGGAAGCAATCCACCTCCGCTGCATAGTATGCCCGGAAACCGTCGGGGTTGTCTCAGGGGCGCAAAACTTTTTCTGAAACTCCGCTGATCCTATTGACATCCTCGTAATCAAGGATTTAGTATTCGCTAAGATGCTTCAGGTCGCCGGCATGCATCCGTCTCTTCAAAAATCCACTGACGAGGAGCTCATGGCTCTCGTCACGGGCGGAAACACTGCCGGACTCGCTGTTCTGTTCGACCGCTATTACCGGCTCGTATTCAATATCGCCTGCAAAATCCTCCGCGATCGCGCCGAAGCCGAAGACCTGATGCAGGAGGTTTTCCTCGAGATCTATCGCGACGCAGCCAAGTTCAATGCCGCGCGTGGCTCCTTCAAAACCTGGCTCCTCCAGTACGCCTACCATCGCAGTCTTAATCGCCGCAAGTACCTCGCGACGCGTGGCCTCTACGAAATGGGAACGGCACGCACTCCGAACACCGAGGTCGCCGAGCCCGTATTCCACCGCGAGGGACTGTCCGCGCAGGACTGGGCCCGGACAATTCAAAACGGCCTGCAGCAATTGAACGCGAAGGAACGCCAGGCCATCGAACTGGCCTGTTTCCAGGGCTTGCTGTTGCGCGAAATCGCGGATCACCTGAAGGAATCTCTACCGAACGTCCGAAATCATTACTACAGGGGTTTGAAAAAGCTGAGAAAGTTCATGGGTGCGAATGATTCCGAAGTGGCCGCTGAGCTGCCGGTTCTGGCGGAGGCGAGCAATGCTAAGTAGTACGCCTCGAGACCACGAATATTTCGAGCAACTCTGCGCCATGGAGGCCATCGGCGAGATCACCGAAGCCGAACGCTCCGAACTGCAGCGGCACCTGATCGAGTGCCACGAATGCCGCCCGGTGCTGGCGGACTTCAAAGCCATCGTGAAAGTTGGCGTGCCGTCAGCCCTGGACAAACAGTCCTTAATGTTCAAACTGAAAATGGGTTTCGACGGGCAGCGAATTCGTCGGCGCTTCGTAGCCAAAGCAGCCCGGGAAGGCATTGTCCTCCCTGAACTCAGTCAGCCCTCAAACCGGCCGTATCAGTTTGCCCTGGCCGGCGCCGCATTAACACTCGTCGTCGTAGCCGGTGCCATGGTTTTCCAATTGCGCGACCGTGACGCCCAACTGGCACAAGCCCAGAGCGCTACCGCGGCGCTCAGGAGCCAGGTCGCATCATTGGAACTGAAGCCCGCGGAACTTAAGCCCGCCGTGCCCCAGACGATGCCGGTCGAACGGATCGTCACCGTGGAACGAGCCGTACCGACCACAGACCCGGTCACAAAGCAACAGCTTGCCGATCTTCAGAAGGCGGTGGATGCCGCCCAGGCGGAGCTCACGCGTCTACGCGACCAGTTGGCAGTCTCACGCTCGGAGGTTGAGTCTCTCAAAGGGAATCTGCAAACGGCCAAAGCCAGCGGCGCGCAAGTTGAACAGAGCCTTCACACGGTCGAAGTCGCATACCGCCAGGCCAATGATGAACTGTCCCGGCTGCGTACCGAGCATGCCTCCAGCATCAACGCTTTGACAGCCCAGAAGACTCGAGTTCAGGAGATCAACGATGAACTGCGCGACCAACGCTCCCTGTTGGCCGCCGACCGCGACATCCGCGACCTCATGTCGGCCCGCAATTTGCGCATTGTCGACGTGCAGGATGTGGATTCCAAGGGTAAGACCAGCGGCCCTGTCGGCCGGGTCTTTCTCACCGAAGGCAAATCTCTCATCTTTTATGCCTTCGATCTGAACGAAAGCCGCCCGCGCCTGGCGAACGCCAGCTTCCAGGCATGGGGCCAACGCGAATCGAAATCCGAAGCGCCTCGCAACCTCGGAATATTCTATAAAGACGACCAGAAGCAAAACACCTGGGTGCTACGCTTAGATGATCCGAAGGTCCTGGCACAAATCGATTCCGTTTTCGTCACAATTGAACCTTCCGGCGGTAGTGCTAAGCCGAAAGGGAAGCAATTGCTGTACGCTTACCTCAAAGCCGACGCGAATCACCCTTAAGCTGAGAAGCTTAAACGAGTTCCGCGGCAATCCTTCTAGATGATCTTCAGCCCACAATTCGTGCGTGCGCTCGCTCTGTGCCTGCTGTTGGCAGGCTACGGGTTTGCCGCTACCACGGCGACGCTGATGGGCCGGATCACGAATCTTCAAGGCGCGGCGGTTCCGGGCACGCGAATCGACGCTGTCAACATCGAAACGCACGCCACGATTACGACGGAAACCAATCACGAGGGGCTTTACTATGTTCCAGGCGTAATGCCAGGCACCTATCGGATCGTCGTGACCAAGTTCGGGATGAAAACCATCGTCAAACCGTCAGTGGAATTGCATGTCCAGGACCTGGTTTCCATCAACTTCGCTATGCAGCCAGGCTCCGTTATTCAGAGCGTCACAGTCGAGGAAGGCGCTCCTCCCTTGGATACCGATACCGCCATGCAGGGCATCATCGTGAGTCAACGGACGCTCAACGGCCTGCCCTCCCTCACGCGCGATCCTTACGACTTCGCCGTACTCAGCGCCGGGGCGGCGCCCACCAGTGTGGCCTGGGGCATCGGCTTCGCGGTGAACGGGCAGCGCGCCGAAAGCAGCAATTTCCTTCTCGACGGCAGCGATAACAACGATTCCTACTATACCGGTCCCGGCCAGGCAGTCCCCCTCGACGCCGTGCTGGAGTACCGTCTCCAGACGAATAATTTCACCGCCGAGTATGGGCGCAACGCCGGGTACGTAGCCAATGTCGTCACCAAGAGCGGCTCCAACGAGTTTCACTTCACCGCCTTCGACTTTCTCCGGAATTCCGCGCTCGCTGCCAATACCTTCCAGAACAACGCCGCCGGCTTCGCACGCCCGGAATTCAATCGCAACCAGTTCGGCGGATCCGCGGGAGGTCCGATCAAGAAAGACACCCTGTTCTTCTTCGCTGCGGTGGAACCAATCATCGTCCGAAGCACGGTAGCGGAAAAGTTCTATGTCCCTACCCCGCAACTGCTTTCCTTGAGCTCGCCCGGAACACAAGCCATCTTCGGCCGCTACCCGGTACCGGCAGGCTTATCCGCGACCGACGTGCAGACAAGGACCATTTGTCCCTTTGGGCTGGCTTGCGATCCCTTATCGAGGTCGGGATTCGTCACACTTCCCGCCTTTGCCGCCGTGACGGCGACCGGACCGCAAGATGCGGGCGCCGGAGCGCCCCAGGATAGCTACCTCTACACCGGTCGAATCGACTACAACCTGAACTCCAGGACCAACATCATGGCCCGCTATGCCGGCCAGGTGGCGAGCTTTTATCCGACAACCGATCAGCCATATTCGCCGTTTCTGGATGAAACCAGTTTCGCCCGCAACCAGAACGTCACGCTCGCTCTTGCTCGCACCTGGGCCGGCAGCCTGGTGTCGGACACGCGCGCCATTTTCAACCGCGTGGAGTTCGTATATCCCGATTCAGCGTACGGGCAGAAACTCGACTACAACATTCTGAGCGAGAACACCGTTTTGCCGTCGCACACGAACGGCGAAGGTGGGCCGCAGAATGCCTATCAGATCTTTCATACCCAAAGCTGGACGCGCGGGCGCCATAACGTGAAATTCGGCGGCGAATTCCTGCACATGCAGGACAACCGGACGCCCCTGGAGAGCCCGGCCACCGAGCGCAATCGGGCGCAATTCCGTACCGTGCAGGATTTTGTGAACGGCAACCTGTCCTCGCTGCAACTCTCCCTCAATCCCCAGGGACAGACTCCCGGCAACAGCATCTCCCCGCCTTTCGGACCCGCCAGCACTCGTCGCCACTATCGCTTCAACGACTCGGCACTGTTCATTGAGGACGTCTGGAAAATCACGCCCCGCCTGACACTATCGCCTGGCCTGCGCTACGAGTATTTCGGCGTCCAGCACAGCACGTCGAGCGAACAGAATCTCGACTCCAACTTCTACTACGGCCCGGGCAACAACATCTTCGAACAAATTGCGAACGGGCAACTGCTGACCACGAACAACGCGCCTGGCCAGTATAAAGGTCATTTCTATATGCCGGATCCACTCGATTTTGCTCCGCGTATGGGCCTGGCGTTCGACGTCCTCGGCGACGGAAAGACCGTGCTGCGCGCCGGCGGCGGCCTGTTCTTCGACCGCTTCGAGGGGCTCGGCGGCATCTCGTCCAACCCGCCGGCATACAACCTGGCGCGGCTGCAGAACGTGCAACTCACGCCCGCAATCGTCTCCAATCCTTATCTGGCGTTTCCGAATCAGCCTTTTCCTTTGACCAGCAGCGTCGTGTTTCAGAAGGACGAGAACCTCAAAACCGCGCGCATTTACGAGTGGAATGCCAGCCTGGAGCACGCTTTCCAAAGCGCGGTGGTTGCGGCCACCTACATCGGATCTACAGGTAACCGGCTTTACCAGCTTGCCAACGACAATCGCCAGGGTTCTGGCCAATTTGTCGGACGGCCTGGGACTAGGCTTTTCGAAGACGCCTCCTCCTTTGCGACCGTCTCCAACCTTGGCCATTCGAGTTACCACGCCCTGGAGTTGCGCGCCGATGCGCCGCGCATTGCGATGTTGGGTCTTACATTCGGGGCGAATTACACCTGGAGCCACTCCATCGACGAAGCGAGTTCCCTGGCAGGCGGAGATCGCGTCGTCGGACTCGCGTCGTATCTGCTCGATCCATTCAACCCTTCTCTCGACAAAGGATCGTCGGACTTCGACATCCGCCATCGCGCCGTCGTGCACTTCATGTGGGATGTTCCAGGTCCGAGGAGTTCATCCGGCTTCGTGCAGAACCTGCTCGCGAATTGGCAAATCACCGGGCTGGCCGGCTTCCAGACCGGCGAGCCATTCAGCCTCACCGATAGCGGAGTGCCCGATCGCGACCAGGTGGACAACACGCGCCCGCGGCTGGTTGGCGCTGCGCCGCAGCCTCTCAACACTTTGGTGCCCGACCCGCTGCGTCCTAACACGTTCCTCTACCTGCCGCTCAACGTCATCCGCGATTCCGCCGGCAATTGTGTCGCGGGCGCTGCTCCGCTGGCGTGCCAAATCTCGATCAATGGACCATACAACGGCATCATCGGACGCAACACCTACACGCGCCCCGGCACTCAGTTCCAGAACGTCGCGCTCATCAGGAATTTTGAACTCTCCGGCGTGCGCGAAGGCATGCGGCTGCAGTTTCGCGCGGAATTCTACAATCCTTTCAACCACTCCAACCTTTACGTGAACGTCGGCACCAACAACGTGGCGCAGGGCTCCTTTAACGCGGGAAACGCAAGCGTCCCCGGCGTGACTGCCTCTTACGGAACGCCCGACCGCCTTCCCGCCGAAGCCCGCCAAACGGTTCTCGCCCTCAAGCTGATCTTCTAAGCCCTGTGTTCACCTTGCATCAGTGCTGGGGAGGAATTCAGCCTGTCGTCGTGGATCGCCCATCCGCAAACAGCCGCGGCATTGCAGTCGACGCGCAGTTTTCGACTGCGCCTATGTATGTCCCAGAAATGCGCCCGCGAATATGACCTGCGACGCGGGTTCATTTTCGGTATTACACAGCCTCTGATTTGCCGCTTCCCGCGACGATTTAGAGGACGTGGAATGGTTCAAGTGGGGTTTTCGACCCAATGTTTGGATCCTAAGCTCCCGCTGTAGCCACCGTGCACGCCGCCGCTTCTGCGGCCGTATTCGTCAATTCGATGCACCCCACAACTCTGCCATCTCGGACCCTCCACAAGTGCACCAGGGGCGAATCGATCCGCCGCCCTGTCGACCTCACGCGCGCCTGGTAGCGCCCGAAAGCCACGACGCGATCGTCCTGCGCCGCGAACGGCTCCATCTGCAGAGTGATTTCTTCGGCGCTGTCGGCCAGGGTCTGAAAGAACCTGACCCAGCCTTCGATGCCTCGCCACGTCCCGGCCCACGGAATCGCGCCGGGCCCCTCAAACGTGAGTTCAGCGCCGGCATCGAGGGAATTCAACACCGCGGGAATGTCTCCACGGCTGAATGCCGCATAAATGTCCAGAATCAGTCGAACGCTATTTGTTTCCATCAGGTTCCGCCCTCCAGGTGAATATACGCGATGACCAGCCGGGTGGATTGGCATTTCAGTCATCTTTCCGGCGTGCTCGTTTCCGAACAGAACCATCCCGCTTTCGAGACAGTAGTCCCAAGCATCCCTGTTCATTCTACCTATAGGTTGAACTATGGTACGCACTTCGCTATATTCGTTGTAACCGATGAAACCGCCACTGGACCGCCTGGAACTGCTTCAGGGCACGCTCGAAATGATGATTCTCCGCACCCTTCTGCTGGGTCCTTCGAACGGTTACCAGATTGCTAAAACCATCGAACAGATGTCGGATGAGGTTCTCCAGATCGACCACGGCTCGTTGTATCCGGCCCTGCATCGGCTGGAGAAGCGCGGCTGGCTCGCGGGGAAGTGGAGCGTTTCCGATACCGGCCGCAAGGCCCGCAACTACCGGCTCACCGCTGCCGGACGCCGTCAACTTCTGCAGGAAAAATCCAAATGGGAGCGCTTGGCGGGGGCAATCGCCCGCGTCATGCGGCCGGCTTAATTGTGCGTCTGCGGCTCCCCTGGCGATCCCGCCGCGCGTCCGAATCCGACCCCGATATCGATGCCGAACTGCGTTACCACCTGGAGATGCTCGGCGAGGAGCGCGAGGGCCGGCCGGACTCTGGCACTTATGCGCACCGCAAACTCGGTAACGCCACGCTCATTCGCGAGGAGATCTACTACATGAACCACGGCTTCCTTCTCGAAAGCATAGGTCAGGACCTGGTCTACGCGGCCAGAACCATGCGCAAGAACCCGCTGTTCACCGCTACCGCCGTTGCGGCGCTCGCGCTCGGGATCGGCGCCAATACCGCCATCTTCAGCGTCGTCCACGCCGTTCTGCTGAATTCCCTGCCCTACCGCGAACCCGAGCGCATCGTAAAAGTCTGGGGCCAGCTCACTCACGACAGCCTGCCGCAGCTTCCCTTTTCGGATCCCGAGTTTTTCGATCTCGCCGACACCAACCGCGCCTTCGATTCCGTCGCTGCTTATTACAGCGGCTTCGGCGCCAATCTCGGCGGCGACGACGCCACCCCCGTACGGATTACGCGCGGGTTTTCAACCGCGAGCCTGTTTCCTCTGCTCGGTGTGAAACCCATCCTCGGCCGTCCCTATTCGCCGGAGGAAGACCAGCCCGGACACAGCCAGGTCGCCATGCTCAGCTTCCCTCTCTGGCGATCCCTCTACGCCGGAGATCGAAACATTGCCGGCAAGACCATCCGGTTGAACGGCCGCCCCTTCACGATTATCGGCGTACTGCCGGAAGGGTTCGATTTCGCGGGCGACAACCAGGTCTGGACCCCGCTCGGGCTCGATCGTGCCAATCCGAGCAATCGCGGCAATCATAACTGGCAGGTAATTGCTCGCCTGAAACCCGGCGCGACTCTCGCGGAGGCGCAAACCGATTTACATGCATTCGCCGACCGGCTCTTGAAGCAATTTCCCAACAACTACGGGCCCAACCTGGGCTGGGGAGTCTTCGCGGTCCCGCTACGTGAAGAATTAGTTGCAAAAATCCGACCCGCGCTGCTGATCCTCATGGCCGCCGTTGGATTCGTCCTGTTAATCGCCTGCGCGAATATCGCCAATCTTCTGCTGGTGCGGGCCTCTGCACGGGAAAAGGAAATATCGATTCGGACTGCTCTGGGCGCAGGCCGCTGGCGCACAGTCCGCCAGCTCCTTACCGAAAGCCTTCTGCTCGCGCTCGTCGGCAGCGGCGCCGGATTGGCGCTCGGCGCCTGGGGGCTGTTCGCAATCCGAGGCATGAGTGCGGGTATTCTGCCTCATGTGGGCAAGATCGAGCTGGATGCGGCAGTCCTCTGGTTCACCTTCGCGATCGCCCTCTTTACTGGTATTCTGTTCGGCCTCGCGCCGGCAGTTCGATTGACGCACCCGTCGCTCCTCGGCGCCATCCAGGAGTCCGCTCGAGGCTCCAGCGGCGGACGTGGCGGCCAGCGGCTTCGGAATGTGCTCGTCGTCGCCGAGATCGCTTTCTCGCTCATGCTCGTCACGGGCGCCGGCCTGGCCATCCGCGGCTTTCGCGAGCTTTTGCGCGTCGACCCGGGGTTCCGCACCGACCACATCCTCACGATGAGGATGAGCTTGCCGGCTGTTACCTATCCTCAAGGCCCTCGTGTAGCGCGCTTCTATGATCAGGTTCTGAACAGGATTCGCACTCTTCCGGGCGTTGTAACCGCCGGCGCGATTTCGATATTACCGATGGGAAAGAGTTCCTCGTCGGGATCCGTATCCGTGGAGAACTCGAATTCGCAGAGCTTGCAGCACGTGCCCAATTTCGCGTACGGCTACCTGGAAACCGATCAGCGATTCATTACACCGGGTTACCTCGAGACCATGAAGACGCCGCTCGTCGCCGGCCGGAGCTTCACATCCGCCGATACCTCGAATTCGCCGGGGGTGGCTATCGTCGACAGCAAATTCGCAGCCACAATCTGGCCCGGCCAGAACCCGCTCGGGCAGCGGATTTCGATCTCTAACGTACCGAATTCGAATCCTCCCCGTCCGGTCTGGTGTACGGTTGTTGGCGTCGTCGCCCATGTGCACAATTTTGCGTTGGATCAGGAAGGGCGCGTCCAGGCGTATTTTCCGGACACGCAGGATCCTTTCGACGGCTCGCGTGCCATGACCGTAACGATCCGCACGAGTTCCGATCCCGAATCCCTCATTAGCGCCGCCCGCCAACAGGTGCTCGCTGTTGACCGCAGCGAACCGGTTTTCGACGTGCTCACCATGGATGCGGTCGTCGCCGGCTCCCTGGAACAACCGCGCTTGAGCCTCAGCCTTCTCTCGCTTTTCGCCGCTGTTGCCGGCATTCTCGCGGCCATCGGGGTTTATGGCGTGATGGCTTTTGGGGTCAGCCAGCGCCGCCGCGAGTTGGGCATCCGCATGGCCCTCGGAGCGCGGCCCGGAGACATGTGGCGCATGGTCATCGGCGATGGGTTGCGACTGGGTCTCCTCGGAATCGTACTGGGACTGGCCGGCGCGTTCTCGCTCACACGCTTCATGGCGCCGCTGCTCTTCGGCGTCGGCACGCATGACCCCGTGACATTTACGATTGTTCCCCTTGCACTGCTGACTGTCGCGCTCCTGGCCAGTTGGATTCCCGCCCTTCGCGCCGGCCGCGTCGAGCCTATCGGTGTCCTGCGCCAGGAATAATGCGGTGCTTTCGTGCCGCCGAAGGTCCTGATTCCGTCGGCGGCCGGCGTTACCTCATTCAACACGGTTGACGTTCCTGTCTCCTCCTGAGAAAGACCCTGTAGTCAGGCGAAAATAGAAGGGAATGCTCTTCAAACTGACACGAGCGGCGTCGTTTTTCACGCTGGCACAGATGGCGGTCTGGTGCCAGGTCAATATCGGCGAACAGGCGCCCGAAGCAAGCCTGCCCTTCAACATGACCACGGTGGCCACTTTTAAGCTGCCCTGGCGGCTGACGTTCCTGCCCGATGGCCGCATGCTGATCACGGAAAAGCCGGGACCAGTTTGGCTGGTGACTCAGCAGGGAGAGAAGGTTCAGGTGGGCAATACGCCGCCAGTCTACTTTCAGGGACAAAACGGAATGCACGGCGTTTTCCCGTCGCCCCACTATGCCACCGATCACAGTATCTATCTCACCTATGCTGAGCCGGGCGACTACGGCGGAGGCCTGGCGCTTGCGCGCGCCAAACTGAACCTTACCGCAAACTCCGCCACACTGGAAGATCTCCAGGTGCTCTGGCGGCAGATGCCCAAGGGCAAGGGCGGCCAGGAAGGCGCGCAGATTGCCTTCTCGCCCGACGGGAAGTATCTGTTCCTGGCCGTTGGCGACCGCCAGCGTATGACTCCCGCCCAGGATCCGAACCAGCCCGTAGGCAAGATCCTGCGCCTGACGCTCGATGGTAAACCCGCCCCAGGCAATCCCAACTTCGGCAAAACCGGCGCTTCCACAATTCCGCTAATCGATCCACCCCGTGACACCGAAGCCGCCAAGACCGCGAAGGTGGTCAGCACTTATACCTTTCCAGGACCCAACCTGACGCCGGCTGAAACCTGGGCCAGCGGCGTCCGCACACCCTACGGGCTGGCGTTTTCGCCCGCTGGAGAATTGTGGGAGGTTGAGCATGGCCCGCGTGGCGGCGACGAACTGAATCTGATTGAGCCTGGCAAGAATTATGGCTGGCCGCTCGTCTCCTACGGCAACAACTATAACGGCGTGCCCATTCCGAGGCCCGACACAAGGCCCGACCTGGCGAAGCCGGTGCTCTACTGGGTGCCGGTGATAGCGCCTGGCAATCTGATGTTCTATCACAGCACTAAGACCTTCCCGCAGTGGAACGGCAGCGGCTTTGTCACCGGCCTGGGGACGCAGACGCTCAACCGAATCATCTTCGACGGGCATGGAGGCGCCCGAGCGGCCGAGCGTTGGAACGTGGGTCACCGCATGCGCGATGTCGAAGAAGGCCCCGACGGCTCGCTGTGGATGCTTGAAGACGCCAATCCCGGAGCCCTAATTCATGTGACGCCCAAAGTGCTCACATCGCGCTAGGAAGCTATGTACCCGGTGGTCCGGAGTGATTCAAACCTGGACTTCTGGTCGGTAGCCATCACTCAGGCACATCGATAAGTTTCAGTTGGCTCGGGGTTCACGGAAGTCTTTCCGGTCCGAAAGGCCAACTGCTCACCGTGCACTGCCTGCTCATCATCCGCAAGACTCAGCGCGAATCGCACCCGCTCCGATCAGGTCGTGGGGCCGGTGCCCTCGGTCGGCGCATAGCGATCTGCCATTTTCGTGTCAATAAGCTTGTGAAGCTTCTCCAGGGTGTTCAGCAATCCAGCGGTACCCATATGCATGGGAAAAGCAGTGTCGGACACCTTCTCGCTCCAAAGGACGTTATCGGCATGATCGCGTTCTTGCACGGTAATAGCTAGCCACCTCGATACTGGACGATCGATTACGACTACTAAGACGGTGGCGGCGTTCATGGTTGTTTCTAAAGTAATACCCTTCGCCGTTAGGTAGGCGATGACATCGTTCAGAACAGCGGAAATAGTTTCTGGTTTGCAACGGACCTGCGCCGCCGCAGTGGGCTTAATGAGCACGGCTAGCGTTCGGGATGACCCCGCAGCGCTCCCGATGTTCGCGTTCGCGGTGTCCGTTTGTAGTTGGGGAGCTGCAACAGACGGTTCAATCCTGCCATGAGCCTGCCAGTCGGCGGCAATCGCGTTGCAGGCATGCTTGACCGCATTCTTGACCGTACCGGTCTTGGCGACGAAGAGGACCGTCTTCCTGCGATTCAGGATCATAATTTGCGACATCCCGATTTCGCCAAGCATCGTTGGGCTCCCCGTTCGATTCAAAAGGGCGAAGTAATCAGGAGCACCGGTTTGGTCCAGCGTGATTTCAACGGCGGGACAGAATCGCATAAAATCCTGAGCCATCTCCATTGTCTGGTCATGCTTACTAACAGTGGTTTGCTGCGTGTTGCCGTACTGTTGAGCGTTGGTGCTGATATTGCCATTGCCCGAAATTAAGACTGTGGGCGTCTGCGCAAGCGTTTTGGCAATGACGGCCAAGCTCAACGCGAAAACCAACAAACCGGCTTTCATAGCTACCACCATATCGCGGCGTATGGTCGCATGCTATGGCTCTCCGCTTCGAGCCACCCTCTTTGCGTAGCCGCGGAAACTGACCGCATCAGCAACCGGCATACTACCTTAGCATCGATGATACGTTGTGAGCTGGTTGATAATTTCTCTCGAATTAATTGGCTCGCAACACGGTCGCTACGGCAACCAACGAGCATGCTTATGGAGGTCTTCTTGCGTCCAGGTCGCCCAAACGAGCAATAATCCCTCGATCACGCTCCCAATCGGCCGTTGCGAGTGGATCAGCGGGAGTCCTGGTGATTCCTGCGTCTGAATGAATTTTTTGAAGTGCTCGGGCATCGTACTAACGTCTCGTGAGACCAGGACGCGCCCAGACTCGGCGGCGATCCGAAGGACATCCGGATCAGAGGTGCCGTCCGGGATCACACCAGCGGCAGCACGAAAATCAATGGAGGCTCCCGGCGTCGCAGTCCCCTTGCAATCGACGGATTTAAATCCGCGTCCGCTTGAAACCGGATGTTCAAGACCCCCTGACCGAGAGATCGCCCTTGGCGCGCTCGAAGCGGTCGATCATCTCAGGCGTGAGCGGATTGTTGGCTTTGAACGCTTCCCACTTATCGTCCTGCGCCTTCAGATAAGAATCGATCTCTTGCGGGTGCTCCAGGATAAAAGTGATGGTACCGTACACCCTTGAGAGAGACCCGATCCCTGGGTAGTTTTCGAAGATCTCCTCAGCAGAGCGGCCATCGCGAAATTCCCGAATCGCAATGTCAAGGCCGATGCGCGTTCCAGCTACGTAATAAGCGTTGTTTCGGACTTCAACGTATTGGTTCGTCGGCATCATCGCGGAATCCACTTTTTCCATTTTTCTTTACGCAGGGCCGCAGGCATGCTCCACCAGGAGATGAGCCACATCTCCAAAGGTCCCTTTCGTGGGGCGCGTGTGGCCTCTTTCCACTGTTCGCGAAGGTTTCGGCCGTTCAAGTTCGACAGAATTCACCGCTTTGGGCCGCTTTGGGCAAAACGCAAGCTGAATCCCGGATGGGACTCATCTTTTCAAGAGTGCATCCCGACGAACGCACTGAAATAGACTCTAAACCGAGCCTTGGGATTGGGGTTTGCCCCAGTTTGGGAGTAGAACCGAAAGTTCAGTGGTGCGCCCGGACAGATTCGAACTGCCGACCTTCTGGTTCGTAGCCAGACGCTCTATCCAACTGAGCTACGGGCGCAAGTTACTCCAGTATACCAACTCACCTCTCCCTAACGCTTGGCGCGCGGCGTGTAATGTGGACGTTGCGACACCACCAGCAACACCACCGCTAACCCCAGGCACGACCACGCAAACCAGTCGCCCGCCACGGTATACGGCGTCTTCTCCCCGAGATACCCGAACTCCATCCGCGCCACCTTCTCGCGGTACGGCTCCAGCCGCTCGACAATGCGTCCCGCCGGATCGACGCTCGCTGTAATTCCATCGTTCGTCGCCCGAACAATCCATCGCTGGTTCTCCACCGCGCGCATTCGAACCAGCATCAGGTGTTGCTCCCGCGCCGCGCTGCGCCCGAAATACCCGTCGTTCGAAATGTTGACCAGCAACTCGGCGCCATCTTTCGCAAACTCGCGCACTCCGTCGGGAAACGCCGATTCATAACAAATGAACGTCCCCACCTGGTGGCCCGCAACGTTGAACAGCACCCGTTGCGTCCCCGGCACAAAGTCGCCCGCCTCCTGCGTGATGCGATTCACGAAGGAAAACAGCGGCGGAACAAACTCCCCGAATGGCACCAGGTGAATCTTGTCGTAGCGCCCCACCAGCGTCCCGTCCGGCCTCAGCATGATCGCCGAATTCAACGGCGCGCCCTCCGCCGTGAACGCCACCGTACCGAACAGAAAGTACGACCCCGTCTGGCGAGCCAACTCATCCGCGCGCTCGTGGAATTCAGGATCGCGCGTGTAGTAGAACGGCCCGGGAGCCTCCGGCCAGATGATCAGCCGCGGCGGATTCGCCATCGCGGCGCGCGTCGAGATGTCAATCAGGTGCTCGTGCATCGTCTCGGCCGTCACCGGCGTCCACTGCTCTTCTTCGTTCAGATTGGGCTGCACCACAACGGCCGTTTCGGTGGGCGGTTCGGGAGCCGGGATCGCCGGCAGCACGATGACGGGTACCAGAATCATGAGCCACCACAACTCCTGCCGCTGGCGGCGCATGACGATGAGTGCGATCCCCATCGCCAGGGCGGCAAACAGGAACGATAGTCCGTAAACCCCCACAAAAGGAGCAAGGCGCAAAGGCAGGGGCATATCGATGCCTGCGTTCCCCAACGCCAGCCACGCGAATCCGGCGGGACCGTGCGTGCGTTCAATACCGGTCCACAGCGCGGCAATCCCGGGTATCGCGTAGCGTTGCGAAATGAGCACCGCCGCGAAGAGTGCGAACAGACCCAGATGAATCGCCTTGAGGATGCAGAAGAGCAGAAACGATCCCCACCCGCCCCACCACCCCATCCCACCGTGTACTTCCAGAACAAACTGGATCCAGTTGCAGATCGCGAACCAGTACACCACGCCGGCCGACCATCCCAGCAGAAACCGCATCCTCGGCCGCGGCTCCCGCGCGAGCGCCACCAGCAGCGGCGTCAACGCTACCGGCGCAAGCCAAACCGCATTGAAATTGGGAAAAATGAATACGAGAAACGCCGCCGAAACGAGCGCCAGCGCGAAGTTAAGCGGTGACCCGCGAAGCCTCTTCATTCACCTGGTCCGCCATGTAGGAGCTGCGGACGAGCGGACCACCGAACACCATCTTGAATCCGATCGAGAGCCCATAATCCCGGTATGCGTCGAACTGCGCCGGTGTCACAAACTCCGCCACCGGCAGGTTCCGCCGCGTCGGCTGCAGATACTGCCCGATCGTCGCGACGTCCGCTTTCGCCGCCACGAGATCCCGCAAAAGCTGCTCCACCTCGCCCGGTTCCTCCCCGAGGCCCACCATCAAGCCGGACTTGGTCAAAATATCCGGACGCGATGATTTCGCGAACCGCAGCACATCGAGCGACTGTTGATAATTCGCCTGCGGACGCACCCGCCGGTAAAGTCGCTCGATCGTCTCCATGTTGTGGTTGAACACGTCCGGATTTGCGTCCAGAACTCGCGCCACCGCGTCGAGGTCGCCGCAAAAATCCGGCGTCAACACCTCAATGCGCGCGCTTGGCAGCGCCTTCCTCACCTCCAGAACCGTCTCGACAAAGTGATGTGAACCGCCATCGGGAAGATCGTCGCGATTCACCGACGTAATGACGACGTATCGCAAACCCATCGCGGCCGCCATCCTGCCAACGTTGATCGGCTCATCGGGGTCCAGCGAAAATTCCTTCTTCTGCGGAGATCCTTTCGGAACGGAGCAGAACCCGCACCCGCGCGTGCACAGGTTTCCCAGAATCATGAAGGTCGCTGCCCCGCGATGAAAGCACTCGTGCATGTTGGGGCATCGCGCCGATTCGCAGACTGTGTGCAGCTTCAGCCGCCGCAACTCCGATTTCAGCCCATGCACCGACACGAAATGGGTTGTGGATTTCCGCAGCCATTCCGGCAGCCGGGGTTGCGACGGTGGCCGCGTTTCCAGTTGAACGAGCATCAATACTTCTTGGGTATCACACTCTTGAAGCCCGCCGCCTCGAGGTCCGCGCGCGCCTGCCCCATTGCCGATGCGTTCGAAAGCGGCCCTACGAGCACGCGGAAAAGTCCCGCCTTCGGTGCCGGCGTAATAATGCAGCGCAGGCCCTTCTTGGCGATCGCTTCCGCGACAATCTCGGCTTCCGGCCGCGTCGTGGCAACCACCTGCCAATACGAGCCTGATGGAGGTTCGTCCAGGCTGCGCACGCCGCCGCCACCAGTTGCCGCCGCGGGCTTCGGCGGCTTGGCTTCCGCACGCGCAGGCGCGGGCGCCGGCTTGGGAGGCTCTTCCACTACGGGCTCAGGTTTCTTCGCTTCTACGGGCGCGGGTTCCGGTGGCTTGCTCTCCGGAGCCGCTGCCGCGGGCGGTGACGATGTCGTGTCCGTCGCACCCGGTGAACCCGGACGCGCGGCGGCAGTGTCTGTGCCCGCTGTCTTCGCCGGCGTCGCATTGCGTGCGTCCACTACCACCGGCGCGGAGTTGCGGCCGACAATATACCCCATCGAGAAAAACACGGCCAGCATGATGACGATGATCAGAAAGACAGTGATCAACTGCCGGTTCCCGAGAATTAATTCAAATTCGCCGTCGTCGTTTCGTGCCAAAACGTTTCCGCCTTCTATTGTACTGAAGCTAGACGGCCTTCGACGGGCCGCTCCCGCCGAGCTTGTCCAGCGCGCGGGTTACTGACGCAATTATATCGAGAGGCAGAGGGAACACCACTGTTGTGTTCTTCTCCGAACCGATCTCCACCAGTGTCTGCAAATAGCGGAGCTGAATCGCAGCAGGCTGCTTCTGAATCACCTCCGCCGCCATGCTGAGTTTCTCAGCCGCGACGTATTCGCCTTCGGCATGAATGATCTTCGCGCGCCGTTCGCGCTCCGCTTCCGCCTGCCGTGCAATCGCCCGAATCATCTGGTCCGGCAGATCCACCTGCTTCACCTCCACCAGCGTCACCTTGATTCCCCATGGACCAGTGTGGGTATCGAGAACGGTCTGCAACCGCAGGTTCAGCTTCTCGCGCTGGCTAAGCAGTTCGTCGAGTTCCACCTCGCCGAGCACACTCCGCAGCGTCGTCTGCGCCACCTGCGAGGTCGCATACAGAAAATTGCTTACCTCCAAAACCGCCTTAATCGGATCCACCACCCGGAAATACACCACCGCGTTCACCTTCACGGCGACGTTGTCGCGCGTCACGACGTCCTGCGCCGGCACCTCCATCGCCTCGATGCGCAGCGAAATCCGCATGGCTCGGAAAACCGGAGCGAACACGAAGATCAGCCCGGGCCCCGCGGGATGCGCCACGACGCGTCCTAACCGGAACAGCACCGCACGTTCATACTCTTGTAGGATTTTGATCGACGAAAACAGGTAGATCAGGACGATCGCAACGACAGGAAACACCAACACGTGCAGTGAACTGTCCATAGATGTCGGCTCTGGCTACAGAATACAACGAACCAGCCGCGGCAAAACCTAATTTGTAGCGTTCGAGGGAGTGTTTTTGACTTTCGCACTCTGCTTAATATAGTCGTCAATCACGCGATTGACATATTTGCGGGTCTCGGCATAAGGTGGAATCCCATTGAAGTGATCCACGGCGCCCGGCCCGGCATTGTAAGCCGCGAGGGCCTTCGAAACCTGGTGGGGATCGTCCTGATACTTGATCAGGAGCTCGCGCAGATACATCGCCCCGGCCGTGGCGTTCTGTTCGGGATCGTAGGGATCGGCTTTCAGAGCAGCCGCTGTCTGAGGCATGAGCTGCATCAGCCCGATCGCTCCCTTCGGTGAAACCGCGTTCGGCTGGTACGCCGACTCGGCCTTCGCCACGCTATGCACGATCGCCGGAGGCAGGCCCGCGCGCTCCGCGGCCAAATCCAGCAATTCCTTGGCGGAACGAGGCTGCGCCGGAGCCGGCGCAGTGGGAACTGCCATGGGAGCAGCAAGTTGGGTGGCAGCAGGAGGGGCCACCGCAGGCTCCGCCTCGAAACCCGCGACGAGATCCGACCGAAACTCGATACTCCCGCCATTCAGCTTCAGGCGGACCATATCGCCATTAGTTTCATGCGAATCCACATGCATACGCTGGCCATTAGTCAGGAGGACATATTCGCCGGCCTCCGCCCACACCATCACCGCCAGCGCTACCAGGAGAGCTTTCATTACCAAAACAGACAGACGGGCGAAAGCCCGTCTGCGTGCATATCCTTAATGTAACCCGAGTTTGATTGAGCCTGTGATCCAGGCTGTCAGCCTGCGGCGGGTTAACGCCGCATTGTGGTTGCGGCTATGCTGCTCGGCGGGGCAGGCGGTTTCGCCTGCCCGCTTTCTACGGTGCAAAATACCCGTTGGTATCGACAATCACGTCCGAAGTATTCGACACGAACACGCTGATCGATCCATTGGCCCCCACCGGGACAAACGCCGCATTCGCCACCACCTTTCCGTTGAACGAATTCAGCGTCGAAACACCCGGCTGCGGCTGTCCCGTCGACCACATGGTCAGATAAATTAATTGACCCGGCGGCACTGCCGTCACGTTGAGCGAGTAGGCTCCCGCCGAAGCCGGCAATCCGCAAGCCGAAGCGGCCGGAAAATCGCGGCTGGCGTTGCCCTGTATCGAGGGTCCCCCTAACGGACCGGCGCCTCCGCGGGTATCGGCCACGCGGCAAGGCGAAACCGCATGGAACAACAGCGCTCCAGGCCCGCCTGCCGGTGCGAAGTATCCATCGATGTCGATGATCACGTCGGTCGGGTCGCTGGTGAACACGCTGATTGACCCGTTATTGCCCGCCGGCACAATCGCGGCATTCGCCACCACCCGGCCGTTAAACGAATTGAGCGTCGAAACCACTGGCTGCGGCTGCCCCGTAGGCCATGTGCTGAGGTAGGTCAGCGCACCCGGCGGAACAGCGGTCATGTTCAACGAAAACGCCTGCGCTGAGCCCGGAATGTTGCAGGAGCTGGAAGTGATCGGGAAATTGCGCGTCGCGTTGGCGCCCATCGAAGGCGTGCCAAACGCTCCCGTCTTGCCGTTGCCGCGCGTGTCGGCCACGCGGCAAGGGGTTACCGGGTAGAACGCCAGCCCTTGCGAAGACGGCGGCGCAAAATAGCCATTGATGTCGATAATCACATTCGAAGCGTCGCTCACGAAGACGCTGACGCCACCGCTCGCCCCCGCCGGAACAATCGCGGCGTTGGCCACAACCGTCCCATCGGTCGCGTTCAGCGTGGAAACGCCCGGCTGTGCCGAACCCGCCGGCCAGATGCTCAAGTACGTCATGGGGCCCGGCGGCACTGCCGTTACGTTAAATGAATAAGACTGGGCTGTCGACGGAATGCCGCAGGGGCTCGACAAAACCGGGAATGTCCGCGTCGATCCGCCCTGCATCGTCGGTCCACCCAACGAACCCGCCGGAAGGCGCGTATCCACTACGCGGCAAGGCGTCACCGGAAAGAACGCCAGACCGGCCGAGGAGACCGCCGAAGTGCCGATCATGTATGCCTGCGATTTGCCTGCGTTGGAGTAAGCTGCAATGAACGCCTGGTTGCTGCCGCCGAGTGCCACGCCGGTCGCAAAATCTGCCGTGCTGTCGCCCAGCCAGGTCGACATCACCAGCGAAGCGGCTCCCGACGCGCCCGTGTTGATAACAGTGTAAAACCCGTCGCTCGTTCCACCGCCATAGCTCTGCAGTTGACCCTTAACCGGGAAATTGCCGTCCGCCATGCCTACAATGCTCGCGTTGCCGGAAGCATCCGCCGCTACGCCATAAGCCTGATCGATTCCCGATCCCCCCAGGTAAGTGGAGTAGATCAGCGAAGCCGCCCCGGTCTGGGCTGTGTCGACACGGAACAGGAACGCATCGGAGGTGCCTCCGCCGTAGGATGGCTGCGCCGCACTCGCTGTGATGTTCCCCAGCGAACCCGAAGTGATTCCGGCAACATAAGCCGTGCTGCCCACTGCCGCGACCCCCGTCGCAGGACCATTCGTGAAATACGTAAAGTAGAGACTGTTCGCCCCCGTCGGATCGATCTTATCCAGGAACCCGTCCACCGAGGTCGAAGACTTCGAAGCGTTGAAACCGGTAGAGGAGTAAGGACGGAAACTGGACGAGTTGGAACTGCTCGTTCCCACCAGGTATGTGTTCCCCGATGCATCCGCGGCCAGACCTAAAGCCGAATCCGTTCCGCTGCCCCCGACGTAGCGCGCCCAAAGTTTAGAACCGGCGCCCTGAACCTGCGTCGTATCCACCTTCACGAGAAATGTCGTGTTGGTCTGTGCCTGGTAGCCCCCGCTCACGCTGGATGTCGGAAAATCATGCGAGCTCGTGGTCCCCGCTACGTACACCGCGTTCGGCCCCGTTGCCGCTACCGCCGTCGCGATGTCGTCGGCGCCGCCGCCGATATACGTGATGTACGTCACGCTGCTGGTCTGCGGAAACGTCGAATTGAACGCCAGCAGGAAGCCGTCCCAGGCGGCGCCCTGTGCATTTGCCAGAGCCGATTGGAAGCCGCACGAGCTGCATGTGCTCAGCCCCGTCGCCTTCGTTTGCCCCGCGACGTAAATGTTACCCGATCCGTCAAGCGTAATGGCGTCGCCCGCGGTATTGCCGCCCACGCCGCCGGCTTCGAACGTCCCCAGCGCTGTCCCCTGCGGATTGATCTTGATCACAAAGAGATCCGTGTAACCGTGGTTGATCGCTGTCGTCTGCCCGGTAAGGTAAGCATTCCCAGCCGAATCCGCGGCCACCGAAGTCGCAAAGAGAATCGTGGGATCCAGGCTCGGCAGCTTATAACCCAGCACCGGGTCGATCACCAATTCGCGCGCCCGGTCATAATTCGCCAGCTCGAATGTCACGCGATGGTTGGGTAGGAGGTGGTACTGTCCCGCAATCTCCACCTTCCGGTCTCCGACCTGCTGATAGATGCGCGGCTTATGTTGAAGAATCTCCTGGCCTGAGGTTGTCAGCACGAGATTGCCGTCAGCGTCGGTCCGCAGCGATCGAACACCGGAGAAGCTCAAGTGGATGTTCGAGGGATCGGCGCCGGGCCGCAGCACGATGTCATATTCCAGGTCCCGCCCTGTTCCGTAGTAGACAATATCTGTGTTCGGCCAGACATTGCGGTAACGCAGCCGGGCATAATTGGCGAGTCCTTCAACCAGCAATCCGTTCAGCAGGAACCCGCTGCGGGCTGCGGTCGCTTCCAGTGCTTCGCCCTTGGCTGTCGGGCTGGCGCCGTCGAACTGCACCGCGATCCGGTGTGACTCGCTGCTCCGGCCTGTTGCCGTATAAATCTCGACTCCGGACCGGCGAACGAGGATACGATGCCCGAGCCCGCTCGAGACATAATCGACTCCTCGGGGAGCCTGTCCGCGATTCTCTGAAAACGCCAGCGGCGCGATTTCATACCGCTGCACTACTTCTCTTTTGAGTGCATCGTTGGACGCCGGAGCACCGTAGCAAATGCCTGCTATCGCAAGACCGAACGCCGCAATCAATAGATTCGAACTTCTCATGCTTCTCCTTCTCAATCGCGAGTGAGTGGGCTTCCAAGCCCCGCGTCCAGTGTGAGACAGCAACCGTAGTTTGCGCCAAGGGCAGGTAGTACTAGAAGTACGGGGACGGGAAGTACTCATCGCCCTTAGCGGCCCCGATGTAGGGCCGGTTGCAGCCGGGTAACGCAGCCTTCAGGCTGCCCATATGCCGGCTGAAGCCGGCGGTACTGGCATTGCAATCCACGCGCAGTTTGCAACCTGCGGTAGGTTTGAAACCCGCCACCCGGTCTCGTCAAGAATTTACGATTCGGTCACCGGTAAACAGCGACAGATTGCGGACAAAAAACCCGAATCGGAGGTATCCGCGGAAGATCCTGGAGGGTGAGATCGCCCCGCGGCGGCGATGATAGCGATCGGCTATGACGAAGCCTTTAAGCCGCCGATCGTTCTGCACCCGGCGGATGGCTTCGAGGATGGCATCAACTGAGGCGTCGACGATTGCGTCTCACGCCCAGGCAATTCCGGATGTGACGAAACAGCCGCCGACGGAGGAGAATTCCGCCCATTCCCGGCGCCTCCGGCACGATGCGCTCGCGACCCGTGTTCACCAGTGCGAACCCTTCTCGATAAGCACAAACACCGCCAACAGGGAGAATTATGGCGAGTCCCCCGCCATGGTGGCCGCCCTAACCAGTTGCTCACCTGCAGCCGTTAGTTCCAATAGCGGTCAGAAGCTACCGTCTTCCGACTGGTCAGTCATACACTACACTGACAGCGCTGGTACCGCCCGGATTGCGGCCTCGCCTGTGTTCGTGATGTTCATGTACCCTAAACTCACTCCAGTACCTGTGACATTCTGCAAGGGGATCTCATGACTCGTTGTGGCCGGAATCCACCGCCGAACCCTTGTTGGTGTTTCCGCCATTCACCGCGAACCGCCGGTGAACGGCGCAAAACAATCCCCGGACATCCGCCGTCAGTCAGCCCAACCGCTCTAATTGGGTGCCGTCGTGCACCGCTTAAAATTGCTGCCGTTTATGATATATGCGCCGCCCGCATTGTTCTTCTGAACGTAGTGAACAACGTCCGTGTGGCTGGGTGGCTCTTGAATGTTCAATACCAGAAATCGTTGGTCTCACCGTGCCCTCTTTTCAAGAAAGGCTTTCCAGGTTGTGCCCAGCACGCCAGAATACACTTCATCGGCGAACTGAACTACATAACTTTGGGCCAGCGCGAGTTCGCGAAACAGTTGTGTAGCGTGTCCGGCGTCAACGTCTCCCAATCGTACCTATTACGGCAGCGAGCAGTTCCCGAATCCGCTGGTCGCCGAAATCAGCAACGTTCCGTTCCCCGCAGGATTCAATCCGTTTACATAGGTTTCCACACCCGGACTTGATGTCGCAGACATGCCGTTGATGTTGAATTGATTGACGGTCGTGCTAGTGCCCTGTTTGCGCAAACCGATCCCCTGGACGCCGCCGGAACCCGCGCTCGTGTTTCCGGATATATTCAAGCAAACCGTCTCGTTAATCGAGTTTGCATTTCCGGAATCGACCCGAATGCCCTCGTGAACGCCGGACAGCGGAGTTCCAACATTGTTGTTCTGAATCTTAACGTTCAAAGTTCCCGTGGTGCCCCGCGCTACTGCGAGGATGCCGTCGCCATCCGTGTTGCTCGTCGTATTTCCCACAATGGTCCATGTGAGATTTGGGGTATCAGCGGCGCCGAAGGTCACGCCCGTACCGCCTGAGATGGCGTTAGACGAAACGGTGTTGTTGGCAACGATCACGTTGTTGTTTGTAACCACTGTCGCCGTCGTATCGCCATTGACGCCAACGCCGATCACGTGGCCCGCGACGTTCGTCAGAGGATGCGCAACCGTTCCGTTGTTGGAAATGTCGGCATTGCCCTGCCCTTTGCCGGTCACCGCGAAGAAGATCGCCGATGTTCCAATCCGATGATTATCGACGTTTTCTTCACCTTGGATCTGGTTCCCGGTTATGGAGATCAGCGCAGCGCCATTACCCGGAATCCCAATGTTTCCGGATGGACCGCTCGTGTTGGAATTGCCTCCCTGCGCGAGGATTCCCGCTCCGCTCGGAAAATAAGTGATGATATTGTTCTGTAGCTGAGCTGCCGTAATATTAGCGGCCGTTGTAGCCGATCCAATCGCTTGCAGCCGGATACCACTGCCGAGGCTCAGCGTGACGTCCGTTGAGCTGGTGAGGGTATTACCTGAAATGTTGACATTGCTGAGAGTGCCGTTGAAGTTCTGAATGTCTACGCCGTGCCAAAACGCGTTCGTGAGCGTGCTGCCGGTAATCGTCACTGTTCCCGAAACGTTGTTCTCCGTACCTGTCACGGCCGTGTTGAACGCGATGTTCGACGAGTCAGTGTTGGCGTGGGTGCCGTTGGAATTAATCGTTCCATTGATGAACGAGAAGTTCACGACCTGAGTACCGGCGATTCCGCTGTTGGAGGTGTTCTGAATGTTCATCGAGGTCAGCGACACGTTGTTTGCGCCAGTCATCGAGATTCCCGCTCCGGTCATACTCTGGATCGTTCCTCCAGAGGAGTTGTTGGTTCCATCACCCGTGACAGTGAAGCTGCCGGTCTGCCCAGTCAAAACAATTCCGTTCGCGCCGCCGTTAGCGGATACTGATCGAAATGTCAGCGAACCGCCGGCGTTCGTGAAGTTGATCGCAGGGATTCCCGAAGTCGAGATGCTGATTCCTTGTGTAGTGAGTCCGGTCGCTCCACTAGCCGACAGCGTCCCCGATAAGGTCGGAGTATTCGCCGCCGAGCCGCTGATGGTCAGCGGACCAAGCGTGAATGTGGCGCCCGCTCCCGCCAGCGTCTGATTAGCCAGGAGCGCATAATTGCCCGCCGTCGAACCGCTGCCTTTCGAAACATAAATATAATCGCCTGTTCCGGCCGCCGAACCTAGGCCTGCCGTTCCATTATCCATGCGTTTGAACGGGGTATTCGACCGGCCATCGGACGTCCCCGCGAACGTGTTATCTACGTACCACACCTGATTGTTCAGCGTGAACGTCAGGCTCGCCGTGGTTGAGGCAGGTCCGGTGCTCCCCACGCCCGTATTACTCGATGCCGTGTAGGTGCACGTGGCACTCGTCGCGCTTAGATCCGGCGTGAAGATGAAGTG